>Ga0272442_10004759_pt1 | contig 18399 bp, 23 predicted proteins | sample SSMForm2O_FD_200262 | JGI IMG/M metagenome (GOLD analysis project Ga0272442, IMG submission 200262) | Marine sediment archaeal communities from Little Sippewissett salt marsh, Falmouth, MA, United States - SSM-Form-2O | ecosystem: Environmental > Aquatic > Marine > Wetlands > Sediment ... | reverse complement strand
TCAAGTTAAGGTGTATTTGGGTCATTGGAGGGTACCACTGGGTACTTCGCCCCAAAGACTAAAAACTTTTAGGAGAATGTGCCCAGCCTCCAATTTTATCACTGGAAAAGTAGATTGTGCCCTCCAAACCTGGTTCTTGCAGTCTATAATTTGTCCCGCATATCTTTCGGGGTGGATTATTAGTCACGCCGAAGACCAGCCAGCCTGCAGGTTGCCCATTCAAATTGGCCTCGTTGCTTAGAGCCGAGAAATATCTGCCCAGGTCGTCAAAGTCGTGATTGTTCTTGGCCTCCTTGAACTCGATCCACTCTGTCTCAGCAGGAAGCGCCATCATCTCTTCGAGCTTGGCTTTGAGTTCTTCTGGCGTCATGGGGGTCTCCTCCTTTGGCTTGACTTGCTGACCTTCGTATAGAACTCGTTTCCAAGTTATTTAACCACTGCTTCGACGTCGTCGCGGAGACATCCGCTTTCGAAAGGTCAGGAATCGAGCCAGGAAAAAACCCCGCCCATTATCTAAATACCAAAAAATAACGCCGCTGAATTCGAACTAAAAGAAAAACGAGGGCCTAGGAGGGAGAGTGGTTGGAGGACCCCGACCCCAGCACCACCTCCTCGCCACCCCTCACCCTCACGGACCTCGCCACCCGGACCGCGCCGATCCTGCCGCCACCGGGCCGTCCGGCCCTGGCGGCGGCAATCGTCTCGATGAGGGTAGAGGCGTCGGGATACCTCGCCGCAGGATCGTGGCGCCATCCCCGCGATCCAGCAGCCCGCCACGCCGAGAGTCCCGGCCTCGGTTGGAATTCGAGAAACTTTAAGGCCGTATTTGCTCGATAAGGCTCTTGTTAACCGAGCCAATCAGGATGTTGACACAGCCGTTTGATAGTGCTTCTTATTTGGGCCGGCCAGAAATTTGGTGAGATCTGGAGAGGGGTATTTATCATCTGCCAGACGGACTTACCGGCGATGAAGCCGGAAAATAGAGACCTGATCCGAACGTTCCTGGAGAGCGCTGACTCCATGGGGGAGGATATTCTGGAGGATAGCGAGGAGTTCTTCGGCTGCGTTCCTCCGATCCTCAGGATCATGAGGGAGAGGCCCGAGTTCTTCGTATTCTCAAGCCTCAAGGACTTCTACGCCATGAGGCCGGAGAGCCTGGACGCCAGGACCGCGGAGCTGGTCACCATCGCCGCTGCCGCCGGGGCCGGGGCTGAGAAGTGCCTCAAAGTCCACATCAACGCCGCCCTTAGAGCCGGAGCCACCCGAGACGAGATCCTGGACGTGATCTTCATCGCCGCGGCCATCGGCCAGACGAAAGTCCTCGCGCCCTCTCTCAGAACCTTCACCGAGATCTTCGAGGGGCGAAAGGTGGAGGAGCCCTTCGACGATTGAAAAAGCTCAATAGACCCGCGGATAGATCCATTTAAAAAGGAGGTTTGAAAGTTGTCGACCCAAAAACCGCCAGCCATCGTACTGGTGGCTTATGGAAGCCTCGACCCCGAGGCGAGGAAGACCTACGAGAAGATCAGAGCCGCCTTTCAGCGCGAGTTTCAGGAGTCAGAGGTGAAGATCGCCTTCACCGCCGATTTCATCCGGCGAAAAATAGCCCGAGACGGTGGAAAGTTCGTCCACAATCCCCTCACCGCTCTGGCCGAGCTTCAAGACGAGGGCTACACCGAAGTTGTCGTCCAGTCCCTCCACGTCGCCCCGGGCTCCGAATTCCACGAGGCAGCAGCCCTCGTCACGGCCTTAAGGTCCGTTCGGGGGAAGTTCGGCTTCCGGAACCTGGAGATGGGGATGCCGCTCCTTTCCAGCAGCCGCGATTTCGATGCGGCGTCTGAGGCCCTGGCTCCGGAGTTCGAGAAGGTCACCATCGACGGCGAAGTCAAAAACAGTCCCCGGAACCCGGAGGAGACGGCCGTCGTCCTCATGGGCCACGGGACCGACCACCCCGCAGACTCCGCCTACTCCCGGATGGCGAAGGTGCTGGAGAGGGATCACAGGAACGTCTTTTTGGGTACGATCGACGGCTTTCCGGGGCTCGAAGAGGTGATGGGCGACGTCAAAGGAGCGGGGGTCACCAAAGTGAGGCTGATGCCGTTTCTGGTGGTGGCCGGAGGCCACGCCAAAAAGGAGATGGCCGGGGAAGATCCCAGATCCTGGAAGAGCAGCTTTGAGCGGGCCGGATTCGAAGTCGATCTGAACCTGCGAGGAATGGGCGAAAATCCGAGGGAGGTGGAGATCTTCGAAGAGCACACCAGAAAGGCCGTCGAGAGTTTTCGGCAGGGCGTCTGAAAACTCTTCCAACAGCGCCCTCAATTCGATGACTCCTTCCAGCCCTCCCGTCCCTCTCTGAAAAGGAAGGCGACGATCAGGAGGGCCACGATGGGATCGGCCTGCCAGAAGCCAAAGACGTAGTTTGCGCCAAGCCCCACCAGCAGAGCCACCGAGAGGAGGGCGCAGGCCAGGGTCTCCTTCGAGTCGGCGACGAGGGCCCGGCTTTTGATCGCCACCCCCAGGTCGTACTTTTTGCGGGCGACGATCGGCATTATGGTCATCGAGAGGAGGGCGATAGCGATCCCCGGCGCCGAGGGGTCGGAAACTTCTCCCTCGACCAGCTTTCCCACCGACTCGAACAGGATGTAAGATCCCAGGAGAAAGAAGGTCAGGGCGACGAACCTCTCCGCCCTCCTCTCGATCTCCTCCTCTTCCTCCTCCGAGCCCGCCCGGTGCTTTTTGAGCCGCCATATCAGAATGAGGCCAGAGAAGGACTCGACGATGCTGTCAAGGCCAAAGCCGATCAGGGCGATGCTCCCGGCCAGACTTCCAAAGACGATGGAGGCCGCAGCCTCGGCGATGTTGTAGGCTAAGGTGAAGTACTCCAGCCGGAGGGCTTTTTTGTAGGGCTCGTCCGGAGCATCCGTCTCGATCGTGTCTCTCGCCTCCATTCCATATCCACCCTGTCCATCGAATCTGGCTGAGACTTTTGGGTCTTGGACTATTTAGATACCTGCCTCCCGTTCCCCCCCCGCATCAACGTTCAAACTTGTATCGTCGAGCTCAGTTTTTAAAAACATCCAAAAGATAGACCGCCAATGGCAGAAGTTATATTTAGCAGGCAGAGCCTAAGAAATTTCGGAGGGCCGCTTTCGCCGAAGCGTGCCTCTCCGAACGTCAATCTCTCCGAACTGAAAATAGGTGAACGACCTTGGCCACGCCACCTCCCGACCCCACGCAGCCAGCGGAAGATGCGCCCTTCCGCATTCTGGTGATAGTATCCCGCCCCCTGGACCAAAGCGAGCTTCCGGATATCGCCGACCAGTGGGCGCTTTACAGCGGCCTCTCCGCCGTGAAGACCCCCGCCCGCCTGGATTTTCTGAGGCCGCCGACGATCGAGCAGCTCAGGACCGAGATTCTGGGCGGCTACGACGTAGTTCACTTCGACGGCCACGGCGCCTTCGGCCTGCTATGCCCGAGCTGCTCCGGCCTTAACCCCCAGGAGAGCAGAAAATGTGGCCGGTGCTCCGCATCCCTGGAAGGCCAACAGGCCGGGGGCTACCTCGCCTTCGAGCGGGAAGACGGGACGGGAGACGCTCTCGCGGCCGAGGATCTGGCGAGGATGATCAACGCCGTCCCCGGACGGCCCACAAAGCTCATCATACTCTCCGCCTGCGAGTCGGCAAAAGGTGGAGACGCGAGCCTTCTGTCGGTCCTGAGGAGGGAGGGCATTCCCGCAGTCCTGGGGATGAAAGAGACCGTCCCGGTGGAGCTGACGGTGGCACTGTCTCGGCCACTTTACGCCTACCTGGGCGCGGGCCTGGAGATCGGCGAGGCATTCCGTCAGGCGCTTTCTTCTCTGAAGACCCTGCCCAAAAGCGAGGAGGTGACTCCAGCTCAGGATATCCCGATCCTGGAGGGCGATGGGACCCGCGCCCGGATCGTCGATCGTCCGATGAAGGGCGAGGTCGTTGTCGAGAGGGAGCGGATCTTTGGGGTCCCGGAGTACGACTTTGTCGGCGAGTTCATCCGGGACGATCCGCCCAGGGGCCGAAAGGGGCTCATCGCCCGGACGGTCCGTGCCCTCAACGGCGGCGAGAAGCTCGTCGTCCTCACCGGCCAGGGCGGGATCGGAAAGTCGGTCCTGGGCGCCGAGGCCGCCCGTAGGCTCGCATGGCATTATCCCGGGGGCGTCTTCTGGAGGAGCGCTGCTAACGTCGAGAACCTGGGGCTGAACGAGCTATTGGACGGCTTCGTCAACGTCTTTGGCTACGAGTTTCGGACTTTGCCCATTGATGCCAAGAGGGACGGGGTACTGGCTTATCTTCGAAACATGAGCACTGCGAGCCTGATCGTCGTCGACAACGCCGAGACAATAACCGATCCCGCCCTCTGGCGATTTTTGGAGGGGATACCTAAGCCGAGCGCGGCTCTCGTGACCAGCCGGGAGGCGCTGGAGCGGGAAGGTGCCCACATCGACATCGACCAGATGGAGACTCGCGAGGGCAAGCGGCTTTTTGTCGTCGAGGCGAGACGGCGCAAACCTGGATGGGGCGCTAAACTGACAGAAACCGACCTCGCGGCGCTGGATGAGGTCTCGGGCCACCTGGACGGCCATCCCCTGGCGATAAAATTGGCGGCGGCGATGGTGGGGAGCGATTCTCTGGCGGTGATTCGAGATAGGCTCCGGGCGGCGCCGCCCAAAGAGGTCTCCACGCGGTTCGACTTCTCCTACAACCCCCTCCCCGAGGGCGAGAAGGAGCTTCTGCACCGGCTGGCGGCCTTCGGAAGCTCTGCCACCGAGGAGGCTATCGGACTCGCCTGCACCCATCCCGATTTCGCGGGGAATGACGCCCTTCCTCAATGGCGAGAGGACCTGAGCGAGCTTGTGCGAAAGTCCTTCGTGGACACGGTGGATTTAGCAGCTTTGAAAAAGTCGGGGGATGAGGTAGCCGTCCGGCGCTACCGGCTACATCCCCTTATGCGCCAGTATGCCTCAGCGAAGGCTGGCGAGGAGGCGATGAAGAGCCATCGCAGGCTTGCCGCTAGATTGTTTCTGACATATGCGTTGCATTTCAGGGAAAACTTTGATGCACTGGAGGCCGAACACGAGAACGTCTTGGCGGGGATGGACTGGGCCTATGCCTATGAAGAGTGGGAGATGGTGAGGAGTTTTGTATCTGCTACGGACGATTATCTTCGGACACGAGGATATTGGATTGAATATAAAATTAGGCTGCAAGAGGCAACAAAAGCCTGCAAAGATCTTGAGGACAATAATGGTGTCGCAAATTTGCTCCTCAACCTGGGATTTCTGGCTCAGGTTACGGGCAACGTTGCTGAGGCCCGCTGCTTATACAACGATAGCTTGAAGATATTCCAAGAGTTGAGAGACAAGAGCGGAGTTGCAAAGTCGCTCCACAACCTGGGATTTCTGGCTCAGGTTACGGGCGAACTTGCCGAGGCCCGCCGCTTATACGACGAGACCCTCAAGATCAAGCAAGAGCTGGGAGACAAGAACGGCGTAGCTAAGTCGCTCCACCAACTGGGGATGCTAGCTCAGGAAACCGGCGAACTCGCCGAGGCTCGCCAACTATATGGTGAGAGTCTGAAGACATTCCAAGAGCTAGGAGATAAGAGCGGCGTAGCAAATTCCCTCGGCCAGCAGGGGGTCCTCGCTAAGGAAACCGGCGAACTCGCCGAGGCCCGCCAACTATACGGTGAGAGTCTGAAGACATTCCAAGAGCTAGGAGACAAGAGCGGCGTAGCTAAGTCGCTCCACCAGCTGGGGATGCTGGCTCATGAAACCGGCGAACTCGCCGAGGCCCGCCACCTTTACGGCGAGAGCCTCAAGATCAAGCAAGAGCTGGGAGACAAGAGCGGCGTAGCAAATTCGCTCCATCAGCTAGCGGTGTTGGCTCATCAAACGGGCGAACTCGCCAAGGCCCGCTGCCTCTATGACGAGAGCCTGAAGATCACCCAAGAGCAGGGAGACAAGAGCGGGGTCGCCATGACGTTAGCTCAGTCTTCCCTTCTGGAGGAAAAAGAGGGAAACCTGGAAAAGGCGCTGGATCTGATCCGAAAAGCCGAGAAAGTATTTAAGGAACTTGATAGCCCCACCACAGGCCAGGCTCGACGGCATCGAGAACGTCTGGAGCAGAAAGTTCAGAATGAATAAAAGGAGATGAAATTCCGATGATCCGCATCAAATGCATTAACCCTAAGTGCACCGCCCCCGATGGCGTCTTCTCCTGGGACGAGCGCGCTCACGTCGAGGGCGGTGGTGGCCTCGCAGAGCCCGGCGAGGCGGGCGCCGTCTCCTTCGTCGCTGAGTGTCCCTATTGCGGCACCGAGAACAAGATCTGGCTCAAGTTGGTGAAAGAAAATGACGTAGTGACAAGGGGGTGGTATAGATGAGTAACCAAGAGCAAAACTTACCCGTCGTGGAAGCTAATGGAACATCGTTTGTAAAGGGAAAATCTTTTACAGAAACGGATAAATTTTGGATAGCGACGGCAAATAAGGTGACATCAGGTGCCGTTGATGCAGTTGAAGAAGGTGCTAAGCAGATTATCACGACAGCAAGTCTTCTTCAAGGAATTTATTTTGCTGGAGTCTCATTGAGCGATGTCAAAGGGATCGTAAGCCTTGATAGCTTATGGAGTTGTTCATTGATTCTGCTTATATTGACACCAGCAATAATGTGGTCCATTAGCTGCGTATTTGCAATACGAGTTTTCAGCCCAAAAATGTATAAAACAAATTTCGATTCTCCAGATTTATGTAGAATGAGGTATCTTGATATGGTTAACGATAAGCTCTATCATTTGAGAACTGCGCAATGGATCTTAGTACTTGGCTTTATTCCTTTTATTGTTGATATTTTCATATATTTGGTATTTCTGCCGTCTGCGCCCACATAGAAATTTATTTATATAACATGTTATAAAGCAGCTTGTTGTTCGTATCTACGTTTGCTTGGTAAGAATATATCAGAAAAACAAATCAATGTATAAGGTGACGACACTATGACCGATGTAAATGACCAAGAGATAACTAGAAGTGGATCGCTGACGAAGTTGGACAGGTTCTGGCTGGAGACGGCCCAAGGCGCGGCGAAGGATTCACTCGATGCCCTGGAGGAGGCGGCAAAGCAGCTGATCTCTGTCACATGCCTCCTCCAGGCCACATACTTCGCAGCCATATACTTAAGCAATCTGAAAGAGAACCTGGTAGCGGAGAATGCAAGCGGCTGGCTGCTCGTCCTGCTATTCGTCCTTCCCGTCATTCTCTGGCTCGCGAGCCTCAGTCTTGCGGTCCGTGTCTTCAAGCCAGTAACCTACAAGACGAACCTCTCCTCGCCAGACTTGGCGCGCCAGATGTACGGGGAGATGGTCACCTACAAGCAGAAACAACTACAACGTGCCCACCTGTTCCTGGTGCTGGGTTTAATTCCGCTGGTGTTGAACATCGTCCTCTATCTAGCCTGGATTTAGCCGTTGGTGGGGGCGGCGCCCCCCCTCAATCATCAGCCCCAAATACCATCCCGACAAAATAAACTCCCGATGTCCCCCCAAGAGAGCGCCCTCGTCCTCGTCGTCTACCTGGCCTGCTTTGCCGCAATCCACAGCCTCATGGCAAGCCTCCCCTTCAAGAAAAGGGCCGCGAAGATCCTCGGCCCCCGGACAAGCCAGTGGTACCCGGCCATCTTCTCCCTCACCGCCCTGGTGACGATACTGCCCCTGGTCTACCTGGTCTACCTCTTCCCCGGAAAGGTCCTCTACGTCGCCCCCTCGCCCTGGCGTTGGGCCATGGTGGCCGGCCAGGTCCTGGCGGGCCTTCTTTCCATCAGAGCCTTCACCGACGCGCCCCACCGGTTCAAAGTCCCGCTCCAGCTTTTGGGTCCAACTGCCTCCGAGGCGGAGTCCCTGGCTCCGCGCGGCATCTACTGCTGGATCAGAGATCCGTTCCTCCTATCCGGCTTTCTGATCATCTGGCTCACCCCCTTCATGACCACGAACATCCTCATCCTCTACGTCGTGGTCACCATATACCTGTACCTGGGGTCGCTGCACTGGGAGAAGAGGCTCCTCGCCCAGTTCGGCGATGAGTACCGCCAGTACCAGAAACGGGTTCCTAGAATGGTGCCCTGGAGAGGGAGAAGCTGCTCCGCACGGTGAAGGCGAAAGAAATAGGGAGAAGATAACCAAGAAGACCTTCTCGAGAAGGTGTCGACATGTTCACGAAGTACACCCTCCTCCTCGCCCTCTATCTGGTCGGCTTTGCGGGCCTGCACAGCCTTCTGGCGGGCACCTGGGCCAAACGCCGAGCCGAGAGGGCCTTGGGCAGGAGAGCGATGCGCTGGTACAGGCTCTTCTTCACCCTCTTCGCAGCAGCCACCTTTTCCCCGCTCCTGTACCTGCTCTACCTCTTCCCGGGAGAGATCCTCTACATAGTCCCCTCGCCCTGGCGATGGCTCATGATCACGGGGCAGGTGGCAGCTGCCCTCATCTTCGCCAAGACTTTCCTCGCGATGAGGCCCCTCCAATTTCTGGGGATCAGGCCCGAGGACGGCGAGGGTGGGGGCGAGGGCGAGCTGATCGTCCAGGGCGTCTACTGCAGAGTGAGAAACCCGCTATTCCTCTTGGCCCTGATCTTCCTCTGGCTCTCCCCCATCATGACCGAGAACCTTCTCGCCCTCTACCTCCTCGCCACCGTCTACTTCTACCTGGGCTCGATCCACGAGGAGAGGATGCTGGCAGAGAAGTTCGGCGACGCCTACCGCGACTACCAGAGGCGGGTGCCCAGGATCGTACCCCGCCTCCGCTGCCGCTACCCTGAGACTAGGGTGGAGGCCGCGGGCGAGCGCTGAGCCTGGCGCCTGACCCTGAAACTGATGACCGCCTGAAACTGATGACTGAGGACCTTTGAAACCACCGTCACCGGCCGTAGGTGGCGGAGGCCTCGCCCGACGCGAGGACGTGTCCCCCCATCGCCGCCTCCAGGTCGGACCTATCAGAACCCGGCGCAAGATCGAGGCTGACATCAAGACTGTAGACCTTGAGCACGTACCTGTGAGCCGGTCCCGGCGGAGGACAGGGCCCATAGTATCCGATCAGCCCAAAGCCGTTCGTCCCCTGGACCGCCCCCGCCGGATTCAAGACTTCGCCCTCGGGAGGTACGCCTTCTGGCGTCGTCTCCGACGGCTCCAGGTTCCAGATCAGCCAGTGGGCGAAAGTTCCTCGGGGAGCGTCCGGGTCCTCCAGGATCATGGCGATCGATGCGGCGGATTCGTCTATCCCACCGATTTCAACCGGAGGCGAGAGGTTCTCGCCCTCGCAGGTGTACCTCTCGGGGAAGGAATCAAAGCCCAAGTTCACTTCCAAAACGTCTTCACCATCCGTATCACCCGACCCATCATCTTCACCGTCTTCAAGGCATCCTGCCAGGGAGGCCGACGCCAGGATCGCCAAGGCGATGAAGGTAGCAACAGAAGCCTTCATTCCGGCTCCACCTCAAAATCGATGCTCACCGAGGTGCTCATCGACCGAATGACCGGCACCTTATCGGCAACGTCCGCGAACATCTCCATGAGGGTCTCGGGGTCACCGTCAGCATTCAGACGGACCTTAATTTCGATTTTGGTCATCTCCCGACCATCCTCCATCCTCTCCAAAACCCCCACCGCCTCTGACCGATATGATCGAAGGGCGACGTCGTACTTCTTCACTCTCGCCAGGGTGGTGGTGAGGACGCAGGCGTTGGCGGCGGCGACGAAGATGTCCTCGGGCGATGGGAAGCCCTCGACGCCGCCAAATTCTGCGGGCAGGGCAAACTCGAGCCTCTCGCCTGAGGGAAAGGCGATCTGGCCCTTCGTCCCCTCGATCCAAGTAACCTGGTTTTTAAAGGAGATCTCTTCAGCCATAATTCCAGGTTTGGGACCTATTGGTAATTATCACTTTCTGGCAATTTTCGGGTGAGGCGGGTCAACGGTGAGAATGTTCTCGCAGATCGTCGTGGCTGTGGTTCTCCACCCGATGATAAGCCTCCCCGGGAGCCCGAGGCGGATCGACGTGAACCGTGGCGTCCGAGAGGAATGGGAGGCTGTGGAGGAGCTGATGGCTGACCTCCTTTGCTATATCGTGACCTTTCTCGACGGATAGCTCCGGATCGACGATCACGTCGATCTCGGCGTGAAGCCGATGGCCAAGCCACCTCACCCTCACCCCCGCCACATCCTCGACTCCGGAAGCGCTGGCCGCAGCATTCCTCACCTCGCCCACAACTTCAGGGTCGACGCCGTCGATCAGCCTGGTCAGGACCACCCTTCCCGACTTCCAGCCGATCCTGAGGATGGCAAAGGCGATGAGAAAACCCACCAGAGGGTCTGCCCGAGGATAACCGGCCCAGACGCCGACGGCGCCGATTAAGACGGCCAGACTGGTCAGGCCGTCGGCCCGCGCGTGGTGGCCGTCGGCCACCAGGGCCGCGCTTCCGATCTCCCGGCCCACCCTCATCCGAAAGACGGCCACAGCCTCATTTCCGAGAAATCCGATCACCGACGCCAGGACCACCGCCCAGAGAAAGCTGACGGGCAGGGGAGAAAAGAGCCTCATCGCCGACTCGTAACCGGTGAATAGGGCGCTGGCGACGATCACCAGGACTATGAAGAGCCCCGCCAGATCCTCAGCCCGACCGTAACCGTAGGTGAACCGGTTTGTGGCGGGTCGCTGGCCGAGCCTGAAGGCGATCCATAGGGGGACTGCCGTCGCCGCATCTCCGAGGTTGTGGACCGTATCGGCGAGGAGGGCCATGCTGCCGGAGAAGAGGACTATCGCCACCTGAACCAGGGCCGTCGCCAGGAGAGCCAGAAAGGAGATTTTGACGGCCCAGATCCCCCTCTCGGCCGCGAGAAGGGCAGGATCGGCGGGACCGTGGGCGTGGAGGTGGAGGTGCTCGTCGCCGTGCAAAATCCTCCCCTTCGAGCCGATAGAGTCGTTCTTTCTGTGCATAGAGCGATCGAGATCAGGTTCGACCTCCGCCAATTTAAATCTGCGGCCTGTTCCGGGGCTTGAGACCGAGATCCTGCATAAAGTATATTGAAGGTCAGAGCCTCATGGTTCGGCATGGACCCACTCCTTCTGACCCTCATCGGATTCATCCTGGTATCTGCCATAGCCCTGGCAGTGGTCAAGAGGTTCATCCTCGAAAACTCCGACTTCTGGATGTCGATGGGCATCATCCTCGCGGACCGGGGAAGGTTTGAGAGGGCCGCCAGATGCTGCCAGAGGGCGGTAAAGATATACCCCCTCTACGTCCACGCCTGGAACAATTGGGGCCTGGCCCTCTACCAGCTCGGCCAGTACGAAGAGGCTCTCGAACGTCTGGAGGAGGCCCTGACCCTGAACCCGGATCTTGGCGAGGCCTGGCAGAACAAGGGGCTAGTCCTGGAGGAGCTCGGCAGACGAAAAGAGGCAGAGGAGGCGTTCCAAAGGGCGAAAGCCCTGGGAGCGGGTTTGTGACTGCGATCGACGTCAAAAGCTTTTTTGCAGATTATAACGATAGACCATCCAGGAGACCAAAACCATGAAGACGATCCCGGCCCTAATCCTGGCAGCGCTCCTTTTGGCCATCATCCCATCGACTAGCACGCCCCATGTCCGCGAAGTGGTAAAAGCGAGCGATATTTTGGCCAAGATCGAGAGGGGAGAGGCCGTCTCCGTCGACAACCTCATCGTAGAGGGCGACCTGAACCTCAGCGAGATCGGCCTGGACGTGGCACCGAAGCTCGGAGCAGGTCTCGGGGGCGGGTCAGCGATGGGCGAGGAACCCGGGATCGAGCACCCCGCCCTGGCCGAAGAGGAGAAGCTGATCGCCTCTCCGATAAGCATCACCAACTCCGAGATCAGGGGGAACGTCTACTTCGAGAAGATCACCTTCGGCGGGCCGGTGAACTTCGCAGGCACCAGCATCGCCGGAAATGCCAGCTTCGCTGAGGCGAAGTTCGCAAACCAGGTCGCATTTTTGTATACCAGCTTCGGAGGCAATACCAGCTTCAAAGCTGCTCAGTTCGACGGCGGAGTCTACTTCTCTGGCGATCAGTTCGGGGGCAGAGCCGACTTCGAGGGGGCCCAGTTCAGAAAATTGGCGGGCTTCAGCTACGCCAAGTTTGGCGACGATGCCGACTTCAAGGGCGCAAAGTTCATGGACGAGGCCTGCTTCGGCGGGGCGGAGTTCAGGGACGACGCAGACTTCGGGGGGACCGAGTTCGGAGGATACGCCTACTTCGGACGGGCCCGGTTCAGCGGAAGATCCCACCTTGGAGAGGCCCGTTTCTTCGAGATCGCCAACTTCTACAGCGCGAACTTGGGCGACGGAAGCTAGCCGAAGGAGAAACGAAGAAGATCGATAAGATAAATAAAAGCGGCATAGATATAAAAAATAAATATATATGATGAATGCCCAAAATTAGGTTATGTCTTGGAAGAAAGTCACCGACTACTGGGCAGAGTGGAAGATGGCGTCCGATCGGAGAGGGAACATCGGCCTCTCTTTTGGAGATGACAAGCGAGTTTTGTACGATCTATCCCACGAAAATTTCATCACCATCTTGAACCTGCTCCAGGGACAAAAACTGGTCTGGTTCGATGACGAGGACGAGAGCTTCAAGGCCGGCAGCGAGGGGCCGAAGTAGAGCTGAGAACTAATTGGCCGGGGGGTGTAATTTCGCCCGGCGGCAGAGCTATTTTCCCACCAGGGGCGACCCGCATTTGGGACAGGTCATCGATCGGCAGGGAACGCCGGCGACCTTCTCGGCCTCGTAACCGCAACTCGGACATACGCAAGCGGTCGGAGGAGCGCCTCTGCGCCTCCGGCCGCCTCCTGGCGATGGTTCGTATTGCATCAAAATCCACCTGCAGTTTCAGTCTATCGGCGATCATATAAAACTTTTTTCTCATCTTCGCGAATTGAGGAAGTTCGGATGCTCACCTGCACCCCGGAGCCCTTCAGAACCTCACGACACCGCCCGCAAAACCTCCAGCCCTTAAAGTCGGTCTCAGCGATCGAGTTTGAGAAGTGCATCACGCACCTTCGGTCGGGACAGTGAGGAAGGCCGAAGACGTGACCCAATTCGTGGACCGCCTCCTTTTTGGCCCTCTCCAGAAAGAGGTCCGGGTCTGGGGAGAGGCCGTAAAACTCCTGCCGGAGCCTGGTCAGGGATATTATCGCCCGGCGCCCGTAGGCCAGGCCGAAGATGAAGTTCAAATCGGCGACGAAGAGATCCTCATCGATCAGGCCCAGGACGGCGTCGTCAACGCCATCCTCAGGCGCCGGTGTGGCCGCCAGGATTGAAGCTCCCTCCAGCTGGCCCCTCTGGGGAACGAAGGCTTTTGCTGGGACCGCGATTGTTGGCCACAATTCTACGGCGCCGAAGATCGATCCAAGCTGCTCCTCCAGAAACGCGACAGCATTCCGGTCGACGGATCCAATGGGCTGGAGGGCTACTGTGACCATATGGCCGCCACCAAAAGTTATCGAGTCAGGACTGCTTTTCGGAGAGGGATTTCTGGTAGGCCTTCCAGCCGGGACACCAGCCGGTGTGCCACTTCCAGATTTTGGCGATCAAGGAGTTTGGCTTCTTCTCTGCAAGCCGTCTAAAGGGGCAATTCTCGCAAGTTGTGGGCATAAAACATGAACTTGCACGGATAGTATAAGAAATTTACGAAGTATCTGCAGAGGTCAGAAGTCCTGCAGGTTCGTCCTTGAGCATCGCATATCGAGAGGCAAACTGTTACGGGAAGTACTCAGCGGGAAGCCTGAGGAAGCCAGCCAACACCAGGATCACCACGACTGCCGTATAAACAACGGATACGCAGAGGTCTTTGATCATATCACCTTTCGAGTACCCCGAACTCTCGCTTTTTGAGACGACCTCCTTTATGCCCCTGTGCATCAGAACGAAACCCAGGATATTGGTGATCCAGTAGCCTGCGACCATGGCGGAAAGGAAGAGGTCCTCGGAGACGAGGCCGAAGAGGGCTCCAAAGGCGTAGGCGATTGGAATGTTCACGAATAAATCATTCCACCAGGATACGGGCGAGAGAAGATAGCCCACCATGGCAAGGAGGCCTCCTTTCATCTTATCCTTCTCGATCTCGCGCCCGGCGATCTCAATGAAATCGTCTTCTGATTCCTCTTTGGGCACACCTGCTGAGTCGATTTTTCTTTCCGTGATGGTCAGTCCCCCGGCACCGCGCAACTTTAGACGAAGATTCAACCCATCGATCCCAAGCTCAACGAGGATTGATCTTTAAATTGAACTTTACACCCTTTAAGGGACTTAACCTTATTCTTTGATCTTGACGGGGTCGTCTAGATTCTCATCGAAAAGATTATTGCCGAAAATTTTTAAATTTAGAGAGGTGAGTCGTGATACTCCTTAGAGGTGGATGATGATGGATAACTCAGATCTCAGACTCCATCTGAGATCGCTTTTAGAGAGCCAGAATCTTGCGGTTTTGTCAACCTACGGTGAGGAGGGCCCCTACGCCAGCCTCATCTCTTTTGCAGCTACCGAGGACCTGAAAACCTTGATATTCGCCACGGGACGCTCCACCCGAAAGTACGCCAATTTATCCAAAAACCCAAGAGTCGCCCTTCTGGTGGACAGCAGGTCAAATCGAGTCACCGACTTCAGAGATGCGATAGCTGCGACGGCCACCGGCGTTGCAGAGGAGGCAGCAAAACCTGAGAGGGAGAAATACGCAAAGATCTACCTCGCCAAGCATCCCCACCTATCTGAATTTCTGGAGTCGCCCAACACCACCCTCTTGAAGATCAGGGTTGATCGGTACATCATAGTGAGCCACTTCCAATATGTGGTAGAGATGGAGGTCACAGGGGATGAGTGATCTCGCCTTTCTGGTAGAGGAGATCCCAGACGGCGAGGCCCTCTTATTCGGGGGAAAGGCTCGCTCCCTGGGCATGATGGTCCGAGAGGGACTGAGGGTTCCAAGGGCCGTCGGCGTCAGCTCAGAAGCCTACGATCGGTACATCGATTCAACGGGTCTTCGGGGCAAGATCCTCATCGAGCTGAACAGAAAAAGCTTCGAAGATATGAGATGGGAAGAGATGTGGGATGCCGCGCTCAGGATCAGGGGCCTCTTCTCCAAAACGCCAATAAACCAGGAGCTTAGAGCGGATCTCGAGCCGATCCTTAAAACTTTTGATGGTCCTGTGGTGGTAAGGTCCTCTGCGGTGGGTGAGGACTCAGCCAACGCCTCCTTTGCCGGAATCCACGAGTCTTACGTCAACGTGAAGGGGTTAGAATCGATTCTGGAGCACCTTAAGCTGGTATGGGCCTCTCTCTGGTCTGACCGAGCGATGCTCTACCGAAAGGAGCTGGGCCTCGACGTAGAGTCGAGCACCATGGCCGTAGCCGTCCAGGAGATGGTCTTTGGAGAAAGGTCCGGGATCGTCTTCGGCATGAGCCCAAACGAACCTGATCAGGCGGTGGTCGAGGCGGTGCACGGCCTGAACCAGGGGCTCGTCGACGGGACCGTGGAGCCGGATCGCTGGATTCTGGACCGAAATACTGGATGGGTCCTCGCTCATCATCCCGCATCCAGGGAAAAGGCCGTCGTCAGCGCCATAGAGGGGGTCAAGCGTTCGATCCTGTCAAAAGATAGGGCTGAAACTCCGCCGCTCGCCGACGAAGAGGTGGCGAGGGTATACGAGGCTGCCATGAAGGCGGAGTCGATCTTCGGATCGCCCCAGGACGTCGAGTGGACCATTCTCGGAAGAGAGCTTTATGTTCTCCAGTCGAGACCCATAACCGCCGCACCCTCCGACGACCGCAACCAAGAGCGAGCATGGTATATCTCTCTCCAGAGGAGCTTCGATCGGCTCAGAGATATGAGATTCAGGATCGAGGACGAGCTGATACCCGCGATGGCCAAGGAGGGTGCCCGCCTCGAAGAGATCGATCTTTCCATCCTCGAAGACGGGGATCTAGCAGAGGAGATCGAGCAGCGGATCGAGATCTACGATGAGTGGCACCAAATCTACTGGGACGAGTTCATACCTTTCGCCCACGGCGTACGCCTCTTCGGCCAAGTCTATAACGACACGATCCATCCCTCTGACCCTTACGAATTCGTCGATCTTTTGGGTGGGGAGGAGATGATCAGCATAGATAGAAACCGTCGGCTGGAGGAGATGGCTTCAAAGCTCAGAGACGATCCTGCCCTCGCCAGGATCGCCGAGGAGAGGGGCGAGATTCCCGCCGACCATCCGCTCGGATACGAGGTCAGAGATTTCACAAGCATCTTTGGAGGAAAGTACACTCATAACCCGCTGAGCTGGAAAGGCCTGACCAAACTTCTCTTGGAGGTGGCGTCAAGTCCACCGCGAAAGGGAAGAAGCTCCAAGAAGCAAGAGCTGAAGGGTAGGTTCCTCTCGAAGTTCCAGGGCGAAGAGAGATCTCAGATGGAAAAGCTTCTCGATCTTGCGAGGGTGAGCTACCGGCTGAGAGATGACGACAACATCTACCTGGGAAAGATCGAGAGCGAGCTTGAGGCCTCCCGGGCCGAGGGCATAGGCCGTCTAGCGTCAGAAGATCGATATTCCGGCGGAGAGATCTCAGATTCTGAGCTATTGGCCGCCCTGAAAGATCCTGGTCGCAGGCCCAAAGCGACCGCTCGAAAAGAGACTCAAAAGTCTCCATCCCTCAATACGGCGAGACAGCTTTTGGGTCAGCCTGCGAGCAGGGGGGTTTCCACTGGACGTGCCAGAGTCATCAAGGACGAGCATGACCTCTTCAGCTTCAAGCACGGCGAGATCCTGGTGGTGGACGCCGTCGACCCCAACATGACTTTCGTCGTACCCCTGGCGGCGGGGATCGTGGAGCGAAGGGGAGGGATGCTGATTCATGGCTCCATAATCGCAAGGGAGTATGGTATCGCCTGCGTCACGGGGGTTCCTGACGCCACAAAGGTCATAAAGACTGGCGACATGGTAACCGTTGACGGATTTTTGGGGATTGTGACCGTAGATCACAGATCTGCAAAGAAAAATCCTGGGAAAATGATATAACTATTGAGAGCCGTATAATGTCTTTGAGCTGCCCCTGAGAGGACTTTTCCTGAGAGCGTCGGAACCTAAGTAAACCACCATGAAGGGTGCAGATCGTTTCAAGATCCCGGAGCTGAGGCCGATGATTGAGATCTCAAAAATTCAGATGGCAGCCGTCGCGATCCTGGCGGCGCTTCTCCTCTGGACCCTTTATGGAGCGTTCGTTTCCATGAGCGTAAAAGAGCCCCCTTACCAGGTCATCGAGACCCTGGAGAACGATGTCGAGATCAGAGAGTACTCCAACCAGATCTGGGCCACAACCCTCGCAGAAGACCAGAACCGGGGTTTTAGCCGCCTCTTCGGCTACATCACCGGCGCCAACGAGGAGGAGAAGAAGATCGAGATGACAGCTCCCGTGGTCACCAGCAACGAAGATGGGGAGATGTTTATGGCCTTCGTCATGCCCGAAGACTTCAACCTGGAGGGGACACCCCGGCCCCTGGACGAGAAGGTGAAGATCGAGCTGGTGAAGGAGAGGAGGATGGCGGTCATCGCCTTCTCAGGATACGCCACGGATGATAGCCGAAAAAGACACCTCAAGACCCTCGAAGAGACCCTTGAGGCTCGGGGGATAGAGACCAGTGGCGATCCGGTCCTCATGCAGTACAACGATCCCTGGGCACCTCCATTCATGCGCCGAAACGAGGTGGGGCTGGAGGTTGGCCTCTGATCGAATCCACCCGGAAATTCGAAATTGAAATTTGTGGTTGAGGAGGCTGAAGATCGGGGTCAGGGCTTCTTCAGCCCGCCCTTGAGGTTTCCCACCGCCGAGAAGGCCGACTTAACCGTGGAGACGACCTGGTCGTAGAGGAAAACGCCGAAGATGCCGATCAACATGGCCAAGACCACGATTCCGATCAGTAATGCTATCACCAAGCTTATCAGAGTCAACTATTTTTCACCTCTTCGGGACTTCATCTGCTCTGGTGCCTGCGGACAAATCTGGGTCAAACGGGCTTGACCTTTCCAACTCAGTAAACTGGATCTGGGAACCCAGAAATCTCGGCTCTTTAAGCCACAGGCGTGGGACTTCGGCTACCCTATGAGTTCATCCGATAAAAAGGTTTGACAGGATGAGACTAAAGAGACCCAGATGGGATCTTCGAAGGCGATGATCTCTGAAATAATGAAAGAGGATTTCGAAAACCTAATCAATGGTTAAGTTTATATACTATTATAACTATATAAACTTACATGAAAAACTTAATAGACTTTTCCATCATGCACGAATATAACAAGAACGTCCTGCCTCGTGGTGATAAGCTGCTA
>Ga0272442_10004757_pt1 | contig 18405 bp, 20 predicted proteins | sample SSMForm2O_FD_200262 | JGI IMG/M metagenome (GOLD analysis project Ga0272442, IMG submission 200262) | Marine sediment archaeal communities from Little Sippewissett salt marsh, Falmouth, MA, United States - SSM-Form-2O | ecosystem: Environmental > Aquatic > Marine > Wetlands > Sediment ... | reverse complement strand
GAGCTTGAAAACGCAAGTTCTAAGGATCTATCAGAAGCCAAATATGCAAAAAAGATATTACAATTATCAGATCTTGACTATACAAAAAACTTATTTCACGAGATAGAAAGTGTCCCATCTGGGGCTAAAAGCGTTATCGAAAAAAGAGCGGTGATAAAGGCTTTGCTACTTTCTACATGGTTGCAGAGACTTTATTTTATTATAAGGGCCGCTATTATGTCGATCCTAGGCGGAGTCGTTACCTTCTTTTATATATCGTTCTTCGGTCAAATAGGTGTTGTTTTGGCGGTTATCATGGGCGTGCTTATATTTATTGTTGGGTTGATTGTAACAAGATTATTTGATACACAAATAGTCAAAGCAACAAAATATATCGTCAGACGTTTGGGCCATCATAAAAAGATTAGGGAATTTATAATGAATCACTTCTAGGGGAAACGCAGGAACGAGTTTTAGGGTTTAAATCTATTTTTTAAACCACAAAAACATGATTGCACAAAAAATTAACTCTTAAAGCCGTTGACGTGCTGGGTGTAGGCATATTTGTTAATTTCAAAAGGCCTATACTTAAAAACCTCACAATAAAGGACGAGATTTGAACTCGATTTTATTGGTAAAATAATCAAGTTTTCTTATGTTAGCATCTTTTTATAAATTTATTGTGAATCTTACTTGTTCCTTAATTTTGATGGAGAGATTACAAAACCCTTCTTATTTTTTCTCCATTCACCCCATTTTAAAAGCATTGGAGGTAGAATAATTATTGATGAAACATATGAATAAATTACTGTCATTGAAGTAATAATGCCAAATTGCTGTTCAGGTGGCATTGGTGCAAGAATTAAAAGTGAAAAACCAGCAACAGTAGTTATAGCAGCTATTATCAAAGCTGAACCAGTATGACCAATAGTCGTCTGCACAGCTTTTTTTACATCGCCTGTTCTATCTGCAATCAATCTAAATGATTGGGTTGCATGAATTGAATAATCAATACCAATACCAATTGTTAGACTTGTAACCATTATAGTCATAATATTAAAGGTATAACCGATGTAGTAGATTGTACCAATAATCCACACTAAACATAATCCAACTGGAACAATTGTTATTAAACCAAGCACAGGATTTTTGAAAACAATTATAAGCACAAGAGTAGCAAGAATAATTGATATAAAAATCGACATTATTTGACTCTCAGTCAATGACTCTAATATGATATATTCACCTGATGTCTCACCTGTTACAAAGGAATCTGCATTTCCATAATCTTGCATATCTTCATTTAATTGGTCATAAAAAATACCCATTGCTTCATTGGAACTTACGTCATCATCAACATAATTAATGTTTGTATAAACTCTGATTATAGTAGCATCAAAGTAACCATCAATATCTCTATGTAAAACACCCTTAATATCATTCATATAATTTTGGTTTTCATATAAGAAATCATAGAGGCCTTCTACCTCCTCATCAGTTTTAGGTATCCCGTTTGAATCGATATTAAATCTTGTTGCAATTGAACTATTTTCCTTAACAGCAGATCTAATAATGGATATAATTGATACTTGTTTAGGCTCTCCGTCAAGATTTTTTACAACATAGATGTCATCTCTTAGATTTTCAACTGTTTTAGATATCCCGCTCAAAGCATCAACTGTTGCAACTTCTCCTTCAATTAAAATAAAATCCTGATCTTCACTAGCAGAAGGAAAATATTCTCCGATATCCTCAGTCAGTTCAATAGATTCAGTTCCTTCAGGTAAAAAATCAGTCGTATCAAAAGTTGTTTCAACGTTTAAACCACCAAATGCAAAAAATACAGTAACTAAAATTGTAAACACAAGTATGATTTTCCTATGTTTTAGAACAACAATTGAAAATTTTTCCATGGAATTATCTAATGAAAATTTTTTACCATTTTTTACAACTAATTTTTTTCGATTTCTATCAATTATAATACGAAAAGCTGCTTGGAATGTAAATGCAGTTATTAGAGTATAGATAATGCCCAATGCACATATTAGACCAAAATCACGCAATGGTGGAACACTAGCTGTCAAAAAAGATAAAAAGGCAATAACTGTGGTCAATGTTGCAAGAAACATTGCCATTCCAATATTTTCGATTGATGATTTAATTGATTCACCTGGATTTTTTCCTTCTTTAAGTTCTTGTTTATAATTATGAAATAAATGAACAGAAAAATCAACACCCAAACCAATGAGTAATGGAACAATTGCAACCATCATTGAACTAAAACTAATGCCAAGAAGAACCATTGTTCCAAAAGTCCATATTAGAGCAATAGCTAGACTAATAAGTGGTAAAAAAATATATGATAATCGCCTAAACATTATCAAAAAGATTATACTTATTAGGATAAAGATTGCAGGTATTATTATCCTATTTGCTTCTTGTGTTAGATCATCTATTTCATTATCAATAATTCCTTCACCAGTTGCGCTCATAGATACATATTGATCTTCACTATCAAGTGAAATTAATGTTTCTTCGATATCTCTATTTACTTTTGATAGATCCACATCAGGTGAACTGGTGTTGAGTTGAATTGTCATAAGAGTATAGCTGGGATCCGATCCATCTATGTAATCTGGTGGTAAGAATGCAAGAGTTGCGGTTTTTAAATCCTCAAAGAAAAGTGGTTTTAGAAAATATATATTCTCAGAATAATCATTATCAGGTGCTTGATCAAATACTACCCAATTTCTTTCAATTTCTTTTAAGGAAATACTATCTTTTGAAAACTGATCACTATTAAGCATTTCAAATAATTGATTAAAATCTTCCCAACTAAAATCACTAAAAGAGTTTAAAATTTTTTCAGAAATTGGACCAATAATTGGTCTGTTCTGAATAAAATCAGTTATATCTTCTAGATAATTAAGGTTAAAAATCACCCGATTCCAATCTTTATGAAAAAGAGGTGTTTGATATACTCTAACACCTGCTTTTGTGTTACCAATTTTTGCGGGTAGCTCCATACCATTAATTGAAGGAGCAATACCAAATTTAGCAAGTTCAGATTTATCAACTTTAATTTCAACTCTGTTTTCTTCGGCGCTGAAATTTACATGACCTGTTTTTAAAGTAATTGGAAAAGAAATTTCTTGATTAGGATTTTGGATCCATAAGTATACTTCTGATTTATAAGAGTTAAATAGGCTTTTATTTCTAATATTTTTAAGAATCTCTCCAATATTTCTAAATATTCCTTTACCAACCTCCCAAAGAGGTTCAGAAGGTTCAATATGTGCAGATATTTGATAATTGATATCTGCAAGCGATTCATCAGGAACTATTAGATTTTCAAATCCAATAAACCATTCCCAAGTGTTGATTTTTCTATCTGGGGAAATGATTTTGTCTTTAAATTTTGAGATGTCATATACTTCTATTGAAAATTTAAATTCATCATCTTTTGTATTAATATAATAATTTTTTATATCTAAACTATCAATGTTTTTGCCTTTGGATAAAATTGTATTAGGATCAAAATCTATTTCTTCATTTCTATCATCATCTATTAACATTTTTTCTTCATAAGTTTTTATTTCTGCCATTAAATCAGTATACGCAATAGTTATTTGTTCATCTGTACAATCTAGAAGCGTATCACCAAATTCTATTTGACAGATGATATCTACAAAACCTGCTATACTTGTTGTTACTTCAATTTCATTATGCTTATCATCTGATTTTTGTAAAACCTTATATTCCTCTCTTAGAGCCGCTGGAGTTATAACATTATTAGAGTTTTGATTTTCAACAAAAATCATAATTACTTGACCAGTTTTACCAAATAATTCACCAACTCTTAAACTAGTTTCAACTATCACATGATCTGGAAGAAAATCTTCAGTAGATGTTTCCATTTCAATCGAAGGAAGTAAGGTTGCAAAACCAATAGTAACAAGTAAAATTATACTTACTACAAGCCAAGGTCTTTTTTCTATAAAACCCCCAAATCTATCTAACATAGTAATATCTTCTCTATATCTTATTCGACTTTATTGGTGTTATTTTAAAATATTTTAAATTGATATTATACATTGTATATTATATTTGAAATATATAAATATTTCGGATAAGAACGGTTCGATACCGAAATGTATATAAATCTGTTTAACATAATAATTACTCATGAGCTACCTAACGAATTTTGAATTAATAGATGGAAAACAAAGAGGCATCCTAAGTATTTACATTCTTCATTCGTTAAAAAATAAACCAAAATCAGGATATGGACTTATCAATGAAATTAAAGATATAACAAATGGAACCTGGATCCCAAGTAAAGGAACATTATATCCCTTATTAAAAAACTTGGAACAAGAGAAATTAATACAATTAAAAACAATTGAAGCTCGTGGTAAACATATCTATCAAATAACAAATGAAGGAAATAAGATTTTAGAAAGTTTGATTAGACAAAAACAACAAATCGTTCAGAAATTCATACAATTTAGTAAGTTAGTTGTAGAAATCCTAGATAAAGAAGAGAATGATATTTTAAATATGCTTATCAAAATTAGAATAAATTCCTTGGAACAAACAAGTAAACAAAGAGAAGAAGTAAAGATGATTTTGGAAGATTGTTTAAATAATTTAAAACAACTCGAAAAAAAATAAAATACAAATCTTAAAAATATAATCTTAAAAAAAGGATTGATAAAAATGAATAATGGAACAGAAGTTGTGCTGTATTTGATTGTCAATGCTGGTCATAATTGGCATTTTAATAGAGCAATTTATGGGGGTTCACAAACTGATATTATGTGAGGGTTCTTTGAATCTCATCCTAAACAATCATAAAATCATTTATCTCTTTTTTTTCTTTTCTCTAATATTTTTTCCTCTCTTTTTTTCAAATAATTCATCCCAATAATTCCCAAAGATGCAAAAGCAATTGTAACACCTGCTAGAATATAGAAGGCAGTGAAAAGACGAGATCCATCAGATGTTGGATGCAAATCTCCATATCCTACCGTTGATAGAGTTGTAACAGAGAAGTAAAAGGATTGAATCCATGTCCAACCTTCTAGAAACCTATAAATTATTGTTCCAATAGCAATCAATCCTAATAAAGCTGAAATTGCAGAAGCTACCTGTAATTTTAATCGTGATTTTAATAGTGATAATAACATATCAAATCAATATTTTTCAATAATATAAAAACATATAGACTTTGTTCAAAAATTATGAATATCGAAGGGAATATTGAATATAAAATGACAAGCTATTGCATTAAAGGCCGCTGGGTGTAGGCCTATGCGTTAATTCCTAAAAGCCTATACTATAAAATAATTTTGTTATAGGCAAGAGATTTAGACTTCAATTTCAAATCCTATTATTACCAAAAAGAACCTTTATAATTACCTGTAGCAGGACAACCAAAACAACGATTGGTTTTAAACGCAGAACAATCTTTGCATTTGTGATCAAGGTCGCAAGGTGGTTTGTACAGAGCTTCTGTTTTTATATTGATAGGTATCACAAAATCTTTTATGCTAGTAATTATGACATCGAAATCAACACTTTGGACATCTGTATCTGGTCTTATGTGACAGTCAATAATAGATTCTAACGAAGCGAGATCATCACCAATCAATAGTAATACTAAATTGTCTTTTCCAGAGATGATAAATCCATTCAGGAAAAAAGGGCAGTCGCGAAACATATTCAATATTTTTTCAGTATTTGTTGTTGCAACTCTTACCATTGCTACTTTTAATGCGACTTTGTTTAGATTTACACCGATTATTTGTTCTATTAATCCCCTCTCTTTTAATTTTCTAATACGTGCTGCTACAGAGGGCTGTGATATATGGAGTTTTTTTGCTATTTCTTCTTGAGATATATCTTGGTCCCCATATGTTAAACTTAATATTGTTTTATCTTTTTTATCAAGCGCTATATTTGAATTTCCCATAAATTCACCTAAATATGCTATCTGATTAACTTGTAATGGAAAACAAGTATATATAATCTATCTATAATAATAGAAAAAAAACTAAATTTTATATATAATTATAATCATAATGTTTATAAATCAGTTTTTACTAATAATATATAGGGATGTAGAGTCGAAAGAGCATCTATATTAAGTTTAAAATTTCCTCCTGGTAGCATCCCATCTACCCCCTCTCTTCATCCTATCCACCACACCATCCACCAAAAAAAGACTTTACTTCCTTTTCAAAATAATAAAAATATTTGAGGTAAAAAAATGAACAAATACGAAAATCATATAGATAGAAGAATAAGAGAACTTCACGAAAGAATGCATAAACTTGGTAATAAAAAAAGTTTGGCATAAATATTTTTTATAAGATATGGTGATAATATGGACATTTTAGATGAAGCAAAAGAGATAATGCAAGCTGCTGGATGCATTAAAGCATTTCCAATATATGACATTCAATTAACAGATATAGCAGAAATTAAAAATTGTCATGAAAATGGCGAATCTATAGAACTGGAAAAAGATATTAGTAAACTAGTACCAAATTTTACACAAGAATTAAAAATTAACAAAGAAAAACCAATAACATGTCCAATAAATCCCTCGCTAAACAAATATCTTGAATTTTCTTTAAAAAATAAACAAATCACTACTTGTAATCTAAATATTAATGAGTATAAACAAATTGAAAACAAAATAAATCCTCTATTAAAAAAATATAATTGGATTATAAAAAAATAGGTGAGTAATATGACTGAAAAAGAATATAACTCTGAATACATAAGAAAAATTGTTGAAATGCTGAAAAAACATGAAGAAGAAATGAGAAAAAATGTTTTATAAAAAATAAAAAGGTGATTTATTATGGAAAATAATCTTATTAGCATATTAAAAGAGTTTATAGAAAAAGAAAAAATAAATTTTTCAATATCTGAAGATAATTCTACTGATTTTTGGCTTGATAACCTAAACAGCACTATTGCTGTAAAATTTAAGATAAATGCTCCTAAACATGAAATTTTATATGACGTTTATTCACCTGAATATTCTGTCCATTTAAAAGAAGAAACAATAAAGGATGTTGAACGCCTTGAGTTTCTTGCTGAAGAAAATAGAAGATGGAAACTTGCGGAAAGCATAGAAGATATATGGCTTGTTCTAGATCAAATCAAATTTTGGGCTAGAAAAAACAATTTTAGTGTAATGGAGAAGCAATTGTTATAAAATATGGAGGTATAGATAAATGGCATCTGGTTATGTGTTAATTAGTACAAAAAACTCGTATGAACATGAAGTCGCAGGTAAGCTTTCTAGAATTGATGAAGTAATCGATGTAGAACCATTAATTATTGAGGAAACTGCAATGGCCGATCCCTTTTTTGAGGAGTATGATCTTATAGTTAGAATCAAGGCCGTTGACTCTAAGAATCTTAAAAAAATTGTAGATGATAAGATTCATAGTATCTACGGCATTGAAAAAACTAAAGTTGCATCAAAGTCAAAGCTGTAAAGCTGAATATTGCTATTTATGGATGTTTTTTGGCCATCTATTGGAATGATAATGTAAATTCGAGGCGGTTTAGATGAAAAAAATGGTTGATGAGGTTAAGATTAAAGATATGAGAATGCTTGTTACTCCCTTCCCCACATTTGTAGAAAAAAAAGCTTCTGCAGATGATATTGCAAAGACGTTAATCGCACATCCAAATTTGAAATCTGTCTATGTTGTTGATAACAAGCTCAAATTGGTAGGAAGAGTAACTCTAAAAAGACTGATGAAGCATGAATTTATGAATCTGATACCAAGTTCATTTGAGTACTTCGACGCTTTAGAATTTATTGGCAATAAATCTGCTGAAGAAATAATGACGGCGCCTATTTATGTTAAAGATAATGATACTTTAAAAACAGCTTTTGTTAAGATGTATGAAAATGATCTAGAGGAATTGCCAGTAGCAGATGATAATCTTCATTTGATAGGCAATATTGATCTTATTGAATTGCTAACAATTTTAATAGAAAAAAAAGAGCAAAAGGCAAATAAGGATTATTTACAGCTTAATATAAATCGACCGTTCCACAGGTGATTTTTTGTTCAATTATCTTCTGCTTGCGGGTATCGCTATTGGATTGGGTTTTTTAATTGGCAAGGGAACCCATTTTTTAAAAATAACAGGCGTTGTTGGTTACATAGCAACTGGCATTATTCTTGGACCTGATGTTTTAGGCATTATTCATTTAAGCTCTGCTGAAGTTGAAACTATGACTAATATTGCTCTGGGTTTTGTCGCATTTATTATTGGTGGAGAGTTAACACTTTCTCTCTTGAGAAAAATGGGCAAGAGTATAATTGCAATTATTATCGGCGAGTCTTTAGGTGCATTTTTTATTGTTTTTATCGGCGTCTATCTTTTAACAAATAATGTAGCGCTGTCAGTCATTTTTGCAGCTATGGCTCCTGCTAGTGCTCCTGCGGGTACTGTTGCCGTACTTCAAGAATACAAGGCAAAAGGTAAACTTACAAATGCTATCTTAGCTGTGGTTGGTTTTGATGATGGTTTTGCTATTTTGATTTATGCTTTTTCTATTGCTATCGCAAGCGTGATTCTTTCTGGTGTCTTTTCAGTTTCAAATATTCTATTAGTTCCGCTTACTGACATTGGCGTTGCGCTTCTAATTGGGGGTACGATTGGTGCTGTTTTTGCCTTAATTTTTAAAAGACTTATCGAAAGAGAAGAGATAATTGCCCTATCATTAACTGCAATTCTGATCACTGCAGGTTTATCCGTATTTTTAGAGGTTTCTTTAATTCTTGCATGTATGACCATGGGCATAATAGTTGTTAACTTATATCCACAGGACAACAAGCCTGTTTTTGAGCATATTAAATCTATTAGTCTCCCTGTTTATATTTTGTTTTTTGTAATAGCTGGTATTAATCTACATATCGGTCTTTTAGTTTCGATTGGTGCCATCGGCCTAGTTTATATAATTTGTAGAGCTCTTGGCCTTATAAGTGGCAGTTATATTTCAGCACTTGTATCAAAAGCTGATCCAGTGATTCGTGATAATATAGGATTAAGTATTCTTTCGCAGGCTGGCGTTGCAATAGGTCTATCCCTAATTGCCTCCAATAAACTTACAGAGATGGGTCATCCTGAAATGGGCAGTATTATTGTAACAACCGTTGCCGCAACAACAGTAGTTTTTGAAATTATTGGGCCTCTTTCTGCCCGGTTTGCAATTATGAGATCGGGGGAGGCACAGATAACATAAAAAGTAAGCAAAAGATATAATGGAGTGTGAATGAAGATTATGAAGAAAAAAGAACCAAAGCTTGTTTCTGAGTTTTATGAGCTTAAAGTCGAGCAACTTATGGACAAAAAAGTCTGGGACATTCCAATTGTTAACAAAGATGCACCAATAGACCAAGTTCTTTCCATTCTAGATGGAAGATCACATGTATGGGTTGTCGATGATTCTAAAAATAAAGAATTAAAAGGGGTTATTACTAGACAAGATGTTTTAGAGATTCTCGCTCCACCAAGATCATCATATAACATGTTTTCAGTTACCCGATACAAGTTACATGGTACCAAAGGAAAGGCAGAGGACGTTATGAACAGAGATCCTATTACCTCAAGATGCAATGAGAAAATCGTTGATGTTTTACAGAAAATGATAAAACATCGTATAAGACGCCTGCCTGTTGTTGATAAAGATAACAAGATTCTTGGTGAAATAACGCTTCAACATCTTATTCACAAGTTTTATTTGGCAAGTCAATATCATTCAATTACTAATGATTAGATTTTCATCTAATAAAAAATAATAAATCTTTAAATTCAGTGGTGGAGGAAAAATGGTTAATCTTAAAAGAGATCTTGGTTTAAAAGAAGTAGTAGCAACTGTTGTAACCTCTGTTATAGGTGGAGGGCTGTTTCTTACAACTATTCAGATACAGGATAAAGTACCTATTGGCTCATCAGTGATTTTTTCATATATACTTGCAGCAATTCCTGCTCTTTTCATAGCATTATGTTATGCCGTATTATCTTCTGCTATGCCATCATCAGGTGGAGAATATGTTTTTATCAGTCGAATTGTAGACCCGTTCATCGGTTTTATTGTAACATGGGCAAGATGGTTTGCAATGATTGCAGTTATTGCTGCTATGGCAGTTGGCGATATTGCAATTTTAAATCATTTCTTTAAAATAGTTCACATGGATAATGTTGCTGTTTTTGTTTCAACATACATCCAGGTTATTGCTATTGTGTTAGTAATACTATTTTTATTGGTAAACTATCTTGGAGTTAAACTTTATGGCCGCATTCAAACAATAATGTTTGTTTTACTAATGATTGGACTTGTCTCACTAATAATATTTGGTTTGCCACATGTAAGCCTTAGCAACCTTAGTTCATCTTTTAAACCTGATTTAGCACTTATCGCCCAGGCTAGTAGTTTGATATTCTTTAGCTATATCGGTTTTAGTGCAATTACAGATGCAGGAGATGAAGTAAAAAATCCTAAAAAAACTCTACCGCGCGGCATATTAATTTCAATATTTACAATTGCCATAATTTATATCATTGTGGCAATCATTGTCTATGGATCTATGTCTCCATCTTTTTATTCAACTTATAATTTTGCTGAAGGCTCTGTTGCAAATGTCGCAGCAAACTTCTTACCATTTGGAATAGCTGCTTTTGTTGCTTTTGCAGGATCGATTGCAATTATTTCAGATATTAACCCAACAATTCTTTCAACGTCTCGTTTGGTCTTTGCCTGGGCAAGAGACAAAATTGTTCCAGAAAGATTAGCAGATCTAAACAAATATAAAGTCCCCAAATGGACTCTTTTAATAAATGCGATAATGGCAATAGCAATTATTCTGCTTGCAAAAGCATTTATAGAAGCGGTAATGATGATTAACATGGCAGTTTTACTAATTTTTATAACTATCTCAATTACAGCATTAGTACTTCCATATAAACATCCGGAAATCTACAAAAAAGCCCAATTTAAAATTAGAATACTTCCCATAATTGCTTTAATAGGACTGATTACATCTTCACTTTTTCTTATGTTTATATTAAGGCTGCCCGGTGCTATGCTTGGCTTCTTACTACTTTTAGCATGGATTACCGTTGGCAGTATTGTATACATCTACACACAAGAGAAACATCAGTTGCACTGGAGAATTCAGAAACAGCATAGAAAAGAAAAAGATACTGCAGACAAGGAATTGATTAAAGATTTAGTAGATACTGAGAAGAATAAAATTTCTAAAAAGAAAAAATAAACTAATCTACTTTATTTCACCTGCTTTCTTTAATGAAATCTTAGCAATAACTGGTCCTATAAATTCATGAATTATTGTTGCACCGATAACTACACTTATTATTACATCGGCTATTTGATCAAAAGACTGATTTTGTTTAATCAATAAAGCAAGACCAATTACTATGCCTCCCTGTGGTATTAGACCGCCTGCAACATATTTTTTAACTTTTGCTGGTGATTTTGCAAGGTGGGAACCAAGTTTCGTACCTGATACTTTACCAATTGTCCTAAATATAACAAAAAACAATACTAGCATATATGAAGTTGATAGAACTGAAAAATTTAGATGCATACCACTTATTGTGAAAAACAATACAAAAATCAGTTCTTCTGAGTATCTTTCAAGGATTTTGAATATCTTTTCTCTTAATCTATTAAAATTAACTACAATAGCACCCATAGACATTGTTGCAAGAAGTTCATCTACACCAACTATTTTTGCAACTCCAAAGCAAAGCAACAAAAAACATATTATAATTACAATAAACATTCCTTCTGTTTCTCTTTTTACTAACCATGTTATTGAATTGAAAATGAATCCAATAACTGCTCCTAGAAGCATTGCTCCAAATATAACAAATAATGGATCGATGATGGAGGAATACACGTTGAATGTTTGATGAAGTATTAAAACTCCTGCTACAGTAATTGCAAGGCTATAATTTACTATTCCAAGAGCATCATCAAAAGCAGCAACACCCATAATAGTTGAAGACACTTCACCTTTTGCTTTGTATTCATGAGAAACAGCAAGAGTTGCTGATGGATCAGTTGGTGATGCAAGAGCTGCTAGTAGAAGACTTATCGGGATAAAAACTGCAAACCAGGTAGCATTAGTGATATTTAGAAAAAACGGAGTTATTGCTAAAAAACCTAAAAAAACTGCAAGAAAAGCAAACTCTGCTTCAAAAAAAGTAATGCTAATTATTCCTTTACCAAGTTTTTTTATTTTTTTATAAAGAAGTGTTCCTCCTACTGAGAAGGTTATAAAGGCAAGAGCAATATTTGTTATAACATCGGTATGTTCATTGAAACTTGCAGGAATTATATGAAAAAGCCCTGGATTTAATAAAATCCCTGCAAGAAGGTAACCTGTTATTTTAGGGAGTTTTATTTTTGAGACAATCTCACCGAGAACAAAACCGGCAAATAAAATTGCTCCAATAATTAGTAAAGATTCCATCGAATTTTTCTCCCCAGTTATACAAATTAAATAGGTTACTTAGTAATATTCTTAGATAAATAATTATCTAAATTTTGAACTTGCTATTTAATTTGAATAAGTTTAATTAGATTTATGTAATTCTAAACTTATTTAAACGGGGAGGTTCTGATATGAAAAAGGAAAATTTAATTGGATTAATTCTTGTAATTGCTATTATTGTTTTTGTTTTTTTAATTGTTTTATTTTCTGGTTCTGAGAGCAAGGACATTGAGGTAAATGTATTGAATATTGAATATGAAAATAATCAATATTTTGTTAATATATCTCTAAAAAATAATCAAGAGAAAAAAGGATGGATTTCTGATACATATCTAGAAACAGTTGAAGGAAGTGTTATTGATTTAACCGGGGCAGGAATAGATGAAATAGTTGAACCTAGAGAGACAAACTATCTACAATTATTTTCTACAGAGGTTGCAGAAAGTATTATTGATTCTCCGTTTACATTGAGTTATACTGTTTTTCCCAGTGGAAAAACATACTCTGTTGAAATCTAAAAACTTTTTTGGTATCAATATCCTCGCAATTTAAAATTTTAATTAGACGGAGCTAAGAAAAAACTATGTTTTTCTCCAGTTAGGACCATAAAGAGGCAGGGTAGGGTTTTGAACACCATTTTTTAATTGTAAAAATTTACCATTACTGCCGTTGACGTGCTGGGTGTAGGCCGTAAGCCTCCTTCTGTTTTAGACGGTATTCTCCTATGCGCCTTACCTGTAGGCAGTCTGGATAACTGATCCCACTTTTTAGGCTTGCTCCAAGGTCAGATTGGCCGTTTCATCAAATCCAATAGAGACCTCAACAACTTAAATGTATCATAGCATTTTCTATTGGCTGTGTCGTTTCTGCGCCTCTGCAGAGACTCTCGCCTCTCCTACGTGAATAGGTCCTTGATCCAGAGCGAGGGAGGACTTTCCTCAGCACTAAGCCGTGAACCGTCCACCTACACCCAAAAAACAATAGAACTTTCTCATATTTAACAATTTTTCTTATCTTATATATAAGAATATGATATAACTAAATGTTGAATTCCTTTAAAGAAGTCTGTTTGCTAACAATTTCCCCATCCAAATAGATTCTAGTATCAAACTTGCATTTCAGTTGGTTTGGTATTGTCATTGAGATCATAATTTTTTCCTTATAATATGGTTCAATATTTTGTAATAAAAAAGATTTTTCTTTAATAACTAAACCAGTTTTATTATCATAGAACACTCCTCTGATTTCTAGATTATTTGTTTTTAGTTCCCCAAAATTATCGATGTAAACAACTAATTTCAACGTTTTTGTACCATTAGGATGAAGATATATTATAGAAGTATTATCCTTCCAAGTATGATGAATACATGGTCTTTTACTGATAGGAAATAATTCAATCTCATCAGGATATTTATAATCTTGATGAACAAAACCTAGATCACTAGGAGAAGTATCAAGAAAATAGTATCCATTTATGTAATACTCCTTACTAGGTAAAACTTCTTTAGATAAATTAACACCTACAGCCATATGATTTGGAATTTTTAGAAGGGAAACATTATAATCAAGATTACTTAAAATACTTGCCATAATAATAGCTTTATCTTCGCAGTCGCCACCACCAGTACCCTTATGGTTAAAAATAGTATCAATAGGGTATTGCGGGTCTTCAATTTCCTTATCTTCAAATATATCTTCTCTATATTTAAGATGCTGAACAAAACCAGCAAAATAATTTATCTTTTCAACATCAGTCATTGAATTATAGATATATTCACTAAAATCCAATGTAGATCTGATTTCATCAACTAAAAAGTCAATAAATTGTTCATCATATCGGTCAAAAACAAATGCTGCATAATCCTGTGTGTATATTTTATGTTCATCATAATAATCGTATAAAAAATCTACAATAGGAAGTGTTAAACTACTTTCAAGACCTTTAGTAAAACTAGCTGTATCAAGAGTTTCAATATCTGAAAAACTCAAAGACTGATTCAGGATAGTATTCCCATCTATATCCTCCACTATTATGTTAAATAAATCGCCTTCAAGAATATTTTTTATATACAAAAAAAATGAAGCTTTATTGGACAACCCTGGCATTACAACACTTGGTAAAATGTAGTTTTCAAATGATTCATTTTTGAAATCTATTTTTGAAATATATGGATATACCGGTGTATCGCCATTGTTTTTGAGATTAAGTTCTAAACCAATAAGAGAATTTTTGTTCTGTTCTTCCCATATATATGGTGTAAAATAAATCAAAGATAGATTAGGCCCATTAAAACTAAAAGTTTTTGTGTTAATTAAATTGTTATTTTTATCAAAAGCTTTTAAGGTTATTTCCTCTGAAGAAACAATTTGTCTGTATTTACCAATATCCAATGTTGCATTTCCACTATCGTAAAAATATTCATGATCAATATTCTGCAATTTTGAATTATATGTTTTTAAATCAATTCTTCCGTTGGTTTCAAAGTTTATATGAATAGCAGGAAAACCCTCATCATCAGCTATCTCCCATGAGTTAACAGAAAATGAAGCTCCAAAGTTAAAAATATCATCAAGAATACAACCTGAAAGAAAAATAAAAACAAAAAAAGAAAGTATAATGATAAGATAGCCTTTCTTATTCATAAAAACTATAAAACTGCTTTAGATTCTTCAATCTTTTTCTTTATAACGTTGGCTAGCCTTTCCATACCTGCCTTTATTTGATCATCAGAAGAATAAGAGAAGTTGAGTCTCATGCATCGTTCTCCGCCTCCGTCAACATGAAATGCTTTACCATGAACATAGGCTACCTTTTCTTTTATAGAATCAAGAAACATCTTCTCAGTATCAATACCCTTAGGAAGAGTTACCCATGCAAACATACCACCTTTTGGCTTATGGCAGACATAACCATCTGGGAAGTATTCTTTCATATATTTCATCATTAAATCTCTTTTTGGTTTGTACATCTCACAGATTTTCATAATATGAAGATCTAATGACCCTCTTCTAATAAATTCATTAGCAAGATATTGGGTAAAAGTATTTGTGCATAGATCCAATGCTTGTTTACATATAACCATTTTTCTAGTAAGTTCCGGTGATGCTATTGACCATGCTAGTCTAAAACCAGGTGACAATATTTTAGAAAAAGTAGACATATAGATTACCCGTCCTTCATCATCAAAAGCTTTAATTGGTTTAACTGGCGGGGCATCGAAACCAAGTTTTCCATAGGGATCATCTTCGACTATCACAAGATCATATTCGTTTGCAATATCAATCAGTTTTTTCCTTCTTTTTTCAGGCATTATGACCCCAGCAGGATTTTGAAAAGTAGGGATAACATAGATAAATTTAGGAGTTATATCTTCTTTTGATAGCTCCTTAATTTTTTCTTCGAGTAAATCTACTCTCATACCGTCTCCATCTAAAGGAATTCCTTCAAGATTTGACTCATAACTTCTAAAGGCATTTATTCCTCCGAGATAGCTTGGTAGACCTACTATTGCACTTTCTCCGGGATTTAAAAATATCTTTCCTACAGTATCTAAAGCTTGTTGAGATCCACTAGTTATAATTACATTGTCTTCTGTTACATCAATTCCATCTTTTGCTGCTCTTTCTGCAATAGCCTTCCTCAAATGGACATGCCCCTGTGTTGTTCCATATTGTAATGCTTCCTTCCCATCGTGCTCTAATACCTGGTCTATAACTCCTTCTAAATCCTTGATAGGAAAAGATTTTGGATTGGGAAGTCCTCCAGCAAAAGAAATAATCTCAGGATCTTGGGTTACTTTAAGTAGCTCTCTGATTACAGACTTTCTCATCTTCCCCGCTCTATCTGAATATAATCGTGTTATATTTGAAATAAAAACCACCGTTTTGGGGAATTAAATAAAGTTTTATATGTATTTCGTAAAAAATTTTATAACCTGAAACGAAATATACCCATACGATTTTAAAAAAATTTAGTGATTTTTTGTTTTTATGTGATACAAATAACTATCTTATTATCTTACTAAAAACACTAAAATATAAAAAAAAGAAAAAAATCATACAAATAAAAATTATTTCCAATTAATCCTCAGGTGGCCCAGATATAATTGCTTCTTCTATTGCAATGATGTTATCAAGGGCATCAGCCATTTTATTCATGATTTTTAATCCTTGTGTTATAGGCATAAAAATCCCTTTTTTGCGAAACTCTGAATAATATTCTGCCATTTTTGTCCAATTTTCTGCTTCATATTTAAAAAGAGTGGATTCATACTCACATATCTCTAATAGATCCTCATTATTCAGAGTATTTTTCATTTTATTTAGATAATCAGCTGTGAAATTTTTTTCACTAGCAATATTTGTATATATATCATTATCATCTAAAACTATCATATCTAGAGTATATTTAAACAATAAAGGATAGCTTTTATGAAGATAATTCATTAAACTATATATTAAACCAAATCGATTGTAAAGTTTATATTTATAATATGTAAAAACTCTATTATTTATTCCTTCTTCAAAATCTTGTCGTAGTCTTCTAACGGCATTAATACCAAATGATGTATTCTCAGTTTTTCCTAGATTATTAGAATATATCGAAGAGTTTCCTTTAAGTTTTTTGATATTTCTACTATGACTTATACTAAAGGCCTCTTCTATTAAAGTTGGTTTTTTAGATATATTTATAAATAGAAGAGCCCAAATATTTTCTGAAATTCTTCTCGTTGAGGTTTTAAATTTTTCAACATCCACCCATCTGTACATTCCAAAATCTGATTTATCATAAACACCATATATTGGATCATTATAGCATATGCTTTGGTTTGTCTCATTATATCCTAAGATTGTTATAACATGACCGAATCTTAGATCGCTTTGTTTTAGAATTGGATAAAAAATTCCAAAACCAAAGTTATCTGCAGCTAAAACAAGCTCGTCAACATAAATTGCAATTGGGATATCATTTGATATGTTCTGTTTAATATTTGTCCATTCTTTGATCCATTTTTCTTCATCTGGTAAGTTAGGGTTGATTACCAAGGTTTCAAAGGAAAGCCCATAAAGATCAGAAATAAACTCATATGTTAACGAAGTTTGGCAGTTAAACCAACCTGGACGTGGTATTCGAAAATCTTGTTTATTTCTGTAAACTTCGGAATATCCAACTCCTGAATGATATAAGACATCAATTAATGAAATATTTATGCCATAATATTTAAAAACCATAGTGGAACTTGCATAACTACAAAAAAAATTTGTTTCTTGAGATACATAGGAAACATTTTTGATAAGATAACTGTCTGGTATCTCCGAATTTTTAGTTGAAAAACTATAGATATCAGATGATGAGACATTGAAACTCGATGACAAAGAAGTTATAACAATAAAAGAAAATAAAATTATCACTTTTGTTTTTATATATCTCATTAATTTATATATTATTAGTTATTATATATAAAATCTTTTACAAGTTAGCTCTATTCAAAAAACAGTTATTTCTCTTTATATTTGGAAAACAATGGTTTCATGTGTTCATCAAAAGCAGGCATCGTTTCAATGGTGTCTCTACAAATATTAAACCTATGCATTATATGAATTGCCAGTTGTTCATCGGAAGAAAAATCATCATCATCAGTAAACATCTTGGTTATATCTTGCTTTTTCTCAATTTTTTTTCCTTCCATATTTAACCAGAACCTTATAGATTTAATATTATTTATATGCTTTTCTATAAAAAAAAACATATTCAAATAAAAAATTTTATGTTAAAACTGTTAGATGTATAACTTATATAGCGCCGGTCATTTGGATAAACAACATCAAGACTATTACAACAATAATAAAGCAAACACTAAATATA
>Ga0272442_10004755_pt1 | contig 18410 bp, 12 predicted proteins | sample SSMForm2O_FD_200262 | JGI IMG/M metagenome (GOLD analysis project Ga0272442, IMG submission 200262) | Marine sediment archaeal communities from Little Sippewissett salt marsh, Falmouth, MA, United States - SSM-Form-2O | ecosystem: Environmental > Aquatic > Marine > Wetlands > Sediment ... | reverse complement strand
CCTCATCCATCAGGAGAAGAAATCACCATATCTCATAGTTGGAATGAACAGGAAACCTATACCGTAAAAGTAAAAGCTAGAGATATTAAAGGGGCAGAAAGCGATTGGGAAACCATAACTGTATCAATGCCAAAAAGTAAAAATCTAATTTCAGAAATTATAACTACGATTCTTATCGGAAAAATTGCTGATATTGAAAGAGACCAAAATCAAGGATTCAGATTTTTACCAATCAAACTTCTTACCATCATATTTAGAGGTGGACAAGAACTCTCAATCAACCTTTTAGATGAAACTCATGGTGGTTATCCCTGTTGTTGTTATATCGATAAAGACGCATTTCATGGATTTCTTAGTGCATCATCAATTCTTGGATATTGGAGCGTGTAAACAATCCTTTAATCTATACCTAATACAATAATTCCATAAAAAAAATCAGGGTGGCTCTGCATTTAATAAGTCAAATAAATTAAAAGAGTGAATCGGATTTTGATAAGCCTCTAAATCATTCTCAGCAAAACATATAACAAAATCACCATTTGCTGGACATGCAACCCACTGCCGACCTGTTTCACTTTTATTTGCTAATATCAATCGCATCATGAGATTCGTATTTCCTTGATATACATCTCGCAACAATACCATAGCATCTTCAATAGCAATGGTTCCATATTGCACCTCTATTTCTTCACTAATTGCTTTATATTGAATCCAATTTGTATATGTAAAATCAATTCGTAAAAGCATTCTCATATACCCTTTAATTCCACTTGGATCATAATACTCTCTTTGCATCTTTGCTAAATTTGGATTGATATAACAATTTCCCCTCCTAACAACATCCTTAATTTGCCAAAATGGTTCAGTTCCTTCTATTGGATCAAACCATGTATTTGCATAGGCAAAATTTGCTGATTGTTCAATGGCAAATCCAGTTGGAATAGAACCATCTGATACAATAAAATTCCAACAGCATGTCCGATTAGAATTCATTATATCAATTGCTTCATACGCATCATCAGCACAATCTAACACCATTCTCATTCTATACCCTGCATTAATACCATGAAACGTGGTATCATCACCTAAGATAGTTAGTTCACTAACCCCCACTCCATTTTCATTAAATCCACCTATACTGATAATATCTCCTGCAAAAATTGGTGAAAGTGAAGCATATGCATTATCTGGGTTACGAACAATAATAACCTGATTTTCATAGAGATGCCGTTCCGTTTCAGGATCCTTTAAACCATTTACCCCATCACAACTTCTCATATGCAATAACTTCCCATCAATTGTTGCATCACCCCACATAGCAGCCCCCCAACAAGAAAATAAATGATTAAACACACCCATCCATGAATTATGAACAGCGATTTCTTCAAATGAAATATCTAGTGCATCAGCCATTCCTTGAAGCTCTTCACAATACATTTCTGGAAGATACTCCTTCTGAATTTTCCAAATGGCTAATACATCACTATAATTCCAACCATGATTTTCACAATAAAATCGAAAAGCCCTAATATTCTCATTAATCTTATCTTTCAAATAATATCCATGTTGATATCCCATTTCATAAGGGGTTCCCCCTACATGAAGAATTGTCACATCATTAATTTCTTCAATCCAACCATCATCTAAAACATGGTCATCTGAGTCTTTAAATAACAGATTGGCAGAGGAAACGGGTAAAATTAATACAATTGTTAATAGTAGTGGTATCAATATACATTTTTTTTCTTTCATGAATATTATCCCTCCAAGAATTCTTTGGATAACTATAATGATAAAATTCTTTAAATAATATTTGGATTACTCTAAAAAATCGATAGAAAATCGATGGGATTCCAACATAATAATAAAATAGACTATTGATGAAAAAAATAGGAGTAAATCTCCTGATTTCTCCTTTAGATTAAGGATAATAATAAGATTATGTTGTTAACCAATTTCTTATTGATAGATAGCTGAAAGAAGATGATATATTATCGGGTATTTCTCCATTAAGAATTGTATAAATAGAAACTGATTTATTTTTGGCATAGAAACTGGAATTGCATCAGACCAAATACTTTCAATATTATTACTATCCTTTGTTTTTACTTTAACACTATAGGTCCCTTGGGCAGACCAAGAATGAGACTCACTTGCTGATTGTCCTGAATTATAAGGGCCAGTCCATCCACTATTAAATCCATCTCCCCAATCAAACCAGTAATATATTTGATCTCCATCGGGATCTGTACCCATACTGGAATAAATGTATGATTTACCAATTCTACCTGAACTAGGACCAGAAATCGTTGGTTTCGCAGGTTCATGATTAGACAGTATCACAACAGTTCTTGCACTTGAAAAAGCACTTTGACCTCCATGTTCATCCTCTGCTAAGACCTGAACATAATATGTTCCAGGTGTTGACCATGAGTGGAATCGTGTATCAACACTACCACTATCTACAAGATTAGACCACTCATCAATAAATCCATCTCCATTCCAGTCCCATCCATATTTAAGTATGTCATCATCTGGATCGATTGTACTAGTTGAATAGGTATATGATGTATCTATTTCACCCGTATCGGTGCCAGATGGTTTACTTGGTGTTTCTGGTGGATCATTGGAACCAGTAACGGCAACCGTAAGGGGATTTGAAAAATTACTTTGAAAACCATAAATATCTTCTGCTTTAACGCGTATATATCTTATTCCTGTCCCATAAAATGTGATTTCTATAGGAATCGTAACATTTGGTTCATTATAACTTGTCCAATGTTCTGGTATTATAATACCATCATTGTCAAAATCAAATCCATATCGAATTGGATCTCCATCAGGTTCAATTGCACAAGTATAATATAAATATTCCACTCCTTCTTGAACAATGGTCGGCCCAATTAAATCATCAGGTGTATCCGGCGGTGAGTTAGTTCCATAATCAATATCAAAATAAACGGCAAAAAAATATGGTCCACCTGGTATATTAGCATTTATACCTATTTTTCCAATATATGAACCGGGAGTTAAACCGGTAGTATCAATTTCAACGAGAATTGTATCAATTTCCCCAGTTGAATCTCCAGTTATTGGATCAAATGATAGCCAAGATTCACTGCTTATAAGACTCCAAATTAATGTGTCAGTTCCAATATTCCAAATGTCAAAGGTTGTTTTGTAAATAGTTCCTTCAGAAATGGTTCCAAAATCATAATCTATTGGATAATATGCAAGATCTGGAGCCATTACTGGTTCAATATTTTGAACATGTACAATTTCAAAGTTATTTTCTATAGATTTAATTGATGAAACAGAAACCCCAGATATTGTTAAAAAACATATAATTAAAATACAGCCTATTTTTATTCTTTTATTATTCATTATTAACACCTCCATAAATAATAACATATTCCTCTTTATATTATTTTTTCAACAAAGCATCTATTATACCCCTTCATTTTGAATGAAAAATGTATATCTTTTTGAGAAAAGCTGCTTCAAAATACCCCCCTAATAACGAGAAAAAAGCCTTTTTTAGCATTGGTCGTTTAAATATATTTCTCTTTCCCTTCACTTATGGCCTTTAATTTTTTATTATCATATAATTTATCAATTAGAGGGATAAGGAGAAAATGATAATACTTATTTCAAATAGGTTTCCTTGATAAACTACAATCTATACCCAGACTTTTTTTACACCAAAATACCCTTGAATTTCTGATATAAATAAATACTCAATAACCACCATATAATAGATTAACCAAATATATCGTTCAAAAGGCCATACTTTTTCTATAAATAATAGGTATAAATTCCAAAATGATGAGTGAAAAAACATGGCAAGGGTAAATAGTCTTGCCCAGTTTTTTGCATGGCAGAATCCTACGGTTACAGCATAAATGCCAATTATTTCCAAAATAAGATTAATCCAAATAAATAATCCCCATATTGATAATTCTAACATTGGAGCATATACTGATATACTTGCACCCCAAAAAAAGCCCCATATGATAATAAATAATAAATAAAATTACTGAAACGGCTACTACCCCAAGCCTATACAGCCTATCTTTTCTCTCCCTTATTACTCCTACAAATCAGATATTAATAACTAACAATATTGATAAATTTTTTCAACATTTGAAAGATTTGATTTATCACCCATATATTATGTAAATTTTTTAAATTCAGCTACATGATAATTTTCCTATTGATTAATAAATAATTTACTCAACAAGCCACTCTTTTGCTGATTCAATATTTTTAAAAGATTTTAATTTGATACCTGAAAAAAGTTTAACAGCTTTTAGAAATATTTCCTGTTGAGGAGTCAAACCTATTATCGCATTCTTTTTAATATATGATTTTAAAACCTTACCAAGTTCACTTGTCTTTCGGAAATCATCAATATTAAAATAATCTCCCTGAACATTTGTCAATACGAGAAGATCATATCTATTAAGTTCTTTAACAAATTCACTAATATCCTTATGCTCTCTACCATATTCTAATGGTTTTATGTTTGAATAATCAAAAAATAAAATTTGTTTGCCATTATGATTAATCCATTTGATATGTGAACTATGAGATAGACCACAAAAATTTTCATCTTTATTATGAATTACATTTTTTTTTGATTTTGATTCAAGAGTAAAATAAATTGTTGTTCCTTTGTTAATACCTGGACTCTCAACCCAAATTTTTCCACCATGCTTTTCAACAATACGTTTACAAATAGACATACCAAGTCCGCTACTATCAAAATCATGACGAGATGAATCAGCTTTATAAAACTCATTAAAAATCTTATGTATTTGATCCTGACTCATTCCAATACCTGTATCCTGAACAGAAATCATTATGGAAGAATCATCCTGCTTAGCTTCAACGGTAATGACTCCTCCATCATGAGAATATTTCACTGCATTATTAAAAATATTATTTAGCAATTCATGAATTCTTAATTTATCACCCTTAAAAAATAAATCATTAGAAACATGATCGACGATTTGAATATGTTTCTCATCAAACATAAATTTATTATTTTCAATAACTTCTCCTACTTCCTCCTTAAAATTTACGGTTTCAAAGGTAAATTCCATATTTGGAGAATTAAGTTTCGCTAATTCAATGGTTTTAGCAATAAGATTTTTCATATATGAAGTATTGCGAATCATAATCTCTATCATCTTTTTCTTATTAGAATCCGTTTCATGCTTCTGTAGAACAGGTAACAAACTAATTAAGGGGCCAAGAGGATTTTTTAAATCATGGCCAAGTTGATTGATGAACTCCTCCTTATATTTTAAAAGATATTCCACCTCAGCTGTTCTTTCAGTTACTTTTCTTTCAAGTTCACTATTCACCACCTGAAGCATTTCGTGAGCATCCTGAAGTTCTTTTTCTGCTTTTTTACGATTCGTAATATCTTGAAGCATTCCCCGCAACTTCACTACCTGTCCATCTCTCTCAATAGCCTCACCAACAGCCAAACACCATTTTAAATTCCCCTTCCTCGTCTGAAGCATCGCCTCGAAACGCATCGGTTTCCTTGAATTCAATAAATCTTGCATCTTACTTCGAACCATATCACGATACTCTGGAAGATACCAATCAACATGTTCATTAATACCTGGAATATACTCACCAGGTTCAATCTCAACAATATCATATGTTCCCCTCGTCCACGTTGCCCTACCGTCATGCTCAAGGTCCATCTCCCAACCACCAATCTTAGCAATATCGCTTACCTGATTCAATAATCGTTCACTCTCTATCAACGCCAACTCCGCACGTTTTCCCTCAGTAACATCATCATACACCGCAACAATCTCACCTGAACTCAACCGATACACATAATTCTCACGCCAACCAACAACCCGTTCATCCTTATACAAAGAAACAGGAAAATGCTCCGGTTTCCCTGATTTCCAAACCCTTAGAAACACATCAAACAATCCAAAATCCTTTATACCTGAAAACACCCTTGTTACCCTTTTTCCAAGAACCTTCTCACGTTTCACCCCATCAATCCGCTCCGCTGCCTGATTATAATCTTTAAAAATAAAATCAATACCATCACCAACCACCTCATAAACAGCCACACCACTACTAATATTATCAAACAAATCCCGATACCGATCCTCACTTCGTATCAGTGCCTCCTCTGCCATCTTATGCTCTGTTACATCTTTTACAACAAACAAAATCTCATTTCCAATCAAATTTGCCGTATTCTCAATATAATGCCATCCTCCTTTTTTATCCCTAAAACGACATTTAAACCGTTCAACAACATCATATTCCTTTCCAACCAATGAATTATTCTTATGTAAAATAAGATACTTCTTTAGAACTGGTAGAACACGTTTCTTATCCTCTGGATGCATAAAATCAAATGGATTCTTGCCAAGCAAATCATTAGGATCATAACCTAAGTTTTTCTTATACGATGAACTGACATAGGTAAAAACAGGCTGCAAAGAAAACGTCGTAATCGCAATTAAATCACTCGTACTCTCTGCAATTAAACGATACTTATCCTCCGAAATCTGGAAATCTGTCATTATCTTACCCGGCTTCTCCTTCAATAATTCCTCAGATGATTCTTCAAAAGATTCTAACTCATTAAAAGAACTATGAGAGCACCCTAAAAAATAACTATACTTCTCATCCTTATCCAAACTATCAGCAATGCCACATTCACCAACCATGATATTCACCAGGAATACAAAATTACTAATGATTTGATTATTACTATAAATCAATATCGAAAATACCTATTATTAAATCCTGTTAGATGCATTTTTATAATAATTAATATAAGGATGTATTTACAAACCCATTCTGCAAACATTATTATCATTCAATTAAAAACATATATCTAACCATATTATAAATAATAAAATGTTTAATTACTATTATTGTTAAATTAAATATTGAACTGTAAAATAAATAAAAATATTGGATAAAATATTAATATAAGCATATTGATAAAGATTTGAGGGAGTCATGAAAAGAAATATATTAATATGGTTTATTTTTTTGATAATAATGATAAGTTCAATTAGCCCCATATTAAGTACAGCAATGTTAAAAACAGATAATCCACTTCCTTCAAATAATAATGTTATTTTTTTTGATAAAAAAACGGTTAATAAAAATACAATAAAATTAGCGATTTATCACTCAAAACAAGATGGAAGTTTGAATTTTACAATTAAAGAAATACCAATGGCAGAATATCAAGCATTACGGAATAACATAACAAAAAAGATTTCTTTAACAAATATTTATGATAAACCATTTGAAAGTATTTTAGAAATGTTAAAAGTGAGAGGGCTTATAAACGATAATACCCGATTAGAAGATATTTTTGATGATAAAACATCTATAGTTTACAATTCTACAGAATATAACTTATCAATAATGGAACCTTTTTTGGCTCATTTCGCACCAATAATTTTAGTTGGAATGGGTTTTGGTGGGGGTATTGGTGATAAATTTGGATCATTAAGCGGCTTACTTTATTCATTTGGTGTGATTGGTTTAGGTGGTGTTTTATGCATAGATGCTCTTGCAAAAACAATTTACATCCATTATACATTTACATTTCCCTTGTTATTTCACCTTTTATCTAGTTTTGTTGGAATTATGATGTTTCCAGTTGATTTTGATTTTATCTCGTCCTCAGGATTGCCAATTTTCATTTATTCAAATTTTATTGCAATTGGTCACACGGCTCTTGCAATAGGATTTCCAATAGGATACTAGATTTGTATGAAAACAAATCAATACGTGTTAAATGCATCAACCGCAGGTTTAGCTCTTCCAAAATAGGTAAATAAAGACATTGGTGCCCATATAAAAACGTAAAACTCAGGACTGAAATAAAAAGTACCTGCAATAAAATACATATCCTCAGCCCATCGGAGAAAATCAATCAGCCAATTTTTCTGACCTTGTTTTGTTAATGGATACCCTTCTACCTCTCGATTAAATGATGAGAAAGGACCAATTATATGATCACTACTTGGATATGCGTATTCAGAAATTATAATTTGTTTTCCAAGACTTTGGGATAATCTTATGGTTGTTTCAAAGAATAATTTTTGGGATAAAGTACCATTTCCTTCACCCATTAAAGCTTTTGTTATGTTGTAGATTCCTGATGATGGATAGAATGATAACCCCAAATAATCAATGGTAATTCCTTCATGAATCATTTTATTAAAGAATGCATACGAGAAGTTGAAATCCCACCAATGAGCAATATGCAAAATAAAATCAGAGCTTTGATCAACAGACTGAACTCCTTCGATGCCTGCTTTAATAAGCTCTGCCATATCATCCCATGTATTATTCTCCATCCATTGAATATTTTCTCTTTCTACTAAATTTTCCTCAAAAATACCACATAATCCATAATCAATTTCATTTCCAATTTCATAAAGATCAGCATCAATACCATTTGATAATAGATATTGCGTTGTATTTTTTGTATACTGTTTAATAATGGTACATTTCTTATCTAGGGTAAGATTGTACCAATCATATTGATTGATCCATTGTTCAGGTGCAGGTTGTTTACCAATATCAGACCAATCACTACTTAAAAACAGGGTAATTGAACATTGCATACCAAGATTTTGAACGATTTTTGCCGTATTAGTGACATAAAGCAAACTATCAGGACCAGTATCTTTTACAAAAATTCTTAATCTTAGATAATTTACTCCTTTGTTATTGAAAAATGGATATATATCAATTGGGTTAAAACCATATTTCCATCTGAAAATCGATTCTTCCATATTTGAAACATAATTTGCATCAATTCCAAGCATTTTTTCTTCTTTACACCTGTTTTCTGGATTAGAACCAATTAGGGTATTGTTAAATTGCAAATTGATACTTACAAGTAAAAAAATTAAAACTATGAATCCTTTTATTTTTCTTTTCATAAGAAATTTCCCCCTTAGTATTAATAACTCTTTCTGATATTAAACTGTTTGGAATCTTAGAAATGAAAGAAAAACCTATTAATGATGTTTGTAGAAGAAACAGAATTAAATTATATTAATAGAATAGAAAAAAGTGATTGAAAAACAAAAGGATACTTAGGAATATCCTCCAACCTTTAAGCTGGGATCTCCAAGTAATATAAATTCTTCAACGGTGAATTCATCATTTGGAACATCGGTGATATACCCATTTTGAGCTTTTGTCATTATTTGACCGAGGGTCTCACTATTTTCATAACCATTGAAAAACTCCAATGATATTTTTCCTGCACCAGAATCAGTCCCACCAAATGCTGTTCGTGTTGCACCAATTGTTGCTATAGCACCACCCGTATCATGTTGAATGAAATACCACGCATAACAAGGAAGTCTTAGAGAGGTATCATAATTCATTATTTTTGCTAAAATATCAAAAATACGGTACTGTTTATAGTCGAGTAAATCCTGGAGAATAAAATCAAGTTTGGCTGTGAGACATGCATCAAAAAAGATGATCGGAAGTTCATATCCATTAATAAGATCCTCAATATAGGGAGTTAAATATGTTTTCAAAAATGGACCATGCGGTGGATAGGTGCCCATACCATGTTCAAATCCATGCCCTGAATAATACAAAAATCCTGCACCCTCATTAATTGCTCTAGAAATTGACTGTCTATTAAAATTACCTTTTGATGTCCATATAATAGATGATGGATTAAAATCAGACATAATATCCATGATCATTTCATTAAGCTCTTCTCCTTCATTACCTGGATTCCATCGAAAGGTATTGCCACCAATAAATATCATATCGTGAAACCAATTTTGATCAAAGGTGTTGTCTTCATAATAAATGATTTTATCAACTACAAGTTCTACTTCATTGATATCCTCACAAGCAAGTCGCCCGATATGAACATCAGGATATAAGTCTAGTTGGTCTTCTCCTGTTTCTCCAAAAAGATTATTTTCATTGGTATCCCAAGTGCTAAAATTCCCTGTAGAATCATATAAATCGGCATAATATAGATCTGTTAATGTTTCTTCCACCCAACGACCCCATAAAGAAACAACACTTGTTCGAATAGGAAGTTTATAGATGCTTCCAATAAGTAAAACATAGCTGATTCCTAGGTCTTCAACCTTGTTTTTAATGCAGTATTTTATCTGTTCTGCTTGGTCTCGGCCAGGATATGTTGTATAAATTTCTTCGGTTGTAATAAATATAGTTTGAAGTTGATGGTTCTGTTTATGTATTAGTAATGGCTGTATTGGTGTTGCGTATTCTTCTGGCGCTATTACGAGTAAATCAGCATTATCTGGAAATACTTGAGGATTTACTGGTTTTTTATAATTTAATTGTAATTCTATGTTTTCGCTATAGATTAATAAATCTTGTTGAGGAGAATAACGTAAAGGGTAACAGTGAATTGTAAATATCATCACATGTGTATTATTTTCTAATCCAGAATTAAGAGAATAATCAAATTGGTGAGTAGGATACAGTGCCTTACTTCCATATACCAAATCATCTTTTATTATTGCTGGTTGACTGGTTTGTTCCGTCAGTATTCTTGGGGGTTCAGTAAATGGTAAAATATCTTTTTGCAAATGAATTAGTTTTTCTTTTGAAAAATCAACATCTATCTTTTCAATCGTTGACCCAAATGGTAGTATACATACTTTTGTTATGACCGGTATTGTTGGTTTTCCTATTTCTGTAAGCGTTGATGTTGCTTCTTCAACAGTTATCGTAATATACTCATCTCGATCTTTAATAATCGGTTCCGAAACAAAGAGTGTCTCTTTTATCAACGTACTAGAATTATTCGAATTATCTAAAGCTGTTGTTATTTGAATACTTGTAAAGATTAATAATGCCATCAGTAGAATTGAAAAAAACTTTTTCATATGCTGTCTCCTATATTATATATAAATAAGGATATCATTTATTAAGTTTATTCCCAATTAAAGTCCAACAATAAACAAATAAAATTGAAAATGTTTATTCATTTTAAAAAATCTTCAAATATTTTAATGCCCATATCTATCGAATAAATTGGAATTATTAAGAAAATTACGTAGTATTTACTTTCATAATTTCTTTGAAACAACCTCAGCAGCCTTTATTATTGGATACGCTGTTGGTGGCGCAGTTACCAATGGATGTGTGCCAATTTGACAGGTAAGTAGACAATTTATCGTCATTTTGTTTTGAATAGCAAGACCGATAATATTTGTTAACTCACCAGCACTTGGTCCACCAATTACTTCCCCACCAAGGATAATACCTGAATCACGCGCAACAATTAATTTTACCATCTGTTTATTGGTATTGGGAAGTGATCCGGGGTGTTTATCTATTCCTTCAAATGCACCTACAACAATTTCAAATCCTTCTTTGTTAGCCATATCTTCTGTTAAACCTGCTACTCCAAAACTAGTGTTCCCTAGTGCCGTTGAAAAAATAGCTATTGTACCACCAAATGTTTTAACAGCCGAAAGTTTATACAAGCTCATACCAGCAATTCTTGCCTCGGCACAAGCAGTAGAAGCAAGCATAATACCACTTGTTTTTCTTGTAAAAAAATCCTTTTTTTCAGAACAATCACCAACAGCAAAGATATCAGGCATATCAGTTCTCATGTATTCATCAACTTTTATGAATCCTTTCTCATTAAGAAGCAATCCCGCTTGTTTAGCAAGGTTTGTATTTGGTTCGTAGCCAACGGATAAAATCACTGCATCTGCATCTATTGTATCTCCATTATCAAGTAGAACACCAGTGGCTTTTTTGTCACCGACTATCTCTTTTACACCAACTCCCGATAATATTTTTACTCCCCGTTTTTTTAGAGTTTCTTCAGCTTTACAAGCAATTTCTTTATCAAATGCAAGAGATAATACATGCGGTAATATTTCAACAATAGTAACATCTTTGCCACGCTTATTTAACTCATCAGATATCTCAACTCCAATAAAACCCCCGCCAATTGTTACTATTTTTTTACAATCTTTAATTGTTTCAACTACATTATCAAGATATTCCTTGTCTTTTGGAACAGTAAAAACATTATCTTTAGTTGCCCCTTTCAACCAATTTGGAATCTTAGTTGTAGAACCAGTTGCGAAAACAAGTTTATCATAACAAATTTCTGTACCGTCTGCCGTTATACATGATTTTTTATCAGTATCAATTGTTGTTACTTCATCTACTTTAAATTTTACATTTGCCTTATCTAAAACCGCATCAGATATGATATTCTTATCACTGCTTTCTAGAGATCCAAATATATAGGGGATTCCACATGGAACAACCACTTGTTTTTCTTTTCGAATTACTAGAAAATCTTTATCTGGATAACTTGATTTACCTGTAAGAGCTGTAACAATTCCTGAAGCACTCCCCCCAATTATTAAAACATCTGTTCTTTTCATAATGATTCCTCATTATAGTTATAATTTTGAAAGCGATTGGTAATAAATATCTATATTTTAAATTTTTTCATTTTTTACAGTTATTTTTTATAATTAAAGCTAAGATATTTTTTAATATATTATTTTTCTAATATAATCTAAGAAAAATTAAAGGATATTCTCATGATAAGAATATTTTAATTCCCACTTATAAAAAAAAATTCTACCGGTCAGATTTATCAAATTTTTTAATTATACAAAAATCAATATAAGAGATTAAAAGAACAAGCATAACACGGTTAAAATCATATATTGTAAAAAAAATAAATTATTTATTGCATATGAAAAAAGAAAAATCTCGAATTTAGGTAAACAGAGGAAGAACTATGCATGAGTAATAAGCACTTAAAAATCAATAAACGAATGCAATTTTGAATATAATTGAAAAAAATATAGTGACCAATCTTTTATTCAAATATGCAAATTATTATTAATACGGGAAAAGCAATGGATGATAAAATCCAATACTTAAACATAGTTATTTAAGGATATTTTTTAAAAATTTTGCAGGATTTCCTCCAACAATACAATTTGATGGAACATCTTTTGTAACAACAGAACCTGCAGCAATTATAGAATTATCACCGATTGTAACTCCTTTTAACACTATCGATCTTAAACCAATCCAAACATTATTTCCAAGAATAACTGGAGCCTCATCCACATTGCCACTTTGACGATCTGAACTATTAAATGAAACAGCATGAGAATTATTATCCATAAGAATTACTCCTGGTGCCAACCGACAGTCATTACCAAGAACAACCTTCCTTCTACAAAAAATTACAGCTCCGCTAAGCCTACAACGATCACCAAGGATAATACTAGAATGTTTATAATAAGCAAAAAGACCTGTTTTATATGTATGGCCCTCAACACGATAGTCTAATAAAACATTCTTTCCTATTTTAATATGTCCTTTATTAATAATGTCACATCGAAAACCTCTTAGGTATTTTCCATAGTCGACTCTATGAAGTCTTAATTTAACATGGAGTCCAATCAATCGTAGAATTCCTGCTACAGTAATATTTCCGTTTTTCAGAGCCATACCATCCATATAGCCTATTTATCTTTACCATTATAAAGATTGAGGTAAACAATTTGTTAAAACAATTTTTCAAGAGGTTTTGTAAATAGGTAGGTGATTTTTATAATAAAGTTGAACGGAACAATTTATGTAATATGCGATTTTGTTTTTTTTAAAATATAGAAAATTGAAAAAAAAATTCGCCTTTTTCATGTTTAATATTAAAAGTCCACATTGTTAAGAATAAATTATTTGTTGCAATGAATAGCCGAAATAACTGATGATTATATTTACAAAGTGTGTACCAAAAAAAGTAACAAGCCATTTGGATGTTTATAATCTAAATAAGATATTTTTTTTAGAATTACATAGAATTTAACCCAATTGAGATAAAAATATCAGAATCTAATAAAATTAGTGAATTATTTAAGATTAATATTTTATTTTTATCATTATTTTCAAAAATAAAAGGAAAATCTTAAAAGAACAATATTATTAATGAAAAATAACATATCATTAACAGAGAGGAGGAACATTATTTATGAATTTGATAAAAAAAAGAACAGTTATGGCAATATTTATTATTTTATTGTCGACTCAAACAATTTTACTAACAACGCAATCAGCTCCAACCCCACCAACTGAAACATACACGTTATATGTTTATTCTGATGAATCTGTCTATGTTATGCAATCATCTGCATCAACAAATTTTAACACTGGTTCATACCAATATAATCTTTACATTGGTCAAGATGAATTTAATTATTCTTATATTAGTTTTGTAAAATTTAATGATATCGATCTTCCAGATGATGCAGACATTCAAAGTGCAAAGATTCGACTATGGTGCCCAGACTTTGGAGCGCATCCAAATGCATATACAAAAATGTATGTAGTGACAAGTTCATGGAATGAAGATACCCTTACTTGGAGTAATAAACCAGGTACCTCTACCTTACTTGATGCAAAAAATGTTGGTTCCCATGGCGCCTATGATTGGGATGCCTTTGATATCATTGATGATTGGGTAAATAATCCTAGCTCCAATTATGGAGTCGCTTTTATAAATGAACAATATGCTCCATTATTTACGTATCCTTTCTATAGTGATGAAGTTGAATATTACGGACCATATATACAGATTACCTACGAAACTGCAAGTGGAGAAGAACCAGATCCACCAGAAGAACCCCCTACAGATAATATCCCCTGCGAAATATCATATACGATAGAGCCAGAAAATCCGCAATCTGGAGATGAAGTAACGATTTCAGTAACAGCAACAGATGATATTGCAATGCAATATATTTCCATATTCAAAGGAGGTATGGAAGTTGAAACCTGTACCGCTGTTGGTGATGAAACATCACTTGAGTGTTCTTATTCTGAAACATTTTCTACACCCGGTAATCATACATTCAATATCTTTGCTGATGATAAAGGACCTGAACCAACTCAGGGTGAAACACTATATATTGATGTTGCAGGAACTGGGAGTAACCCAATTGTTACCCTCGATATTGCATTTGATGGAGCTGATATTGTTCCTTTAAAATATCAATTGCTTCCAATGGATGGTCAAGAGGTTGATATTACTGCTACAGCTACTGATCCAGATGGTATTGACATGATGATAATAACCTATGATGGGACTCCATATGATATTTTCTATGATCCTCCACAAACCTCAGTTGAGGAAACAATCACTCTTATTAATGGAGCAGATATGCTTGATGATTGTTCGGTTCCATGTACATTCCGTTATTCAGTACGGGCATATGATACGGAAGATCGTTCAACACGGGTCGAAGGAGAAGACATTGATATCAATGCTCCCTGGCAATGGTATTGGGGCCTTCCGTTTGCAAACTGGGGTTGTGATGATACTCATTGGTGGAGTTGGAGCTTGATGGAATCAATCTATGGTGATGAAGTTTGGTGGAACGAGGAGCGAGGTTGGAAGAAACCACACGCTGAATACCTTTACAATCATAAAATCAAAGAAGGTGGACGTGGAGGCCATTGTTACGGTATGTGTACCATGGCTCTTGAGTTTGCGCAGCTATCTCCAAGGATATATCCTAACCTCGTTCAGAGTACTGCTGCCACCATCGATGATTTAGAGCGGGAAGATTGGAACAATACTTGGAGATATTACTATGCTCGACAAGCAGGTCAATATAGTCAAGATCTTTGTTGGTTGAAAGCAGGTCAATACCTATTACAACCTGAGCGATCTGGCTCGGGACTTCACCCATTTATTGATGATATTCTTGATGAAATCATCGATGATTTAAACGCGGGAACACCAGGAATCCTTGGAATTAGAGAAGGGAGTAAAGGTCACGCAGTTATTCCATGGCGAGTCGAACCTCTAGGAGGCAACCGATATAATGTGTATATCTATGATCCAAATCATGAGTATGTAAGTACGCATGATTCAACAGATTATACGAATTTTGAGCAGTATCCTTTCATTGTTTTCGGTGAAGATGGATGGAGCCGTGATGGATGGTGGTCGTATGAATGGAATAGCACAAGCACGTGGAATGGAAATATTTATTATTATCCATATGAGCTAGTGCTCGGGAATCCAAGTTCGATTAATTATATTTGGTCTAGTGCTTCAGGTTCTACAGGCATTACCGATCAAAGATTGCCAGATGCAATTCAGGCTCTCTGTCTCGGATCTGGAGATGCTACATTCTATGCTGAAGATTCATTAGGGAGAAAGACAGGCCATGTCAATGGGGTGCTAGTGTCAAACATTCCTTATTCAGCCCCTGTATTTGATGATGCAGGAGACAATGAACTTGTTGATATGTTTATGCTTCCGTGTAATACCTCTCTTACGTTTCATATAGAAAGCACAGTAGATTCAGAAGAAGAGATTGGATCGTATTCATTGATGGTATGGTCAAATTTATCCGGTTATTTCCTTGAGAATGTTTCTTGTGTAGAGCATACTGAAGATGAACTTTCATTCATTCCAAGATCATCAAAAGGAAATAATCCTGCACATTCTCTTAAATTCCGCCGTGGTAATCTTGAACTCCGAGGTAGTGATCCCTTGTTACAAGGAGACCTCCCAGATTATAGTATTACCCTTGTTAAAGAATTTTATAATTCTCCAAAACTGGTAGGGAGAGAATATATCTTCACAAGCGGTCAACATGAGGAAGGCGCTGAAGTTGAGTTGTATGTCTCTGATGATTATGATGAGTTGGTTGTAGAAACCTTTGATACGCCATTTTCGTATTCGGTTGTAACCAAAAGCACAGAATCCTTAGATGAGAATCCAAATATTGATTATATACCTCTGTCGAAAGGTAATTTTTCAATGGACGCGAATAGTAAAATGACCGTAAGCCCTGAAAATTGGTCGACAACCGCTGCTTTAGGGTCAATGACCACCAGTGATGAACAGCAAGAGGGAAATAATACATCTGATGATACCGCTCAAACACCAGGATTTGAACTCTGTCTTTTATTGATTGCCACCCTCATCGGATTATTTTGGAGGAAGAAACGAAAGAACGAGTTTTAATCGATAAATGAAGAAGAAGTTCTTTTTCATTTATTTTTTTATTTATTCTAAAAAAAAATACTAATGCATTTATTACAGCGAGTCCTAATATCATTTTTCCTAAAGAATGGAATTAGAATGAGGGTATAATCTCCTATTAATAAAAAAGGCAATATTTGCTGTATTTAACAGTATTAAAATCTGTTAATTAAGCTGAGAGGAAGGGTACCCATCTAAAGAAAAAAAGCCCTGTAAAAGGGATAAGAGAGGATACTATTCCAAACTCCCATATCCTAAATACAAATTCATACATCATTGGTATATCATACAAGATTCTAATATCAACACGAGTAAACTAGAATAAACACTATTAGATTGATTTTTCAAATTCGTATCTATTAAAGATTATCCATTTCGAAGGAGATCCCTGATTTCTAATAATAGTTCATTATTCTCTTTTACAATTTTTTTAAGACTTTTTATTTGAGCCATTTCAATAACAGATGCGTTAACCATTCTAATCCTCCAACAATTTCTATCAATACGTTAAACTCAAGTCCTATAATAAATATTACCTCAAGTAACTAACTTAAATTACTGCCAGTCAAAAGAAGTCAGTTATTATTGAATAGATTAAAAAATGATTTTAAATAACAATTCTATAAATTTCCAAAAGATTCCAAAAATCAACCCAATAATTGAGCCAAAAGTTCCAAATATTAAACCAACTATCGAACCAAATAAACCTGCAATTATTCCAATTACTGATCCAATTATGCCCATAATTGAACCAAATATAGTGGCAACTATACCAATTACTAATCCTATGATTCCAAATATTGAACCTAATATCTTAAAGAACAATTTCCATAAAAGCCCGAATAATGAAAAAGAGTTCTGAAAATGTTGTAAATTTAAATTAATATTATTGTTTTTTTCTTCAATCTGAATTTTATTCTCCTTTAATAATTCATTATATTCAACTGCCGAAATATTTGGTATCATTAATAGAATAAAAATAGATACTGCACTTAGTATTATAACTCCCTTTTTCATTTTGCAATCATAAATAAATATTATTATGAATATTTAATATTTTTGATAACAATTTTATTGGTCAAAAAATATTATCAAATTAACTCAGACGCCTAATTAATTGAACGAAATAAAAGATGTAAACCATACTTTTGACATTTTTTATAAATACCATTTATCCAATATATTAATAAATTGGTTTATATATTCATATTGGGGCAAATAGATATGAAAAACTTTAAACTATATATCATGGTTTTCTTATTAATTGGTTCAATAGGATCGGTCCATTCAATAGAGACATCATCACCAATGATATATGATTTTGATCCTT
>Ga0272442_10004754_pt1 | contig 18414 bp, 12 predicted proteins | sample SSMForm2O_FD_200262 | JGI IMG/M metagenome (GOLD analysis project Ga0272442, IMG submission 200262) | Marine sediment archaeal communities from Little Sippewissett salt marsh, Falmouth, MA, United States - SSM-Form-2O | ecosystem: Environmental > Aquatic > Marine > Wetlands > Sediment ... | reverse complement strand
GATAAAGTTCTACTTTCATAATGGGCTCCTAAAAAAATTTTTCTTAGAGTCCATTATTGCAATAGTTCAGGATAGCGCAAGTCTAAAATCTAAAATGCGCGCATTTTTTTATGGCCGTTGGTATTACCCTAATTTTGGGATGTGTGCAAGGTTTGATTTTATGAGAGAGGCGAATCTGTAAGCTATGTAAGGAGTCTGCAGCAGAGAGTGTATGAAGATTTACATTTAGTTTACGGAGTAGGCGAAATTTAAATTACGGGAGTGTCAGTTCGATGTCGTCAAAGTAAACCGCCCCGATGCCAGGGACTGGGTCAGGGGAGACTGGCTCGCCAACACCGAGCTCAATTGTCTTAACAGCGTCCATGTCAAAGCCGGGGTTTTTGTCAATAAAGAGCTGCAGAGCAATATTCCACTGCTGCCACAGTTCAAGCTGAAGGTCGCCGGTATCCCAGGCATCGCTGTATCTAACTATAGCTATGTCATCGTCACTATCTGTGAGCCTTACATACATCTCGTCGATATTGGGACTACCTTTATACCAAAGAGACAGACTTTCGGCAGTACCGCCGATTGTCCAGTCTTCGGGTGTGGAAGTTCGGCTAACACCGCAATAATACGGTGGTTCGCCATTGTAGAAATTAATTGCCATTGACTTACTACCAGTGTGGGCCAGCCCAAACTCAAGGTCATAGTATGTTTCGGTAGCACCGTTGGGGTGCCAGGTGTCTCTGAGAGGATTATCTCCGGCAGTAGTGCCGGTGTAGAATTCGAAACCTTCCCAGAGGAAAGAGGCGGGGGCCTGGCTATATTGTGGCCAGTTGAAGTGGGGGGCGCCAAAGAGGGTCTCCATGATTTCGGCCATCATAATGTGTCCCATCATATCTGGATGGAAGTGATTTGCCAGTGGGGTCCAGGTATAAGGCCGGCCGCGATAAGTCATCCACTTTGTAACGTCGAGATAAGCGACCTGGTGGGTTGCGGCGAAGGCCTGCATTTTTACGGAAATCTGTTCGGTGTAGTCGAACATGTTTGTCTCGCCAAGTGTTGGTGACATAATGATAATCTGGTTTGTGTGGGTCTTTGCCTCAGCGATGAGGTCGGCGGTATTGCTGAGCCAAGTGTCAATCTGGGATGTCGAGGTCATCCATGCGAGGTCGTTTCCACCGAATTCGATGAAGACGAGGTCTTCGGGGAGTGCAGTAGCGAGGTCAGCGGCGACAACAGATTTTGCCATGCTGCTTGTCCATCCGCCGTAGCCTAACTGGACATAATCGATATCTGTGTAGCCGTAGCGTGCTTTCAGCAGGCGGGCGAGGTGGCTGAAATAGAGGTATTGAGCGGCGGTGGAAGAGCCTATCCACCAGTTTCCTCGGTCTGCCTGTGCCCCGGCGGTTACGGAGTCACCGAAGGCGTAAATGGTGAAGTGCTGCTGGGAGTTTAGTCGCTGTCGTGTGGCTGCGAGAGCATCTGCACCGCCGACAAGATGTGATGTGTTTATAACCTGGTCCTGGCCGGTGGTTGTTGTGATGTGAGGGTTTGTGCCGAAGTCAGGGGTTTCTGAGCCGATTCGGTCTATGATGTACCAGCCATCCTGAGCGGGGGGGGAGTTTATCCACATCTCGAACTGCCAACCGCCGATATCGGGGTTTGCCGGGCTGCCGCCGAAGGCAGACCAGGGGATGTCAATTTTCTGCCAGTCTGTAGAGATTGCGAACTGGTGGGCGTTATTTATGTTCAATGTTAGATTTGTTGATGCTTTTGCGTACATAGTGAGGCCGGCAGAGCCGATTGGGAAGACATCAGAGGATTCATCGTCCCAAACTTCCATAGAGAAGCCGCCCTTTGCTCCGGCGAGGAAATCAACTCTCATAGCGACCTGGTCTGTAACAGAATCTTTAGTTGCATACAAGCGGGTATTTATAGGGTAGAGGTCAGCGGTGGAGGTGAATAGAGGGCAGCACCACAGGCCGGTATGGGTTTCCATGTTGTCGGAGTTTCTTTCCATCGGTTTAAATTCGAGGGGGGTTGTGAGCCAACAACCATCAGGCCATTGGGAGGCAAGTACGGAAAAATCCTTAAAATCGATAATTTGGTCATCGTACATATCAGCCTGAGAATAGTCGCCGCCCAGGAGCCAATCATCGGCGAGAATTGTGAGCGAATCGATACATTCGGCAGCATTGACGCCGGCGGATAGTAGGAGTTGCAGGAACATTGACAAAAAGATTAGAAAAATTTTATTCTGCATAAATTATTCCTTTACTACTTTTACCTGCGGGTTTTATGAAGGGATACGGTTGTAACAAGTAGTTCCCGCTTAAACACCCAAACACGACGTTTTTAACACCATATTCCTCCTGTCGGTTATAATGAAAGCATTATACCAGAATTGATGACAAAACGGGAAAAAAACTGTGCAGTTGTTAGAGTGAAGTAAAACTACCACGGGCGGACGGCATTTTTAACCCTTCCGGCTGAGATATTGCCCTGCCTTTTAGATTATGCGAGTTATTTTTTTGTTACTTCCGCCTGCTCATATTTAGGGGTGGGCGGGTTTGATTTTGTTTCATCCTGTGGAATTATTGTGGTTTTTTGTTGCTCGACTTTTTCTGCGAGCTTTTTTACGAGGTTTCGGAGGTCGCTTTCGATTTTATCCTGGAATTTTAGTTGATTTTTCTCTGCGGTGTTTATTTTGTTAGTAAGTTTCTGATTGTTTTTTTGGTTATTTTCGGCAATTTTGCGGACTTCGAGGATATTGTTGTCGAGGCCGTTAATTTTTTGGGCGATTTTGTGTATTTCGAGGATACTGTTGTTTAGGCCTTTAATTTTTTCGGTGAGGGTCTGTTCTGTAGTTTCTATTTTTTCGAGCGACTTGGTCTGATACATTTCAGTTCTTTCCAAAGCTTTTTCGAACAGTTGTTTTTGATTATCTTCGAGTTCGGCTATTTTTGCAGCGGTTTTCTGATTTTCATATTGATTGGTTTTAATCATCTTTTGTATAGCGAGTAAATTATTCTCGACAGCAAGAATGTTTTCAGAGAGTTGTTGGGAGTCCCGGCGGAGCTTTTGTTGCAATTGAAGCTGTTTGTTTTCGACAGCTTCGGCATTCGATTCTAATTGCCGGTTCAGTGCGGTGGTCTGTTGCAACAGTTGGTTTCGGCTGTTTTTAAGCTCATCCAAGTCGCGTGCAAATTCCTGATTTTTTGTTTTCAGTTCCCGTTGCAATGTTTGGATGTTCTGCTTAGCTAATGCTCTATACTGAGCAATGAGACCGGTATTATTTTCAATTGCATCTTTTAGATTCTGTTCATTATTTTGAATTGCAACATTTAGATTCTGTTCATTATTTTGAATTGCAGCTTTGTTATCATTGATTTTTTGAAGATTGTACTGCAACTGCCGGTGAATCTTTAACTGCCTTCGCTCAACCCTGGCCAGCCGCCTTGTGCAGCCGCTACTCGATATTATAATGACTGCTAATATGATTACGGTTGAAAGATTTTTTACGAAATGGCGTCTCTTTTGTTGTTTCCTTACATTTTTCATTTTAGAAACTCCTTTCTAATTGAGTGTTTGCGATTTGACCTCGATATTATAAAATGCTGAGCCCTTCGTCAATAAAGAAAGCGGATAAAAAATTTTTTCAGAGCGTGGAGCTATAGATTTTTTTTAGCCTGAAGAGATGAGAAACTTTATTTTTACAGGATGGATAGTTTTGAGCTTTAGGTAAGCGAGAGCGTTTGTAGAGGAATGTCTTTCGGCAAATATTGGGCAGAAAAGAGGCAAACTGAGCGGAGAACCTGCAAAAAAGGGATATTTTCCGTTTTTTGGTGTTGCGAGGGGCTGGTAAATTTTCATTGAAAAACCCGTAAAATTACGAGTAGTATTCTTCGTGTTCAATTGATACTTTTGTACTTCAGAGACAGATGAAATTATATTTGGAAGTATAATTTTAATTTATTCATAGAGGACGTATCGGAATTGACCTTTTGCCCCAAAGACAGCGGATAAGAACTGAAGGCTCCTTTCGGGGAGAATGAGAGAGAGGATTTAGGTTGAAGGCAAAGAATTCCTGATTGCAGCGGCACTAATCACAATGAGTCCTCCGCATAGCGCACCGTCCGTTCTCAGGCACACACATGCCCGGGCGGTGCGTCGCTTTTATGTTTTTGATATTTTGTTTATTTTCTGAGCCAGTCGTCCAGGTTTTTTGCGAGGATTTCGACGTCTTTTTTTGCCATAATGTGTTTTATTATGGCCGGTGCTATTTTAAGATTGGCCATTGCCTTTTTAACTCTCTGCCAGAGGATTTTTTTTTGGCCGTTTGTTTTGGCGAGGTATAATTCAGTAACAAGCTCACCGAGGCGCTGGAGCATTATCGTATCGAGATTTTTGTAATAATTCGAAATTATCTTCTTTTGATGTTCCGAACGCTCAGATTTAGCCATAAATTAATTCTCCAGACATTCCATTTATTTTTACAGAAAATGGTCAAATAAGTCAAGTGGTAAAGGGGACTGTATAACTGGGCAATTCGATTGGTAGTGGCGATTTTAAATAGGTGCAAGTAATTATGATTTTTGCTGGCTTTCCAGAATTAATCGGCTATAATCTGCGAGAGGAGCCGATGGACGGCTGATATTAGTCCAAAAACGGAATGTTAATATGGTCAAAAAACAGCTATTTGCCTTTGTATTTTTGATTTTTTTTGCGGGCACAGTGTTTTCCGGTATCGAGGAGAATAAGGCCGAGATTTTCGCCGGTCGGGATTTGCATCTGAAAGGCGAAGAGCTAATCAGCTATCAGCCTGTCAGCGGAGAGCATATCCTTGTATTGAGCGGGGGGGTTTCGATGTTGATAGGCGGAGATGAATTTTTGAGCGATGAAGCAGTTGTATGGCTGAAGAGCGAGACGACAGAATTTCGAGGTAAGGTGAGTGTTGATTATAAGGCGAAGGTTTATCTGGCAAGCAGCGAGTTTTTTGAGAAGGGGAAAAAAACTTTGACGGTCGATTTGCGGCGTATGATAGTTGAGGACGGCAAGTCGATGGTATTAGAGTTTGACGTTACGGGTGAGATTTTTGTTACGGCGGAGAAGCGAGAGGTTCGTGATGTGGGGGGGCTTGATTTTTATAAAAGAGCGGCGGCAGCACTTGAGATGGTCAAACTGAAAACTGAGGCGGCTGCGGAGCCGGAGGCAAAAGCAGCAGAAATCGGTGAGAAAGAAAAGGAAGCACAAGTTGAACAAAAGCCAGAATTGAAGCCCAAGGAGGCGGAGGTTAAAGAGCCTTTTAAAAGAGAAGCGGGGCTTAAGCTAGAGAAGAAGGAAATAGAATTTCGGTATCCTGTTAATTTTGCACCTGCTGGTGCCGAGCCGTTGAAGTTTGAGGCAGCTCCTTCTAAAGAGGGTGATATAGCAACAATTATCGGCAGATTGTATGTATGGCAAAAACGGGACGAGCGCGGCGGTTTGCTTGAGTTGCAGGCGGATAATGCGGTAGTTTATTACAGGGGTGATAAGTTGAAGTCGAGTCTTGAGCAGGACAAGGAGAGGGAAGAAGTTCCCGGTCAGGAGGGAGATGTGAAGGCTATTTATTTGACGGGCGATGTAGTGATGACCGAGGGGCAGCGAACAATCCGCGCGGACGAGATATACTATGACTTCGAAGGGCAAAGGGGGCTTGTGGTCAATGCAGAGATGCGGAGTTTCGATGTTGGCCGGGGCATACCGATTTATGTTCGAGCTTCGAAACTTCGGCGTGTTTCTGAAAATATATTCTCTGCAGAAGACGTTACCGTGACCAGCAGTGAGTTTTATACACCCCAGGTTTCGAGCACGGCGTCAAGGATGATTATTACAGATAAGACGACTATCGATTCGGGCCAAGGAGAAGTGATGGACAGCAGCTACGACGCCGAGATGGAGGATGTTCGTTTGAAGGTTGGTGAGCAGACGATATTTTACTGGCCTTATCTTCGGAGCAATCTTGAACGACCGGACGTACCTCTTAAAAGCGTACGTACCGGTTATGACAGCGACTGGGGGGTAATATTGGAGACCGAGTGGTTTCTGTCGCGCCTTTTAGGGCTTCAGGAGCCTGAAGGAACGGAAAGCACTTTGGGTTTGCATTATTATGGCGAGCGTGGTTTTGCCAGTGAAGTAGAAATAGATTATGAACGGAGTGATTATTTCGGGAGACTTCTTGGTTTTGTTATTAACGACAACGGTGAAGACCGGCTTGGTCGTTCCAGCAGCCGCAAGAACCTTGAGCCGGATGAGGATATTCGGGGGATATTTCGGTGGCAACACAGGCAGTTTCTTCCCTATAACTGGCAGTTTACCGCGGAGGCGAGTTACTTATCCGATGAGACTTTTCTTGAGAGCTTTTACCGGGGTGAATTCAACGTTGGTAAAGAACAGGAAACAATCGCTTATCTCAAACGGCTTGAAGACAACTGGGCACTTTCTTTGCTTGGGAAGGTTCGTATAAATGATTTTGCCGATGAGTTGGAAGAATTGCCTACTGTTGAGTTTCACCTGACGGGCGAGTCTCTTTTTTACGACAACCTTACTTTGTACAGCGATACCATATCCGGCCGGGCTCAACAGAAGATAGGCAACACTGAGCCGCTATTAGACATCAGCGATGACAAGTTTACGTTTGTGTCTCACAGGAGCGAGCTTGATATTCCGATTTGGGCGGCGCCTTTTAAGGTTGTTCCGTTTGTGGCGGGCACTTTCGGTCTTGATGACCGCAGCGGTTTTACAACGACGCTTGTCGATGGGAGCAATAAAGGCAGTTTTGGCGAGAGGGAAGTGTGGATTGGTGAGGCGGGTGTCCGTGTGGGGACGCAGTTGAGCAAGGTTTATCCTAACGTTAAATCTCAACTCTGGGACTTGAATCAGTTGCGGCATATTATAAGGCCGCAATTTACGGGGGTGCTTTATGCCGAAAGTGACGATGTTGTCGAGCAGCATGATACGCTGAATTTTGGTGTTTCTCAGCGTCTTCAAACCAAGCGAGGTTTTGGTGAGAGTCAACGGACGGTTGACTGGATGCGGCTTGAGGTGGACGTTACGGTAGTCGATGAGCCGGTTTCGGCAGGGGAAGCGAGTCCTGACAGGTTTATCTGGAACCGGACGATGGTTCCGCTGCGTGTTCTTTCAGCACCGGATATTTTTAACGGCGACCTTGTCAACAGCAGTTTTCGCAGATACGAGATGTGGGGTCCGAGGCGCAATTACATCGGTGGGAACTATCTTTGGCGTATGAGCGATACGACAGCGGTATTGTCCGATATTTATTATGATTATGAGGGCGGGACCGTGGAGCAGTTTAATGTTGGTTTTTCCCGTATGCGGTGGCCGAATTTAAGCTATTATATAGGCAGCCGATATTTGCGGCGAATAGATGTTCTTGATGAGGAAGGCTCCAGTGCATTTGTATTGGCGGCTACATATATTCTTGACCCTCGTTATACGGTTGTTTTATCACAGCAGTATGATTTTGACTACGGGGCGAGTATACGAAGCGAATTAACCCTGATAAGGCGGTATCACCGGATGTATTGCGGCTTTACATTTATGACGGATGGTTCTCTGGACCGTCAGGCAGTAGTTTTGAGTATATGGCCGCAAGGAATTCCTGAGATGGGAATGGGGGGCAGGAGGTTTACGGGACAGGGCAATTATTGAGCGTTCAAAAACGATATTTATAAATTAAAAAAGGAGAATATTATGGGTTTGGTTGATAGTAAAAAAATGTTCGAGATGGCTTATAAGAACGGCTATGCCATTGGGGCATTCAATGTGAATAATATGGAAATAACACAGGGAATTGTAAGTGCTATAGCCGAGGAGAAAGCTCCGCTTATTCTTCAGATATCCAGAGGCGCACGAAGCTACGCAAGTATGAGTTATTTGAAGGGTATTATCGATGTAGCGGTCAGTGAAAATCCCAACATTCCAATTGTGATGCATCTTGACCACGGAGATACATTTGATACGTGCAAGCAGTGTGTCGATGACGGGTTTACTTCGGTTATGATTGATGCGTCAAGCAAGCCGTTCAAAGAGAACGTGGCCGTAACCAAGGAAGTAGTTGAATATGCTCACGACAACGGTGTAGTCGTAGAGGCAGAGCTGGGTCAGTTGGGCGGAATCGAGGAAGATGTTGTGGGGGTGAGCAAGGACGAAGTAACTCAGCACCTGACCGACCCGGACCAGGTGGTTGAGTTTGTTGAGAAAACGGGGTGTGATTCGCTTGCGATTGCTTGCGGTACGAGCCACGGGGCTTATAAGTTCAAGACTGAACCAAAGCTTGCTTTTGACGTAATAGAAGAAGTAGCCGCCAAACTGCCGGGTTATCCATTGGTTATGCACGGTTCGAGCAGCGTATTGAAGGAATTCAAGGACCTTATTAATAAGTACGGCGGCGATATGCCGGATGCAATGGGTGTTCCGGAGGATGCTATAAGCAAAGCTTCGAAGATGGCAGTTTGCAAGGTCAACATTGATACAGATTTGCGAATGGCTCTGACGGCCAAAATCAGGCAGGTGTTTGCTGAAAAGCCCAGCGAATTCGACCCTCGTAAATATCTTGGTCCCGGCAGAGAAGCGATAAAAAGTATGGTTAAACACAAGCTGCACGTTCTCGGCTGTGCCGGAAAGGCAGCCGAATGCATATGAAATTCAATTTTAGACACGAGTTAATGGGCGAGACTGAGGGCGTAAGAAGCAAGAGTCGGGTTTTTAAAACTCTTTGTTTATTCTTTTGTTTTGTTTTATTAGTTTTTTCGCAATCGTTATGTTACGGATTTGCTTCCAAGCCGGTTCCTACAAGCCGGGATTTAGTCGGTAAATCTGCAGCAACTGATACGACTCCCAATTCGGTCGATGTCAACGCAGTCTGTAAGTTAATTTACTGGGGCGATTTTGAGGCAGCCGGGCAGTTGGCGAATTTAAATCTTGCCAGGAGCAGAGTCAGAGCTGATTCCAATGCGGCGATGGCAGAAAAAATTGCTCATTTGGAAGAAATTGTCAAGGAATATCAGACAATAAGTCAACGTCGCAGAGAAGCTCTTGAAGAGGCTTATCAGAAACAGATAACCAGACTGGAGAAATTTCAGGCGAATACAAACGTCAATGATGTCAATGACGTCAACGATGTAATTGATATCAATGATGTTAATGACATTGCACGGATTTTTTCGGCTGTTGCCAGAGCTATTGAGTTTGCCGACGAGGGCCAAAAGAAAGAGCTTTTGTCTGATTCATTCCTAAAGGAGGTTTTTCAAAAGGCGATAGACAAAGCGGCTGAGTTCGAGTCGGAAGGTAAATGGTTTGATGCGTATTTAAATTGCTACTCCTGGCTTGAGGTGATTGACGCCAATAACCAGGCTTATTCGGACTATGCGGAGCAACTGAGGGAGAAAGCAAACATTGTGGCTTCTTTTCAGGACAGCAGTTGTGAGAGTCGGCAGGAGCGTTTCGAGGGTGTAGAGGGAAGAATCCTTGTGCGTGCGGTGGATTTTTTACGTTCAAATTATGTTAACACCATCGATTACCGCCAAATGGTAATAGACGGCGTCGAGCGCTGCGAATTGCTGGCGGAGGTAATTAAACTGTCCTTTTCCGAAATATCAAAGAGTGAGACCCTGGCTTTTGTGGACGATAAATCAACGGGATTGCTTTTACCTCCGGACAGCAACCAGCTTTCTGCGTGGTCGGTTGGACTGAGGGTGATTCTTGATGAGGTAAGGGATACGTCCGTAGAAGTGAACAGAGACAGGTTTGTAGAAGCTTTTGAAAAGGTTCTTCTGCTAAATGCTGTAACAGTTCAATTACCGAGACAGGTTCTGGTGGCACATTTTGCAGAGGCGGCATTGTCTGCACTTGATAGTTATACGGTTATGGTCTGGCCGCGACAGGTTCAGGAATTTGAGAAGATGATGACCAATAAGTTTACAGGTATCGGGATAAGGATGACAAAGGAGAAAGGGCAGATAAAGGTGGCGAGTCTTTTGCCTGACACCCCGGCGTACCATTCCGGTCTTGATGCAGGAGATGTGATAGAAGCGGTGGACGGAGAGACAACCAAGGGAATGAGCACTACCTGTGCAGTCAAGCGGATAACGGGGCCAGCGGGAACAAAAGTGATATTGACGATAAGGCGTTCAGGCAACGGCGAAACCGAGGACCAGGTCAGGGATATTCCGATAACGAGAGGTGTTATAACCGTACCGACAGTCTATGGGTGGCAAAGGACTGAAAGAGGGAACTGGCTGTATATGATTGACGAGGAAAAGCGAATTGGTTATATTCGCATCAGCAGTTTTGCCGGTCGAACCTCATCGGACCTGGAACGGGCATTACTTAGGCTTGAATCGGAGGGATTAAGAGGATTGATTCTGGACTTGCGATTCAATTCGGGGGGATTTTTGCCCAGTGCTATAGAGATAACCGATAAATTCATCAAAGATGGATTGATAGTAAGCACACGACCGCCCCGAGTTGAGGACTGGACATTCACTCGTGCACGAAAGAAGCGGACGCATCCTGATTATCCGATGGTTGTGCTGATAAATGCTGATTCTGCCAGTGCATCAGAAATTGTCGCGGGCGCGCTTGGCGACCGGCAACATAACCGTGCAATTCTGGTTGGTGAAAGGACTCACGGCAAGGGCAGCGTTCAGGCCATAACCGAACAGCCACGAGGAGCCCAGTTGAAATATACGATGGCATATTACCATTTACCATCGGGGCAAAGGGTTGAGAGCCGGGAAATTATGAAAAAGCTCGGTAGAAATGATTGGGGTGTCAGGCCAGATGTCGAAGTTAAGTTAAGGAGCGATGAGATTCGGAAAATGTCTCAAATGCAGTGGGACAATCTTGTTCTGGCTAAGGCCGACCATGATAGCGGCGCTGCACCGTTGAAAAAATACACAATTGAAGAGACAATAGATTCCGACCCCCAGTTGGCTGTAGGGCTTTTGGTTATTAAAAGCAAACTTATTGAATCGGAGGTTTTGGGCGCGAATTTGAATTAGTCGTGGAATTTTCAGAGGAGAGTTAGTTGGTAAACTCGGAAGAAAAGAGCAAGTTTGAACAGCAAAGAGGCGAGAAGTTGTCAGCCATGAGGCAATTAGGCATCGACCCTTATGGCGGCAGATATGAAGGAGCGGAGTCAGCTGAAGATATCAAAGGCAAGTTTAAGGAGGACGACGATAGTCAGCAGGCCAGATGTGCAGGGAGAATTGTACTGCTGAGAGATATCGGTAAACTGATTTTTATGACGGTTCGTGACCGGAGCGGCACTATTCAGGTTGGTTTGAGTAAAAAGCTGCTACAAGAGCGATGGTCACTTGCCAAGTTGCTTGAACCTGGTGACATAATCGGAGCGGCTGGTCAGTTGGGCAAGACGAAAACCGGGGAGATTACTATCTGGGTTGATGAACTTAGCGTTCTGAGCAAATCGGTTTTGCAGCCGCCGGAGAAGTTTCACGGGCTTTCCGATGTTGATTTGCGGTACCGGCAAAGATACGTGGATTTGTGGGCCAATCCAGAAGTGATGGAACTTTTCAAGAAACGAAGCGTTATCATATCCACAATTCGTCAATTTCTTGGCGATCGCGGCTTTCTGGAAGTTGAGACTCCGATGATGCAGACGATAGCGGGTGGAGCGGCGGCGAAGCCGTTTATCACTCATCACAACAGTCTTGATATGGATTTGTTTTTGCGGATTGCACCGGAGCTCTTTTTAAAGAGGCTGCTTGTAGGTGGAATGGAAAAGGTCTTCGAAATAAACCGCAATTTCCGCAATGAGGGTCTGAGCAGACAACATAATCCGGAATTTACGATGCTCGAACTGTATCAGGCTTACGCCGATTATAATGTGATGATGGACCTGACCGAAGAGATAATCAGTCTTTGCGTAGAGAAGCACTGTGATGATAGAAGTGTGAAGTTTGGCACAGAGACAATTAATTTCAGCCAGCCGTGGCGTCGGGCCGGTTATGCCGAGCTTTTGAAAGAATACAGCGGCTGTGATATCGACGATATAAAAACGGTGAGGGCAAAGGCGAAAGGGCTTGAGGTGGATGAAGACGGTATGGATGATGCGGTGGTTATCAACGAGGTTTTCGAGGCGACGGTCGAGGACAACCTTGTTAATCCGACGTTTGTGATTGATTATCCTGCCCAGCTTTGCCCTTTGACAAAGCGCAAAAAAGACAACCCGAAATACGCCGAACGGTTCGAACTTTTTATCGCCAAAATGGAAATGGCCAATGCATATACGGAACTGAACGACCCTGCGGTGCAGGAGGAGAATTTTAAGCTGCAGCTTCGCGGGCAGGAAGAGTCGATGGCGAAAATGGACGCTGACTTTATAACGGCGTTGAAATACGGTATGCCGCCGGCAGGTGGGCTGGGTATCGGAATCGACAGGCTGGTAATGGTACTGACCGGAGCGACCAGCATTCGTGATGTGATACTGTTTCCGCTTTTGAAGCGGAAATGAAGTTATACCTAAGCTGTAGCGGGATACGGAAACGAATTATGTTGAAACTGTTTCTCTGGCTGCGATACCTTCGCAAGAAAAAAGTTGTCCTTTTAAGTATAGCTGCGGTAGCCCTTTCCGTTGCCCTGCTTATAGTGGTTGACAGTTTGTTTACCGGTTTTATCGATGCGGTGCAGGAGTACTATATTACCGAGGCGGGGGATATTTTTCTTTGGTCGAGAGAATCTATATCAAATTGCGGAGTTCTTACAGACAAGCTGGAGGAGTTGGAAGAAGTGGAGGCTTCGGCAGCTTATCATTACGGCTGGGGTCTGCTGCATCTTGAAAGCGGTGATGTTCGGGAGATACAAATTCTTGGGATTGAGCCGGAGCGCGACGAAAAGTTCACCAACTGGAGAGAGTCGCTGCTGAGACAGGAGGGGGCAAGTGGGGGACTTGGTTTTGAGGTTCCGGGCTATCCGAATGATGTTGGAGGGTGGGTCGGAGTCAATATTGTAGCCGAACCTGATGAAAAAACAGATGAGTACGACCGGGAAGAAGTCCGAAAGCTGATAGGAAAGGAGGTTGTGATTACAACTTACGGGCGAGTAAAAACCGAATCCGATGAGACAGGTTCGGCAGAAGGAGAGGAAACACAGTGGAAGCGAAAACTCAGATACCTGAAACTCAGGATTTCTGATATTGCTTTTACACAGACTTTTTTTGGTGACAGAGCGGTATATCTTTCATTTGAGGAGCTTAATAAGCTTCAATTCGGGGACGGAGCAACAGATTCTGCTCAGAGTATAAAGATTAAGCTTTTCGAAGGTGTTGATGCCGAATGGGCAAGAGTGGTGATTTTCAGGGTGTTTGAGGAGTTTGCATCCAAACGTTTGGGATGGTCGGATGAGACTATCGGCCAGACAAGAATTCAGATAGTGCGACAGGCTAAACCAGATTATATTGCCGAACTGTACAAGCAGATGTCGGTCCTTCTTTTAATATTCGGAGTGATTTGCTCGGTGGTGATACTGCTTATATTCTGCATATTCTACATGATAGTGATGACCAAGCAGAAGGACATCGCAATAATAAAGAGCTGTGGTGCGACGAGTGGTTCTGCGGCTTTGATTTTTACCGGCTTCGGGGCATGTGTCGGCTTGGTCGGGTCGGTTTTGGGTATACTCATCGGATATGTTGTAACAAGAAATATAAATACGCTTGAGGATTGGATAAGTATAATTTTCGGATTGAAGTTATGGCGGAGCAGCTCTTATATACTCAATATGATACCCAACGAGGTTAACTGGCCCGCGGTTTGGCCGATAGTGCTTTGGGCCGTGGGCGGTTGTGTTGCAGGGGCTTTGATACCAGCGATTGTCGCAGCAAGAACAAAGCCGGTTGAGATTTTGAGATACGAATAGTTGAAAATATGTATAAAATTATCCTTGCAATCCGGTATCTGCTTAAGAGGCGGATAAGTTATTTTGCGGTGCTTGCAGTTGCGCTGTGTGTATTTGTGGTTTTTGTTGTAATCACGGTGCTTTCAGGTCTGAGTGCTGAATTCAAGAGAAATACGCATCTGTCTGCAGGCGATTGTATAGTCAGCAGTAAGTCGCTGGTTGGGTTTGGGTATTACGGGGAGTTTATCGATAAACTTATGCGGATGGATTTTGTCGAAGCGACATCACCGGTAATCAGGAGCTATGCGTTTGTCGAGGCTACTTACGAGTCGAGTGAGACGCCGGAGTTCAGCAATACATTGGGGATTCTGGGAATTGATTCGGCTGCACACAGCCGGGTGACGGCATTCGGTGAATGGCTTGGTTTCAATAAGGCCGATGCCGGTAATGCTTTTAAGCCCAGCTATGATCCAAATCTGCCCGGATGTGTATTAGGGGTAGGTGTTTTGTTTGGACGAGATTCAGAGGGCAACTACATCGTTCCCGAAGAAGTACCGAATTACAGGGTTGATGTAAGCTGCTTTCCACTGACTGCAAAAGGGGCTTTGGCTAAAGCCGGGACGAACATTGTTAATACGAAGACTTTTTACTTCAGCGACTGTGCAGAAAGCAAGATAAGAGCCGACTGGAGTGGACTATATTTGCCTTTTGATGAGGCCCAGATGCTTTGCGGGATGGGAATGGAGCCGAAGCGCGTCAATGCAATTCATATTAAATTCAAACCCGGCGTGAGATTGGGCACTGGCTGCGAGGAAGTTAAAAAGCTTTGGGAGGAGTTTGTTGAGGAGAAAGCCGGCGTCAGCGGTGCGAATCTGCTGACGAATGTAATGGTGCAGGACTGGAAGATTTATAACCGTCTTATCATAGCAGCGGTGGAGACTGAACGAACGATGATGATGGTTATCTTCGGAATGATTGGGATAATAACGGTATTTATCGTTTTCGTGGTTTTTTATATGATTGTCAGCCATAAGAGCAAGGACATCGGGATATTGAAAAGTGTCGGAGCATCCAATTCAAATGTGCTGTCGCTGTTTTTGTTTTTTGCATCTTTGATTGGTGTTTTAGGCGCCACTATAGGCGCTGTGGGGGGATGGCAATTTCTTGTGCATATAAACCAGATAGAAGACTGGCTTTTCCGGCGTTTTGGTTTTCAATTGTGGGACAGGACAATTTATGCTATAGGAGATATTCCAAATAAGATAGAATTCAATGTTCTGACCCCAATCGTTCTTTCGGCGATTGCAGCGTGTTTGATTGGCGCCTTTATACCGAGCCGTCAGGCGGCGAAATACGAGCCGGTTAAGACATTGCAGGTGTCGCAGCTATGAGTGTAGATAATATTATATTAAAGGCCGAAGGGCTTTATAAGTCTTATCGTATGGGTACAACAGAGGTTCGTGTGCTCAAGGGAGTTGATTTATCAGTAAAAAGAGGCGAATTCGTAGCTATAATCGGGGCCTCTGGTAGTGGAAAAAGTACGCTTTTACATATATTGGGCGCTCTGGATAAACCGGACAAAGGTATTGTGAGGTTTGAAGGTAGAGATTTGGGCGTGCAGAATATGCGGCAGTTGAATAAGTTCCGCAATAAAAGTGTGGGATTTGTTTTTCAGTTTTATCATTTATTAGACGAATTAAATGTGTTGGAAAATGTATTCCTGCCGACGATGGCCGGCAGGGGCATAATCGGGTGGCTCGGTTGCCGCAGATGGGCGAAAAAAAGGGCTTTGGAACTACTCGGAGAGCTTGGTCTTGGCGAAAGGGGCAAACATAAGCCTTATCAGCTTTCCGGCGGAGAAAGACAGCGAACCGCTATCGCCAGGGCCTTGATGAATGAGCCGAAACTTCTTTTGGCCGATGAGCCGACAGGAAATCTTGACTCTGGGACAGGAAATGGTATCTTATGCGTCTTTGAAAAATTGAACAAGGCCGGTCAAACGATAGTAATGGTGACACATGATGAAAGAATCGCTAAAAGGGCCGGGCGAATAATAACACTGTTTGACGGAAAAATAGAAAATAAAAGCACGAAAGTGTAAGTGCAGAAGCAGCACTTGACTTATATAACAGTTAAAGGAAGATTTTATGGGACTGAAAATATGGCTAAACGACAGGCTTGTTGATGAGGCGGATGCAAAAATATCGGTCTTTGACCATGGAGTGCTTTACGGGGACGGTGTTTTCGAAGGCATCCGCGTTTACAGCAGGAGGGTATTTGAGTTAGAGGCCCACATCAAACGGCTTTATGAATCAGCCAATGTGATTCGACTCGATATCCCCATGAAAAAGAATGAGGTTATAAGCGCAACGGAAAAAACTGTTGAGGCAAACGGGATTATTGACGGTTATATTCGCCTTGTGGTTACTCGCGGAATCGGGACTTTGGGGCTAAATCCTTTTATATGTAAAGACGCCCAGTTATTTATTATAGCCGACAACATCCAGCTTTATCCTAAAGAGCTTTATGAAAAAGGTATGAAAGTTGTCAGTGCAACAACGGTGCGCAATCATCCGCTGTCGATTCCACCGCAGGCAAAGAGCCTGAATTATCTCAATAACATTCTTGCCAAGATTGAAGCGGTGGATGTAGGTATGCCGGAAGCGATTATGTATAACCACGAAGGATATGTTGCCGAGGCAACTGGGGATAATGTTTTTATTGTACGGGATGGTGTGGTGTATACTCCGCCAAATGAAGCCGGTGCGCTGGAAGGAATAACGCGAAGGATCGTTATTCGATTGGCCGGAGAGGAAAATCTTGAAGTGATTGAAAAAAACCTGACGCGATTTGATTTATATGTCAGTGATGAATTTTTCCTCACGGGTACTGCCGCTGAGGTCATTGGTATTGTCGAAATCGACGGCAGGACGGTTGGCGATGGCAAACCCGGCCCCATAACAAAACTGCTGAGTAAAAAGTTCTTTGAATATGCCCACGGAAAGGAGAAATAGCTGAAAATCGATAGCTTGTAGCTGACAGTGAAAGAAAACTAAATGCTATACGCTGTATACTGTACGCTATGCAATCACCAGCTCATACCAATGTATCCGGCGGCCTTGCTCCTTTTAGTATAATTGACAAAGAGTTAAGCAGGGTAAAACAATTGATAGAAGAGCAATTGAATTGTTTTGCAAGCCGACAAGAATTACACCGATTTCTCGAAAGCTTTAACAGCACAGGCGGCAAGATGCTCAGGCCCGGTTTGCTTTTACTTTCCGGTTGCTCTGTTGGTAAGATGGCAGATGGGCATATTCAAGTTGCGGCGATTGTCGAGATGATTCATAATGCTACACTTTTGCACGATGATGTAATAGATAATGGTCTTCGACGGCGCGGTGGAGCTACTGTAAATAGTCTTTATGGCAACGAATCGGCAGTTTTGTTAGGTGATTTTTTGTTGAGTAAAGTTTTCAGGATGTGCGCGGATTTGCAGCCGGAAATAATAGGGATAATTGCTTCTGCAGCTGTTAAAACCTGCGAAGGAGAACTTAGACAGACGATTCAAAAACGCGATTGGCGATTGAGTGAAGCCGAATATATTGACATAATAGCGGATAAGAGTGCATCTCTTTTTAGCAGTTCCTGCGAGCTTGGCGGTCTTTTATCCGGAGCCGGCGAGACCGAGATTGGTTTATTAAGGGAGTTTGGTTTGAATTTTGGTATTGCTTTCCAAATTACCGATGATTTGCTGGATATAGTCGGCGATGAAAGTAAAACCGGCAAGAGTCTTGGCAGTGACGTTGATAAAGACAAGTTGACTTTAGCAGTCATACATTTGCTGAGGACGGTAGATGAAAATGAAAGAGATATTGTTAAAGATAGATTAAGCAATCCCGGCCGAAACAAAGAAGTTTTGTTGGCAATGCTAAACCGATTCGGCAGTTTGGAGTACACTCGCAACCAAGCGATGGAGTTTATAGACAAAGCCCGTCGGTCGCTGTCGGGTCTGAAACAAAGTGAGGCTAAAACTGCATTGCTTGGCGTCTCCGAGTTTATCGCTGACAAAGCAGGTTGTTAAAGTTGGTTTACTGGAATTATTAAAATAAAAAAAGACCGGTCTGAACTAAAGACCGGCCTTTTCTTATCAATATAGAATTTACTTAGTGTTTTAGAATTTGTAGGTCAAGCCCGCGGTGGCCCAGGTTTCGGACTTATCATCATTTACCGACTTATCCATTGTTACCTGATGATAAATGGCCGGAGTAAACATCATATTACTGCCGAGGTCAAAGCTTGTTGAAATGCCGAAAACGGCATTCGACCAATCCTGGTCGACATTTTGACCTGCAGGGCCGACGCCATCATTGTAAATAAGCTCTGTGTGCAGATGCAAAACCTGCTCTGCGGTATCCGGCATAATTCCCTGTATGGTCATAGGATAGTCAAGCATAAAGATGTGTGCGAAACCCGATGCGGTTCCACCAGCCGGGGAGTTGGAACCGGAAAAGG
>Ga0272442_10004753_pt1 | contig 18415 bp, 9 predicted proteins | sample SSMForm2O_FD_200262 | JGI IMG/M metagenome (GOLD analysis project Ga0272442, IMG submission 200262) | Marine sediment archaeal communities from Little Sippewissett salt marsh, Falmouth, MA, United States - SSM-Form-2O | ecosystem: Environmental > Aquatic > Marine > Wetlands > Sediment ... | reverse complement strand
TTAGCGATAGAATCGACCTGCAGTCCTGTGATCCGCGCCCAATGCGGATTCTCCGGATCACCCTGATAGCATTGGATACTCACCCGGGGTTTGTCCTCGCTTCCCGTCGGCCCGGGTTCGGCGCAGATCCCAACGTCGGTCCATTTATCCTCGGGGCCCAGACGGTAGTATCCGCGTACTTTCCCTTCTGTAATCCTGAGCCGGACCGTGACTTTATCTTTTTCTATGGGAATGATCTTAATCGTGCGCGTGCGATCGTTCTCTTCGCGTCCCATCACCACGGAGTTTTTCCCGTGCTCGAGTTCCAACCCGATCTTGACCATATGGCTGTCCCGGTAGTACCACACAAGATCCACCTGCTCCCATCGCCGCGTGGGCGAATTGGCCAACGTCACCCGGACATCCGTTCCCGGTTTTTGCAACTCTTCGCCAACGGGGATCAGAAGCACATTCTTAGCGTCATTCTTCCCACCCCACATATTTCCAGGCTCGATCTTAATCTCAAGCCCGCCATTTCGCAGACGCCATGCTTCGGGATTCTCTCGCTTCCATGTCCATCCATTTGGCAGTGACTCTCCGGCAAACGGATTCTTATCTTCTTCACCCTGCATAAGGACGCTGCCCAGCAACACCAACAATACAATACCTGTGAGCTTATTCATTCTATCCTTCATCGTTGACTCCATACCGAACGATTCCATCCTTCACATTCGATCTCTTCATGTGCGATGCCAGTCTCTTCGAATACCATAGCAAGCCGGGCCTGTGATGTAAACAATTCCCGACCATAACTCAGCCTTCTACGAGTCACGTCACTTTCCAAAAGCCTCATTTGCGGTTTCATCGTCTATGAAACCGTAGTATCTTGCTCGCCAATAAGCATCGATAAAGGACGCGCCGCCTAACTCGCGCCGTGTGTTCTTTGCGAACTGCAACCAGAGGTGCCCGTCTTGCCAGGTTTCACCACCATCCTTTGAAATGTACAATCCGCCCGGCGTGCCGGCAAAAATCCAATCCGAATACCTTGAAACGAGCAGCGATCTCACAAGCGGGATATTAAAACCCGCTTCTGACTGTTTCCAGCCGGTCTTGCTTTTGACTGAGACGCCGCGGTCAGCCGCTCCGTAAAACCTGCCACTCTCTTTCGCATCCACAACGAGATGATTTAGTTCCGAGCGCACGCCTAATTGCATCAGTGCGGGATAGCCCTTGTCCGCTACCACCTGCCAAATCTCCGCCATACTGTTCGACCATGTTTTACCGGCGTCCTGACTCTCCTGGAGGAACGAAAGGGGACCAAAGGATCCATACCGTGTTTTGAATCCAACCCATACTCGGTTGGGATTTGCGGGATCTGCGACAAGCCAGGGATATGTCTCCGCATACCCCCCAAGTCCAAAATCGCCTCCTCTCGTCCATTCGTGCTCGTTTAATCGCCGTGTGAAAAGTCTATTTTCGGAAACCCCGTAAAGTCTCCCGGGAGAGCCGTGAGCGATGACATATTTTGGGGCGTTAAACGCCGGGAGCCCTGCGGTCAACTTTTCCCAGGATTGTCCGAGATATTCATCCCCGTAATCACGGGAGCGATATACGTGTTTGTCCGTGATTGCGTATATGACACTAAAATCTTTAGGTGAAATTTCAATCGCAATCGGCTTCTCGTTATCAAGCGGCACGGGCATTTTCTGCCAGGAGCTTCCGGCGGTGGTGGTTAAATAGAAGCCGTCATCACATGCCGTCATCAAGATTCGCGATCTTTCGCCGACAACGACCCTTCGTACCGGTGAACGGAGTTTCTGGTCGATTGCCCGCCAATTCCGCCACGTGCTCGCCCCGTCTCGTGATTGATACAATCCCCCCTCCTGACCGACGGCAAAAATCACCATTGCATCTTCGGGCGAAACGCCCACATCAACAACAATCCGACTTGTCCAGCCGTCCGGGCGGAGCACATTGGCTTTCCAGATGTACTCGTTGTCCCACGCCGCGAGGTAGGTTGGATAGGGCGGCTTCAAATCCGGGTTCAGACTGTTCATCCGGGGCTTTATCGTCATATCGGTCGGAAAAGTCTGTAATGTATAAAGCGCTTCTTTTAACGCCTTCTCTTTTTCAGGGGCATCGGGAGCGATGGCATAGTAGATGTAAGTGAAAAGGCTTTGTGCATCGTCCTTGTGGTTTTTCCACAAACCATCGGCTACCTTCCGGAATGCTTCGAGCAGTTTTGGATCAGTCTCCATTCGAAAAAGAAGATCGAGATGACAGAAAACGTGTTCGGCATCATCAAATCCCTTTCCTGTTTTGAAAACGTCTAAATTGCGAACGCCGTACCGGTCGATGAGCCGGTCATAGACTTTTTTAAACTTTCTCTTGCCCGTCGCATGGTGAGCCACTTTGGCGCCGGCAATCGCCATCATCACTCGTGTATTCAGCGTCTTTCCATCCGTGAAACCGAGAATTGGAACTTCAGGCAGAGAACGGTCATATTTGGCAATTTTCAGGTCGTTATCCACCCAGTAGCTGACGAGTGCATCGATGGCTTCTCTCGCGCGGTCCTTTTGTTTACCCTCCGCGGCTAATGTGTAATACTGACCGAGACCGTGAATGACATCGCTGTAGTTGTGATGGCTTGGATCACCGACCCACCGGAAAGGTTGGCCGTCCACTTCACCCTGTCGCCAGTAGGGAAGTTTGGTCGAACGCTGGCGCTCCGCATAACTCTCCCCATGACCAACAAAATATCCACGGGCTTGCAGGCCTCTTACACCCGTTACGAGTTGACAGCGATAGACTCCTTCGAAGACTTCGTCTGCACGCTTTTGGGCGATTTCAATTTGCTTCGGCTCGGCGTGCGTTTTTTTCAGATACGCACATCGATAAGACAAGCCGGCCAAATAATTCGCCGTCCAGCATACGGCATGTTGTATATCCGCCATAGGATTGCGCGTCGTGATGTCGATGCTGTCACGATCAAATGGAATCTCCACCATCGACGGATACAGACCCAGAATATTGTGCCGTTTTTGAATGCCGGCCTCAATAATATCCGCTTTTTCAACAAGAGGTCGTTTCCAACTCTCATCCGCATGAACATGGCTGAACAGGAACACAATCCACAGAGGAATCAGGATTAATCGACTTGATAATTGCTTGCTTCGTTTTCTATTCATTTCGTTCCACCTATAACGAAGGTCAAAGCCGGACGGGTTCTGTAACAATATCTGTTCGTTAATATGAATTGATTTTGACACATTCCGGCTCACATTTCAATAGAAGTGCATAATAAACTCGGGAATCGGTAACATTGACGACGCAATGTAACGCGCGGGCGGGCTGGGCTCAGTTAAAAACAAATGTGGGACTTTGAAGGTAATTTGACAAAGGGGCATCCATTGAACCACGCCCAGTCTTGTGCCTATGTCCTAATCTGTTATGCTTACGCCTCGATTCGCATCGCATTCTTCGGCTTCCGATTGCAAGGTCTTGGAGGAAGTGGATGCAGGCGGTGGTGGCACTCTTGAAATCCCAGTCTTCACTATCGCCACCCAGCCATACTTGCCTTTCGAGGGGGGGCTCAGAGAGACGGGGCCCCCGCCCTTGATAGAAGAAGCCGGTCCCAAATAGCCGGAGGACAGATCAATCCAGCGAAGTTCAAAATTCCCACTCGCACCGCTTAAGTTTAGTGTTACCTGACGAGTGCCGGTAAACATTCCCGGGAAAAAAACTCCATAAGCGCGACCTGCATCGGCCATACAGTAGGCTTCGTTAGCACTTCTCGCCGATAAAAGGTCCATCCTGGTTTTACAATTCCAGGGCTTAAGATCCGCAGCCAATTTCTTCATTGCCTTGATACTCGCCTGTGCAAGGGGACTCAATCCCAGGCCTGTGCTGGGGCGGTGAAAACGCACGGATGCATACCCCGCGAAGATAAATCTCCAGAACCGATCCACTCCCTCACGAGATTCGTTAAACATATTGCGGTCAACCCCTGAATCGGCTCCGTAGATCTTGTCGATCAAGAGCGGCCGTACCACGTTTTTTTGGGCCTCGTTTTTTGCAAAGACGATATCGTCCCAATGCACCTGCTCCGTACGCGTTCTCAAAAAATTGTGGGGGGAAAAATCAATGAAGTTAAAGATCGAAGGGTGGTTGACGGCATAAATTTCTGTTTTTTCAAGTTGATTGATATGTCTGTTCTGAAACATCTGCCCAAGCAGAACACTTTTCCCTTTTGCGGCGGCTTTGCCTTTAACATATTCGATCCAGTATCGGGGCCATTCCACCGGCTGTACGGGAAAATACTCATTATCCATGCAATAAATAATGTTGTCGAAGTCCAGGGAGTACCTCAAAATCCTATCGACAAAGGCTTTTTGATATTTCAACACCTTCCTGTCGTTTTTCAAGGCGGGCACGGTGGTATAAAACGGATTTTCTTTTGCCCATGGAAAGACCCCAATGTTATCCAGCACGGTATCGGGGTTGGTGCCGTAATTCACATTATTTTTCGGGCAAAAAGGATGCGTCTTTCCCCACCTGCCTTTTGACAAATCATGGGTCGCCCAAATCTCAATCTGGACGATGATATCCCTCTGCTTGCAGAGACTGAGATATTCATTGAACCGGCTCCAAAAGCCCGCGTTCCATTCCTCAAGGTCGTACTTACCCTTTGCGAGTTTCTTGAAGGGCGCCGCGTTGCCTTCATCCCGGTAACTCAGGGTGCAGCGGTCATAATTTCCGCCGCATGCCACGAGTGTGTCGAGGTGCGCCTTTTTTGCAGAGGAGGGCCACTGGTACACGTTTTCATCGTCCGTTCCCCCAATAAGCAGGATGGGACTGCCTTGATATTCCAAATAAGAGGGATTCTTAGAGTATTTTCTTATTGCACCATAGCTGAGGTTGAATGATACGAGTATTGATAAAGCAATTATAATGGATTTCCGAATCATTTCTTGCCCCACTAAAATAGTCTTATTTCGTTATGGAAAACCACTCCGCTTGCTAAGCGCCGTTAGGACCGCCGCGAACAACGGCCTATCCTGTTGGAAGACCAGTGTTTGCAATCTCAGACTCCTGGTTCTGATCTACCCCCTTTTTTAGGTCAGTGTCTAAATGATTGTAATCCATCCATCAACGCCCCACAATGTATTTTGTCCGATCGATATACAGGGACAACTTGTCATTAACAGGTCCCGGTGGAGCAGAGCGGGTTGAAAGCAAGAATAGTTCTTGAAAGCTGAGTCGGCTAATCATCGAGAAGCTGAAATTCAACTAAAACCGGCTTGTGGTCCGATGGATAGACACCATTAACATTATAATCAATTTTCTCATAGCTGAGGACTTTCACATTTCCCTTGTATAAGATCCAGTCTATTCCCTGGCCCGGCTGTGCGCTGTCTTTGAGCAGGAGAGGATTATCTGATTTTCCATCTCCGACAAATGTTCTGTGCACTTGACCTTGCGGTCTTGCATTGAAATCGCCCACTAAAAAAACAGGCCGGTCTTTTGTCCATTCGCCGAACCGGTTGAAGGCATTGATCCTCTCCATGATGAGTTTGGCACTGTTGAGTTTTGCCAGGTTATAGCCGCTCCTTCCCGTGAAGAAGTGCGTATTGAATACGTAGAACTCCCGGGTGTTTTCCCAATGGCCCCTGTAGTCCTCCGGGTATGGGCTGGTTTTCCCATCAGCCGGCCGGTTTATAACGGCAAGGCGCGCCCAGGTTACAATTCGAGGATTGATCTCCGGTCCGCTGCCCGGTATGTCCGGCGTTTCAGACAACTGAAACGTCGCCATCTCCCGGAGGCGAAACGTCTCACGCCTGAAGAAGATAGCCATGTGTTCATCATCATCACCGCCCTTGCGGCCCTCTCCGACAACCACGTATTCAGTCAGTTTGTCCATCAAAAAATCAATCTGCTCCTTCAGGCCTTCCTGCGTTCCAATGATATCCGGACGGTATTTATTAATCATATCGACTTGCCAGTTGCGGCGAACCGACCATGAGGGCCTAAAAGTGGGACTGGAAAACTTCAGATTATAGGTCATCACTTTGATCGTCAGCTTCTCTGTCTGCTGCTGCCCGTTCCCCCGGGTCTCTCCAGTAGCACATGATGCCAAACAAAACCAAACCATTATGTATAGCACTTTACGTTCTTTGGAATGCTTCATCTTAAAGTCCTTTCTGTGATTCTGCAGTGGTCCTATCTCCGGTTGACAAGCACACCAGGCAGCATGCGCAGGGTACACGCGCAGCACGCTGGGCTACCTCCGTAGCTTCACGGCGAATTCCTGCAGGATGTGCTTTTGCTTCTATTCATCTTTTGCTTTGCGGACGGTGGCAGCCATTTTTTTGACCGCTTCTAACTCCACCGAATCCAATTGCTCGAAGAGTCGGCGTTGGCGCATGTCGAACGAACGACGGGGCCGGGCATCCCGGCCCCAGCGGTTGTCGCCATTATGGAAGCACCAGCCGGCGGCGCCGCCCTCGATGGCACCGTTCAGGTCGGTCTGGAAGTCTTCGGCGGTGGGTTGCCAGCCTTTGCTGAAGTCGCGTCGGAACGGCTCCTGGTAATGAATCGGAATGAGCCGTCCGGCGTCGCGCATCCACGTCAGGTATTGACGCGTCATCGTCGCCGTTTCCCCGGCCGATTTGGGATTCCGCGGCCGGTGCGGGCTCAGGAAATCAACCCGAACGTCCAGCAGATAGCTGCACACGTCCTCTTTCGAGGGGTCTCGCACATAGGAAATCGTAACCAAACGCTGCGCGTCCACCTTTTTAACACGGTTGCGCAGTGTGCGGGCATCGTCAAACGAGACAAACTTGGTGGCCAGGCTCTTGCTGCGAATGTTGTGCTCATTCGCCATATCCAAATACCAGTTTCGCCATCCCTTCAATTCCAGGGCCAGCGTCTCCAACGCCCGGGCGTGCGTTTCGAGTGCCGAAACGTGGGCATTGCCCAAGCGGCCTTCCCCTTTGGTGAGTGTGACGTCGACGATCATTCCCCGACGATCGCACTCGGCGACGAGCCACTTGAATTTCTCCATTTGCGACTCACGCACCCGGCCGTCGTTATCGACCGCGGAAACATCATTGTCGAACGCGCTCCAGGTGGCCCATACCCGAATCCAATTGAAACCGTAACGCTGCATGTCGTCCAGGTCGCGAACTATGAACTGGCGCCTGGCTCCCAATGCTCCGTAATAGCTGATGCCGTGCAGAAAGCTCGGTTTTCCGTTGATCGCGAATTGCGTTCCGGCAATCTCCAGCCGTGTCTTCGATTCCGACGCCTCTGCGGCGTGCAACGCAGGGTGTGACAATGTGACGAGGACTGCAATGGTCACGACGACGGCAATCCGAAGGTACTTATGCATGATCATTTCCGGAGCTCCCAAATCTTCACGTTGCGATAACGAACGACCGTCCATGGCAATTGCCGAAGTCCAAACTTGCGGCTAACTGATAGGCATTTTGATCTTTCAACCACAAGAATGATTATATCCTTGGAGGAAGGCAGATCAAGGAGAAAACAGACCGACTTGTACTTGCCAGACGCTGTCCTTTGCAAGAATCCAAGCGGTCCTCATTTCCACGGAGAAAATGAGCCAGGGTCAGGGCACGAACTGAGCTATTGGCTCGATTCGGAAACCGAATTGCTTTTGGCATTTTCTTCTACTGCCGGTTGCGCCGTATCCGCAAGGCCCAGTCTCCATCGGCCGGAGGGGTGAATCGCTGGGGCCCACCATTTACCTGGGCTTGGTTTTGAAAATGTCCTTCTTGACCATTGTCCGGATTCCACCAGGCAATCTCAAAGCTCCTTCCGGCCGGCAGTCTTACAGTGACATGTCCACCGATCGGTAAATACAACGCATAGACTTCGCCCGGTTTGGCCAGACAAAATGCCTGGCCCGACTCGACCACCTCGCCCTGCGGCTCCATGTCCCGGAACGGCAGTGATTCCATAAAGGCCCTGGCTCCGCCGAGTTGAGTCCATACCGGCTCCCACGCCGACATCGGACGGTCGTAAGGCGCGAGAACGTGAGCTTCCCAGACTCCGCCGGCCAGGTAGGCGCTCCACCAGGCCCGGCGATCCTCTTCGGGCCGGCCCTCGTCGAAGTTGATAACGAGTGTTCTTCTGCCTCGCTGACGGCATCGCTCGATCCAGTCGAGAGTCGCTTGATGGTGCGCGAGCGCCTTGTCGAGGCCGCTCAGCGTTCCGTGAGCGCCCGTCTGGATAGACGTAAAGTGTACCTGGGCCGCATCGATATACTGAGCGTCGGGGAGATTGACATTATGAATTCCGCGCGGGTGATCATAAGGATCGATCCGGTCAAGCGTACGCACGAATTCCAGCGCCCGGGCGAGCTTGTAGTTCTCGTTGTGTTCCTCGCCAAAGTTGAAAAGCAGTGCCGGCAGGTCCCCAAAACGGGCGATCATCTCCCGGTAGTAACGCTCATGATCGTAGCCCTTCCAGGCACTGTCATCTTCGAGGACCAGGTAAGGCACCACCCCCCTGGTCTGCATGTGCTCGAACAATTCCCGCCACTGCCCCAGCTTCGCTATATCGAAGCGCGCATCTCGACCCCCGTTAGTCATGGCCTCTTGTGACGTCCCGCCCAGCCAGGGCCAGACGTCGCGGTCGTCGCCGCCGAGGTTATGCGTCATGATGTAAAGCGAGTTAATACCTCGGCCGGCCAGGTAATCTATAGCGGCCTTTCGCTTGGCCGGGGTGTTGTAGTTGTCGTAGCCGCCCAGGAAATTTTCCGGATCGTCGCAGCCGGCTTTGAGCCAGTACGGGCCGTCACGGAATTTCAGATAGCGAAGTCTGTTTGCTGCCGTTCCTGTATATTCCAGTCGTCCCCAGCGATAAAAACCCGGCGCATCTTCAGGCTGCCTGGAAACGGTGAATTCACCTGTACGGCCGTCAAGCCGGCGATGGCCGCTTTGCGTAATGTATGTCCACAGGCCGGTTTCGTCGGCTGAAAATCTGACCTTCCAAACGTGTCCGTCGAGACCGCCTTGCCCGTCTCCGTCGTAAAATCCCGGCACGCGGTACTGCGCGCCGCTCGGGCTATTGAACAGAACGTCGAGGGCAATGGAAAACGGATTCGGTTCGCCTGCCCCCCGGGATTCCGGTCCGTCGAAGGTAATCTCAATCGGCGCCCATTTAGTAAAGCGCTTTTCAGAAGCCATCAGCGGATTGGGACCGACAATGGAAGCTTCGATGATATGAGGTACACCGTCCGACGAGGTGCCTCTGAGGTTCTGATTGTGAATCGACTGACCTGAAGGGGCGAAATATATACCCGCCGCCCCTAAGCCCGGTTTCCCGATAGCGGTTATGAACGAGATGAAGATGATCCACCTCAAAGTCGAATATCTCTTGCATTTCATGTAAAACACTGTATGGGCCTCCATCGTGCCGGAAGTTATTCTGGAATCTTCATGGATCAAAGGGTACCTGTTTTTCTGAATAAGACAAGACATTCTTTCACCGCGTGATACCCAACATCAAAACCCAATCGTGACTGGCGCAAGCCAATTCGCAAAACCGATGGATAGCCGGAGCGCGCCCGCGCGCAGCATGGCTCAGACCTGTCTGAGTCACATGTGCAGATTTGATCCGCCCTACGGTGGCTCTTTCTCCCGAACATCAACCGCGTATTTTCGATGACCCTTTTGAATGTGCACCTTGCCGCTTGCCCAGGTTTCACGCAGGAACGGACTGTCAAACGCATAGTCCGGCGAGAGATCGATGGGTTTGCCGTCGAGTTCCGGAACTCGATGACTATCGGCATAGAACGTAAAATTGCCCGAATTCCCCAAACCTCGGTATCGTAACACCTTATTTGCGAAATGAATAGCTTGCCTTGAGACCGCCGATTTGAATGCACCAAAATCGTTGTCGTAATCCTGACTGCGAACCACTTCGATAATGACGGGCGAGTATTCATTATCGAGTCGTAACCATTTAGCATCATCCCAACGCCAACCTCCGTCCACCACCTTTACGGCCGCGAAGGCCCGCAAAGCGCGAGCAAAAATCCATCCCTTTTCTTCGTGACGATCAAGGTCTTTCGAGAAGCAGATTCGCATAGCTCTTGCTGAGGCGGACGTCCGGAGTTTCTGCACAATGAGGGTTCCTTTATTTTGAACGGACCACTGCTCGTTATAGGTATTTTTATCGCCAACACAACGCGGATAAAGCACCGAGTCGCGACGACCTGCAAAGATCACACCATGCCAGCGGTTCTGCTGGCTGATATTGGTCCAGTAAGTTGTCGGTCGGTTCTCGAGCATGAGCGTGCCCATGATGAAATCCGGCGTGCAGTAGGAGTAACGAACGAGGCCCCCATATTCCGGATCGATCACGTTGACGGGCGTTTCCGGGGTCGATAAAGACCGGGAGAGCTCATAGCTGAGATGTCTGCCCAGTCGCCGCGATTTGCACTCGTACACCCCGCGACCGGCAGGATCGAGGGCCATATCCATCACCACCAGGGGCAGACGGTACTCCGTCGTTGCGATGACGGGCAGCGTCTCATGATGATGGGCCGGCCACCCCTGCCCCAGGTAGAACCAGCTCATGGCGCGGTTGCGATCGCTATGGGAAAGGGCCCAGACACCGGGATACAGACGCGTCTTGCCGCCGCCGCGCATCCCGTCCAACTGCTCCTGTGCCCACTCGGCCCACCAGACATCCAGGGCTGACTTGGCCAGTGATTTTAATTCAGGATCATCGGTAAAATCGTAGATATTGTGCCAACCTTGCAGCGTGCGGGAACCATAGCCCGAGGGTGATATCTCGATGAGCATTCCACGCTTGATCCGTTCACGAAAATATCTTTTCAAAAAGATGCGCCAGGCGGCGAGCTGCTCGCTTGCCGTGGATCCGTCGTCATAGCGATATTTCCGAGCCTGTGAATTGGCGGCAATCATCCGGGCCGCCGCCCAAACCGTAGCGTCGCGCTGGGCGCTGTGATTTTCACTGCCCCAGATATACCAGGTGCGCTCCGGATCGGCATCGGCGATTTTGGACTGAGATTGGGCCCAGTCTGCGAACAAGCACCAGATCGCCTCACTCGCTTCCTCGCTCAGCCGGTTCTCCTTTGTGCCACCGGGGCCGAACAGGCCGTAGATTCTGTAAAAAACGCCTCCCATCCAGTGCAGACCGAACTCACCGACGGATATGTTGATCTGGCGGATCTTCCGAACCGCTTCCAGGATGGCGGCATTGGCCCGGTCCGGCTCGGTTTTTAATGACAGCGCCGCCAGGGCGAAAGTGAGCCGACTGAACACATAACGCGTCACGAAGGTGCTCATTTGACAGGAAACCGCACCCCAGGGGGAACACCCATGCGGGCCGAGGACCTCTGCCGCCAGCCAATCTGCATCCGAGCTGGCGCGTACGCGCCATTGAGCATCAGTCGTAACGACCACCGGATCCCCTCGGTCGAATTCCACGACGACCACGCCTATGAAACCGGCCGGATTGGCCTCATTTCCGGCATTGTGGACCACAGCAGAGAGCACATCCTTGCCCTTGCCCAGTTTCTTGGTAATATCAAATATCTGCGCGTCTCTGAAGCCACTAACCCTACCGATTGGGTCGCTGTTCACGGAAAGTTCGCAGAAGTTATCAGCGGCAAATGCACAATAGGCCCTTTCCACTTTTCCGTCGGAAGGCAGCAGCAGTTCCCGCTGCAAATGCCGAACACCCACAGGGGCGCTTCGCAGTCCGTGCTCACCCGGATGCCATATCCATTTGGCCTGCGGCAGTGTACGTCTGCACGCGGCTAATCCATCGTCGACTTCGTACAACGGCTCATCGAGATATCCCCTGAGATACTGATCTCTGCGTTCTGCGAAGCCGTCGCGAATGCGAATCAGGGCTTCGTCCGTCAATGGAGACCCTGCGGCTCCCGTCAATGTGAACAGACAAGACCAGGCGACCGAGAACGAAATAAGTATCTTCACGATTTCATTCCATTATCGTCCATGCAATGGGTCAGGATTTCATCTCTGAGATGTGGCACCGCCATACTCGACTCAGAAATAAACAGCCATTTTTTACTTCGTAGCAGGGACGTCCGACGTCTGCTTATAGAGGCGGATGTCGTCCACATGCAGCACGCCCTGGACACCGGCGCCGGCGATGCCGATCGTCAGACGTTGGATACTCGTAACGTCCATCCCGGCCAGGTCCACATTGTAGCGAATCCACCCCGGGGTTCTGCCGGGTGGATAGGCGCTGGTCTTCACCAGGTTTATCTTCGTATCGTTGATCTTGACGTAAACATCACCGTCGCCCACCTCGGCCGCCCGCTTTACAAAGAGCGACAAGGTAGTGATGCCGGATCGGCTCCAGTCCTGCGCAGGATCGAAGGTGCGAGTCGCCTCGGAGACCTGTGCAGTACTGTTGTCATACCAGATCGGCATGGATTGGCTGCCGCCGTGAACGACCGTCGTCTCGGTATAAGAAGGTTGAGGCGGATCGTAACCGACGAGCGCCCCGTTTGTCGCGTCCCCGAAACCGTCAATCCAGGACTCAAATATCCTGTGGCTTTCCGGATCGGGCGGATCAAAGTCGTTGTAGGACTCGAAGTCATCCACAACAAGATACGATAAATCGCCTTGCGAACCGGCAAATGTCGGTGAACCATTCGGATCGCCGTTCGCATCAAAGCTGGTGCTTCCCGCGGTCAACGCGGGAGAGCCTTCCTGAAGCCGTAAGTCCATCTCTTCGACCGCGACGCCAACGCCCGCAGCAATCTGGCCGGGCGGTCGTATGTACAGCGGATCTTCTCCAATATTGGTGCCATCCACCTCCGGGAAGACACCCCCCGCCTCGTCTAAACGCAACCGGCCAAACCGGTCTTGAGTGATACCCGGGGCGTCACTCGAATATGGATCCCATCCGACGGAACTGCGGACAATAACATTCCCTCCGTTGTTTTCCATAAAGTTGTTGCCGTTGCCTGCATAAAAGATGCAGTTCCTGAAGACGGCTTCTCCCGCTTGCGCTTCAATCAAATCGTTTTCACACAAGAAAATGTCGCAGTTCATAAAGGTTGTGCAATCCGTACTTTCATCGTTGAATATCACATCGTCAGCCGCTAAACCGAAGACGCAGAAATTAAAGTTTGCCTCGCCACCGTCATTTTCCACACAGCGTAACAACGCTCGTACGGCCCACACGTTATCAAAGTTAACATCAGTTGCACCACCGGTGATATAGATCAAGTTTCCCCAGGTGTTGGTAATGGTCAGATTTGCAATGGTCACGCCGTCGGAATCACCGCCAAGATCAAATCCGTGCCGAAAGAGGCTTTGACAGTCGAGAATGGTGTCTTCTTCCGGATTGAATCCGAAACCGGCGCCCCGAATCGTTGTCCCGGCCGGAGGTTCGAATAAGTCTGTCGTTCCGGTCCTGTTTGCAGGGGGAAATATCTTGTACAATCCCGGCTCGAATGTAATCGTGCTATCCGGCTCCTCCACGGTCTGCAGGACTTCATATACATTATCACCAGGACGAATCGTGACATTTTGCCCGGCAAGGGCGGCTAAACTGGATAAACAAAAAACGATTGTCATAAGTAGAGTCTGTGACTTCATTTTGATTCTCCTTTTCGAATGTGCTATTGTGCGGGACCTTGTGAACCGGCAAATGTGGCATTCCCGTCTTGATCCACTCCGGCGGTCAACGCCGGCGAATCCGCTCTCAAATGGAAATCCAGCTCAAAATCAGGCACCGCCGGTCCAACGTTAACGTACAAAGGATCATCAAATACACTGTGAAATTCGAGGACATTGGTTAATTGGATCCCGTTTTCTCCTGGAGTTTGGCCGGGATCCCAAAACACGCAATTCCACGTTTCGATGACACCGTCGCCCGCGTCCAGGTCATCGCTGCGCGTTCCGGCATGAAATATGCAGTTTTGCATCAGCATTAAGGTGTCGTCTTCGTTTTCCATTATATCACTGCCCCAGTCATAAAAGTCGCAGTTGATGAAGACATACTGGCTGGTGCCTGTTAGATCCGTCCCGTCATCTCCTCCACGCGCGAAAACACAATTAATTAACCGGACCGCTCTGGGTTGGTCAAACGCGGAGGCAAAATCATCCGTGACGCCCGAACTATTGCTCGACTCGGTCCCGTTGCGGATGCGGATAAACCAGCAATCTCTCATTTCAATGTTCTCGAAACCTTCTCCGATCACAACCCCTTCGTCCCATATTTTATAAAACGTGAAGCCTTCCACATGAACATCACTTGCATCGATGTCCAACCCGCTTTCAAGAAAACCGGCTTCGCCGTTGATGATCGTCGATGTCGATGGATCGAATCCCGCGCCGGCTCCAATGAGCCGGATGCCGGCCAAGGCCGGTGAGATGTCGATCGCATCTCTTCCACCTAAATTGGTCTCGACGGGCTTATACTCCCCCGGGGCAAATATCACCGTCCCTCCCGGCCCGGCTTCAGCCATAGCCGCGTCAATGTCATCCCCCGGTTGAACGTTAACGGTGTTTTGGCCCAAAACCGGCAGGCATAGAAACGCCAAACAACAAATAATGAAGAGCCGCGAGTAATTCTGTTGGAACATGATGCGTTACCTCCTTCGAATGATAAAGCTGCCAAACACTGCTCATTGAAACAACGGAACAGAGACGATCTCAATCCCTCTCAATACTAACACGCAAAGCTCTTTTTTGCAAGAAAAAAGCAGTTTTTCTGCGATTATCGGTCCTTAAGGCAGAGGTACCGAATAGGCAGCCTGCAGGATGACGGCCTTAACGATTGCCCTCCCGGCCATGTCCCTGTACACGTCGGATCAATACCATAAAAAATCAGTCTTCCATGACGATACGAAAGCCATAGCCTACCTTTGGGGCGTATGCATAACGGTAGGCCGAGCGGATATAAAACGCTTTGCTCTTGGCTTTACCGCCGCGGAGAACCCGGGCACCTTCTTTGGAGAAATGGACGGGGTCGTTCACTGTATCTTCCGTGTATTTCCGGTATGCCGTGTCCAGGCAGTATTCGGCCTCATTCCCATGCATATCATAAAACCCCCAGGCATTGGGAGGGTATGACGCAACCGGGGTTTCCTTCCCTATATATTTCCCCGCCGGATTCAACGCGGTCTCGACCGTCCCATCGAAATTCGCCTGATCCGAGGAAATGGTGGAACCGGTGTTGAAAGCGGTCGTGGTGCCGGCGCGACAGGCATATTCCCATTCCGCCTCGCTGGGAAGCCGGAATGTTCGGCCCGTTTTATCGCTGAGTATTTCACAGTACGTCATGGCTTCGTACCACGTCACTTCGTGGGCGGGAAAATCGATTTCATCCTTCCACGAACGACGGGATGTTGCGCCCAGGATGGGCATGAGTTGCGCGTTGGTCGTCATCGTCGTGGCCATATAAAAAGGTTTGGAGATATTGACCCGATGCCGGGGACGTTCACGCGGCAATCCGCCTTCGCTTTCGGGTGATCCCATTAAAAAACTGCCGGCGGGAATTTTGACCAATTCGATTAGCGCTTCTTCACCGATCTTTACAACAAGTCGTTTTCCACTCGTGCCGGCTTTGGGTGCCACTTCGATTTTCAACGTATCGAGTTTCTTCTTCCGCTCGGCCTCGAGTTGCTCTGCTTTTTTTCTTTGGAGTTCTCGATATTCTCCTTTCCTTTTTGCAGATAATTGAATCGCTTTCTGCTGGATATCCTGCACTTTCCGGGCATTGACCCTATGACCTGTTTCTGCCGTATGTGGATCCGTTCCATTCAGAAATTCTTCGAGATTGGGATAGCCATCGTCATCCGGATCGTGTAATGCATTCGTGGGATTATTTGGATTGAATTGATTCTCCATTTCCCACGCATCCGGCATTCCGTCACGATCTGAATCGGCAGGAGGATCGGATGGCCCCAAAACCGGCCAGCCCCCGACGTCGCTCGGGGAATCGATAATGCGCCCTGTCCCGGTTTCGATCTCCTTCATGAGCCGTTGATCGGCGCTGTCTCTTTTGGGAAGCGTCGCGCCTGCATGAGTGAGGATTTGTTGGAGAGCGACTTCGGGTGATGTTGTTCGAACGGAGGGGCACAAAAACGGAGATTTCACGACGACTTCATGACGAAATGCGTTATCCTCTTCGACCCAATTAGGAGGATCGATTAAAAGGCTGTTGTTGTTTGTCTCCTGCAAATGTCCCACCAATAGATTATCTTGCAGGTATATCCGCACCATAGCGTCAGCGGGCTGAAAAAGATCGGTTACCGCAGATCGACGGGTTGATGGACCGGCTTTCAGATAGTTACCCACATAATTCATCATACACGGTTCGCTGCTGGTATATCCTGCGCGGTATCCCCAGTTATAAATAATATTATTGCGAAAATCGAGAATGATCGTATCGACCCGTGGATTGCGCGCCGAGTTATGGGCGTAAACACAATGATGGATACTCATTCCTCCGTCCCCATTGAGAATCGATCCCTTGCTGTGTTCTCCCTTTGGATGAAAAGACCGCGACAGACCTTCGGCGATAGTGCTCCACTGAACGGTCAGGTTGTGGACCGTTCCGAACGAGCTCATGACCTCGTCAATTGCCCAGCTCATGGAACAATGGTCGATAATACTGTCATGACCTCCGAAAATGCCGATCGCCATTTGTTCCTTGCGGGTTTCATCCCCCGAACGGAAACGGAGATGGCGAATCACGATATCATGAGTTGCCAGAACAACCTGATAATCTTTAATACAGATACCGCCGCCCGGTGCGGTTTGGCCGGCCATCGTGATGAACGGCCTGCGAATCCATAGATCCGCTTTTAATTCGATGGTACCGCTCACACGAAAGAGGACATAACGGGGTCCTTCCGCATCCACTGCAGCGCGCAGACTGCCCGGAATGGGTTGCTCTTTACCCGGGACATAGTCATCCAGCGTTGTGACAAAGAGGATATCCCCACCTCGTCCGCCCGGAGTGAACGCGCCGAAACCTTCTGCTTCGGGAAAAGCACGGAGCAGGTTTTGCCCCGCGCAAAAGTCGCCGCCTATTAAGACAAGACCTATGACGGTGCAAATCGCCAAAAGGGTATTTGTTGAACAAGGGCATGTCAATGATCTGATTAATCGACTGATACACGTCATAGATTCTCCTCATGCTCATGATTCTTCTTGATTAATACGACCCAATCCTGTGTTTGCTGTCGAGGCGGCAATCCAATTTTGGATTGTCTCCCACCCTGTATGGGTGTGTCTTCTCCTTCAAATTCTCCGGTGCGCGGGTTGTACCATCTCAATGAATAAGCCCCGTCGATCCTATCTAAGTGAATCGTCCCACTGGGCATTCCTGTGGGAAGATAAACCGCATAAACACATCCCGGCCTTGCAAACACCTCGGCGTTTGCTTCCAATGTCTTATTGCCGCCTATGTCGATGTGAACCGTACCTTCACCGACCACCAATTCATCCGCCGGATGCATTTCCCAGAACGGGAGATTTTCCTCCATGAACTTCCTGGCATACCCCATGTATTTCCAGTGCTTCTCGTATTTGCGAAAGTCCTCCGTCTTTAGCAGCTCATCGAGGATAAATTCCAACTGACCTCCCGATAGATAAACGGGCCAGATATACTGCATTCGGTGCCGGTCTGCATTCTCGGGTGTGGCTTTGTCCGGGAAGAACTCATCCATGCCAATGACATGCGGCACCCCCGCTTCTTTTGATAGTGTGCGCCATTTCTCAACGACACCTATGTCTTGGGTTTGAAAAGAGGTCACGGTAAACCGCTTGTCACCCAGAAACGGCTCCCACGCCTTGAGGGCTTTGCCTGCGTGGTGTATGGAAATAGGATGATGATAGGGATCGACGGCCTGAATATAGCCGGCATATTCTTTTGCCCGTTCCGGAGAGATCTTGAATCGCAGGTTGTATTCCTCACATAAATTCCATTGTAACGCTAAATGATGACCGAAACGGGCGATCAACTCTCTATAAAACAGCTTTCTTTCCACACCTAACCTGCCGTCATCCAGTTCACGCTTGTTGGGCTCTTCGGCTTCGTTCAGCACAAAATGAAGGAAGATGCCTTTTCGTTGGGCGTGATCAAACACGATTTCCCACTGATGTAACTTGCTGATGTCAAAATGCAGGTTGTCGTTGTCGGGATGACCTTTCGGATCGATCCTGCCCGCATAGGGCCAGACATTCTTGCCGTCGCCGCCGATGTTGTTGGGCATGAAGTATATCGAATTAACGTGCTCTTTCGACATGTAGTTTAAAAAACCGATGATTCCTTTCCCGGCGCCTTTATTCCAATCGGGATCGCCCTTATTCCAGTCGTGCACGTGTTCGGCGTATTTGTGCCTGGCGCGGGGTGTGTTGTCGAATCCCTGATAGGCCAGCAGATCTTCCGG
>Ga0272442_10004750_pt1 | contig 18418 bp, 23 predicted proteins | sample SSMForm2O_FD_200262 | JGI IMG/M metagenome (GOLD analysis project Ga0272442, IMG submission 200262) | Marine sediment archaeal communities from Little Sippewissett salt marsh, Falmouth, MA, United States - SSM-Form-2O | ecosystem: Environmental > Aquatic > Marine > Wetlands > Sediment ... | reverse complement strand
TTTGGAGAGTGAAAATAATGACAGGACAAATGGGACAACTTGGCGGACAGCCAATTTTAGTATTGCCTGAAGGCACATTACGTACAATGGGAAAAGATGCTCAGCACAACAACATAGCAGCAGCAAAAGCAATAGCAGATGCTGTTAGAACAACTCTTGGACCAAAGGGTATGGATAAAATGTTAGTTGATAATATGGGCGATATTGTAATAACAAACGATGGTGTTACAATTCTTGAAGAAATGCAAATTGAACATCCAGCAGCAAAGATGTTAGTAGAAGTTGCCAAAACCCAGGAAGAAGAAGTTGGTGACGGAACAACAACAGCTGTAATTTTAGCTGGTGAATTATTGAAAAAAGCTGGAGAACTTTTAGATCAGAATATTCATCCAACTGTTATAACAAGAGGATATAGGCTGGCAAAAGAAAAAGCTCTTGAAACTTTGACAGGAGATAATCTTTCAAAAGATGTTGACTTTGAAAACAAAGATACTCTTAAAAAATTAGCTGTTACAGCAATGACAGGAAAATCAGCTGAAAGAGCATCTGAACAATTAGCAAATATAGCTGTTGAAGCTATATTATCAGTTGCTGAGAAGAAAGAAAATAAAATAGAAGTTGATATTGACAATATAAAGATAGCTAAAAAACAAGGCTCGTCTTCAAGCGACACTGAACTAATCAGAGGCGTTATTATAGACAAAGAAATTGTGCATAGTGGGATGCCTCGATCATTAAACAGTGCAAAAATCGCATTGCTAGACACATCAATTGAAATGGAAAAAACAGAAACAGATGCACAAATTCAAATTACAAACCCAGATCAATTGCAATCATTCTTAGATCAAGAAAGTAAAATTTTGAAAGGTATGGTTGAAAAAGTTGTAAATTCTGGATGCAATGTTTTGTTCTGCCAGAAAGGCATAGATGATGTTGCACAGCACTATTTAGCAAAGAAAGGAATTATGGCTGCAAGACGTGTTAAGAAAAGCGATATGGAAAAACTTGCAAAAGCAACTGGCGGAAAAATTGTAACAAGTTTAGATGATCTTACAGCGAGTGATATGGGAAAAGCAGAACTTGTTGAAGAAAAGAAAATCGGCGGAGAAGAAATGATTTTTGTAAGAGACTGTTCAAATCCAAAAGCTGTTTCAATTCTAATAAGAGGGGGAACAGAACATGTTACAGAAGAAATTGAAAGAGCTATGGACGATGCTTTAAGAGGTGTTGCTTCAGCTTTGGAAGTAGGAAGAATTGTAGCTGGTGGTGGTTCTCCTGAAGCAGCTGTTTCAAAAGTCTTAAGAGAATTTTCACAGCAATACTCTGGTAGAGAGCAGCTGGCAATACTTTCATTTGCAGAAGCTTTGGAAGTTCTGCCAAGAACATTAGCTGAAAATGCTGGATTAGATCCGATAGATATTATTGTAAAAATGAGATCTGCTCACGAAGAAGGCAAGACAAGCTATGGTGTTAATGTATTTTCCGGTGAAATATTAGACATGTGGGAACAAGGAGTAATTGAACCATTGAAGATTAAAACACAGGCTATCAAATCTGCTGGTGAAGCAGCTGAAATGATTTTAAGAATTGATGATATAATCTCAGCAAATAGAGTTGGTGGTGGATCACCAGACATGCCTTCAATGGGCGGCGGAATGGGCGGAATGCCAGGAATGATGTAAAATCATTCTTTTTTCCTTTTTACTTTATAAAAACTCTTTTTTTTAGAATTTAGTTATATTTATAAATGAGCTTTACAAATTTTTAAATCATAGTGGGGTGTGCTAATGAGTGAAGAAGTTGAAATAACTCAGGGTAGAGATAAAGATTATGAGATTGTTCCAATTACACCTATAAGAAGATTGGAAAAGAGAATGGGTGAACTAGAACAGGCTGGCACAATTCCACAATTACAAAGCTTAATTTCTCAGATTATTTCTTTAATACGTGGTAATCAGAGAGTTGTAGAAGAGATTGTTAAAGCTAATTCTGATTTAAGGAATGAACTTTCAAAACTTCCTCCAAAAATAGACGAACTCACAACAACAATGAAATCATTTTTAAATATGGTCAAAGCTGCTGGCGAAGAAGAGCTAAAAGCTCCATCACCAGAAACAATGAGGCCTATTGAAGAAAGCTTTAAGCAGTTATTAGAACAAAATAAAAAATTAATAGAAGGAAATCAAGCTATACTAGATTCAATGGATAAAATGGGAAGGAAAATGAAAAGTGGTACTCCTGTTTCACAAATACTTCAGCAATATCCCGGACTTAGAAGAAACCAGGGGGAAAATAGATGAAGTTCAAGTATTTTGTCAAGACTGGATTATTAATAGTCAGTCTTGTTTTAATGATTGTCACATTAATGACATTGTCTGTGTTTGCTTTAAAACCAACAACAGAAATCTATATGACAGCTATACTTTTGACGATGTTATTAATGCAAGTCATGACAATAGCGCTGTTGATGCACATTCATGATGCTTTAACAGCAAAACGAGGTAGAAAAAAATGAAAAAAGGAATTTCAGCAGTAATTGCCATTGTGTTAATACTGATGATTACCATCGCATTAGCAGCAATGGCATATGTTTGGTTCACAACTGTATTTGGTGAAATTTCAGAAGAAGCTGGAGAAAGTGCAGGAGACGTAACAGAAAGTATGCAGACAAGATTCAGCATTGAAGCTGCAAAATATAATTTGACCAATAACACAGTTGACGTATCTGTAAGAAACACTGGAACAGGAACCGTAGACCTAACAAATGTTGCAGTCTATATAGATGACATTTCCAGAACAGTAATGTATGTGGAAGATTTAAGCATGGATGAAGGTGAAAATGTAAAGCTTATTGTAGATTCTGCAGATGATACAACTGGATTGAACATAAGGGTCTCACTAAAGAACGGAGTTCCATCGAGTGGAACAGTTTCGTAAAACTGAGAAATTTAAATATCCTGTTTTGAAAATAAGGATATGGTAAAAGGCCAAACTCAAGTTGTTGTTTTTGTTCTTCTTTTTTTAATCACCTTACTCCTAGTGTTCTCTTCTGTTTTCTGGGGTAGAGATGTTTCTGAGAAAAATGTTGATATAGGCCGCATAACAGCTTCTGAATCATTCATAAACCGTCTGGATTCGTCAATACAAAATGTAGCAAGATATGGCGGCACTCAAATAATTGACTATAATCTGAATGCTGTTGTCGGTATCAAAGATGTTGGATATGATGACTATGTTGAACTTAGCACTCCGGTTTCTTTAGATTTACCAAAGTATTGGATAAACACAACAGATCCTTCTAAAATTGGATCTATCAGAGAAAAAGAAGAAAACGGAATGTTAAAAATTCAGTTGTTTTATCCTGTAAAAGAAGAAAGTGGTTTTGCAATAGATCTGTATACAGACGGGCCGCAGACTGGCCAGCCAGCACAGATAAAAATAGAAAAAGTTAGCAGCGAAGATGAGATGATAGAAGGTAAAGAATACAGAGTTGCTAAAGTTAAGATAACAATTGTTCTTTAGAAAGCATTTTAAAACCTGAAATCTTATTAATCTTATGAAAGGACAGTATCTTACAGTAGAATATGTCTTGTTTTTTGCTTTTGGTGTCACTATGGCTGTTGGAGTCTTTTTGCTGTTCTCAAATATAGCTGGTAATATAAGAGAAAGCGGCATGGAGGCTCAATTTGAAAAAACAGGCGAATTGATAAGAGGACATATCATACAAGCCTTTAATTCAGCTAAATTCACAGGAAGCACCGTGAAGTACAATGTTTCAATACCTACAGAATTGTCAGATTGCATCTATCTTGTGAATATTGATGGAAATAATCTTGAATTGAGGTGCAAAGATAATTTTAATATTGGTGCTGTTCTAAGTTTATATGGCATAACAGCTGAAAACGAAGCTGTTGTCTACAGTAGCCGTGGCTTAGTTAAAATAACAGCAGAGCCTGACGGAGTTACATTGGGGTGAGCAATTGGTCGGATTTAAGCTAAAAAAGAAAATAAAATTAATTTCTCCAGGATTAATAGCAAAGAAAGCTGCAAAAGGATATAGATATCTAAAAGCGCTTGAATTAGCCAAACTTGAAAAAAATAGAATAAACAAACAGGAATTTGCTCAGAATGTAATTATGTTTGGAGGTAACACAGCTGCTGTTCAACCTGAGAAAAAAGACAAAGAAGAAGACAATATTGAATATAGAGAAGATGACATTCGCGTAGAAGAACAAAAAATTGATCTAAGAACGATTAACATTGAATATCCGTTAATACCTAGAAAACCTGTTGGAAAAGCTTTTGCTTATGCAAATATCAGATGGTCGAAACCAGACACTGCTTTAGTTTATTATGTTCTTGAACCTAAACTGAACAAACCTGAAATAGATTTAATGAAAAGAATAAAAAAATCTTTAGTTGAAAAACTTGATGTTGATTTTGGGATGCTTAGAAAAGAAGAAGCTTCTGATTATCTTGTAAAGAAATTTACAACAACTGTAAATTCTATGGCACAGAGTTTGCCAGAAGAAAAAAGGAAAGCTATTATGTATTACATTAAAAGAGACTTTATTGGCTTAAGTAGAATAGAACCTTTGATGCAGGATCCTGATATTGAAGATATCAGCTGCGATGGAATTGGTATTCCTATCTATATCTATCATAGAAATCCTGTAATAGGAAGCATACGAACCAATGTTGTTTTTCCAACCAAAAATGAGCTGGATATATTTGTAAATAAATTAGCTCAAAGATCAGGAAAGATGGTTTCTGTTGCAAATCCTTTAGTTGATGCTTCACTTCCTGATGGAAGCAGATTACAAGCAACACTAGGAACAGATGTTGCACGAAAAGGAAGCAACTTCACAATAAGAAAGTTTACTGAAAAACCTTTAACACCAACGCAGATAATGAATTTTGGAACAATAAATTCAACGTTGGCTGCATATCTATGGGTAGTTATTGAATATGGAAGATCGCTTCTTATATCAGGCGGTGTAGCAACTGGAAAAACATCAATGCTTAATGCAATGTCATTATTTATCAAACCAGATCTTAAAGTTGTTTCAATTGAAGACACTCCTGAATTGAGATTACCACATCCTCACTGGATACCTCATGTAGCAAGACAGCCAATAGCTGAAATGAGCGGTAAGAAAATAGGAGAAGTAGATCTATTTGATTTATTAAGAGAATCTTTAAGACAAAGACCAGACTATTTGATTGTAGGTGAAGTAAGAGGAAGGGAAACATATGTTTTATTCCAGCAAATTGCTACAGGTCACAGCTCTCTAAGTACAATACACGCAGACACCATTGAAAGACTTATTGACAGATTGACAACACCACCGATTTCATTACCATCGAGTTTGATTGAATCTTTAGATATCATAGTTTTCATAAAAAGACTGAAGATAGGATCAAGCTACGTAAGAAGGGTAAACTCTATACAGGAAATAGTGGGATATGACAAACAAAATGAAGAGCCTATAACAAACGTAGTCTACAAATGGAATGCTGCTACAGACAAATTCGAAAAACAAAACGACTCTGATGTTCTGAAAAGAATAGCAAAACAATATGGTCTACACTTAAAATTCCTGGAAAAAGAAATAGAAAGAAGAGCAAAAATACTTGACTGGGCTGCTGAAAGAAATATCATTGATTATGTTGACTTTGAAAGAATTGTAAGACTTTATTATAATAATCCAGATGATCTTTTGGATTCTATAATGTAGAGGTTATACTGTGTGGGAAGAAATAAAAAATCTGTCATTTAAATTTTTTGGTAGGGCACTGGAGCCTTATGTAAAGAATTTTGACAGTATAACTCCTGATTTACAAAAAGCTAATATCAATCTAAGCTTGACAGAATATATTTATGTAATGGCTTTCGCCATTCTCGCTGTATTTTTAATAGAATTTCCTATAGTTGTAATAATAACCACAATGCTTTTCAAGAGCGCAATTATAGCATTTTTATTCTCAATAACGTCAACTATATTTATTATACTCGGCGTCTTTTTCATGTTTTATACATATCCGTCATCTGTCGCAAAAAGCAGAAAAAGAAATATAGACGGCACATTGCCTTTTGCAACAACTTATATGGCAACAGTTGCAAGTTCGGGCGCACCGCCAATAACAATGTTTCGTGTGTTGGGAAAATTCAAAGAATATGGCGAAATATCAAAAGAAGCAGAAACTATTTACAGAGATGTCTCAGCATTTGGAATGGATATCATGAGCTCAATAAAAAAGACAGCTTCACGGACACCGTCTGCTCAGTTTAAAGAACTTCTTTGGGGAATGGAAACTGTACTTACAACTGGATCAGATTTAAGTGATTATCTACATGGAAAATCAAGATTATTTATGCAGGAGCAAAAAAGAAGACTTCAGCAGTTTTCAAACACACTTTCAATTTTAATTGAAATATACTTAACCATAATTTTAGTTGGTTCAATATTTTTTGTAATAATGACAGCACTAATGTCAATATTCGGTGGCGGTGACACAAACCTATTCCTATCGTTTGCACAATTTATAGTAATACTTGTTGTGTTGCCTGTAGTGTCACTCGGATTTATATTTTTAATAAAGAGGATATCACCAACGGTGTAATTATGGCAGATAAAAAAGGATCCCAACTCAAAAAAATATATATTCCTCCAATCATAGGAGCGTTGATGATTTTAATAGGTATTCCTTTATTCTGGTCTAATCCAGCAATCTTAGGAAATATCATACTTCTCTCGGTTGTGGTCGGAATAATGCCGTATGTTATAATCAAGTATTTAGAATATGAGAGAATAAAATCGATTGAAGAGCAGCTTCCTGCATTTATGCTTGATCTTGCTGAAACCCAGAAGGCTGGAATGACTCTTCCCGGAGCATTAAGATCTGTATCAAAAACTGATTATGGAAAACTTACAGCTGAAATTAAAAAAATGAATAACCAGCTTTCCTGGGGTATTCCTGTTCAGGAAGTTTTAGATAGATTTGCATGGAGAATGCGAAAATCAAAAACAATAAACAGAGTTGTAAGAATTATTGTTGAAGCTTATGATAGCGGTGGTGATATTGGCAGAACTCTTCAGTCCACTGCAGAAGATATTGTAACTATAAATGAAACTGAAAAAGAAAAAGTAGCTGTAATGTCTCAGCATGTAATTGTAATGTATGCAATATATTTCATTTTTGTCGGAATAATTGTCGGACTGTCAAAAACTCTTGTACCTATGTTACAGTTAAACATTGAAACTGCAGCTGTAGGTGGTATTTTATCGTTTTCAGATCCATGTACAATATGTGGAACGAGCGCCAATCTATTTTGCTTGCCATGCAAAGTATATGGAATACTTTGCCAGATGTTCGGACTTGGAGATGGATCAGTATGTTATTACAGATCACTATTCATGTTGATGGCTATAGTTCAGGGAATATTTACAGGTCTAGTTGCAGGTCAAATCGGACAAGGAAGCATGACAGCGGGGGTCAAACACAGCTTAATAATGACAGGACTTGGATTTTCAATAATAATGATTCTGCTTCATATGGGCGTGATGTAATTGAAAGGTCAGCTTGTCAAAATAGAATTTGTTTTCGGTGTAGTTATCTTCGCTCTTATAATTTTCTTCATAGGTTCACAGGTAAATACAAATGTATCTTCAGTAACTTCTGACTCTAAATATGATGAGCTTAGAGCTGAAGCTATAAACAATCTTAATTTTATAATATCTGACTTATCATATGATAATGAACCTTATGTTCTTCAAGATTCTAAAATTGATACTGCAAATCAAAAAGACGCAGAAGGACGCTGTCCGTATTTTGAAAACTTAGGTATGATTGGATATAGAATAGTAATAAACGATCCTAGTGGTGAGTTGTTAAGATGTGGCGGAGTAAGTTATTCGTACTATACAATAACCAAAAATATATTTATTGAAAATAGAAACGGAACAATAACATATGAAGTGCTTTAAATGAAAGGATTTGTTCATTTAATTGAAGTTGCCATCGCAGGCCTTATACTAGTTACAGCTCTAGGAACTTTTTTCTCAGCACAGACTACAAGGCTTGACTGGGAAAGACCAGATCTTATTGAATACGGAGATAATATGATAAACTTTGTAGTATCTGGTGAAAATTTCAGGGATGTAATATCTGAAAATACTACAGCACTTAATATGTCAAAACCGGTCAATGTTGATTACACAATGAGAGTAATAGGAACTCCTGCTAATAACATAACTGTCGGGTGTTTTGAATATTGTGATCAGATACGTGATATGCTCAGCAAGCCTATAATAAACAACAGAAATATCAGCTTTGATGTTGAATATTTTGATATAGATACTGTTTCAATAATTCCTGATTATGATGCTTTGGTAACTTTAAAATATATTGATTTTGACACCAATCAAAAAATACAAGATTATATTGACAATGGTGGATATGTTGTCGGTGTGACAGACATACCAACTGGTCAAATGTCAAGACTTGATGAAACATTTGATCTTATATCAGGCAATCCAAACTCAAACAGTATAATGTTGATTTACAGACCTGAAAGAGATTATATATCTAAATATTTTCTTGGTATAGGATTTGAAATTGAAACACATCTATATCTTGGACCGTCTTTACAAAAGGGGTACTGGAATTTAACAGAAGATACATTTGAAATTAACAACACAGGATCTATGATCTATGTTGATTTAGGCGGGGGTACTCAGGGACCTTATTCAGAAGGTGATGAATTCGCTACACCGTCGGCATCTGAATGGTTTATAGTTAAAAAAATACCTGACAAATATTCTGTATGGATTCGTCCTCTGAATAAAAATTTCGTTTTCGATGGAAATTTCCTAAATGGGGAAGATTGTGTTATCTCGTCTGATAATAACATAATAAAAAGATCCGGCACAACAACCTGTGCAGCTTCTGTACTTAGTGATGCTGGTGTTTGGATATCCGACTTTACAAACAGTGCAAGACATCCAAGAAGCCATGAATATGAAACTCTTCTTCAGGCAGCTGTAGTATCATCAAAAATAGAATGGGATGTAGTTGGAAATAAAAATATAGGTGAAGCTGTTGGTGTTACAAACTTTGTTAATATGTGTAAAGGTCTTAATAACTGTGATACCAATGAAATAGTTGAATTAATATTCTTATTGTGGTATCAATATTAAGGGTAATTTTATGAAAAAACGCAAAGGAAAATTTTGCTTCTTATGTGGCAAAAAAACAGAAAAACTTATAGAAGGTCACTGTGAAGACTGCTTCAATGAAAAAAACTGGCTAGCTAAATTACCTGAAAAAACTGAAGTAATAAGATGTAGCAGATGTGATTTAACTAAAATTAGCAATGAATGGAAAGAATTTGATCTTATCAATTATATACGAAAGATAATAAAAATTAACGGTACAATAAAAAAAATGTCTCTTGATAGTTCTAATAAGAAAACTTTAGTAACAGTTGAGGGTTTTGTCAAAGGATCTAAAAAATTAAAGAGAGAAACACATTCTATAATTATTCATTTCAATAAGATAGTCTGTCCAGTATGTGTAAGAAAATATGGCGGGTATTATGAAGCTATTATTCAATTGAGAGGGAATTATAAAAAATCATTAAACTTCATAAAAAGGTTTTTCATCAATGAATCTGGAAAAAATGAGATGGCTTTCTATAGTATAAAAGAAGTTAAAGGCGGTTTGGATCTTTATGTTGGAGATAAGAAATCTGCAAACAAACTTTCGAAATTGCTCAAGGAAAAATATAGTACTGAAAAAAAGGTCAGTTATACATTAGCAACCAGAAAAGATGGTAACGATCTTTACAGAAACATCATATTAATAAGGTTTTAATATGTTAATTACTAAGTGATATCATGGCTTTTTACAAAAGACCCCAATTATCAGCTGAAGAAGAAATAGCAAGAATAAGAATGCCAAAAGAAGGGCAGATATTTGGCGTTGTATTATCATTATTAGGAGCTAGCAGGCTGAGTGTTGAATGTGAAGACGGAAAAACTAGAGTATGTAAAATACCTGGTAGGTTGCGAAGAAGAATACGAATAAGGCCTAATGATCTTGTTTTAGTTGAACCTTGGAAAATCCAGCCCGATGAAAAGGGTGATATTATATGGAGATATACAAGAACTCAAATATCTTGGATACAAAAAAGGGGGATATTAAAAAACATAACTGTGTGATAAAATGGTAAATCAAGTTAGAGCTCAACATATATTGGTAAAGACAGAAAAGGAAGCACAAAATCTTTTAGAAGAATTAAAAAAAGGTGCTAGTTTTGAAAGGCTTGCACAGCTTCATTCTCTATGTCCATCTGGAAAAAGAGGCGGCGACCTTGGATATTTTGGAAGGGGTCAAATGGTCAGACCATTTGAATTAGCTGCATTTCAATTAGACAATGGACAGGTTTCAGAACCTGTGAAAACAGAATTTGGCTGGCATTTAGTAAAAGTTATAGATAAGAAATAGATTAATAAACTTTCTCCTTTTTATTTTTAGAACGATGTAATTAAGCATAGAAATATTTAAAAGAGATGAATAAAATGATTGAAACGATACTTGTTCCAAAGGAAAGACAGGCAATATTTTCAAGAGAAGTTATGAATGATATTCAGAAACGGTTAGAAGTTAAAATCAACAGAGAAGGAAATACTGTTTTGATAAATGGTGAGGGTCTTGGGCTTTACAAAGCTAAAATGGCTGTCAAAGCTATTGCAAGAGGATTTTCTCCAGAAAGAATAGAAAAACTTTATGAAGAAGATTCAATTATTGACGTAATTGACCTTGGGAATATGAAAGAAAATAGATTAAAAATAATAAAATCAAGAATTATTGGAACTCGTGGCAAAACTAGGAAAAAAATTGAAGAAGCGAGTGAAGCTATTATATCTGTCTACGGAAAGACGATAGCTTTAATAGGAACATATGAACAAATTCAAATAGCAAAGGAAGCAATCAACATGATTATAAGCGGTCTTGGACATAAGACTGTATACATTTATTTAGAAAAGGTGACGAACAAAAATGACTAATAAAGATTCTAACATAGCTGAAAAAATGGCTGCTACACAACGAGAAATTTCAGTAGCAGAATTCTTTGAAAAAAACAGGCACCTTCTCGGGTTTGACAATCCTCAAAAATCTTTGTTAACTGTTGTCAGAGAAGCTGTTGATAATTCGTTAGATGCGTGTGAAGAAGCAGGCATCTTGCCAGATATTAACGTTAAAGTAAAACAAATTTCTGATGACAGATTTAAGATATCTATTCAAGATAATGGACCAGGTATTGTAAAAGCACAAATACCTAGAATATTTGGAAAATTACTATACGGAAGCAAGTTTTTCAAGTTATCACAATCAAGAGGTCAGCAGGGTATTGGAATCAGTGCTGCTGTATTATATTCACAACTAACAACTGGAAAACCATCATTAATCAGATCTAGAACAGGACCTGATAAAAAGGTAGAACAGTTTCAGGTAAGAATTGATACTTTAAAAAACGAACCGCAAATCATTGAAGAAACTACTTATGATAAAAGATATATTGACCACGGAACTTTCATTGAAATGGAAATTGAAGGCGCTTACAGAAAGGGTAAACAATCTATTGATGAATATATGAAACAAACTGCAATTTCAAACCCATTTGCAAATTTGATCTATACTTCACCGACAGATGAAAAAATAAGCTTCAAAAGAGTTGTCAACAATTTGCCAAGAAGAGCTAAATCAATTAAACCACATCCACACGGTGTAGAACTGGGTGTATTTGAAAGAATGAGCAAAAATACAAAAGCTAGAACTGTTGCATCATTTATGGCAAATGACTTTTCTAGAGTTAGTTTAGTTTCTGCAAAAAACATATGCAAACTTGCAAGAATTGACTGTAATTTAGATCCTAGAAAGTTAGAACATGAACAAATTGAAAAGATATGGAGAACTATACAAAAAGAAAAGATAATGAAACCACCTTTGGATTGTTTGTCTCCTATAGGAGAAGCTGTTTTAGAAAAAGCAATTGAAAAAGATTTCAATGCCGAATTTACTGCAGCAATAACAAGACCGCCAGCAGTTTATAGAGGCAATCCATTTGGTATAGAAGTGTGCATTGGTTACGGTGGAGAAAATATAAATGAAAAGGGTCCAGCAACTGTAGTCAGAGTTGCTAACAGGGTACCATTATTATATGAACCTTCTGCATGTGCTATTACAAAAGCTATTAAAAAAATATCCTGGAATAATTATAAAATACAGCAACAGAACAACGTACCGACCGGGCCGTTGATAATTGTTGTGCATATGTATTCTACTTGGATACCTTATACTTCAGAAGGTAAGGAAGCCATTGATGCTTATAACATTATACTAAAAGAAATAAAACTTGGACTGCAGGACTGTGCAAGAAAAGTTGGAAGATATATAGCAGGCAAAAAAAGACGACAAATTGAGAAAAGGAGACAGAGTCTGTTTGAAACATATATACCTGAATTAGCAGGCGCGCTTGAAAAAATAACAAACGTAAAGAAAGAAACAATAGAAAATGATCTAAGAAAAATGCTTAAAAAGGAGTTGTTAGACAATGGGAACAAAGAAGAAGGAAGTTCTGAATAAAATACAGCAGCTTGGAATGGGAATAATAAATGAGGCTAAACAGCAGAAGAACCCTCACTTTGAAGTTCCTATAAGATCATTAAGCAATATCAAATTTGATGCGAAAAAAAGGATAATACAAATGGGAAATTCTGCATCAAAAAGATTTTTCTTTAATGTTGCTCATATTAAAAAATTCTTACAGACAGTTGAAGTAGCTTTAACTGCAAAAGAACTTTTAGAAGAAGATAAACACATCAGCTTGAGACAAACATTCTATAAAATGAGAAGAACTATTCCGGGAACGAATATAGATGTTGTTGAAGAGCAGAAAGAAAGCAATGACGCTGTTGAAGATTTAGAATTAATTTCTGGTTTTTCAAGAGAGCAGCTTAACATCAATGCAAACAAAAATGGTGCAGCTGCTGGAAAAATAATAATTAAAGATAAAGGCGATACAATCGACTGGTCTAAACTGGGTTCGGGAGGATGGGCAATACCATCCAATACAGAAGACATTGAATTCAAAAAAGTCAATGCAAAATTCATACTATATATGGAAAAAGCTGCTATGTGGGAAAGATTACATGAAGATAAATTCTGGGACAAAATGAACTGTGTTATAATAGCATCCCAGGGTCAGGCAACAAGAGGAATAAGAAGACTTATCAAAAGAATGAACGAAGAACTAAAGCTTCCTGTTTATGTTTTTGTTGACAATGATCCTTGGGGATTTTATATTTATTCTGTTTTGAAGCACGGATCAATATCATTAGCACATGAATCAGAAAGACTGGCAATACCAAGTGCTAAGCTAATTGGTTTAACATGTGACGATGTTGAAAAATATCAACTTAAAAGACATATTATCAAATTTAAGGATGTTGATGTTTCCAGAATAAAACAACTTCAAAACTATGACTGGTTCAAAGACAGTAAACATTGGCAAAGACAATTTAAGATGATGAAAAATCAGAAAGGTAAAGTAGAATTAGATGCTCTAATAACCAAAGGTATCAGTTTTGTATCTGAAAAATACTTACCTGATAAGATAAAGAAGAAAGACTTTTTAGATTGAAACTGGTTTTTTGTTCCTAACGCTTATAAGATCATCTTTTAATTTATCGCTGGTCAGACCCATTTCAGCCTTTTCATTATTCATCAAATATCCAACTGATTTCATTATTCTGTTCACTATCCCTGTTCTGTAGAAATTAACATCATTAAATTCGTCTTTTTCAAATTGATTTAATTTACTTCTTGTCCGCATTTCTTTATTATATATTGCTTTGTCTAAGCATTGACACACTATCTGCTCGCTGTCTTTAATGCCGTAGTCGTTTAGAATTCTTATATAATCTTTAACCATTTACCGTCCTGTCATTTAATCACTAATTGAATATTAGACAGAAAAGCTTTTATTCTTTAGGCTTCATCAAAATCTGAGTCAAGAACTTCTCTAAATTTTTCAAAGTATTTTTCCTGCTCATCAATGTCACAGGATAGCCCCATAGCCATTGAATCTGCTATCTTATAACAATCCTCTTTCGTGAGATTGCCTATTTCATCATAAGCTTTCAGCAAACCATTATATTTTTTAGATATTCCTGTATACCCTAGTGTCCTTTCAACATATGTAAGAACTGTGGTATCTGGATTTGGAATCGTCCTGTTCTGTCTAAGTATATTGCGCATTTCTTCTAGTGCTTTCATTGGTCTGAACTTTTTTTCCATATTAATTGTATAAACAACAAATACTTAAATATTGATACTGTTCCACAGAAAAGTTTAAATTGGTTTCAAGACATTAATTCTTTCTATGAATTCATTTGAATACCTTGTTAATCATTTTGACTTTAGAAGAAAACCAGACGAGTGTAATATTCCTGAATGCTCTGAAAAGGCTAAAAAAATATTTATTCTTGAGGAATTCAATCTCAAACTACACAGAAAAAAAGGTATAGCTGAAATCAAACTTTGCTCTGAGCACTTAAGCAAGATAAATCCTATAATAAGAGAACTGAATGAAAATTTTGCAAAAGATTTCAAAGTAATACGTTTTTCAGAGAAGAAGATTTAAATACTATTCTGTTCTATGAAGGTTTATGGGGAGGTAGCTCAGCCTGGGAGAGCGCTACCCTGAAGAGGTAGTTGTCGCGTGTTCAAATCACGCTCTTCCCACCATTTCTGTAACATATTTTAAGACCTAGAACGTATAATTATCATGCTTATTCGAATAATTCCAATGGGCAAACCTCCTCAGAAAATTTTGGATATTGTATTAGAAGAGCTAAAACTAATCTTCAATTCTAAAACACGGCAGCTTCCTGAGATAGGTGTTCCTGGAGCTTCCTACAACAGATGGAGAAACCAATATAATGCAGAAAGGCTGATAGAAGAACTTGCTAGGGGGCCAGATGTAAAATTTATAGACAGAAACATACCGACTGTTCTTATAACTGAAATTGACATGTATCATAATTCTTTGAACTTTATCTTTGGGCTTCAAGATCCTGATCTTGGATGTTCAATTGTTTCACTTTCGAGACTCAGACCTGAATTCTATGACCATGCACCTAATTTAAAAGTCTTAGCAGATAGAACAGTTAAAGAAGCAACGCATGAAATAGGACATCACTTAGGACTAAAGCATTGCCACCATTTCAGATGTATAATGTCAGAAGCTGCAAGTGTAGAAGATATTGACAAAAAAGACAAGTATTTCTGCGGTGGATGTAGATTTGAACTTGAAAAAAAAGGAATCAGGATTGATTAAATGCTTAACGGTGAAATAAAAAAAGACAAAGTAATTATAAAAGAAGATTATGGTACTATTTATGATAGTCTTTACGGCACTAAAGGAAAGGGATTTCTTGAACTTGATTTAATAGAAGCTTGTCATTTAGTTGAAAGAGAAAAGCTTGAAGTACTTCATAAAGAAAAAAAACTTTCCTTTGAAAAACTTTACCATTATGCTTCTGAAAAAACTGAAAGATTTATTGAAAAATATGTTGTCTATAAAGATTTAAGGGAAAGGGGATTACCAGTTAAAATCGGTTACAAAGGTTCTGATTTTAAAGTTTATGAAAGAGGCACGGGCCCTAATGATCTTAAGAATGTAAAATGGGTTGTTTTTGTAGAAAGTGAAGATATTACATGCGATTTTTCTATGCTTGAAAAAATATCAAAAATGGCTGAAAATATAAGAGCTGTTGCGTTGCTTGGAGTAATGGATAATGATACCAACATAACTTACTATACTATAAACGAGTTGAGTGTATGATGCGAGGAAAACTTGAAAACAATAGAGTAATTGTATGGAATTTAACCAGTTCTAAAAAGTATTTTGAAAAAGAATTTTATGGAAAACTTTATGATGACAGACTTGAACTGTCATTATTAGAAGCTGCGCATCTTCTTGAAAGAAACAAACTTGAAATAAAAAATAATAAAAAGAAAATAAATTTTAATAATTTTATTGACTACTGTAATAAAACTGATGACAGATTTGACATCAGATATACTGTTTACAAAGATCTTAGAAAGAAAGAATTACCAACGAGAACAGGATTTAAGTTCGGATGTGACTTCAGAGTTTATGAAAAAGGTGTAAAGCCTTTGCATAAAGGTCCGAAAAGCGCAAAAGAACATACAAAATGGCTGGTTTATTCTGTTCCTAATGATTTTAAATGCAGCTATCCTGAATTATCAAGAGCTGTCAGGCTTGCACACAACATCAGAGCTAATATGTTATGGGCAACTGTGGATAAAAAGAAAAAAGTCAATTATTTTCAGGTAACTTTTTTCAAACCTTAAGTATATATACTTAAAACGTATATAATTACTAAGTAGTTTCGCTACTTTGGGAGGGTGTAAATGTTAGTTAAAGACATTATGTCTAAAAAAGTTCTGAGTTTAAAACCCGGTGACAACGTATCTCGTTTTATTTCTTTAATAGAAAAGAATCGCATACATCAAGTTGTTTTATTGGACGATAAAAATACATTAAAGGGTATAGTGGATTACAAAACATTATTAACAAAAAATATTTTAGATCCAACTGCAACAAAACTTAGCAAAATCTCACATAAATCACCTACGATTGATCCTGAAAATGATATAGAAACTGCAGCAGACCTTATTTTCAAAACAGGAACAAGAGCGCTTCCTGTTGTCAAAAACAAAAAGGTAATCGGAATAATTTCTGTTTATGATATAATTGAAAATGCGGCCAAGTCAAAAGAATTCAGACAAACAAGAATTGAAAAAATAATGCCAGAAGTTCAAGTGGTAACAGAATTAGATGATATAGGCAAAACCAGAGTTATCATGAGAGAAAAAGGAATATCAAGACTTCCTGTTATAAACAAAGAAGGAAAATTATCTGGTGTTGTTACTGTTTTTGATTTAATAAAATCTATAAAACCAAGACAAAGAGTTGGATGGTATTCGATGGCTGGAAAAATTGACAGACTTATGGCATCGCCTGTCACAACTATAATGGATCAGAAACCTATAACTGCAAGAAAAGGAAACTCATTGAATGAAGTTGCAAATCTTATGGCAAGAAAAAGGGTTTCTGGTGTTTTCATAACTGATGATTCTAACAAGCCGGTCGGTGTAATAACTACCAAAGACTTGTTGGAGGTTTTTGTTGGGGGAACGCAACAAGAAGGTGTTTACTATCAAATCATTGGATTGACAGATGAAGATGATTTTATAGTAGATGCTGTTGACAAAATGGTCAACAACACTGTAAGCAAACTCTCAAACATGTTTGAACCTGAATTTTTGTTTGTTCATATTAAAAGGTATGATTCAGAAGGCTTCAGGTTTAGATATACTATAAAAACCAGATTTAAAGTAAAAAATAGATTATTTTTTACACAAGCAAGTGCCTGGGATTTGAGAGAAGCTATTGGAGATGCTTTAAGCAAACTTGAAAAAGTTGCAATTAAAGACAAGAACATATTAAGACAGAATCAGAAAGAAAAAGCAAAACGTAATAAAGATTTAAGACGAGGGGGACGGTGAGGAAGTGCAGACTATCTGTGACCGATGTAAAAAATCTGTTAAAAAAGTTGGTAGACTTACTAATACAAAATGGAATGGTGTTAATCAAAAACTTTGCAAATATTGTAAAAAGGAGATGCGTTTTTCATTTCGATGATGCATCCATCTCCTTTCCCATTTTTCTATTTCTCTTTCATTAACTCTTATTGAACCCGAAACTCCTGATAGATATTCTCCATATCTTTTTCTATAATATAAACCAAAGGCAACTCCTGTTAACAAACCTAAAATGTGAGCAACGTTTGCGACATTAGTTGGAAATAAAATTCCGAATAAATCAATTGCTACCCATACACCTGCAGCAATTATCATCGGCATTGGTATGTATCCAATAAATACAGTCATCTTTGGTCTAAGTATTGCTAAAGCTCCTAATATTCCAAAGATAGCTCCTGATGCTCCTAAAGTAGCTGAATAAAAAAATACTGAGCCCAGAGCTGCGATTATACCTGATGTAAAATAGACTATAGCAAATTTTTTACTTCCTATTATACTTTCTAAAATCAATCCAAACATTACAAGAGCAAACATATTATAAAGTATGTGTGATCCAGAGCCGTGGAGAAACATATGTGTAATAATAATCCACGGTCTTATGAATATGTCATCTGAAAACAAAAGAAATGACTCTGTAAATCCTGGAATAATATACTGCAGAATAAACATCACTATACAGATTCCTAAAATATATAACGGGACATACTTTAATTTCATA
>Ga0272442_10004749_pt1 | contig 18420 bp, 19 predicted proteins | sample SSMForm2O_FD_200262 | JGI IMG/M metagenome (GOLD analysis project Ga0272442, IMG submission 200262) | Marine sediment archaeal communities from Little Sippewissett salt marsh, Falmouth, MA, United States - SSM-Form-2O | ecosystem: Environmental > Aquatic > Marine > Wetlands > Sediment ... | reverse complement strand
AAAATGAGTTCACTTCATTTCATTCCGTTCTCACATTTTATCTCCTGAAGCGTAAACTATAATGTTTCAATAAAATGAGTTCACTTCACTTCATTCCGTTCTCACATCTTTACCGGATACGTAACTGCTCATTCCCGGTAAAGATGAGTTCACTTCATTTCATTCCGTTCTCACATTTTATCTCCTGAAGCGTAAACTATAATGTTTCAATAAAATGAGCATAGCAGTTTTAGGCCCTAAGGGGACATTCTCCGAGGAGGCCGCAAAGCGGTTACCTGAAGAAACCTTAAAGTATGTCCAGAGCATAGAGGAGGTTTTCGATGTGGTGGACAAGGGTTTGTGCAATTCTGGCGTGGTGCCTATAGACAACTCGCTAGAGGGTTCGGTCTCAGACACTGTTGAGTGCCTGCTGAAATACGAGCTTAGGATATGCCGGGAGGTAAAACTGCCCATAGAGCACTATCTTGCGAGCAATGGCAGTGTCATGGACATAAAAACTGTTTTTTCCCATCTCCAAGCTTTGCAGCAGTGTAAGAAAAACCTGAAGAAACTGTTGCCTAAGGCAAGGACGGAAGTGACTGCGTCAACAGCTAAGGCCTTTGAGTTAGTCTCGCAATCAAAAGACAAGAGCCGGGCTGCTTTGGGCTCCAAAGCCGCGGCAGAGGAATATGGCCTTAAACTGCTTACAGGCAATCTCTCCGACCACGAGCACAACGAGACGCGCTTCTTCGTAATATCCAAGGAAAAGACGAAACCGACGAGAAAGGACAAGACGAGCATCGTAGTTGCCCTGAAACACAAGCCTGGGTCGTTGTATGATTTCCTCGGAATGTTCGCGAAGCAGGGCATAAATTTAACTAAGATAGAAAGCCGCCCGTGGCGAGGGAAGGGTTGGGAGTACTTGTTTTTCATAGATTTCGAGGGACATAAACAAGATGATAGGATAGCTAAACTCCTCAGCGAAGTGGAAAAATCGAGCGCTTTCTTCAAATTCCTCGGTTCTTACGGAACTCTGTAATCAATGGAACTGATAGATACCCTGACTCAATTCGTGCTGGGTCTTCCGGAACCTTTAGCATACATAGCTTTGTTCTTTGCAGTCATGTTGATGTCGGCCTGTCTTTTCATGCCCGTCCCGGTCTTTGCGCTGATAGCGGCTGTTTCGACCTTTCTGGATCCCACGCTTGTTGGCATAGTCGCAGGCATAGGCTCGGCAATCGGCGAGTTATCAGGGTATATCGTAGGCCTCGGCGGTGAGGCCATACTGAGGAAAAAGGGCAAGGAGGGCGACAGATACCGTCACGGAAAAGAGATCTTTGAGAAATACGGCTTTTTTGGGATATCTTTCGCGGCTTTCTTCCCTTTCTCACCAATAGATTTTGTCGGGGTGCTTGCAGGGATGCTCAGATACGGGTGGAAGAAATTCCTTTTGGCAACGATGATAGGGAAGATACCGCGATACCTTCTGGTGTCCTATATGTCCAAGGGGATAATTGACGCGACTATGATGTGGTTATTTTAGCCCTTCACTATGAACTGTGTCCGGGCATGATTTGAAGTTATACTGCCGGTATAACTTTTATGTGACTGGAAGATACCTCTTTTGAATAGCGTATACTGAGTTATACTGCCGGTATAACTATAAACTATATAATCAGTTCTTATATCCCGACTTTTTCTGTTTCTGAGCCGCACACCTCACATTCCTCGATGTTTTCCTTGTAAACTTTACCGCAGCCTTTGCATTTTCTACCCCATTTGTACACCCGGCGGGTTCCTTTCATTTTGACTTTCCCGAACGGCATTTCCAGTATCCTGCACATGTTCTGTATGTCGTAGTCATCTGTCATAAGGACTCCTTTATTCTCATACGCGAGTGCCAGAACAAGTAAATCTGTTTCAGTCAGTAAATCAAGAACACCGTGCTTTTCGGCTTCCTGCCACATAAATTCACGGGATTTCGCGGATGCCTGCGACAGCTTAAGCTTTCCGGAATCTACGGCCATTTCAGCTCTCGACTTGGATTCTATGTCCTTTAGCTCTTGGATGACTTCGGGTACGGTAATTGCCTGCTCTTCAAGATTCCGGTATTTCGCGTTTATTATCGCGGATGAGTCGAGTACTTTCATAATATTATATTTTAACAGCCTTTGAGATATGTTGAAGCCCCCTTTCCACTCTTCGCTCAGATGGAATGCGGGAGGTTAGTGAAATTTTTCATTTCGAGAGTTTAATTGCCATCTCCACAGCTTGTTTAGGTGTTTTCGCCTTATGTGTCTCGAACATACAGTCTTTCATGAAATCCGCAGTTCCCCCGGAGCCTTCGAGAACTATAACGGGGCGTTCGTAATTCAGGGCAAATGCGACTTCCGACAAAGTGCCGTAGTTTCCGTCTATTGCTATGACAACGTCGGCTGCGGACGCGACCAATATGTTTCTCCCGTAGCCGAAGCTCGTTGGGATGCAGATATCTATATAATCATTTGCCTCTTCTTTGTCTAATGAAGGAAGAATCGCGACGGTTGTTCCACCGGCTTCCTTAGAGCCTCTGGCAGCAGCCTCCATGACTCCGCCGCGGCCGCCGCATATCAAAACCGCATTATGCTTAGCTATCTCTTTTCCTACATCTTCGGCGAGTTTCAGGGCTTTACTGCTTACGTTCTCGCTGCCCAGAACAGAGATCTGTATCATCTTAATAGCTCGTCGGTTCGTTTCAGGGCGGATTTTGTATCCCCAAAGTTCTCAGCCGCCTTTTTCATCTTCGCGACGAACTCATCCTCGTTTTCTTCCCTGATAAGCTTATATAATTCTTCACACGATTCCATAAACGCAGTTCTTGCTTTTTCAGCTTCTTTATTCCCCAGTTGAATCTCGGCGTATAGCTTTGGGTCCTGCTCGAGAATCCTGCCTATCAAATCTGTTATCAGACGGTAAACGGGACTGGAGTATCTGCGCGAATCTTCGACATTGAAATCCAGTTTATCCAAGGCTATGCCTGCCGATATAAGCATAAAGTGGCTCAAACCCTGCACGACACCCATTATCTTGTCGTGCTCTTTGGGGCTACATACGACGGTTTTCGCACCTTTCCCCCTCAATAACTCTTCTATACGCGGAAGCCATTTTTTGCCTTTTACAGGGCAGAGAATGAAGTTCTGTTCTCCGAAATCCGGGACACTGGGACCGAAGACCGGGTGGATACTGACGACCTCGCAAGGGGCTTTTTCGAGCTCTTTGCAGACGTCCTCTTTTACGGAGGTCAGGTCGGCTATGACGGAACCCTCATCTACGGCGCCCATCACCTCATTTAGGATTTCAGGGGTTTTGGCTATCGGGACCGTTACTATAGTGATATCTGCACCTTTCACAGCTTCTTTGTTATCCCGCAGGTAAGTTACGTCCAGCTCTTTTGCTACGGCTTCTCCTTTTTCCGGGCGCGGCCCGGTTATCGTAATCTCGTGGCCTTCTTTTGAAAGTTCTTTGGCAAAGAGCCGCCCCATACCCCCATAGCCGCCGATTATTGTAATTCTGGACATCAATATATTAAGGGTGCCCCCTAAAAAAGTATCATTTTAATCAAACCAGACATAAGATAAAGGGGGCAAGTTTTAGTATGGGATTACTTTCGTCAGTATCTGAAATCTTGGGAAAAAAGAAGGTCTCTAGCATATATGTTGACGTAAAAAGCGCTAGTTATACCAATACAAGCGAGGAGGCTTCGGGTGTTGATATGACTGCGCTTCCGCAGGGATTCAATTTTCAGGGAAATAACGGTACTGTGGGAATGATGATTGTGTCTGCCCAGATATACAATATAAGTTTCTCACCAGTCAGCATCAAGGAGATAAACATAACGTATAAGATAAACGGGCGCAGATTCAGTGCGAAACTTTCCGGAATAGAGTCGGAGGAGGGTTCTATAAATCCCCCAAGCCATCCGGTTTTTCACATAGTCTCTCAGGATTTCAAAAAAGTGAAAATGCGCTTCATAATGGAACAGCCGTCTGATTCTGAAGAGATACCTGCAGTTATTGAAGCTTTGTCGGATAAGGACAAGGCTTCGAAGGGTTTTACGGCAAAGCACAGTCAGAAAGAGGTTACTTCATCGAGTTCTGCCCCCGGAAACCCTGCACAATCTCCCGCGCCCGATGAGAAAACAACCGGAAACCCTGCACAATCTCCCGCGCCCGATGAGAAAACAACCGGAAACCCTGCACTTTCCTCGACAGCTTCACCGAAAAAGCAGGAGGATGAAGAAGATGGTCCAGACCTCGACGAAGTCCGCAGAAAGTTAGATTCCAATTAAGCCCGCCAAAAGAGGCTTAGATTCCGCTTAAGCGTTCACAACAACCCTTTAGCTTTTCACAACCTTCTGCAAATCTTCTTTTTTCCCACTCATCGAGTTCCCATTCTTCTATGCCCAGAATTCCCTTTCTGCCCAGTAGTGCAGGGATTCCGATGCTCATATCACTGAATCCGTATTCTCCCTCGAGAACGACGGAGCAGGGCATAACGCTCTTAGCGTCGGTTACTATCGCCTCTATCATATCTGCGGTCCCGTTTGCGGGTCCGAATTCAGTGGCGCCCTTTTTACCTATGACGTTTGCCCCGGACTGTTTTATGTGCTGCAGGATTTTTTCGCGCTGTGGGGTTTTAACACGTTTACCTGCCATCTTCGCTCTTGAGAAGACCGGCACTTGTTTGTCACCGTGTTCACCTATCACATAGGCCTCGATTTCATTTGCTTTAACGCCGTATTCCTGCGCCATCACAGTTTTCAGACGTTGCGAGTCTAACATACCGCCAGAACCGATAACACGGTTTCTGTCAAAGCCTGTTTTTTTGTGAATCACATAGTTCATCACGTCCACGGGGTTGGATAAGGTGATTATGATGGATTTCGGAGCAAGCTTTGAGATATTTTCCGCCACAGAGCTTACGATTTTCGCATTCGTCTCCATCAGCTCAAGGCGCGACTTCGTGTCTTTTGTCCTCGGCTTTCCGGCCGTTACCACGATTATATCGGAGTTTTTCGCGTTCTCATAGTTTGAACTTATTTCTATGTCCCTGAATGCAGTGGCGTGCTTCAAATCCGTTTTTTGGCCCTCTGCAAGCTCTTCTATGTAATCCACCAGAACGAGCTCATCAGTTATGTCTCTGTTGGCTATCGAGTATGCTATCGTCCCCCCAAGGCGGCCCGTGCCTATGACGGTTATCTTCATACCTATTTTTATCCCTGGGAGCATATATATCTTAATGGCCCAAAAGGAATCTGCAGCAATGCTCCTGCTTGGCATGGGACTGGGCATGTACGTGCCTAATCTTCCTGAACCTTTGCAGTCACTGAACCCTTACTTCGGCCTGATTTTGGTAATAATCGCCATAATTCTGATGGTCCGCAAATAAGATATCGTTTTTTAGCTAAATACCTCTAAATTATCCCTCTTTATGGGCCTATAGCTCAGTCAGGTTAGAGCGCCGGTCTTATATGACGCTGAAGCGTGCGCGCTTTTGTGGGCTTTCCGTGGGAAGGCCCCGGTTCTAGGCTAGCCGGATGTCCTGGGTTCAAATCCCAGTAGGCCCATCTCAACCTTTTCTTTTTAAAGAAAACGTTGACGAAAAGAAAATGAAATTCGCTTCGCATAGCTCGTGAATTTCTGCGTATGCAGAGGGTTGCTTGTTTTGGCGATTCTTGGATTGTTGAATCCCATATGCAGCAGCCAATTTCTCTCACAATGGAATCTTTCAAGCCAACTGCTTTGGAGAAGGAGATTTTGAAGTACTGGGACGAGATAAACATACGCGAGGCCATGAAGAAACAGGCCAAGAAGAAGTTCTATTTCCTCGACGGTCCGCCTTACGTCAATGGCCACCCGCACATGGGGCATGCGCGGACGAGAGCTATAAGGGATCCGATACTCAAATACCGCGGCATGAGGGGTTATGACGTCTGGCTCCAGCCGGGTTACGACTGCCACGGATTGCCGATAGAAGTCAAGGTAGAATCCGAACTCGGTTTACGGACGAAGGACGACATATACGATTACGGTACTGAAAAGTTCATAGATAAATGCCGTGAAAGAGCCTTACATTTCGTCGGGATTTTCAATGATTTTTGGAAACGCTTTGGGATGCACTGGGATTTTGAAAAACCTTATAAAACCCTCGACGACAGCTACATCGACAGTTCATGGGCTTTCTTCAAGAAGGCTAAAGAGAAGGGTTTGTTGTACAAGGGCAAGGCCACGACAGCATGGTGTCCGCGGTGTGAAACAGCCCTGGCGGGATATGAGGCCACGGACGAATACCGTGATGTACAAGACACTTCAATATTCGTGAAGTTCCCCATAGAAAAGGATAAGTTTTTTGTAATATGGACGACGACACCCTGGACTTTGCCCAGCAATCTGGCTATAGCTGCAAATCCGAAGTACGAGTATTCCGAGGTATCGGTCAACAACGAGACCTGGGTGATGGCCAAGGATCTGGTAGAGAAGGTCATGGAAACGGCAGGTGAAGAAAAATTCAAGATAACGAAAATCTTAAAAGGCAAGGAACTCGAGGGCATCAAATACGAGTTCGTGCTTTCAGAGGAAGTGCCCGCAAACAAAGAGCTTGAGAAGAATAAGAACGTGCATACGGTAATTCTGGCAGACTATGTAACTTTGGAGGACGGAACAGGGCTGGTCCATATTGCTCCAGGTCACGGACAGGAAGACTACAGCGCAGGGATGAAGTATGGTCTACCGGTATTCTCTCCCGTGGGGCCCAATGGACGATACACTGAAGAAGGCGGGATGTTCAAGGGGACCTTCGTAAGGGATGCGGACGAGCGCGTCATACAATTATTAAGGGCAAAAAAGCTGCTTCTGGCCGAGGAAGAGATATGGCACAGATACGCGCATTGCTGGAGATGTAAGACGCCTATAATATACTTGGCCTCCCCGCAGTGGTTCATAGCCATAGAAAAGATAAAGGGGAAACTTCTGGAGGAAAACGCGAAGGTCAACTGGATACCTGACTGGGCGGGCGCAAAACGTTTCCAGAACTGGATAGAGCAGGCAAGAGACTGGTGCATATCTCGTCAAAGATTCTGGGGCATCCCGCTGCCCATATGGGAGTGCGAGTGCGGGCATTTTGAGGTCATAGGGAGCTTTGAGGAATTAAAGAAGAAGGCAGTAGAGGCTCCGAAGGAGCAGTTCGATTTGCATGTAGCCTATGTAAACAAGTTCAAGCTGAAATGTCCTGAATGCGGCAAGAAGATGTCGAGGGTTCCTGACATAACCGATATATGGTTCGAATCCGGCGCATCAACATGGGCATCGGTGTCCTACCCGGGCAAGAAGGAGCCTTTCGGAAGTCTGTTCCCGGCAGATTTTATAACTGAAGGACTAGACCAGACAAGGGGCTGGTTCTACACTCTGATGTGCGAAGGCGTGATAATGTTTGACCAAAGCCCTTACAAGACTGTCTTGATGAATGACTGGGTACTTGACAAGGACGGCAACAAGATGTCGAAGAGTCTGGGGAACGTGACGGACCCAAAAGAGGTAATCGACAAATACGGCGCCGATATATGCAGATTTTACCTATTACATGAAACGCAGGTTTGGGACAAACTGAAGTTCAACAGCGAGAACGTCAGGATAACCTACAGGTTGTTTAACACGTGGTGGAACTGCTACCAGTTTTTGAAGACCTACGGCGGCGAAGAACACAAGAAAGGCAAACTGAAGATCGAGGATGAGTGGATATTATCAAGGCTGAATACACTTATGAAGGAGGTTACCGATAATTTTGAAAATTACCTTTTGTTTGAATCCGCTACGTTGTTGAATGACTTCATAACAAATGACTTCTCAAGGTGGTATGTCAAGCTGATAAGGGACCGTACCTGGGTTTCATCCAAGGGTGAAGATAAAGAAACTGCCCTGTATGTCATGCATCAGGTCCTGTTAAGGCTTACGAAACTCATGGCTCCTTTTGCACCATTTCTTTCAGAGCATATGTACAGAGAGCTTACGGGGAAAAAGAGCGTCTTCCTTGACGGCTGGCCTGAGCCTGGAGACATGGACAAGGACCTTGAGGAAGGCATGAAGCACGTCATGAACATATCCGAGGCAGTCAACGCTGCAAGGAACGAAGCCGGCATAAAGCTAAGATGGCCGCTGGCTCATGCGAAAGTGGTGATAGGCGGGCATTCTGAAAAGCTACTGAAACCCCTGCTCGGTATAATATCGCAGATGACTAATGTAAGAAAGGTGGACCTCTCGTCAGGAGTTGAAAGGACTCTTAAACCTGTTCCGAACTTCCGTAGTCTGGGTCCCAAATTCGGCAAGGACGCAAACAAGGTCGCGAACATCCTTAAATCGCAAGACGGCAACAAACTTAAACACTCGCTTGACAAAGGCAAATGCAAAGTCGAGGGCTTTGAGATAACGAAGGAAGATGTTTCCTTCACAGAAGACATGCCCGAGGACCTCGTGGGGGAGGAGTTCGAAGGCGGCGTGGTTTACCTTGAGACGAAACGTCCAAAGGAGCTTGTTGACGAGGGTTACCTGCGGGATATGATGAGGCAGATACAGGAGCTGAGAAAGAAGGATGGTTTACATGTCGCGGACGAGATACAGTTGGAGGTTTATTGTTCAGAAGAGGAATTTTCAAGATACCTAAAGTCTAACAGCAGTGAACTCGCCAAGGGGGTTTCGGCAAGCAAGGTTTCCGTAATAAGCCAGCCTCCGAAGGATTTGAAGGAAGAGTTTATGCTGGACGGCAAGAAACTGATGATAAACTACACTGTTTCATAGTGGGAAAGCATGTGGGACGAGGCTTAAGTTTTCATAGTGGGAAAGCATGTGGGACGAGGCTTAAGTTTTTTACTATTTGTCCCCTAATATTACCCTCTTTGATTTCTCACGTTCACAGGGTGCTTAAGATGACAGATGCCGGAAAATCAAACAAGTCGGTAGATTTTGAAACCACGATAGAGAAATACGCGCTTGAGAACGCGCTTAAGTACAAAAAGGCCCAGGCAAAAGCAGTGATGAGCAAGGTCTTGTCCGAAAGGCCCGAACTTCGGAAAGATGCGAAATCCCTGATGAAAAGCGTCAATTCCGTAGTCAAGCGCGTTAACGCATTGTCACATTCCGAGCGCGCCAATCTTTTTGACGATTACGAGATAATCAAGAAGGAGCGCACTCCAAGAGGAGTACTGCCGGATTTGCCTAACGTCAACGGCAAGGTTATAATGAGGTTTGCTCCAAACCCTTCGGGGCCTTTGCACATAGGTCACGCGAGAACCGCCATCCTCAACGATGAATACAGGCGTAAATACGGCGGAAAACTGATACTCAGGATAGAGGATACAGACCCTTCGAGAGTGGATTTGGATTCCTACCGTATGATAGAGGAGGATTTGAAATGGTTGGGCGTAGAGTGGGATGAAAGCATAACACAAAGTCGGAGGCTGCCTATATACGTTGATATGGCACAAAGGCTTCTTGAGCAGGGAGACGCCTACGTGTGCGACTGTGAAGAGGAGAAGTTCAGGGAGCTAAAGGCGAATGCCAAGGAATGCCCGTGCAGGAAGAACTCTCCGGAGAAAAACCTCGAGAGATGGGATAAGATGAAGGCCGGGGAAGACAAGAGCTCGGCTGTCATGCTGAAAACAGACATAAAGCACAAGAACCCTGCCCTGAGGGACTTCCCCATAATGCGGGTCATAGATATGGAGCACCCACTGACTGAGAAGGAATGGGGCTTATACCCTCTGATGAATTTTTCCGTTACTGTGGACGACCATTTTTTGAATCTGACCCACGTCATAAGGGGCAAGGACCACATAATGAACACCGAGCGCCAGAAATTCATATATAAATATCTCGGTTGGGAGATGCCCAACTACATCCACAACGGTCTTATGAGTATAGAGGATGCGGTTTTGAGCACTTCCGTTATAAGCAGGGGAATCAAAGACGGCACATACACCGGATGGAGTGACGTACATCTTGCCACGTTGAGGGCATTGAAGAAGCGCGGCATACAACCAGTTGCTATACGAAATTTGATGAAGGCCATAGGCATAGCCGAGGTGGATATCCTATTCGATTGGCAGACATTATATGCGGAGAACAAAAAAGTCATAGAAGAGAAGGCGAACCGCTTCTTCTTCATACCTGAACCGGAGGAGATGTGGCTGAAGGGTGTTCCGAAGGAAATAAAGAAGATAAAGGTGCCCTTACATCCCGATTTCCGGGCAAGGGGGTTCCGGGAGATACAATTGAACGGCCGCAAGGGGGGCGATACCATAAAGATGTTCCTATCCAAGAAAGACACGGAGGATATTAAGGTGGAGGACAATATCAGACTTAAGAATTTCGCTAATATCAAGATAATGGAAAGAAGACCCTTAATGGCAAAATTCCTTAAAGATAAAAAGCTTGACGTAAGGAAGCTACAGTGGCTTCCTGAAGATGTCATAGGTTGCGAAGTAATAAGCCCCGAGGGGAACGTCGCAGGTTTTGCGGAAGTGGGCTGCAGGAACTTGGAGCACGGGGATATAATCCAGTTCGAACGCTTTGGCTTCGTCAGAGTAAACAGCGTAGATGAGAGGGGTATAATATGTTATTTCGCCCATCGATAGGTTTTTAAAGCTTTATTCTCTAACTTAGACCTGTATTTCTCAGGTCACTAATGAGACCAATGAAATTAAATGAGGTCAAAGATGGCTGCATACGTAAAATTTGAAACACCTGAAACTTTGCAGAAAAAGGTCATAGAAGTTGTTGATCTTGCGAAGACAGGAGGCGGAAAGGTAAGGATAGGAGTTAATGAGGTAACGAAAGCTGTTGAAAGGTCGAAAGCCAAGTTGGTTGTAATGGCTGAAGACGTCGACCCTCCCGAGATAATGATACACATACCCATTATCTGCAAGGAGAGGGAAATCCCGTACGTTTATATCAAAACAAAGGACGAACTCGGGAAAGCCGCAAGCCTCAGAGTTCCAACCTCCTCAGTCGCGATAACAGAGGAAGGCAAAGCAAAGAAAGTGCTGGAAGAAGTGGTTAAAGAAGTAAGCAAACTGAAGTAAGATGGCGGACAAGGAGAAAAAACAGGCTGAAGAGGAGAAGAAAGAACAGAAAGCCAAAACTGGGAAGGAAGAATCTCCTAAGAAAGACGCACCCAAGGAAACGCCTAAGAAAGACGCACCCAAGGAAACGCCTAAGAAAGACTCTCAAAAGAAAGAAAACAAGTCTGAAGAAGCGCCCAAGAAAAAGGGCTCCAGCCGTGTGAGCGTTGAAGACGCTACGCCTGCACAGGTCGTAAAGGTATTCAAGAAGGCGGGACTTTACGGGGAGTGTTATCAGGTTCTTGTCAGGATATTAAGCGGCAACGACAAGGGCAACCTGCTAAGGCGCAACGTAAGGGGGCCTGTCAGAGAGAATGATGTTTTAATGCTCAAAGAAACAGAGCGAGACGCGAGAGCAATATGATAACCAAGAAAATGTGTTCCTTTTGTGGAAAGGAAATAGAACCCGGAACCGGGAAGATGGTGATTTCGCCGGCAGCCGTTATTACGAATTACTGTTCGTCTAAGTGCGAGAAAAACGCCCTTAAACTGAAGAGGAAGGCCAGAAAGGTTAAGTGGACTGAAGAGTATATCGGAGAGAAGAAGATACGGGTTCATAAACTGGAGCAAGAAAGGCCGAAGAAAAAGAAGCAAGAGAAAAAGCCGGAGCAAGAGACACCCAAGGAAACGCCTAAGAAAGAGACAGTGAAGGAAGAGACACCCAAGGAAACGCCTAAGAAAGAGACAGTGAAGGAAGAGACACCCAAAGAAACGCCTAAGAAAGAGACAGTGAAGGAAGAGAAGACGCAGAAAGACGACAAACCCATGGAAAACGAGTCTAAAAAAGAGGCGAAGAAATAAGATGCAAAGAACGTTTGTGATGGTCAAGCCCGACGGGGTCTACAGAAGGCTTATAGGCAAGGTTATCCAGCGCTTTGAAGACAAGGGTTTTAAAATAATAGCCATGGATTTCAAGAACATGTCTAAAAAACAGGCCGAGGAACTATACTCGGTTCACAAAGGCAAGGATTTCTACGACAAGCTTATCAACTATATAACTGCCGGCCCGGTGGTAACCATGGCCCTTGAGGGCAAGAGCGTCATAGACTCCGTAAGAAAGGTCATTGGGGCTACGAACCCCGCGGAGGCCTTGGCCGGAACAATCCGCGGAGACTATGCTTCAGAGATAAGAAGGAACATCGTGCACGCGTCTGATTCCAAGGAAAGCGCCGAGCGGGAACTAAAAGTCATATTCGGGGACAGGTTCGTTGATTATACGGAGCTGGACGAAGAGTGGTTATATGAGGGGGATTAAGCATTACTTAACCCTATTCTTTTTCTTTTATCCCTTATAGCCTCGCCTTTTTCTTGCCTTTTCCCAACCTCTCTTTCTTTCAGGTTTTTTCCTCTTCGTCTCTCTTGTATTGCGATTTTTCCTACTCAGGAGTAACTCCGCTGTTTGCTCAGCATTTCCCTCATTATAACTGTGTTTTCCAGAATTTAGGGGCCTCACTGGAGGGCTCGTATTCCCTTGCTGTTTCGAATGTCCAGGGCTCATCCCTTGCGGTTTCGAATGTCCAGGGCTCATCCCTTGCGGTTTCGAATGTCCAGGCCCCGTATTCCCGACCTCTTTATGGGGTGTAGTTTGAGTTTGCGTTTTCTCTGGGGGACGACGTTTTACGCGGCTAAAGAGACGTAGAACGGCCTTTCCCAGCCCTGTAAAGCTCCTGTTCCCCATTCTTGGCGGCATTTTACCATTATAACGCGCAAAAACTTAAAAATACCTCATTAGCTGACGTTCCATTCGGAATCTTCAGTTAGTCGGGGTTGCAGAATCAATAAACCCCCGCGTTTTTCAACCCTTTATCAGCCTTAATCTCTTCTTCCTTGGTTTTAAGGACTTTGCCGGAGACTGTCGCTATGCCGTTGTCGTTTGTCTTTATCTTGACGTTCTGGAACTGCTTGTAGGTAATTTCGTCTTTGCCCGTTTCTATGTCCTGCGCGAAAACCTGGTCTCCAAGCTTTGATTTTTGCGCGAGCAAAACACCTACTTCATGTTTTTTCTCGGCCGCTAAAAGCATTCCCCGGCTTTCTACTCCGCGCAGCTTCGCGGGTTTTAGATTGGTGAGAACGCAGATGTGTTTTCCGAGGAGTTCTTCGGGTTTGTAGTATTCCCTTAGACCGCCCACGAGTTGGCGTTTTTCCTTGCCTAAATCAACCTGCATGACGTATAGCTTGTCTGCATCGGGGTGTTCCTCTACCTTTTCTATCTTCGCGACTTTGATATTGAGTTTCGCGAACGGCTCCTGAATCTTAAAATTATCCAGCTCTTTCTCTATCTTCTTTACGAGAATTTCGGGTTTGTTGATTTTATGGTTCTCCATTTTCTTGCCGAGGTCTTTCCATGTTTGTGGTTCTATGTTGAGTTGTTTGAACAGGTCTTCGGAGAAGCGGGGGAGTATCGGCTGTATCAGTATGGCAAGGTCTTTTACTATATTAGCGCAGGTTGTCAGCACTTTTCTCTTCTCTTCCTCATCATTCATCTTCCACGGCTGTTTTTCCTGGAAGTACTGGTTGCCAAAGGCTGCAATACGGTTTATCTCCTGAACTGCCTGCCGGAAGTTGTATGATTCGTATGCTTCGGCTGCCTTATCCGTGTTGATATCTTTCAGCACTTTGTCGTCCGCTTTCCCCAGCTCCCCATCCAGCTTCGCCTGCGTGAAACTTAACGTCCTGTAACAGAAGTTCGCGATTGTTGCAACAAGCTCGTTGTTTATCCTCGCCTTGAAGTCATCGAAATCGAGATTTATATCGGACATCGAGTTGGAGAGGTTACTGGCAAAGTAATATCTTAAGTATTCCGGATCAAGATGTTCGAGGTACTTTCTGGCTGTTATAAAAGTGCCCCTGCTTTTGCTCATCTTCTCTCCGTTTACGGTCAGAAACCCGTGGACAGCTATGTTCTCCGGCATGTTAAACCCGGTAGCGTGGAGCATAGCCGGCCAGAAAAGGAAGTGGAAGTATATTATGTCCTTGCCGATGAAGTGTATTATGCGCGAGTCGCCCTTCCAGTAGTCCTCGTACTTGCATTTCTTTTGTTTACAATAATTCTCGGTGCTGGAGATATATCCAATGGGTGCGTCTAACCAGACGTAATAATATTTGTCCTCTTCCCCGGGAATTTTAAAACCGAAGTACGGCCCGTTGCGTGAGATGCACCAGTCCTGCAGGCCTTCTTCTATCCAGTTCAGGACGTAGTTTTTCACCTCGTCCTGCAAATTTTTGTTGTTCTTTAGCCATGAGTCGAGATATGGGGACATCTCCCCGAGTTTGAAGAAGTAATGTTCAGTTGCCTTGTTTACCGGCGATGTTTGGCAGATGCTGCAGTGCGGGTCTATCAGACCTTGCTCGCCTATTGTCGAGCCGCATGCTTCGCAGACGTCTCCGTATTGGTCTTCTGCGCCACACTTCGGGCATTTGCCGCGTATAAAACGGTCTGGGAGAAAGCGCTTGCATTTTTCGCAGTAGTTTGCATCAATTGTTTTCGTGTATATGAGGTTCTTTGATTTCAGGGTGTTGAAAAAGTGGTCTGAAAGCCTCTTGTTTTCCGGGCTGTTGGTGGAGTAGTAGGAGTCGAATGCTATGAGGAAATCCTTGAAATCCTGCTCGTGTTCTTTGTGGTATTTCTCCACTAGTTTTTCCGGCGTTATGCCCTGTTTTCGCGCGTTTATCTCTATCGGAGTGCCGTGAGTGTCATCCGCGCAACAGTATATTGCGTCTTTACCCCTACTTTTCAGGAATCTTACGAATACGTCGGCCTGCACATATTCTACAAGATGCCCTATATGTATGGGTCCGTTCGCATACGGAAGCGCAGCAGTAACTAGAATTTTTTCCATCTTTCATAAGTTATAAGGGTTAGGTAGAAAAGAGAATATTACGCACTGTTTTTATACTTGAGCCCTCTAACTATACACATTTTCTCGGAGCGCGTTGTTTGCGCTTCGTGCAAGTTTTTGACTTGCGTGTTAACTAACTGCTCAAATCCTGATATTTGGGGTTGCAGATTCATACTTAGAGTTTATAATGGCGAAATACCATAAACCGAGGGCAGGAAGCCTCGGTTTTTCACCAAGAAAGAGGTCTAAGAAGGAGACGCCGAGGATAAAGTCATACCTTAAGGCAGACCAGGCCAAGTTGTTGAGTTTTTCGGGGTATAAGGCCGGCATGACGCATATTATCGCCGGTGACCTTGATAAGAACTCACCGACGTCCGGAATGGATGTCATGATGCCCGTTACTGTTCTCGAATGTCCCCCCGTTGTCGTTTTTGCAATTCGCGCTTATACAAAAGGTTATGAAGGTTTAGAGGTATTGACTGATGTTTTTGCGGAAAAACTCGACAAGAACCTCACCAAACGTCTTTCGGTTCCGAAAGAGCCGAAGACAAAAGATGCCTGGAAATTCATCGAGGAGAACATCGATGACATAACCGAGTTTACTGCTTTGTGCCACACGCAACCCTCAAAATCTTCTGTCTCAAAAAAGAAGCCGGATGTCATGGAGATAGGCATTGGTGGAGAAGTGAAAGACCAGCTCGAGTACTGCAAGAAAGTACTGGGCAGCGAGGTTCCGGTTACAGAGCTTTTCGATGATTTAACGTTCATTGACGTGATTGCGGTGACAAAGGGCAAAGGCACGCAAGGCCCCCACAAGAGATGGGGCACCAAGCTCCAGAAGAGGAAGCACAAGAGGGGCGGACACTCAAGACTCGTAGGTTGTATAGCCGCGTGGACTCCTGCCGCAGTAAGGTGGTTCGTACCGCAGAGGGGTCAGATGGGCTACCACAAGAGGACTGAATTCAACAAACTCATAGTAAAGATAGGCGAGGAAGGAAAGGAAGTCACACCTTCCGGCGGCTTCATCAACTACGGAGAGGTGAAGGGCACCTACATTATAATAAAAGGCTCGGTTCCCGGGCCGGTCAAGAGGCTCGTGAGGATAAGGCCTGCCATAAGGGCCCACGACGAGCCGGATAAGATCGAATTAAAGAGGATAAGCACAGCCTCTAACGCAGGAGCATAATGACTGACAAAACAGGTAAAGGAAACGCGAAGGTTTTATCGCTTAAAGGCACTGTAAAGTCCACTATAGACCTACCAAAGGTTTTTGAAACAGAATACAGGCCGGATGTAATACAAAAGGCTTCGGTGGCCGAGGCGAGTCAGGAAAGACAGTCATACGGCACCAACGACAGGGCAGGTTTGAATACGACTGCAGAGTATTATTCAAGAAGAAAGGGCGTTTACCGGATGACGATGAACCGGGGTATGTCAAGATTACCAAGGCTTAAAATACCGGGCGGCGGTTTGGGCAGGGTAGCCCAGGTTCCACAGTCCAGGGGCGGAAGGAGAGCTCACCCCCCGAAGGCTGAGAAAGATTTTTCAAAGAAGATAAACAATAAAGAGTACCTACTTGCAATCAAGTCCGCAATAGCTGCCACGAGTGACGGGGAACTTGTCAAAGGCGAGGGACGAAACCATAAGATAGGGGATATCAGCATACCTTTGATAGTGGAGAAAGCCTTTGCAGGAATTGATAAAACCACTAAGGTCATAGAGGTTCTTGAAAAGCTCGGTTTGAAAGACGAGCTTGAGAGGGCAGAGGACAAGAAGACCAGGACAGGAAAGGCCAAAGCCAGGCGTGGCAGAAAGAAACAGAAGACATCGGTGCTTATCGTTGTAGGCGACGAGTGCAAACTCCAGAAGTCAGCCGGAAACCTTCCGGGGGTGGATGTTTCAACAGTTGACGATTTGAACGTTAACCTTCTTGCACCAGGCGGATATCCCGGCAGGATGACCATATGGCTGGAAGACTCCTTTGAAAAACTCAATGAGATATAAAATGAAATCCAAGATACTACTTTATCCGATACTGACCGAAAAGTCTCTGGACGTTCTTGAGAAGGAGAACAAGATCGTTTTCGCAGTCGGCGATAAGGCCACAAACCAGCAAATCAGAGACGAGGTCGAAAAGGCATACAAAGTCAAAGTCGACAGCATAAATGTCTTAAACAGCTTCGGTAAAGGAAAGAAAGCGTTTATAAAGTTAAAACCTGATTTTGAAGCGGGGAAGATAGTCTCGGATATGGGGCTGATGTAACGAAATGGGAAAAAGAATAATCCAAAGGAAAAGAGGGGCTGGAGGCCCTATATACAAGTCGCCTAAACATAGGTTTTTGTCTCCGGGTGAACACCTCCCTCTGCAACAGTTCAAGAAAGGCGGAATACTTCAGGTGGTAGATATAGTGAACGATCCTTCCAAGTCAGCACCTTTACTCAAAGTCATAGATGAGGATTTCAAGGAGCATTACATATTGGCTTCTGCAGGTGTTTCAACAGGGAAGATTCTTCATTATGGTAAAAAAGTCACTGTGAAAGCCGGAAACATGATGTTTTTGGGCAGCGTACCTGAAGGAACACAAGTCAACAACATAGAGAAAACCCCCGGAGACGGCGGCAAACTCGTCAGGGCTACAGGTGATTTCGGGGCTATAGTCTCGCACGACAGACAGAAAAAGACAACGAAAATAAGGCTTCCTTCCAAGAAAAGCATTGATATAAACTCGAACTGCAGAGCAACGATAGGCGCAGTTGCGGGCGCAGGAAGGAAAGAAAAGCCTTTTTTGAAGGCAGGGAACAAGTTCAAGGCTATGAAAGCAAGAAACAAGCTTTATCCGAGGACATCAGCATCAAGTATGAATGCGGTGGACCACCCGTTCGGTGGCCGCACGAAGCCCGGAAGGTCAACCAGTTCGCCAAAACACGGTTCTCCGGGCCAGAAGGTAGGAAACATAGCTCCAAGAAGAACCGGAGCCAAGAAACACAAGAAAGTAGACTAAGATGGCAAAAAAGGAATTTAAATATCGCGGAAAATCAGTAGAAGAGTTGAAGTCTATGTCTTTAGAAGAGTTCATAGAGCTTCTGCCCTCAAGAAGGAAGAGATCCATACAAAGGATGCTCAATGCGGGGCCGGATGACGAACGCCTTAAGCTCTACAAAGACATAAAGCAGTCTATTGAAAACGGTATTAACAAACCGATAAAGACTCACTGTCGCGATTTTGTAATATTCCCGGGAATGATAGGCATGACGATAAAAGTCTACAACGGCAAGGAGTTCGTTGAAATTGTAATAAAAGACGCAATGGTCGGCCACATTCTTGGAGAATTCGCACTTACAAGACACATGGTCACCCACTCAGCTCCGGGTATAGGAGCCACGAGGTCGACTAAGTTCGTTTCAGTGAAATAATAAGATAAAAGAGCTACGATGAAACTTGGATATGCGTGT
>Ga0272442_10004748_pt1 | contig 18420 bp, 9 predicted proteins | sample SSMForm2O_FD_200262 | JGI IMG/M metagenome (GOLD analysis project Ga0272442, IMG submission 200262) | Marine sediment archaeal communities from Little Sippewissett salt marsh, Falmouth, MA, United States - SSM-Form-2O | ecosystem: Environmental > Aquatic > Marine > Wetlands > Sediment ... | reverse complement strand
CGTCCGGCCTTCGGCCGGCCGCGAGCGGCGGTTGCCCTTCGGGGCGCCTTCGGCGTCCTAAACCGCAGGTCGCCGGTTCGAGTCCCGCCGGGCGTAGTGGGGGTTCGCGCTCAGGGCGTCCGGCCTTCGGCCGGCCGCGAGCGGCGGTTGCCCTTCGGGGCGCCTTCGGCGTCCTAAACCGCAGGTCGCCGGTTCGAGTCCCGCCGGGCGTAGTTTGTGCGCGAGCTATCCGTCTTGCGACGGGGCGATGCGGGGGCGGGGGAGTTGACTGTTGGTGGGGAATCGGTAGGCTGTTCGGCGGCTGGTGTTGTGCCGACAGGAGAGCCCGCGCGTGGTGAAGCAGCCTGTCCTCCGCAAAGCGATTGGTCTCGTTGCCACGGGTGGCGGGTTTGCGGTGGCGCTGTGGGGGGTGGCTTGGCTGTTCCTGCCGGACCTGTCGGGCGGGGGCAAGGCCTATACGCCCGAGGAGGTCCGCGCGGCCCAGAAGGCCCGCGACGTTCGCTTCGATCCCAACGACCTGCCCGTGATCCACCAGCACGTGGACTACGGCGAGGGCCCGGCCGGGGCGTGGTACCCCAAGGGCGAGTCGCCGATCCTGGCCGAGCTTGTTCGCGAGGGCAGCCTGCCGCCGGTGGCCGAACGCGTCGGCCCCGAGCCGGTCGTTCTGAAGGGCTGCGAGGGCATCGGCACGTAGGGCGGGACCTGGCTGCGCGTGGCGACCTCGCCGGGTGACGTGAGCATCATCACGTGGCGGCTGGCGGGCGTCGGGCTCTGCCGATGGTCGCCGCTGGGCTATCCCATCCAGCCGCACCTGGCCAAGAGCGTGACCGTCTCGGCTGACAGGCGGGAGTATCTCATCACGCTGCGCAAGGGCGTGCGATGGTCTGACGGCCGGCTGCTGACCACCGACGACATCATGTACTGGTGGAACGAGGAGGTGAACGACAAGGCCGTCTGGGGCATGGCCCCGGACTGGATGCGGGTGGGGGGCACGGTCGGGCGCGTCGAGCAGGTGGACAAGCTCCGCGTGAAGTTCGTCTTCGACGTGCCGCACGGGCTGTTCCTGGAGCAGCTCTGCATGATCGGCGCCGGGCCGGTCAACTCGCCGGCGCACTATCTTCGGCAGTACCACCCGCGCCTGGGCGACGAGAAGGTCATCGCCCGCGCGATGGCCGACTACAAGCTGCCGAGCCGCCGGGCACTGTATACGTATATGCGGGACTACATGAACCCGGAGCACCCGCGGCTCTGGCCGTGGGTCTACCGGAAGTTCAAGCCCAACCCCCCGCAGGTGTTCGTGCGCAACCCGTACTTCTTCGCGGTGGATGGCGAGGGCAACCAGTTGCCGTACGTCGATCGCGTGCAGTTCGACATCCAGCCGAACGCCATGCTCGCGCTCAGCGCGGCCAACGGCAAGATCACGATGCAGACGCGTCACATCCGCTACCAGGACTACACCGAGCTGATGAGCCGCCGGGCGGAGTCCGGCACGCGGATCCTGCACTGGTACCCGGCGACGCGATCGGTCTGGGCGATCAACCCGAACATCATCCGGCGGGTGGACCCGGCCCGGCCGGCGACGAAGCTCAAGGCCCGCCTGCTGGCGGACAAGCGCTTCCGCCAGGCGCTGTCGCTGGCGATCGACCGCAAGGCGATCATCCAGGCCGAGTACAACAACCAGGTCGTCCCCGCGCAGGTGGCGCCCGGGCCGGAGTCGCCGTTCCACCACGAGAGGGTGATGACGGCGTTTACGGAGCACGACCCGGCGCGGGCGAACCGGCTGCTCGACGAGTTGGGCCTGACGCGGCGCGACCTGGAGGGCTACCGCACGTTCCCTGACGGTTCGCAGATGGCCTTCTACCTGGACTTCTGCGCCTACACGGGCGTCGGGCCGGCGCAGTTCATCGTGGACGACTGGGCGAAGGTCGGCCTGCGCGTGATCGCCCGCGAGCGGAGCCGCCCGCTGTTCTACACACAGAAGGACGCGATGGACTTCGACCTGAATGTCTGGTCCGCCGCGAGCGACTACCTGCCCCTGTGCTGCCCGCGGTACTTTGTCGCGCACAACGGCGAGTCGTTTTACGCGGCCGGCTTCGGGCACTGGTTCCGACGCGGGGGCTTCTACGGCAGCGAAGACGCCATGCGGGGCAACTGCCTCGTGCCCCCTGCCGACCACCCGATGTACCAGGCCATGGTCGCCTACGAGAAGGCACTCCAGGCGCCGACCCTCGCCGAGCAGCGGAAGGTCTTCAACCGAGCCCTGGACATCGCGGCGGAGAACACCTGGACGATCAATATCTCCAGCCCGCCGCCGCAACTCGTCGTGGTCAAGAAGGGCTTTCGGAACGTGCCCGACAACGCCCTGTACGGGCATATCTTCTACACGCCCGCCAACGCGGGGCCCGAGACATTCTACTTCGAGAAGCCCGAGGCATCGCCCGGGGCGATCGCCGAGACCAAGCAGTCGATCCTCCAGCCCGTGCTCCGGCCCGGGCGAGCCGAGCCGGCGCCGGCGGCGGGCGAGTCCAGCCCCGCCGGGCGCATCCTCACGACCGTGCTGAAGGTCCTCCTGCTGGGGATCGCCGGCGCGGGCATCCTCCTGGTGGCCGTCCGCCATCCGTACATCGGCCGGCGACTGCTCATCATGGTGCCCACGCTCGCGGTCATCTCGGTGGTCGTCTTCGCGATCATCCAACTGCCCCCGGGCGACTACCTCACCGCGCAGATCATGCGCCTGGAGGAGTCCGGCGACGAGGCCGACCGCGAGCGAATCGAGGACCTCAAGAAGCTCTTCCGCTACGAGGACCCGCTCTGGAAGCAGTACAGCCGGTGGATGGGCCTGCGATGGTTCGCCACGTTCGACCCCACCGACGAGGGGCTGCTCCAGGGCAACATGGGGCGCTCGATGGAGACCACCCAGGAGGTCAACACGATCGTCGGCGACCGCATCCTGCTGACGGTCCTCATCTCGCTGGGGACGATCCTGTTCACGTGGGCGGTGGCGATTCCGATCGGCATCTACTCGGCCGTGCGCCAGTACTCGCTGACGGACTACGTGCTGACGTTTGCCGGCTTCATCGGCATGTGCGTGCCGGCGTTCCTCCTGGCGCTGATCCTGATGGCCGTCTCGGGCGTCTCGGGTCTGTTCTCGGCCGAGTACGCCGCCATGCCGGAGTGGACGTGGCCCAAGGTCGCCGACCTGCTGAAGCACGTGTGGATCCCGGTGGTGGTCCTGGGCGTGGGCGGCACGGCGGGCATGATCCGCGTGATGCGCGGCAACCTGCTCGACGAGCTCAAGAAGCCCTACGTCATCACCGCGATGGCCAAGGGCGTCCGCCCGGTGAAGCTCCTGTTTAAGTACCCGGTCCGCCTGGCGTTGAACCCGTTCATCTCGGGCATCGGCGGGCTGTTCCCGCAACTCGTCTCCGGCGGGGCGATCGTCGCGATGGTGTTGAGCCTGCCGACGGTCGGCCCGCTGATGCTCGCCGCCCTGTTCGCCGAGGACATGTACCTGGCCGGCTCGATGCTCATGGTCCTGAGCCTGCTGGGCGTCTTCGGCACGTTGGTCAGCGACCTGCTGCTGCTGTGGCTCGACCCGCGGATCCGCTTCAAGGGGGGCGCGCGATGAACGCCCTCGCGGAACATCACCCCGCCTGGCCGCTCGCCCGGACACAGTCCCAGTGGCACCTGATCCGTCGGCGCTTCGCGCGCCACCGCGTCGCCGTCATCGCCCTCTACCTGCTCGTCCTGCTGTACCTGCTGGCCATCTTCGCGGAGTTCGTCGCGCCGTACCCGGCCGACGCGCGAGACCTGGACCATCCGTACTGCCCGCCGCAACTGCCGCGGCTGAGCCTCGACCACGGGCTGCACGTCCGCCGCCTCGTCTGCCAGGTCGATCCGATCACCTTCCGCAAGAGCTACCGCCAGGACGCCAACGACGCGATCCCGCTGGGGCTCTTCGTTCGCGGCGAGCCGTACAAGCTCTGGGGCCTGATCCCCATGGAGCGCCGGCTGCTGGGCGTGGACCACGAGGCCTACCGGCGGACGCACCCGGGCGCGGCGACGCGGGGGACCTTTTACGCCCTCGGCGCGGACAAGTACGGCCACGATATCCTCAGCCGCATCCTCTACGGCTCGCGGATCTCCCTGTCGGTCGGGCTGATCGGCATCGCGTTCACGTTCGTCCTGGGCATGACGATCGGGGGCGTCTCCGGCTACGTCGGCGGGGGCCTGGACACGTTCATCCAGCGGGCCATCGAGATCGTCAACTCGTTCCCGCGGCTGCCGCTGTGGATCGCGTTGGCGGCCGTCATGCCCGGCGACTGGTCGGCGTTGCGGATCTACTTCGCGATCACGATCGTCCTGAGCCTGCTGGGCTGGACGCGTCTGGCGCGGGTGGTGCGGGGCAAGATTCTCAGCCTTCGCGAGGAGGACTACGCCATCGCGGCCCGGCTCATCGGCGCGGGGCACGGGCGCATCCTCTTCCGCCATCTGCTGCCCGGCTTCGCCAGCCATATCATCGTCTCGCTGACGTTGAGCATCCCGGGCATGATCCTCGGCGAGACCTCGCTGAGCTTCCTCGGGCTCGGGCTCCGCCCGCCGGTCGTCAGTTGGGGCGTCATGCTCCAGGACTGCATGGACGTCAAGGCCGTCACAATCTACCCCTGGCTGCTCCTGCCGGTCGTGTTCATCGTGCTGACGGTGTTGTGCTTCAACTTCGTCGGCGACGGCCTGCGCGACGCGGCCGACCCCTACGCGGCCAAGTAAACGCCCGCCGCGGCGGCCGGTTCACTTCGCGTGGCCGCTACGGGGCGTCAGCGTGATGGCGCGGAAGTTCATGACGGCCACGCCGGGCTTCGTCCGCGGCGTGAGGGATACCGCCAGCTTGCCGGGCTTGTCGATCTCGATCGTCCCCAGCGACTTCGTGACGAACGTCTCCCAGTCGCCGGTGGCCTCGACCGTGCCGGTCAGGGACTTCTCGCCAACGGTCACCGCGTACCGCGCGCCGGCACTGGAGGCCGGGGTCGCCAGCGTGATCGCCACGTCGTACGCCCCGGCCCGCGCGAACGTCACGGTCCACTGGAGAGAGGCCTTGTCGTTTCGCCAGGAGCCGAGGTAGTCCTTGCGGCGGTCGTAGGTGGGGTGGGGTTTCGGGCCGGCGATCTTCGCGTCGCGCGGGCTGAGGGACACGTCGTGGCCCCGAGCGATCTGGACGGTGATGTCCTTCTGCTCGCGGAGGACCTTCAGGCGAACGTCGCTTCCGGGCTCGGCGGCGCGGTAACGGGCGAGCAGGGTGGCCAGGTCGCGAACGTCCTTGCCCCCGACGCCGAGGATCAGGTCGTTCTTCCGCAGGCCTTGCCGGGCGGCGGCGCTGCGGCTGGGGGCGGCCAACACGAGCACGCCGATCTCCCCGCCCACTCCGGCGGCGGACATCTCTCCCTGGCCGATGAGGTTCTTGACCTTCGCGCCGAGCCACTCGACGACGCGTCCGTCGCGCGAGGACCGCCGCGCGGGCTTGCGCGAGGCCTGGCCGAACGTGATCTCCGGCGTTCGGGCCCGAGCGCGAAGCCGGGGGCTGACGACGCCGAACGAATCCATCGGGAAGCTCTCGAAGCCGAGCGTCCGCGCGGGCGAGTCGTCGGCGACCCGGAAGTCGCCCTTGGCCGGGGCGACGAACTTCGCGTCGCCGACGATCGAGTTCGCGTCGCGCCCGGAGGACGTCTGGAGCTCCCTGGCCGGGCCGGACCGCCCCGGCGCGTGCAGCAGGTTGTTGTCGCATTCCTTGCCCCAGGGCTTGGGCACGCGGATCGGCCGGTACGGCGTCATCACGATGTTCCGCCGGAAGACGTCACCGCTGCCGGCGAACCACACGTGCGGATGGAACGAGTTGCCCACCATGATGTTGTTCTCGACCGTTCGGAAGAAGCCCTCGCGCAGCTTAATGCCCCCGCGCAGGCAGAGGTTGTTGTAGATGTGGTAGTTGCTCGATCCGTCGTCGAGGTCGATATCCCACCCGTGGTCGCACCGCCAGCGGTTGTTGCGGAGGATCGTCGTCTTGGCGGCGTCGAGGCGGATCATCTCCGGGTGCTCGGCGGCGAGCCGCTCCATCGTCTTGCGGTTGGGATGCCACCAGCGGTCGCGCCCCCAGGAGTTGAACGATCCGTGGTCGCCCGTCTCCTTGACCGTCTCGAAGACGTCGTTGAACTCGATCACGTGCCCGCCCCAGGTACCCTCGGAGATATTGATGCCCGCCCGCGGCAGGTCGTAGATCGTGTTGTGGCTGACGGTGATCTCGGCGGACATGGAGATCTGCACGCCGGCGATCTGCTTCTCGACGCGCCCGAGGCCGTGCATCAGGTTGTCGTGCACGCGGCAGTGGGCGGGGTAGTTCTCGCCTTTGGGCCCGGCCGCGAGGTCCATCTTCTCGCGCGGGACGGACTCGTGGTACTCGAAGCTCCCCGACCGCACCGCGTTCGGGTCGCCCACGAAGCAGACCCCGCTCGCGCCGGCGTGGGCGATCTCGCAGCCGGTAATCTCGACGCGGCGGTTGTAGTTGCTCACGAAGACGGCGTTGCCCCCGACGGCGTCGAGGTGGCAATCGGCCAGGGCGCAGTCCTCGGCGCCCTCGAAGAGCACGGCCCCGCCCCGATAGATGCACCAGTCGCTCCGCAGGAGGGGCTCTTTCGTCCGCATGAACGTCCGGGCCGTGTGCGTCAGCCGCAGGCCCCGCAGCGTCACGAACCGCACGGGCTCATCCCGCGTGCCGCGGAACTCGAACAGGTGGTCGATGCCCGCCAACTCCACCGTCGCCCGGGCGAGGTCTGTCCCCGCCGGCGGGAGGAAGTACAGCACCCCCTTGGCCCGGTCGAGGTACCACTCGCCGGGGGCGTCCAGCTCCTCGAAGACGTTCTCGACGAACCGGTGGCTCGCGTGCATGCCCATCCGCCGGTTGTTCTGCCAGCCGCCGACGTACTTCACCTGCCCCTTGGCGTCCTTGCCGGTGATGCGGTAGTGGAAGTCGCCCCAGTGGTTGCGGTGCATCGCGTGGATCAGGCCCCCGGCCGGGTCAGCCCAGCCGGCCGCACGCCGGGCACTGAAGGCGTCTCGTGAGAAGCCCCCGAAGTACTGCGCCTTGGGATTGTAGTTCGGGTACCGGGCCAGCCGCTGGCGAACCCCGTTGACGAACAACTGGTCGAACGAGAGCTTGCCCGCCATGCCGGCCGGGACGTCAGCCCGGACGATACCCCCCTTGTAGGGCGTCCATTTCAAGTCGAGTCGGATCCCGCCACTGATGGTGACGGCTTGGTCGGGGGCGGCCTCGTAGACGATCGGTGCCTTGGCCGTGCCGGAGTCGGCCGCGGTGAAGACGACCGGCTCGGCGAGGTAGTACGTTCCCGCGGCGATTCGCACGGTCACGGGTCCGGGGGCATCGTTCTTCATCCGGCGGGCGAGGTCCCGTGCGGCCGGGAGGGTCCGAACCGGCTTGGACGACGTGCCCGGGTTGGCGTCGTCTCCCGAGCCGGCGACGTGGAGGACCTGGCCTTGCTGGGCCGCCGCGGCCAGGCCGCCCATCCCCACAGCCAACACGACCCATACGATCAGCAACAGGGGCTTTGTTATCATTGCGGTCTCCCAAGCAATCTCACGGGCTCGACACGACGTGCCCGACGCGATCGCTCTCGTCAGCATACTCGTACCGGACCACGGTTGGCAGGGTCATGTACTTCAACTCGCGGGGCATGCGTCGGCTGTCGCGGTCCACGAGGTACTGCACCTTCTTGGCCTCGATCGGGCGCCCGAGCCGATCGGTCTTCGTCACCAGCGCGCCGTCGGCCGCGAAGCGCTCGGTCTTGCCCTTGACGTACCGCGTCCAGCCGGTGAGCCGGCCGGCGGGGTCGTAGTGGTAGACGTCGCGCCAGTTCTTCTGCACGGTAAGGAAGCCGCTGACGAAGTTCCGCCGGTACGTCAGGTGGATCGCGCCGGGGAAGAGCACGTGGCGAATCAGCGCGACGTGGAACCACTCGAGGCGGTTGCGTTCCCACTTCGTCAGGGGCCGGTCCTTGGGCAGCCGGTCCGCCAGCGCGGGCTGGAGCTTCCAGCCGGCCGGGCTGCCGGCGGCGAGAATGCCCCGGCGGACGATCTCGTCGCGGGCGGTCTTGAAGGCGCGGGCGTGCTTCTCGCCGACGGTCGGGAGCATGGCCTCGATCCGGTCGGCGTTGGCGACGTAGAGGTCCGGGGTGTCCTTGATGGCGTTCAGGGCCTTCTCGATGGCGTCCTTGACGGACGCGCCGAGTGCCTCGCGGCGGCGGGTGAGGATGTCCTGGCCCGCCCGGCGGGCGTCGTCGAGCTTTCGCTTGGCGTCGCGGGCGGGCTTGTCGGTCGCCTTGTAGACCTTCTCGGCGGCGTCGAGGGTCTTCTGGGCGGCCTCGGCGCCCTTGGAGGCCTTCTTGGCCTTGTCCAGGGCCTTCCGCGCCTCGTCGCGGGTCTTGCGGGCGGCCTTGCGCTTCTCGTCGGCCTGGGTCCAGGCCTGGCGCGGCTCGGCCTCGGTGGCCTCGGCCTTGCGGAGTTCGGCCAGCGCCTCGCCGAACGCCGCCGACTGGGCCTTGCCGAAGTAGCATCCGAGCAACTTGGCCGGCAGGCTGTCGCCGGGCCCGGCCGCGGCCTTGAGCAGGGCGGGCCAGTCGGCCACGTCGTACCCGTCGGCGCGGGCGTTGTCGGTCGGATGCCCGATCGTGCTGTCGCCCCAGTCGTAGGCGACCTCGACGATCCGCCCGTCGGCGTCGTAGGTCCTCGCCTCGTTGGGCAGGTAGGTGAAGCATACGAAGGCCGGCGGCGAGTCGTACGCGCCGTTGTTCACGAACAGGCCGACGTCCACGCGGGTTGATTCCATGGCCGCGCCGTCGTGGATCGGCCGGCGGTCGTGGGGGTCCACCCGCAGCTCGACACGGGAGGCGTCCTTCTCGAGCGGCTTGATCCGGACGCGCGCGGGATCGCCTCGCAAGACGACCCAGTGGTACGTCAGCGCCCGGCGGTTGACGTCGTGGCTGCCCTTGGCGCTGAGGACCATTCGCCGGTGGAACCTCGTGGACCGCGCGACCCGGGCGATGGCCGACGGCGTGTCGAAGAGCTTCTCCGACGCGCCCGGCTCGAAGATCCCCCCCGCGCCCGTCGTGTCGTCCTCCTCGACCACCGAGAGTTGGGCCATCGGCGGGATCGTCTCCGGGCGGATCTCGTGGGCCATCTTCACCATCGCCAGCGGATCGACGTTGTGGCCTTCGAAGACGGTCGGGTGGGCTTTGCCCGTCCGGTAGTCCTTCGGGTAGTCCACGTTCTTGCCGCACGCGCGGAGGATCATCTGGACGGTCGGCATGAGCAGGCCGCTCTTGATGAGGCGTTTCTTCACCTCCGGGCGAAAGGCCGCCAGCGTGAACGCGACGGCCTCCATGAACGGGCGGTCCGAGCCGCTGGAGCCCTGCGAGGTGATCAGGTACGGCACGTTGGCGGGGAAGAGGTCGCCATATCCGCCGCGCCCATTGTGGCCGGCGTCGTGGTCGCGGTGCTCCGGGTAGATGTACAGGTGCCCGTTGCGGTACTGGCGTTGCATGATCGCGGCCATCCGGGACGAGGAGACGGCCCGGCGCGAGTTGCACCCACCGCTCGTCGGGCCCGAGGACGTCGAGCTGTTGCCCAGCGTCACGTGCGGGAACAGAAAGTGCAGTTGCAGCGCCCAGTCCATTCGACGCTGCTTGAGCTGCTCGGGGTACTCGACCTTGTCCAACTGGGGGAACTTGCCCGTGTTCAGGCGGGAGTGGCCCCGGTCGCGGTTGTCGTAGAAGTCGCCCGTGTTCCCCGCGGCTGAGCCTTCGGCGTACCAAGCCTTCAGCAACTTGCCGACCTCGCCGCGATCGGTCGTGATCGCGCCGGCCTTGACGAGCAGACGCCGGCGGACAGTCCGCCCCGCGCGAGGCGGCGGCTCGGCGATCGCGAACGTCAGGTCGTACGTGCCCGCCTGGCTCTCCGTCGGCACCCAACTCAGGACGCCCGTCTTGCTGTCGAGCACCATGTTCTTGGGCCGACGCGTGGGCTGGCCCTGCCTCTCGATGCGGACGAGGGCATAGTGTCGCACGCCCTTCGGCGCGTTCCCATCGGCCAGGCTCAGCGAGACGGTCTGGCGCGTTTTGACCGTCGTCGTCCCGGCGGGCGTCTCGCGTGCGCCGAGGCCGGTCGGCATTAGCGACGCCAGCAGGGCAGGCAGCGCCAGGGCCAACGCTGCGGGACGTACGGGGGAAGGCGTCTGGGCCTTCATGCGATCAACTCCTTCGGAGAGTTCGGGGGATACCACACCAGGAGACCCGGCCGAGCCTGTCGGCCTCCGGCGCCCCATGGGGCACCCAGCGGGGCTTGTCCGGATCACGGCTGGAACGGCTTGACCGCAGCTTCGGGAGCGTCGAGGTCCTTGAGGAAGGCGATCAATTTGCCATGCAGGTCGCGGCACACGTCGCCGTGGTCTGCGGCCACGTTGGTCTGGGCGTAGGGGTCGCCGGCCAGGTCGTACAGTTCCGGCGACGCGTCGGCGCCGATGGGGACGTAGGCCCAACGTTTCGTGTAGACGATGGGCGTGACTTTCTTGTGGGTGATCTTCTCGCCCGGCTTGACGCGGAGGAACGTGCCGGTGATGGCGAAGTCGTGGATCGGCTGCGTCGACTGCCCGCGAAGGAGCCCGACGAGGCTTTGGCCGTGGATCGGCTCGGGCGTTTCGGCCTCGACACCGGCGAGGTCCAGCAGCGTCGGCAGGATGTCCGGCGTCTGGGCGATCTCGTCGACCTCCCGCCCGCCTTCGAGGCCCGGGGCGGCGACCAGAAACGGCACGTGGGCGACCTCGGGGTAGATTGGCCAGCAGCGGTCGTCGCCGTCGTTGATGTTGCTCTTGCCCGTCCGCGCGTGCTCGCCGATGCTGAAACCGTGGTCGCTCGTGAACACCACGATCGAGTTTTTCCACAGGTCCAGGTCGTCGATCTTCTGGAGCACGCGTCCCACCCAGCGGTCGACGAGTTCGGCCTCGGCGCAGTAGTGGGCGCGGAGGTTGCGGAGCTCGGGGTCGGTGTAGTCGGCGCTTCGGCCGTAGTTCGGGTGGATCATCGCGCAGCCGGCGTAATCCGGGTCATAGCGGCGGACCATGTACTCCGGCGGGTTCCATGGCTCGTGCGGGTCGAAGAAGTCCACCCACAGAAACAGCGGGTCGTGGCGGTAGTTCTCTTCGAGCCATTTCACCGTGAGCCCGGCCGTTCGCGGCGGGAAGCACTGCTCCTCCCGGCCCCAGTTGGGGTTCATCCAGGTGGCCAGGTCCGGCAGGTTGTGTCCCTGGAAGTGGGAGCCCTTGCGGGTCTTGGCGGGGGGCATGACGTGCTCGATGGGGTGGTTCATGCGGAGCAGGTAGCTGTCGGCCTCCTGGCCTCGGGTGGCGAGGGCGGCGTGGAAGCCGTCGTCGAAGTCGGTCCGGTACAGGTGGGGGCAGTCGCAGATCAACTGCGAGACGTACCCCGCCGGGTGCAGGATCTGCGGCATGTGGTTGGGGCTGCTCTTGAGGCGGCTCTGCCAGGGGTACCACGGCCAGCCGTACCGGCCCGTCGTCAGGTCGGTGCGGTGGGGGATCGTCGGGAAGCTCGACGTGTACATCCGCGAGAAGCTCACGGCCCGTTCGCTGAAGGCGTCGAGACAGGGCGTGCGAACGGGCATGTCCATGGGCCCGGCCGCGGCGCGGTCAAAGAAGTTGTCATAGCGGAACGTGTCCGAAACCAGCAGGAAGATATTCACCGGCGTCTCCTTCAGGTTGGGGCCAACGGGTTCCAGGATACCCTCGGCCGGGGTCAGTGCAAGGGCAGAGGTTCGGGGGGACGAGGGGAGTTCCCGCGGAGTTGCCCGTCTTGGGCGGACTCATCCGCGGGCATTGGGGGCGGCGAGGCTTGCGGCCGTCTCGGCCAGCGCCAGGGCGGCCCGGCCGTTGGACTCCGTCACCACCCGTTGGTGCCCGCGATCGCGGAGGAAGGCCACCTGGTCGGCCAGCAGGGCCTGGACGCTCTCGGCGTAGACGCGTTGCTTGTCGGCGGCCGGCTCGTACGTCATGCGGATCCGCCGCGCCAGGCGTCGCGGGACGCCGCGCCCGGAGACTTCACCTTCTTCGGGAGCGAAGGTCCGGACGATCTCGATGCGGGCGCCGGGGCAGCAGGTCTCCAGGTCGGCCTGCGTCTTGTCGTTGACGACGGCGTCGATCGCGAGCGTCAGGGGGATCCACCCGTCCACGCGGAGGTCGCCCAGCTCGCAGACGAGCCGGTGGTCGGTTCGGTCCATCGGCATGACTTGGTCGAAGCCGTGGTAGTGGCTGACGACCGCGCCGTTCTTGAAGCCCAGCGTGCAGGTGACGCGGTCCTGCTGGCCGGAGCGGATCGCCTGCTGGCCGCCCATGCCCATACCCATGCCCGGGCCCGAGCCGAGTTGGGCGGCGGCGCTTCGGCGCGTCTCGGCGTGGGCGTCGAGGACCTCGCAGGGACCCAGCCAGTGCGTGTACAGGTCGAAGAAGTGCACCCCGTGCTCGACGAAGATCCCGCCCGAAACGTTGCGGTCCCAGAACCAGTGGTCGGCCCCCAGCTTGCTGTCCGACGCGCAGTTCGTCAGCCGGCCGGAAAGCACCTGGCCCAGCGCGCCGCTGTCGAGGACGGCCTTGACGGCGTCGGTGACGGCGTTGTGGCGGAGCACGAAGTTGACGGGCACGATCACCTCGGCGTCTCGTGCGGCTTCGAGCATCTCGTCGGCGTCGCGGACCCGCGTGGCAAGGGGCTTTTCGCACAGCACGTGCTTGCCCGCGGCGATAGCCGACATGACCAGCTTGTGGTGGCTGCTCGGGGGCGTGGCGATATGCACGATCTCGACGTCCTGGTGGCGGATCAGCGCCATGGGGTCCCCGTGGGCGGGGACGCGGAATCGGGCCCCCAGGCGGTCGGCCGCGGCCTGGTTGGTGTCCGCGACGGCCGAGACGCGCAGCTCGGGCATCGCCGAAAACGCCTCCAGGCAGAACTCCCCGAAGCCCCCGCAGCCGATCAGCCCCAGGGCGAGTCGCTCTTCGTCCGGCATGGTCCGCTCCTCTGTTTGAGCCGATAAGGTCCGGGCGCTCGTGGCATCACGGGCGTCCGGCTTGACTCCGGCGCCGCCAACATGGGATACTACCTTAATCCCCAGCTCCGGACGAGGTGGGGACGACAGCGGACGCGATGCCCGAGCAGGTTATTGTATGCTCAAATGGCTGGGAAGAGTATTTCTGAAGTTGATCGGCGGCAGCCGGAATGACCGGATCATCCGCGCGCGAATGAAGTTCGTCACCGAGGAGGTCAACCCGCTGGAGCCGCGGATGCGGGCGCTGAGCGACGAGGAGATGCTCACGCTGAGCCGGCAGCTTCGCCAGCGACTGGCTGACGGGGAGCCTCGCGACGCCGTCAAGGCCGAGGCCTTCGCGCTGATTCGCGAGGCGTCGCGGCGAGCGCAGAACCACCGTCAGTTCGACGTGCAGCTCGTCGCGGGGATGATCCTCGACCAGGGGTGGGTCGCCGAGGAGGCCACCGGCGAGGGCAAGACGATCGCCTGCTATCCGGCGATCTACCTGGCCGTGCTCCAGGGCATGAAGGCCCACGTCGTGACGGTCAACGACTACCTCGTCCAGCGCGACGCCGAGTTCGCCCGGCCGATCTTCGAGATGCTCGGCGTGACGGTGGGGTACATCGCCGCGGAGATGCCGACGGCCGGGGCCGAGGCCGAACCGCGCCGGCAGGCCTACGCCTGCGACGTCACCTACGGCACCAACAGCGAGTTCGGCTTCGACTACCTCCGCGACAACATGAAGTCGAGCGTCTCCGACCAGATGCAGGGCTCGCTGGACTTCGCCATCATCGACGAGGTGGACAGCATCCTGATCGACGAGGCCCGGACGCCGCTGATCATCTCGGGTCCGGCCTACGGGCAGACGGAGCGGTTCCGCAAGGCCGACGCCGTGGCCCGGGAGCTGATCGCCCGCAACCGCCCGTGGGACCGGGCCAACCGGCGCGTCGAGAGCCTCAAGCGCGAGCTCAAGGCCCTCGACGGCGAGAAATCCAAGGCCAAGGGCGACGCGATCGCCAAGGTCGAGAAGCGAATCGCCGAGGCCGAGGATCAACTCGCCGAGGCCGAGGACTGCCTCGAACAGGAAGACAAGTACTACGAGGTCGAGCTGGACAAGAAGTCCGTCCACATGACCCACGAGGGGGTCAGCGTCGCCCAGGAAATCGCCGGCGTGGGCAGCTTCTACGTCGGGGCGAATATGGAATGGCCCCACCTGATGGACAACGCGCTGCGGGCCCACCTCGTCTACGAGAAGGACAAGGAGTACGTCGTTCAGCAGGGCAAGGTGATCATCGTGGACGAGTTCACCGGTCGGCTGCTCGAAGGCCGGGAATGGTCCGACGGACTTCACCAGGCCGTCGACGCCAAGGAACGCGTGCCCATCAAGGAGGAGAACCAGACCCTCGCGACGATCACGCTTCAGAACTACTTCAACCTGTACAAGAAGATCGCGGGCATGACGGGCACGGCGATGACCGAGGCCGGCGAGTTCATGAAGATCTACAAGCTCGACGTCGCGTCGATCCCCACGCACCGCCCCGTCAACCGCCTCGACCACGAGGACCGCATCTACGGGACGGTCGATGCCAAGTACGACGCGCTGGTCGAGGAGATCAACACGGTCTCCAAGGCCGGGCGACCCGTGCTGGTGGGCACGACCAGCGTTGAGAAGTCCGAGATCCTCTCCGAGATGCTCACGCGGCGGTACGGCGTGGAACACTCCGTGCTCAACGCCCGACCGGAGAACGCCGGTCGCGAGGCGGACATCGTTCTCAACGCCGGCCAACAACACCCGCTCAAGAAGGGCTCGAAGAAGATGGTCGGCACGGTCACGATCGCGACCAACATGGCCGGGCGCGGTACGGACATCAAGCTCGGCGAGGGCGTCGTGTACGACAAGTGCCGCGTCCCGGCGGCCGAGGAGCTCGCCCGGCTCGGCGTCGAGGAAGACCCGCTGTTCCCCTCGGGGTCCAATAAGTGCTGCATCCTCTGCCCGCAGTACGACCCCGCGACGAACTGCGCGCACTGTTTCAAGCCGAAGATCGACCCGGCCTTCCCGGCCCGGGGTCGCAACGAGTGCACCGCCGAAGTGCCTTGCGGCCTGCATATCGTCGGCACGGAGCGCCACGAGGCGAGGCGGATCGACAACCAGCTTCGCGGGCGGTCCGGGCGCCAGGGCGACCCGGGATCGAGCCGGTTCTTCCTGAGCATCCGCGACGACCTGATGGCTATCTTCGCCGGCGAATGGACGCTGAAGGTTCTCGGCTGGCTCGGGCTCCAGGGCGATATGGCGATCGAAGACCGCCGCGTCTCGAAGGGCGTCGCGCGGGCCCAGAAGAAGGTCGAGGAGCGGAACTTCGAGATCCGCAAGAACCTGCTGGAGTACGACGAGGTCATGAACCACCAGCGGCGCATTTTCTACTCGCGCCGCCAGGAGATCCTCGAAGGCCGGGGCCTGCAAGAGCACGTCCGCGAGATGCTCCGCGAGACCGTTGCCGAGGCCGTCGGCGGCTACCTCGACGGGCAGTACCATCGGCGGTGTATCGCCGAGTGGGCGAGCAAGGCGTTCCAGATGCAGGTGCGCCCCGAGCGCGTCCGCGCCGAGGAGCTCGACGAGTTGGCCTCGCTGGAGGCCGAGCTGCGCAACGCCGCCAGGGAAGAGGCCGCCGGCGTCATCTCCGTGACCCTCGGCGAGTACATGGACGAGGACATCGAGGCCCGGGACTGGGACTTGCGGGGCCTCAGCGGCTGGGCCATGAGCCGCTTCAACGTCAACCTCTCCCAGAACCAACTCCGAAAAATGACCCCGCGAGAGGTCGAGGAGGCCCTCTACGAGGGGGCCTCCGAGAAGATCGACCAGATCGACCTGTCCCCGCTGGGGCGATACCTGGCCGAGGACTTCGCCCGGGAGTCGCTGGCGGAATGGGCCCGCGCCAAGTTCGGCATCGACGTGCAGGCCGGGGACCTGGTCGGGGAAACCGAGGACGTCGAGCAGGCCGTGCTGGAGAAAGTAACCGCCGCCTACCAGCGCCGCGAGATCGAGTACCCGGTGGAGTACGCGATGGACATGACGGTGGGCTCGGCCGGCACCGACAACGTCTACGCCGCCGGCGCGCTGGTGGACTGGGCCAACCGAAAGTACCGGGCGGGCCTGACCGTCGAGGACTTCCGCGACACCAAGGCCGACGAGATATTCCGGCGCCTGCTGACACTCTCGCAAGACTACCTGGCCGGCGGGAAGCTCGAGGAAGAGATCCGGCGGGAGCTGGGCGCGGAGCCCCGCCCCGAGGCGGCCGAGGAGTTCGCCGCCAAGCGGTTCGACAGCCAACTCGTCGCCGAGGACCTCGATGGCGACGCCTTCGGGCGCCTCGTCGAGATCGGCCGAGGGTTCCTCCGCCGGGAAATGACCGAGTTGGAGCGGTTCGTGCTGCTCCAGATCTACGATAGCTCGTGGAAGGACCACCTGCTGGCGATGGACCATCTCAAGAGCGGCATCGGGCTTCGCGGGTTCGCCGAGCAGGACCCGCGCGTCGCCTACAAGCGGGAGGGGGCCAGCCTCTTCCAGGAGATGCTGACCGGCGTCCAGGAGAAGGTCTCGGACATGGTGTTCAAGGTCCGGCTGACCGCCGACGCCGAGATCGCCAGCGTCTACCAGGTTTCCAGTGCCGTCCACGAGCAACTGCAAGGGTACGATCACTTGGCGCGGGACATGGCCGACCAGGCGGCGGCCGCCGCCCCGCAGAAGGTGCAGACCATTCGACGCGACGTGCCCAAGGTCGGGCGGAACGACCCCTGCCCGTGCGGTTCGGGCAAGAAGTACAAAAAGTGCTGCGGTCGCGGGATGTAACGAAAGGACAAACTCATGGCACGCGATCCGATCGGGGACCGCTTCGCAAAGCGGCAGAACGACCGGCTCCTCGGCGAGCGGAGCAAGAGGACTCGAAGCAAGGAGGACATCGAGGCCGAGGAAGAGCTCGTCAAGAAAACCGACAAGGTCGAGCCCATCCGCGCCGACAAGGAGCCCGGGCGGAACGACCCTTGTCCCTGCGGGTCCGGCAAGAAATACAAGAAGTGCTGCGGCAAGACCGCATAGGATCCGATGGCCGAGACGCGGACCGCCGTCCGTGGGCCCTGATGGGAAACGACCGATGACGCACGCGAAGCCCGCCAAACTGGCACTGGAGGACGGATTGGTTCTGACGGGCACGGCCTTCGGCGCGGAGGGCACAGCCGAGGGAGAGGTCGTCTTTAACACGTCGATGGCCGGCTACCAGGAGGTGCTTACCGACCCGTCCTACGCCGGGCAGATTGTCACGATGACGTATCCGCTGATCGGCAACTACGGGGTCAATCCCGAGGACGTCGAGAGCCGCGACCGCACCGTGCAGGTTCGCGGGTTCGTCATCAAGGAACTCTCGCCGGTCGTCAGCAGCTTCCGGGCCGACGCGTCCCTGTCGGCGTACCTTGACCAGGCGGGCATTTGTGGCTTGGCCGGCGTGGATACCCGCGCGCTGACCCGCCACATCCGTCTTGCCGGCGCGATGAACGGCGTGATGAGCACCGAGGTCCTCGACGACGCCGAACTCGTCCGCCGCGCGAAGGCCTTGCCGTCGATGACCGGGGCCGACTACGTCCAAACCGTCACGCCCGCCGAGGCCTACAACTGGCCCGACGGCTACGAGAGCCCCTTCGCCCAGGCCCACCGCGACCACGGCGAGCGCGTCTTCCGCGTGGTGGCGATCGACTGCGGCGCGAAGATGAACATCCTCCGCAACCTTGTCGAGTGCGGCTGCGACGTGACCGTCGTGCCCGCCACCGCGACCGCCGAGGAGATCCTCGAACGCAAGCCCGGCGGCGTGTTCGTCTCGAACGGCCCCGGCGATCCGGCGGCCGTCACCTACACCATCGAGACCCTCGCCGGGCTCGTGGGCAAGGTGCCCGTTTTCGGCATCTGCCTTGGCCATCAACTGCTGTGCCTGGCGCTCGGCGGGCGGACGTACAAGCTGAAGTTTGGGCATCGCGGGGCCAACCAGCCCGTCCGCAACGAGGCGACGGGCAAGGTGGAGATTACCTCGCAGAACCACGGCTTCGCCGCCGAGGCCGAGTCGCTCACCGCCACCGGCGCGACGATCACCCACGTCAACCTCAACGACGGCACGGTCGAGGGCTTCACGCACGCCGACCGGGCCCTGTTCAGCGTGCAGTACCACCCCGAGGCCAGCCCCGGCCCCCACGACGCAACCTACCTGTTCGACTGCTTCCGCGACATGATGG
>Ga0272442_10004746_pt1 | contig 18427 bp, 9 predicted proteins | sample SSMForm2O_FD_200262 | JGI IMG/M metagenome (GOLD analysis project Ga0272442, IMG submission 200262) | Marine sediment archaeal communities from Little Sippewissett salt marsh, Falmouth, MA, United States - SSM-Form-2O | ecosystem: Environmental > Aquatic > Marine > Wetlands > Sediment ... | reverse complement strand
GATTTCTTTGCCCTTCGAAGCGTTTTTTCGCTGATCGGTTCCTCGAGCTTCGAGGATTCTTCGATTAATCTGGAAATCATAACCGGCCCGTCGGAAAGTCGGGTCTCGAGCCAGTTTTCCGCTGCGGTGCGGTCGGGGGAGGGCTTTTTCTTTTTCGGACGACCCCCAAGATCCCACGGGTCCAGATCCGAAAGACCGCACCACTGGAACGCGCCGTCGCAACGGTACGAAACAGAAGGCGCGGAACAATCCTGTCAATTCCCTTACAGACCCTTAAAAACCATTATGGAACACAAAAATTTTTCAGCTCGAGCTAACAGCTCAAAAAGGGGTGAAAAAAAGGGGGATTTTTGCGAATGGCACTAACTTAATGCTCGAAAAGAGCAATTCCCACACACTTTACCTTCTTGCTCGAAATCGAAATCGTTCATAATTTAGGATCTTGAATCAAGGAGAAAAGCACGTGTATCGGAGATGTCGAGTGCGATTGCGAGTACGAGTACGAGTGAGAGTACGAGTGAGAGTGAGGGAATATATCTCCTCGGAGAACATGATTCTATTTCCTTAAGTTAGTGCCATTCGAGGCTGACCCCATGCCCCTTATATTCCCGGTTGCGAATTTTTTTCAGTATTCGGAAACCCCGGTGAATTGGAATTTGCCGATTCTCATGGCGGGGGAGAAGATCGTGCCGGAATTACCGGAGAGGATCCTCCGCTCCCTTCCCACGGCCTCCACCCTTTTCAGGGCCTCGAGGATGTTCTGGGTGAATCGCAGGTTCCTGACCGGGGCCGCGATCTCCCCGTTTTCGATCAGGAAGGTTCCGTCCCTGGTCATACCCGTCATGACCGTCTCGATGGGTTCCACGATGTTGACGTAGTGGAACCGGGTGATATAAATCCCGCGCCTGATTCCCTTCAGGAGCTGGCCCTGCGGGGTTTTCCCCGGTGAGACAAAGAGATTGCCGGGGAAGGGGCCGAACACGTTGGGGGAGGGGAGGGCATGGCCGGTGTTTCTGACGCCCGCCCTGGCCGCGGTTTTCGAGTCGTGCACCAGGTCCGCGGCGATCCCCTTTCTGATGAAATACACCTTTTTTTTCAAAACCCCCTCATAGTCGAACGAGGACGGAAGCCCGGCCGGATCCCTGCCGTCGTCGTAAATGGTGATCATTTCCGACGCCACGGGCTTTCCCCGCTTTTTCACCATGAAGGACCGTTTTTCGAGGTATGACTTTGCCCCGAACCCGATGAGGGCGAGGAGTTTCAGGAGATTTCCCGCCGCATAAGGGGAGAGCACCACCCTGTATGCCCCGGGCGTGAGTGAAACGGGCTTTTTGGGAAAGGCGGCCGCAACCACGGCCTCCTTTGCCAGTGCGGCAAGGGGCAGCTCGTCGATATCCGCTCCCGCCCAATAGGCGTATCCGGAAAGTTCGCCCCGGGAGGGGACGAAGTTGAGTTCCGCCATTGTGGTTTTCTGGTAAGAGCGGATCCCGGAGCTGTTCGCCACGGCAAGGGTCGATGTCCGGGTGGAAAGCGCCCCGGCTGCCTCTGTTCCGGCTTTTTTTGCCGCCTTTATGATTTTTTTGACCAGCTCGGCCCTTTTTGCGGGTGTGCATCGCAGGGTGGCGGGGGATATATTCTCGAACTCGATGGATTTTCGACCTCGGGGGAGGCCGGGAAAATTCTCGCAACGGGGGCCGGAAAGGGCGATCTTACGAGCCGCATGGAAGGCCTGATGCAAGCCGTCCGATGTCAGCTGGTTCGTTGTGAACGTGCCTTCCCTCCCGTCGATGATAACTCGAATCTGGATTTCTGCGTCATCCCGGGCCATGTTCTGGTGGATGCGGTTAAGGGTAAAACGGGTGAGGGCGCTTTTCGTTCCAAAGTAAACCGCTTCGGTTTCCACTCCCTTTTCCTGTGAGATGGCCTTTTCCAGCAGATTCATGGTTTTTTTGTTCATGACGTTTCGCTCCCGGCAAAAATGACCGGACGATCGAAGATCCGGTATCGTTTCGTAATATGGGCGCCCATTTGCTTTGCCGCCCGGTTCATCAGGCGGTTGTCCTCGAGCACCCATCCCAGCTCCCCCGTTGGATACCCGATGGAGGGGCTGGTGGTGGCGATCTTGTGGTAAAACAGAAGATCGATGCCCGCGCCCCGGTATTCCTCCTTCACCCCCATGGTGATGATGCGGATGCGGTTGATCTTTCTCTTGTACCACAGGGCCTTCAGGATTCCGAGTGGAAACAGGCGGCCGTTCATCTTTTTCAGGACGATGTTGGCGTCGGGAAGGCACAGGATGAATCCCACGTTTTCGCCGTTTTTCATGGCGATAAGGAGGAGGCGGGGATCCACAATGGCTTTCATCTCCTTTGCCATGTGATCGAACTCGGCATCCGTCATGGGAACGAATCCCCAGTTGTTCGACCATGCGGCGTTGTAGATCTCCCGGATGATCTGGACTTCCTTTTCGAGGTTTTTGAAATCCACCTCCCGAAGGGTTACATGGGATCGTTTCCGGATCTTCTCCACCAGCTTTCCGATCCGTTCGAAGGAGAAGAGCTCTTCATCGAGGCGATAACACACAAGATCCCTGGATTTCGAAAATCCCGCCCCGAGGATGAGTTTTTCATAGTAGGGGGGGTTATAGGGCATCATGATGTAGGGCATTTCATCGAAGGAGTTGACGAGCAGGCCGCAGGTTTCGTTCGTGGAGAAGTTCATGGGCCCCCTCAGGGTCTCCATCTTGTGGGAGGCGACGAACCGGGTCGCGTGTTCAAACAGGGCCGATGCGGCCTCAGGGGAGTCGATGCAATCGAAAAACCCGAAGAACCCCACCCGGTCTTTGTGATACCTGTTATGCTCGTGATTGACATGGGCACAGATCCGTCCCACGGGTTTTTCTCCCTCGAGGGCGAGAAAGAGGCGGACCTCGGAGTGTTCGTGAAAGGGGTGCCTCCCGGGCGTCAGGAGCTTTTTATCGTCCGATATGAGGTTTGGCACCCAGTAGGGGTTATCCTGGTAGAGCGTGTGGGGAAAGAGGATAAATCGCCTGAGAAGGGAGGGCGTATCCACGATTTGAACGGTTACTGGCATTTCTTCGATGGCAAAGCCGGGAGAATGAAACGGATTTACATAAGGCCGCCTTCGGCCATGACCCAAAAAAATATATAACAAATTCGTACTCGTGCTCAGTGAGCCGAAGGCGAACGGTGCTCGCCTGTCAAGTCGAAGTCACTCTGAGTCGTGACGAAGACTGATGCTCGTAATCGATATCCCTCGATTGTATTCCATAAAAAGTCGGATCATATCGAACTTCACTCACAGGTTTGGTCATTGGTATATATCCAGCTTTTTATGGACAAACATCATATCTATTTTCGATTTCGATTTCGATTTCGATTTCGATTTCGATTACGAGCACGAGTACGAGTACGAGTACGAGTACGATAAATTACGATCGCAAAACTCACAAGGGTCTAAACACCTTTCATGTCAGTCGATCAGCTGAAGCTCCTTTCCCCCCTTGTACATGATCTCGAGGGCGCGGTCGATCTGTTCATCCGTATGGGTGGCCATGAGGCTGATCCTGAGAAGGGCCATGTTGGGAGGAACGGCAGGGCTCACCACCGGGTTGACGAAGATGCCCGCCTCGTGGAGGTAACGCCAGAACTTGAACACATTGGTGTTGTCCCCGATGATGACAGGTATGATGGGCGTTTCTGATATCCCGGTGTTGTACCCCATTTCATTCAGTCCATTCCTCATCTTATCGGTGTTGTGCCACAGTTTATCCCGTCTTTCCGGTTCCTTTTCGATGATGTCGATGGCGGCCAGTACGGCTGCCGCACACCCGGGGGCCGGGCTGGCGCTGAAGATCAGGGCGCGGGCATGATGCTTCAGGTAATCCGTGATCTTCCGGGAGGCGGCCACGAATCCCCCGATCGATGCGAACGACTTGGAAAAGGTGCCCATGATGATATCCACCTTGTCCGTGAGCCCGAAGTGGTCGGCCGTTCCGTTTCCCCGTTTCCCCAGCACCCCGATCGAGTGGGCGTCGTCCACCATGACACCGGCGCCGTACTTTTCGGCGACCTCCACGATTTCCGGCAATACGGCGATATCTCCCTCCATGCTGAAAACCCCGTCCACCACGATGAGTTTGCCCCCGCTGTTTCCGTGATTTTTGATTTTCTTCTCGAGGTCTGTGGGATCGTTGTGGCGGTATTTGATGGTTTTCCCGAACCCGAGCCGGCATCCGTCGATGATGCTGGCATGATCCGAGCGGTCGATGAACACGTGATCGTCCTTGCCCACCAGGGCGGATATGGTGCCGAGGTTGGTGAGAACCCCGGTGGTGAAGACCAGGGCCGATTCCTTGTCCACGAATTCGGCCAGGCGTTCCTCGAGCTTGATGTGGATATCCAACGTGCCGTTGAGGAATCGCGAACCGGCGCAACCGCTCCCGTATTTTTCCGTGGCCTCGATCGCGGCTTTCTTGATCCGGGGATCGTTGGTGAGGCCCATATAGCTGTTGGATCCGAGCATGAGGAGGCGTTTATCGCCGATCATGACCTCGGTATCCTGGGGGGAGCAGATCATCCTGAAATAGGGATAAAGACCAGCGGACCTGGCATCGTCCGCTCCGGTAAATTGAGCGCATTTCTCGAAGATCTCGAGATTGGGTTTTTCCACGGGCATTCAAGTTCCTTTCAAACGTTACAACTGAAATTAAGGTTTGTAACAAGATTCCATTTGGGAGAAATACATATTTCGTATTTTTCTGCCCTTCCAGCCGCCGAACTGTCAAGGCTAATATTCCCGCTCCCACACCACCGGGAAATAAAAAAAGTTTGACCTTTCCATCAAAGAATCACATAATCCTCTTTTGTAAGAACAAGTTTTATGGTTCATTTCAGAACCGATCAGGAGAGGGAGGGTTTTCAAATGAATGCAAAACAGTTCGATTTTGTAAAGGTGCTTTGTTCCATGGTTGCCGTCTGCTTTTTCCTCGCGCCTTCGGGGATGGCCGCAACCACCACCGGAACAATCGTGCTGGCCTTCGAGGAGGAGGTATATTCCTCTGCAGGCGCCTCGGGCGATGAGTTCGGAAAGGCGGCGGCCCTTTGCGGCGATACCGCCCTTATCGGGGCCGCAATGGCTGACGGCGCCTCCACGAGCGACAGCGGGGCTGCCATGTTCTTTGAACGCGACGGAAACGGATGGTCCGAGCTGGCCGCGTTCGAACCCCCTGATCCAGAAGATGGAAATCATTTCGGCGTGTCCGTGGCCATCTCGGGAACGGTCGCCGTGGTCGGGGCTCACCGGGATAATGACAACGGCTCCGAATCCGGATCCGCCTATGTGTATGAAAAGATCGGCGCAAGCTGGATATACCGTCAGAAACTCACGGCATCCGACGGCACCTCCCAGGACTTCTTCGGGGAGGCCGTGGCAACGAACGGAGACACGATCTTTGTCTCCTGCACCGGGGATGACGACGGCGCATCGGGTGCAGGGTCCGTATACCTGTTCGAAAAGAGCGGTGACGCCTGGCAGGAATCCGGTAAACTGGTTGCCTCCGATCCCGCCATGAGCGATTCCTTCGGGAGCGCCGTGGCCGTTTCCGGGGATATCCTTATCGTGGGGACGCCCCTGGACGATTCCCCGGACCAGGATGCGGGTTCGGTATACATATTCGATCGGTTCGGGGGCTCCTGGTCCCAGAGCGCCAAACTGGTGGCCTCGGACGCCGCTTCGTTCGACAGGTTCGGAAATTCCGTGGGGATCTGCGGGGGACGGGCCATTGTGGGGGCCCCTTATGAGGATCAGGTGGGTGCGGATTCCGGATCCGCGTATATCTTTGAACTCTCCCGGGGGGTGTGGACGGAAACGGATAAAATATGGGCCTCGGACGGTGCGGGTAGCGATTCTTTCGGAGCTGCCGTGGCCCTTTGGGAAGATGTAGCCGTGGCAGGGGCGCCCTTCAACGATTCCATCGGATCGGTGTATTGTTTCCTGAAACAGGGCGGCTCCTGGAAGGAAACCAGGAAAATAAGGGCATGGGAAGCAGACGCGGGGGATGATTTCGGACAGGGAGCGGCCCTTTGCGGCGACACCATCCTGGCCGGTTCCTCCTCTGGAGACGGGGGCAATGCCGGAACCGGAACCGCCTTCCTTTACTCCCTGGTACCCTCCACGGAACACAAGATTACAGCCGATGACGCGGGATTCGGCGATTATTTCGGCCAGGCCGTGGATGTTTACGGCGATACGGCCATTATCGGGGCGTACGGAGACGACCAGAAGGATTTAAATGCCGGGGCCGCGTATATCTATACACGGAGCGGGAATTCATGGACCGAGTCCCAGAAACTCATGGCCCCGGACGGAGGCTCCGGCGACTATTTCGGATGGGCCGTTTCCATCGACGGGAATACCGCCGTGGTGGGATCTTACGGCGACAACGACGCCGGAAACGACACCGGTTCAGCTTACGTGTTCACGGAAAGCGGAGGGGGATGGTCCTATTCACAGAAACTCCTGGCCGATGACATGGCCGCGGGAGACCAGTTCGGATGGTCCGTGGATGTGAGGGGAGACCGCATCATTGTCGGGGCACGCCACGACAGCGACATTGCCAGCTGGGCCGGAGCCGCATACGTGTTCAAAAAAAGCGGTTCCGTATGGAACCAGGAAGCGGAACTGCTCGCGAGCGACGGCGTTGTGGCCGATTACTTCGGCCACGACGTGGCCATCCAGGGCGATACCGCCCTTGTGGCAGCCCACCTGGACGACGACAAGGGATTCCAGTCCGGCTCGGTTTACGTTTTCAACTACGACGTGGCCACATCATGGACACAATCCCAGAAATTGAACGCCTATGACGGTCTCTTGAGCGACGAGTTCGGGTGGTCCGTGGATGTGGACGGCGACATCGCGGCCATCGGCGCCTGGAGCCGAGACCTTCATGGAGCGAACTCAGGGGCCGTGTACGTGTTCAGGGAAAGCGGGGGCACATGGAGCCACGAGGCCCGCCTCTCCCATGCCGATGCGGACGACCTTGATTACCTGGGGCGTTCCGTGTCAGTGGACGGCGACATGATCTTCGCCGGCGCCGATGGGGACGACGAGGGGGGGCTGATCACAGGTACATGCTTCCTGTTCCGCTATAGGAATTCCTCCTGGGAACAGCTTGACAAGTTCACCGCAGGGGATGCCGATGCCGGGGATTTCTACGGCTCCACAGCCGGAATCAGCGGCGAGTGGGTCATGACCGGAGCCAAGGGGAACGCCGATGCCGGAACCAACTCCGGATCCGCATATTTCTATCGACTGGACCGCACCCCTCCGGAAATCTCTTCCATCTTTCGCTGCGATCCAATGGATGAAGGAACAAACGTTACCACCGCTACATGCATGGTCAGCTTCAGTGAAACCGTTCATAATGTGCTCGAGAATAACTTTTCCATCACGGCCACCGGGGGGCAGACCGCCTCTTCCATCGGGTCGGTGAGCAACAACTGCGGGACCACCCGTACCGTGTCCATGGAGACAGCTCCCGAGGCCCAGGGTTCCATCCGGCTCGATCTCTCCGATCCCAACACCATAACGGACGGATGGTACAATGTTTTGACCCAGACCCGCACCGGGGACGAGAGTTATCTTGTGGATCGCCTGGCTCCCATGGTGTCCATCACGCGGCAGCCGCCCGGGGGGCATGTGGACGATGTCCGGGTGGATTTTGCCCTTTCCTTCAACGGCCCCTGCACCGCCACGATCATGGTGGAATGGTCGGACGACGGGGGAGGATCATGGCACGGGACCACGAGTTTTACGGGGGCATCGAGCGGGCTGGCCACCTCGCTCGCCGGGACAGAACACAGCATCACCTGGAACTCCCTGGCTGATACGGGCAACCGGGACGACACCTTCAAGCTGAAGATCACGGCCCGGGACGACACAAAGGCGGGACAGTGGGGATTGTTCCCCGGAATCACCGGGGAATTCACAGTTTTAAACCAGACTGTCCCCGTGGAGATATCCGTGTTCGAGGTGAGATAAATCCCGGCGATCTCGAGCCGATTCGGAACCGACTCGAGCAATGCCATAGCCCTTCATACCTAATACATCATCCATACCTGCGGCGTCGGAATCTGAACCTCGATGTTGCATTGTGCCGTGTTCTCGGAACAGACAAATCCGTCATGGGCGGTCCAGTCGAATGTGTCACTGTATGACCCCGCCTTTGAAGGGGGAACGTAAATCGCCATTCCCAGGGGACTGGTTATCACGGTTCCGGGAACCTCGATCTTAGCACCCCACGGCCGGCCCGGGCCTTCGTACTGGTAAAGGGTTCCATGAACCGGAAGCCGGCCCACCGTGACGGTGCAGATATCGTAATCCGCGTCCCAGTAGGGGACAGCCGGGGTGGTGGCAACGTCATCATCCAGGGTGAGGTAAAATTCCGTGACGAGGTCCTCCAGGGGAGAGGTTCCGGGCTTTACCCTGGAAGCGCCGTTTATGAGAGTTCCGTGGTTTTTGGAAGGGGAGGAGTCCAAAACAATGTTGCCGGTGTCTTCTCCGAACCTCCAGCACCCCACAAGGCCGGGGGTGTTTCCCGCAAGGGATCGCTTCCAGTCAATTGCGATCTGTTCCCCGGAGCGGGCGACATTCCAGACCCTGACTTCCGCCATGGATCCCATAAAGGCCTGGTCTGGATCGAATCCCCCCCCGGGATCGTCCTGATCCTCGGACAGCACCAGGGTCCCGCTCCCGTGAAGCATATATCCGGCCTTGAGGGTCGAGGAAGTGGCAAAGGTTCCATCCTTGTAGAGCCGGACTTCTCCATCAAAGCTTCTCCAGCTGACGGTCAGCTGATGCCAGGTTCCGTCATTGAACGAGACGCCGGAGATCCAGGATTGTTCCCGGATAAAGATCTGGATATTGTTCTGATTGTACACCAGGAATTCATTTGCGTCGTTGCCGCTTCCCACGGCGTAGGAAAAAAGACCGGCATCGTTTGGCTCGCCGGGTTTCAACCAGAAGGAGACCGTAATGTTCGAGCTTGGGAAATCGTTGTAATCCGTGACAACCATGCGGTGTGAGGGATCCGTGAAGATCACGTCTCCTGTTTTGACCTTTTTTCCGGCCATTGGAATCGCATTGATGCCCATCCCGCTGAGTGTGATGGTTTTTTTCATGCTGTCCGGGTCGTTGGTATCCGCAACCAGATCGGCCGTTTTAAACCCGGGGCTCGAGGGATCGAAGGCCACAAAGAAGGAGTGGCTGGTGCAGGGATCCATGTTTTTGACGGGATCGATATGGTAGATTTCGAACTCTCCTGAGGGTATTGTGGAAAATCCGTTCAGCTGGAGGATATCCGTGCCGATGTTGGAAATGACGGCTTCGACGGCGTTTATGGGAATCTGGTTGACATGCCAGGGCGGGAAATGAATCGCCCCGGGAAAAAGGCTGAGGTGCGGCCCCTGCTGGAGTTCGTATGCCCCGATGTCATAACCCTTGCCCGGGCCGTCCTGACCCACGCCGGGGAGATCCACGGGACGCATGTTCCCGTCGCGATCCGCGTCCGGGGCAGTCGTGGAAGAACCCCTATCCAGGGCCGCGGAACAGGCCGTGATATGATAATCCCCGATATGGCGGGCGGCGAAACGGGGAGGGCCTTCGATGCCGCCGGAATTTGAAGAGCCTGTAAAATTGATGAGGGCGTTAATGGCGGCTGCCCCGTTCAAAACAGTCGAATTTTCATCGTAGTAATCCCCGTCGGGATTTCCATGGAAAAGGCAGTTTTCGACAACCGGATCGGAATCCAGGGCAAGTTCGTAAACCGCGAGCTTGGGAATCCCGGAAAAAATGCAGCTTCGGAATGTTGCATCAGTGTCGAGTGCAAGAATGACCCCCCCGGACTGTCCAAGATCGCTCATTAAAAAGGAATCGCTGAACGTGCAGTTTGTGAAAACCGGAGAGACATGAAGTGTGTATATGATTCCACTAAAGGCATAGTTGTGTGAAAACACGCAGTTTTCAAAAATCGCATCTGAACCGGCGGCAAAATAGATACAACTGGCTGAATTGCTTTTGTTTTTCGAAAATTCACATTTCGCAAATGAAATATCCGACTTGTCCAGGAACACACCGGCGCCCCTGTATATGCTCTCTCCTTTTGATATCCGGCAGTTCCGGAATACCGCGTCTGATGAAACAGAATAGATATTTCCCCCGCAAATCCGGGATTCGTTATCCGTGATCGTGCAGTTTTCGATCCGGTTTGTATCGTCACAGGATATCATGTAAATGCCGCCGCCCTTGTTTTCCGGAATCGAAGCATTGGAAGAAAGCCTGGCGTATCCCTTTCTGATTACGAGTCCATCCAGGGCTGTTTCGGTCAAAGATTCCATCAAAACCACGTGGTTGGGTCTCGGTACAATAGAGGCGTCGATAATGGTTGCGTTTTTCTTCCAGTTCCTCTGATCGAGTCTTGTTTCCTCCGCGCCCCCGTAACCTTCGAAGCCGCCGAAGAGTTTCCGCCCGCTTTTCATGACGATGCAATCCCCGTAAACGCCGTCCGCGATGAAGATGGGGAGCTGGGCGGCGTCGGAATCGTCAATGGCCTCCTGGATGGACGTGTATGCCGTTTTCCAGGAGCGGCCGTCATGCTTTGGCCCCGGTGCGTTTTGATCCACCAGGATGGGCGGTTCGTCGCCATCGAAATCGCAGGCTGCATTCAGGGTGACGCTGGCCGGGTTGTCGGAGTATGCCAGCCCGTCGAAGACCTTCCAGTAAAAGAACGTGTGATAATCCGCGGCGCGGTTTTCAGGGGAATAAATCACGCGCATATCCGGATCGGTGACCAGGGTGCCGGGATTTTCGATTTTTGCACCCTTGACAGGTCCCGGGCCGCCGTATTGATACAGATCGCCAATTCCGGGCAGACTGGATACGTAAGCCTTCAGGGAATCTGCATCCCCATCATATCCTCCCAGCGTCACAGTGGTGTCGGTATCTTCATCCGTATAAACATTGATTGTGGGAATGAAATCGATGAATTTACCGGGTATGATCCATGGGGTATTGTTTTCCAGGAGCCCGTGATTTCCCGAAGGAGATTCATCCCGTGCAACCTTCCCGTCTCCCTCGTTCAGTTTCCAGTAGGCGGACATTCGGGGATGAGAGCCGAAGATTTCCCGGTTCATATCCTGGCGAATTTCATCTCCGGAGCGGACATGTTTCCATATCCGTAGCTCGTCGATTTGTCCGATAAATGCCTGGTTGGGATCGTAATCGCCGGGGGCGTCCTGTTCCTCGGCAAGAACAAGCATCCCTCCGGGGATAAGGGAATAGCCCGACTGGTGAGTTGTGGTGAACACCGGGATGCCGTCTCTATAAAGAATGATCTTGCCGTCGCTGCTTTGCCAGCTCAGGGCCACATGATGCCATTTGCCGTCACAGAAGTCGATCCCGGTATCCAGGAGTTTGTCGCCGATAAAAATTTCCAGTTTGTTCTGATCGAAAAGCAGGAGTTCGTTGTCATGATCTCCGGGCACGGCATAGGAGAGGATGCCGGCGGGTTTATCGTGTACCGATTTCATCCAAAGGGAGACCGTGACCGCGGTTGTGGGGAAATCCTTAAAGCCCGACACCACCATGCGGTGATCAGCTGTTTGAAAATCCAGCGCCGCACCGCCGATCATGATGCCGGCCTTTGGAGGGGTGTTGGTCGCATTTTCCATGGCGGGAACCCCTTTCACCATCTGATCGAGATCTTTGGGGGTATCGTTCATGAGAATGGATTGAGGAGCGAAGAAGAAGGCGCCGGCATCGATGGAGATAAGGAAGAGGAAACAGGAGAGAAAGATAATGGAATCCGTAACCCTTAAAAAGGCTTTGGTCTTCATGATAACCTCCCGAATCGACAGCATATGGTCTGTGCCGGATTTCCCGAGCGGTTTTTTCGAACTCAACAAAAGGCTTTTTTAAATGAGTTAAAAAGTATTGTAAAGGATTTCTTGAGAAAAGCACCCCAAACTCACTGCTTGACTGTTATGAAATATCCCGTTACCATCCTCTTGATTTCCTGCAAGGAGATAAAAAGGGGGAAAAATGAATAAACACGCTCTCATTGTTCTGCTTTTCGCGGCAGCCTGCCTGACCGGGTGGTGCGAGGAAAAAATATGCGTCAGTTTGAACGTGAAATTTGCCGCTGACGACAAACTGGCCCTCGTCAATCCCGACGGAACCGGCGAAAAAGACGTGTTTACATGGACGGGCAAACCGGTCGATCCCGAGGCGCAGATTTTTGAGCTGCGTCCCGCTCCGGATAAACGCTCCGTGATCGCCCGATCCAGCTATTCCTATAACTTCACTCCATACGAGTTCAACGCCTTCTCCCTCAAGCTGGATGGATCGCAAACGTTTATGCAATATACCCCCGGCCCCAACAGCGGGATATGGGACCTTCCCGGACCCTACGGAACGGTCACGGGCATCGTTTATGAATCCTCCGGCGGGCCTGCCCTGCCCGGGGCTAGAATTTATCTCGAAGGCGTGAAAAACTGGCAGACAAGCGGCGCCGACGGATCCTTCCGCTTTGAAAACGTCCCCTCCGGCAGCCGCTGGATTGTCGCGGAGGACGAAGGCTATTGGGAGGGTGTTTTTTTCAGTGTGACTCCGGGAACCCAGCGCCAGGTCGACCTGGTTCCCACAAATGCCTTCCGGGGGAGCGTCTCCAGCCCGGTTCGATACCAGGACCGCATCTATTTTCTCCAGGCCGGACTCAAGGCGGGATACATTGACCTTGCCGGGGATAAAGCCACGTTTCATGAAATCTACGTCCCCAGGATCGGTTCGTGTACCGTTCCACTCCAGTGGATGGATGTGAGGCAGAGCGATGGTAAGGTCATCATCACGGATTGGGGACATGGCTGTGAAAAAAGCAGGGGACTTTACACCGTGGATAAAGACGGCAATGGTTACTTTCTGGCCGCTGACTTTAAAACCGCGGGGTACACGGCTGTGGATCGCGTGTTCTGGCATCCGACCAAACCGGATTGGGTCCTGGTCGCCTATTCCTATTCCGCTTCCTCCGGCGGGATCAGCGTTGCCTTCGGTGTTCTCGATTTGAACGATGTCTCGTCTTTTAAAGGCACCATCGCTTTTCCTGAAAATATTTACACCCACGGCAACGTGGAATTATGCGGGTGGAGCCCGAAGGGAGACGCCATTTTATACAGCTATTATACAACGGATCCCACCCATGGGGTGCTTGCTAAATTCGCGGTGGATGCAAACGGGGCCTTTACCGGTGGGGAGACCCCGATCATGACGGGACGGCAGTTTTCCGGGGCCGCATGGATCGATTTCTCTCCCCAGGCAATCACGCTGGATCAGCTGAAGGATCACATCCTTGGCCGCACCCCGATCCCCCCGGGAGATAAATCCGCTGCGGATTTGAATAAGGATAATAAGATCGATGCCGCGGATATGATTTACCTTATCCGTCAGTGATATTATCAATACAGAATCGTTTTATCCCGAATTGAAAATGATTGTTTTCCCCAGTGCCGTTTTGTTCAATGCAGGCGATTCACCGAACCAACCATCCGTCCCCCCGGATGGGTGGAGGCGTGGGGGTGGGGGTGACACATATCTTTATCTCGATGACGCCGTCGCTCGTGTTGGCGTTTTTCAGTCCGTCAACCGTATGATCGGGAATGAGTTTCACGGTTTGAGGGGTACTGGTTCGTATGAGAAAATCAATCTGTGCGATTTGGCCCTCTCCCGTTAGGCCGCTTTCGGCGCCTGAAAACCCACCGATCCGCAAACGTCCCGGTTCAAGAAGTCCACCACCCACAGACGCCCATTTTGTCGTATTATCCCCGCAGTAAACTCGATCAAAGGCGATCAATTTATTATCGAAGGATAAATCGAATCCGAAGGTTTCGATATTGGTTGCCTTCCCGACATTCACAAGAACCCGGGCGCTCCCACCGATGCATCCCTGGGTTTTTCCGAGCAGTAAATCCGGATCCTGTGTGGGGGTGGGTGAGGGGGTCGGGGTGGATGAAGGCGACGGGGTAGGTGAGGGTGTGGAGGTCGGTGTCGGGGTAGGACAGATCTTGAGAATCGTAATCAGACCCGGGTCCACACTTGCATCTTTTAATCCATCCAGGAGATTTGATGCTGTCAGATCGACCGTATCGGGTCCCTGGACCAGGATCGTGAAATCAACGCCTGCCAGCTCGCCCTTTCCAGTGATGGGATTCGCCCCGCCGGCAAATCCACCCAGCCGGAGCGTTTCCGTTGTCAGAAGCATTCCTGAAACGGAAGCCCATCCGGTTGTTTCCTTTCCCGGGGAAGACCCGGCATAGGCGATTTTCGCGCCATCGAACTTCAAGTCCATTCCAAACGTCGATAAGTCCGTTGCATTGCTGACATTGATCCCTATGGAAACCACGGCATCTTTACACCCCTCGGCATCCCCGATCGAAAGAAGGGGAGGCTCTGGCGTGGGGGTGGGTGTTGGAGTATCTGTTGGAGTCGGGGTTGGAGTGGGTGTGGGCGTGGGGGTTGGAGAGGGACAGGATTCCTGAATGTCAACCCTGCCGTTGATGATGGAGGAGCCCGCAATAGCGTCCACGGGATTTTTTGCGGAGATCGAGGTGGAATCGGGTCCGGCTGCATCGACCATGAATGTGATGCCGGCGATCGATCCGTTTCCCGAAACGGGCGTTCCCGATCCTGCAAAGCCGCCGACTCGAACAACGCCCTCCTGGAAAAGTCGTCCTCCGATTATCGCCCAATCCGCCGTATCCTTCCCCGATTGCGTCTCGAGATAGCTCAGTTTGCCCGGATCGAAGCTCACATCGATCCCGAAAGTCGATATTATTCCCGCATCGGAAACACCGATGAGGATTTCCACGGGCCTTCCCGTGCAACCGATCTCGCTGCTTAAAGTAACCGATGTGGCCGGCGCTTGCCGCAAGAGAAAGAGGAAGGCCGGAATCACATAAATCAAAAGAGATTTCCGTTTCATCTCATCACCCCTCTCCCGATCGGAAGGGAACTGTTTTCATGTCTGTTCATCAATCCGTCATGTAACCTCGAGCCGGTTTTCAGCAGGGCCACTCGCGTGCGGGATCCAGGTAGTGCATCAGGATCTCCTGGGCGTCCGCAGGCGTAATTTCGGAGTCGCAATTGACATCCGCCTCCGGATGGCTGCTGGCCGGTTGACCCTGTAGATAGTATTCGAAAACAATCTGGGCGTCCGCGGGCGTGATTTTTCCATCCTCATTGACGTCGCCCTTGGCGCCGATGACCATTTTGCCCTTGCCCATGCAGTAGTTTTCCAGATCGTCCACCAGGGTGTCGACACCCACATTAAACTCTCCTCCGTCGCTTGTGAGAACGGTAAAATTCACGTATACAAGGGTTCCGTCTGTTTGCACGGGGGTTCCCTGTCCCTTGAATCCGCCGATGCGGACGCGACCGGATCCTTGAGGATTTCCCTGCACGCTGTTCCAGTCGCTGGTCAATGATCCTGCCGTTCCGACGCCCCCGTAAGAGAGCCTGGTGGAGTCGAAAGTCAGATCGAAGCCGAATGTGTCGATTTGAGTGGTTCCTTCCCAGGTGACCAGAACGCCCAGTTGGAAGGGATCGAAGGGGGGGGTAAGGTTTTTGTCATCCGGTTTCAAGAGGCCGCTGCAGGGCGCGATGTATTCGTCGGCGCCGATGTCGCGGTCGCCTCCGTCGCCGCGGGGCTCGTCCGTCCCGTCAAAGGGACGGGTATCATTATCGATGTCGGTGGTCAGGTCGGAAATCCTGCACCCCGCGTCGATGCAGGGGGATATGGCTTTCAGGTGGAGATCGAATCCGACCGGATCGACGAATTCGGGATTCACGTTAATATTGCCATTTTTCATCGAGCCGCCTTCGACGCAGCAATAGGATCCGCCCTGTGTTGGATACATCTGAGGATCGATCAGGGCCGTATTGCCCCACACGATGCAGTTTTTGATCGTTCCCCCGCAATCGGCCATCCCTCCTCCGTGGCCGATGGCGGAATTTTTGAAAATTGTGTTATTCTCGATCCTGCCAACGCATAAGGCCATTCCGCCGCCCATGCCTTCAGCCGAGTTGTTATAAATCATGTTATTCTGAATCGTCCCGTCGCAATCCCGGATTCCACCGCCTTTTGAATCGTCCATGGTATCGCTTTCCGCTGTATTGTCCCTTATGATATTATTCTTTATCAAACCATGGCACCTATTTATGCCTGCACCCATGTATGCCGTATTATCTGAGATGACGTTGAAGGCGATGGTTGGTGAGGCCCCATTACCGGAAATTCCACCGCCATAAGTCGCCTCTCCGTTTTTAATTGTGAATCCGCTCAGAACACATTCCGATGTTTCAGTTCCGGAAAACGTCACAACGGAATCTACATTGTCGCCGTCTATTTTGGTGTTTGCCACCACCGTGGAATTGATGGGATTGAAGGACCGCAACACGATGTTTTTCCCGTGAAAGTGGATGTTTTCCCTGTAAATTCCCATTGAGACGAATATAATGTCCCCGGATGACGCCGCGTCGATCGCCTCCTGTATCGTCTCAAAATCGCCCGACGTCCCCACGGTGATCACTCTCGCCGTGGAATAAGATGGCGTCAAGAGCACACAGAGACCGATAGCGAGAAGAACCCCTGACATCCGCGGGAATCTCCCTCTTCTTTTCCAATGCATCATTTCCATTTTGATTGCTCCTTTCCTTAAAAAGGATTGGAAGGACTTCTTCCAAGTGAAGCTATTTTTTTCAGAGTGTATCTGATTTTGTCAATAATTATTTTATCTCTGGGGTATGGATCGGTATGGGGGGGGCATGGGGTCAGCCTCGAATGGCACTAACTTAAGGAAATAGAATCATATTCTCCGACGAGATATATTTTCCTTCCTCGCACTCGTACTCGTACTCGCCCTCCCCCCTAGCACTCGCACTCGACATCTCCTATACACGTGCTTCTCTAAGAGGGGGGAATGGGGGGAATGGGGTCAGCCTCTCCATTTATCTCCATTTAGCTCGTCATGATATTCACAGAAAAAGGCGCCGGGAACATCATGAAGCATATCAGCAAACTGTTGACGGATAAGCTACGGGGGGGTATAGATGTTATCTTTCTCTTTTGAAAGTTCATTTAAAATAGATCGGGTTAAACAGCGACATGAATTTTTTGATTTTCGGAGCCGGGGCCATTGGAAGCGTGTTCGGAGGCTTCCTCGAAAAATCGGGCCACGAAGTTACCCTGGTGGGACGCGACGCACACATGAAAGCCGTACGTAATAAAGGGCTCCACATTACGGGCATCTGGGGCGAGCATCATGTCAAAATCCCCCGGGCATTCACCTCGCCCGGGGAGGTTACTTTCGACAAGGCTCCGGATGTCATCTTTATCTCCGTGAAAAGCTATGACACCGCCCAATCCGCAAAGGCCGTATCTCACCTGGCCGCCCCCGGCACCCTCATCATATCACTTCAGAACGGGATTGGCAACGTGGAAGCGATTGCAGAGGTTGCGGGACGGGAACGCACCGCAGGGGGGCGCGTGATTTTCGGAGTCGAATTCGACCGGCCCGGGCATGTCGAGGTTACGGTTTATGCCGAGGAGGTCATGCTCGGGTTCCCCTGGCAATCCGGACATAAGGAAAAACTGAAGGCCGTGGCAGGTGCTGTGAACAACGCGGGCATACCGACGCTCTATACGGAAGAAATCCGGAAATACCTATGGGCGAAACTCCTGTATAACGCCGCGTTGAATCCCCTCAGCACCCTGCTCGGATCCACTTACGGCTATCTTTCCGAGCATGAGGAAACCAGGGGATTGATGCGGGAGATCGTGGAGGAATGTTTTGCCGTGGCAATGGCGGAAAAGACACCCCTTTTCTGGGAACGGCCGGAACAGTATTACAAGGTGCTGCTCGAGCGCCTGATCGCGGCCACTGCGGCCCACCATCCCTCCATGCTGCAGGATATCCGGAAGGGGAAACGCACCGAGATCGACGCCATAAACGGCGCCGTTAAGGAGATCGGTAAACGTCTGAAAGTCCCCACTCCCGTAAACGAAACGATCACCACCCTGATCCACGCCCTGGAAAAAAGGGGAAAATGAAGTATGGGGGTCAGCCTCGAATGGCACTGACTTAAGGAATATTTTCAGATTCGTCCGATCCGACTGATCCGTCCGATCCGTCCGATCCGCCCCCGCAAGATCTTTCAAAAGAGACACTTTCGGAAAGGGGCTGACCCCAATCGGGGGATAAACGGTGGGTCAGCCATCTGAAGTAAGATACCTTTGATTTACGAACAAAGATCAACGATGTACGATTTTCGAAGTATTTGTAATTATTCATTCGCACATCAC
>Ga0272442_10004745_pt1 | contig 18434 bp, 5 predicted proteins | sample SSMForm2O_FD_200262 | JGI IMG/M metagenome (GOLD analysis project Ga0272442, IMG submission 200262) | Marine sediment archaeal communities from Little Sippewissett salt marsh, Falmouth, MA, United States - SSM-Form-2O | ecosystem: Environmental > Aquatic > Marine > Wetlands > Sediment ... | reverse complement strand
AACTACACTAGCTCGTTCTTCTCCTGGTTCTTTTGTGACAATTTTACAATATTTGCCTACCAGCCTTTCTAAATACTTTTTCTCCACTTCTTTCACCACCTTTCATTTCTACATTATGTCATGGCATTTTATAGCATGACACAATATAGCTCTGGGTAGTTTTTGTATTTAAAGCTTTGTGGTTAGAAAACCAAAATGATTATAATATGCAAATGGGCATAATTTTCAAATTGGTATTTTGGCAGGCATATGGTTATATAAAAAGTAAGAAAAAGATAGAAAAAAGATAGTGGAGATTTGTGGTGTTCTTTTTTCTATAATTCTTCCACACGATATTTGAATGCATTTGGAGCACTAACTGTAAATATACCTGCTGCTCCAATTTCTGGTACAAGTTTTCCATTCAGCTGTTCACCAGGCAGCAATCCATTTGTTTCTGATAGTGCATCAGTTAGATTAACTAAAAGTACTGCCTGATCAGATGTCTGAAGACCATATGAGTTATCTATTGATCCATCTGCATCGTGAATTGCTATTACACCATATTCAGTTGCAGTTATATTTGTCATGTTTAGTGTATGAAAGATACCTGATTGATTTACTGAACTTGCTACTACGTCATTATCTTGATAGTTTAGACCTAGTACTGTGAAGTTGTTATACATTACATATAGAAGTGTCTTGTTCAAATCGATATCATATGATCCTGCTCTTGGAGTTACTGCGATAGCTAGATATTCCATAACTGTTTTATCTGGATCGGTATATCCAGTGACACCAATTATTCTGATACCACTTGATACATCTCTAATGGTCTGCTTACCAACTGCATATGCTCTTTGTTGTAGGGTTTCACCGGTTTGCATAACTACACTTGCGGCAACTGCGGCAACAAGTACCATTGCTATGAAAACAATAAGAGTACCAATACCAACGGCAGCTTCTTCATCTTTCTTTATTTTATGTTCTGGTCGTCTTTTACCAGGCTTTATTGCTACAACTGTGCTGATTCTTAGGCATCCTAATCCTTGTTCAGAATCAACTAAAATAAAACCATCTTTATAATCTACGTCTTCCAAAATGCCTGTTACTACACTTGCTCTAGATTCTCCTGGTTCTTTAGTGACAATTTTACAGAACTTGCCAACCAGCCTTTCCATATACTTTCTTTCCATTTCATTTCACCTTCCTTTCATTTCCCGTGTTGACTTACACCACGGTAAGTGTTTACGTGATAACTGTTCGCAATTGACAATATATAAAGCTAATCCGTTGGATTGTCAAAAGTGGAAAAAGGCTGGAAAGTAAGATTTACAATTTGACATTTTTACATTTTATGGAGAAGAAAATTTGTGCGATATTATGCTAAAAAATGGAATTTAAGTTTTTTTCTCTCCTTAAAATATATAATGGTATTAAATGTATAATAAAGTTTATATAATTAATACTATTAAAAATATTAATAAGGAAAAATTGATAAAATGAATAAAACGGGGAGCATGGCATTAACAAGTGCAATAGCATTAATTACTGCAATTCTACTTGGTGTTGTAGCAGTTTCAGTACTAAGTGATAGTACGACATCTACCAACTCAGAACAAGATCTTATTGAACGTTACAATCAGATCATAGATGAATCAGTTGATGAAATATCAACATATATTAAAATAACTGATAGACTAGGAAAATACTATGGTGGGCCACAAAAACAAAAAATAGAAAAAATTGCACTTATGATAAAACCATTGGTTTCAATAGATATTGATCTTTCTGAACTAACAATAGAAATATGTAATGGTAAAGATGTTAGAATTTTGAGTTTTAACGGGGAAACTGATAAAATTGGATCTAAATCACTTTTCGATCATTATCTATGGGATAAAATAAAAGAAGATTGCTATAGCTTTATTGTAACCCATGATAAGGATAATTCAATCATTGATTATAAAACAATAAATAAAAACTCAGATATGGGATTTATTATAATAAAACTACCAGATGATTTCCAAATGAAAAAAGGAGGAGTACTTTTAGTTTCTATTTTCCCTGGAACTGGAATTACAAGAAATATCGCTCTTGAGGCACCTCTACCTATAAAATCAGTTGTATCACTTGATTAATTTTTTTTATCTATGATTCTTGTTCATCAATTTTTTTTGTTTTTAGCTCTAAGCCTTCGTTATCTATAGTGTTTTCAATTTCTTCACTTAAAACAAGTTTTCCTGTCCAAGGTTTGCTGGGTGTTTGCATTATCTTATGGTCGATTTCAAATTGTTTTTGCTTTTTTTCAAGCTCATTTTGAAGATTATTTAAAGAGTTACTGTTTTCCTCTAATTTTTTAGTTATACTTTTAAGGTTTTCTGTCTTTGACTCTATAGTACTATTCAAGGTTTTTAATTTATCTTTTTTCTCTTTTAAGATATTTTCTAACTTTTGAAGTTCTTTATCTCTTTTTTGCAATTCTTCTGAACTGGAAAAATTACTTTTATCAGCAAGCTTAAGCTGTGTGAATACTTTTTCAAATCTGCTATTTAAATTTTCAATTTCTTCTTGTTTGTGATTAAGCTCTGCCTGTAATTCTGCAAATTCAGTAATATCATGAATAACAGTAATTACCCCATGAACATTGCCATTGCTATCTAAAGAAGGCATATGTGAAATATCTGTTAGAATAACATCTCCTTGCTTGTTTTTCAAAGATACAGATTTTACACTAACTGGTCTTTTAGTTTTTTGGCATTCCCTTAAACCCTTATGGAGCCTTTCTTTTCCGATAGATTTGATTTCAAAAAGGTTTTTTCCAACAACATTACTTGAATTGATTCCAAACATATCCTCTGCACTTTTATTAAAAGATGTAATTACATTATTGTTATCAAGCATTATTACTGACATCGGTAAAACATTATGCATGTTAAAAAAGGAAGAACTTAAGGAATTGTTTTTTTGTTCAAGCTTATTTATTGCATTTATTTTTGTCTCAATATCTTGGTTTAATTGTTTAATTAACTTATCTTGAGCATTAAAATTGTTTCTCATATTTTCAAAATCTGCCTCAAGTTTATTTGCAAGTTCAGATTTTTCAAACATCTCGTTTTCTTGTGAATCTAATTGATTTTTAACTTCTTGAATTTCAATATTTATATTTTTTATTTCTTCATCTTTCTTTTGAATTATCTCTGATTTATCTTCAAGTTTTTTGTTAAACCAGTCGATAGCTGACTTACTAGCCTTTAAATCTTTATTTAGATCTTCTATTTTTTTCTTATGTAAATTTAATTCCATATTTTTATTTTGACTTTCACTACGAAGTTTTTCAAGCTCTGATTGTAAAGGACTTAATTCATTACATTTATTTTCAAAATCTTGTTTAATTTCTAGAATTTCTTGGTTTTTCATTTCTAGTTCTTCGATGCTTTCAATAAGTTGATTATGTAGTTTTTCATTTTTATTTTCTTCATCTTCTAATTGTTTTTTTGTGAAATCAAGTTCATCGATTTTAACTTCCAAATCAGTTCTTAAATTATTGATTTCATTTTCATTTTCTAAAATATTGTTATCTTTTTCTTCAATCAAAAGTTTAAGGTCTTTTATTTCGGATTTTATTGAGTTTATCTCATTGGTTTTTAACTGTAGTTCATTTATATTTTTCTCAAAATTATTTTTAATAAGGTCTAACTCTTTTGTTTTTTCTTCAATTTCCTGTTTTTTTAATGAAAGTTCTTCTTTTTTCGAATCTAGTTCGTCCTCTAATTTTTTAAGTTTTGGTTCTAATTCAGTTTCTCTCTTTTTTAACTCTTTGTTCCAAGATTTTAGACTATTTTTTTCTTCTTCAAGATTCTTTTTTAATTGGTTTAACTCAAGGGTTTTTTCTTTGATTTCTTTATTTCTGATATCAAGGTTTTGTTTAAATTGATCAAGTTCAGAATTTGTTGATTTTAGCTTATTTTTTGTTTCAACAAGCTCTACATTTTTAGATTTTAATTCAACATTGAGTGATTCTATTTCGTTTTCTTTTACTGACAGGTCAGTTTTAATATTATCAATTTCTTCGTTTTTGCTTTTAATTTCATGAAATCTGTTTTCAAGTTCGGTTTGTAAAAGATCCATTTCTTTATTTCTTTCAGATAGTTCTTCTTTGAATGTTTTCAATTGTTCAGAATTAATTTCTAATTCTTCTTCATTTTTTTCCAGCTCAGATTTTAATTTATTAACCTCATTTTCCTTATTTTCAAGTTCTAGCCTGCTTTCTTTTAACTCATTATTTGTTTCTTGGATTTCTCTATCAACTAAGCTAAATTTCTTGAAGGTGTCTTGAAATTTGGTTTTAATATCAGATAGTTCCATTTGTTTTCTATCAAGTGCTGCTTTCAGACCAGTTAACTCTGATTTATCGTCAAGTACCATAAGTGATCCTGAAGCCTTTTCCTGCCCGTCAAATATTGGCATATGTGTAATATTTGTCAAAATCCTATTATTATTCATATCTTTGAAACAAACTGAGTCTACAGTTTTGACATTATTGTTTTGATGTGATTGTTCTTTTAGATTTATAATCCTTTTATCGTTTAGTAAGCCAAGTTCGAATAGATTTTTACCAACAATTTTTTCAGATTTTAATCCAAATAATTGTTCTGCTTTATCATTCCAAAAAGTGACCTTGTTTTCTTTATCAGTCATTATTAAAGGCGAAGGAATTGAGTTTTTCATTGTATTTAATTGGGAACTAAGCTGATTTTTTTCAATTATTAAGTTTTCAAAATCCTTTGTTTTATTTTCAATTTCAAGTCTACTAATCTTTAACTCTTCCACTTTAATTTCCAATTCTTCTTTGTTATTTTTGAGCTCCGATTGTAACTTTGTTATCTCTGTTTCTTTATCGTTTAGTTTTTTGTTTCGAAAATCTAGGTCTTTAAGTCTTTCTTGTAGTTCTGTTTGTAATGTAGTTATCTCTGCTTGTTTTTCGATTGTTTCAAGTGTTTTTTCTTCTAATTCCTGTTGTAACTTTGTTATTTCTGTTTCCTTATTGTTTAGCTCACTGTTTCTATAGTTTAGGTCTTTAAGTCTATCTTGTAGTTCTGTTTGTAATGTTGTTATATCTTGTTCTTTATTTTCTAGCTCAAAATTTTTCTTTATAAGCTCTTGCTTGTTTTGTTCAAGTTCGACATTAAGATTATCTAAAACCCGGTTTTGCTCCATTACTGATAAATGTTTATCTGTAAGTTGTTTTTTGATTTCATCAATAATATCATTTCTTACCTCAAGATCTACAGTTAATGATTCGATGATTTGTTCTTTATTACCAATTTCAGACTGCAAATCATCAATTTCTTGGACCTTATTTTTTAGTTCTTCTTCATTACTAAAAAGTTCAGTCCTTATATCTTCAAGTTGTTTTCTTGTTGGCTCTAAACTATTTTTTTCATTTTCTAATTCAATTTTTAAATTTTCAATTATTTCTGATTTGTTTTTTATCTCAAGGGAATTAAAACTCAATTCATTTCTAAGATTATCGATTTCCTCTTGTCTTAATTTAAACTTTTCCTGTTCTATGACAAGATCTTCCTGTAGTTTGTTTAATGTTTCATTTTTAATTAATAATTCTTCATTTTTTATATCAAGCTCATTTTGTTTTTGTTGTAAAATATCCTGAAGCTGACATATATCTGAATCTTTTTTCTCAAGCTCTGCAACTTTATCTTTTAGATTTACTTTTATTTCGTCGTTAAAAGATATCTTTTCTGTCAAAGCCATATGTTTTTCTGTAAGTTGATTTTTTATTTCCTCAATTATACAATTTCTTGATTCAATTTCTAAATTTAATTCCTCAATTTCTATATTTTTGTTTTGAAGTTCTGAACTTAAAAAAGAAATATTTTCTTGAATTTTTTCAAGCTCTTCATTTTTTGAATGAAATTCAACTGTGATTTTTTCAATTTCATCTTTTTGTTTGTCTATTAAAAGATTTTTATTTTCAAGTTCTTTACATCTATCTTCAAGTTCTTGCTGTAAAACATGTATGCCTTGTTCTTTTTTACTTAGATCTTCATCTAATTTTTCAATTTTTAATCCTAGATTGTTTATTTCATCAGCTAGTTCTTCATTTATCTTTGTCCTTTTTATAACTGCTATATGATTTTCTGTTAATTGTTTTTTAATATCTTCAATTATTGTGTTTCTTTCTTCAAGTTCTTCATAAATTGAATCAAGTTCATTTTGTTTTTCATTAAGATTTTGTTCTAGTTTACTAATGATTTCTGATTTTTCTTTAATCTCTTTATTATTTGCACTAATTGCCTTTTGTGTTTCATTAATTATATTTTGTAATTCTATGTTCTTTTCGCTTTCTAACTGTTCTTTTACATTTTTTATCTCATTATTTTTTTCTTCTAATGTTTTTTTGATTGTATCTAATTCATTATTTCTGATTTCAAGATCTTTTTGTAATTTTGAGATTTGTAGTTCATTATCGTTTAATTTTTTTATATTTTCATCTAATTTTAGTTTCTTTTGAGACAGTTCTGCTTCGATATTATTTGCAAAAGTAACTTTTCTGACCAATTGAGAAAGGTTTTCTTTTAATTGAGAGCTTAAATCTTCAATTAAATTTCCTCTACTATCGACTTCTTCTTGTTTTTTATTTAATTCAGATTCTAGGTTTTCAATTATTTTTTGTTTTTTATCAAGTTCTTCTATTTTTAAATTTATTTTTGTGTTTAGTTGTAAAACTTCTTCTTTTGTTTTATCAAGTTCAATACAATTTTTGTTTAGTTCATTGTTTTTGTTTTCAAGTTCTTTTTTTAACTCTACAAAACTTTTCTCTTTATTTTTCAATTCTAAATTTGCTTTTTCAAAATCCTTTTTAATACTTTCTAAACTATATTCTAAATTTTCAACAAAATTTGTTTTTTCAGTAAGTGTCATCTGTTTATCTGAAAGTTGCTCTTTTAGGTCTTTAATAATAATATTTCTTATTTCAAGTTCTTTTTGAATCTCTTCAAATTCTTGTTTTTTATTTGAAAGATTTGACTCAAGTTCAGAGATTTTTTCTTTGTTTTTATCAAGTTCTTTATTTCTAAAATTAATATCTTTTGTTTTTTGATTTACTTCTAGCTGCAGTCTTTCATTTTCAAATTTTTCCTTCTTTATTTCAGATTGTAACTTAGAAATAATATCTGATTTTTTTTCTATTTCATTTTCTATAGATTTATTTTTTTCAGCAAGATTTTCTAATTGTTTTTGTATTTCTAAAAAATCTTTTTGAATATCTCCTACGTTACCTGTTTTTTCAACAAGTTCTATTTGTTTTTCAGATAGTTGCTTTTTTATATTTAATATTAGATTATTTCTTGTCTGTAGTTCACTATTCAAAAAATTAATTTCATCTTTTTGATCAATTATATCTTTTTTTAATGTTTCAATTTTTATTGCTTTATCATCTAAATCTGATTGATTTTTTATTAAATTTAATTCCTTTTTTTCTAAATTTTTTTGAAGGCTTTTGATGGTTTGTTTGTTTTTTTCAAGTTCTTCGTTTTTTGTTTTTATATCTATTTCGATTTGTTGTTTTTCTTTTTCTATTTGTTTTTCTCTTTCTTTAATTTCGTTTGTTTTTTCTATTAATTCTTTTTTTGTTTGTTCTATTTCTTGTTGTTTTTCTTTTAGTTTTTCACCTTTTGTTTCTAAATCTTTTTGAAGGCTTTTGATGGTTTGTTTGTTTTTTTCAAGTTCATTATTTCTTGTTTTTAAATCTTTTTGTATTTCATCAATTTCTAATTGTTTTTTATCTATTTTTTGATTTTTGGATTCTAATTCATTTTGAATTTCTTTTATTGTTTGTTTGTTTTTTTCAAGTTCTTCATTTTTTATTTTCAAATCTTTTTGTATTTCATCTATTTCTTGTTGTTTTTCTTTTATTTTTTGATTTATTGTTTCAAAATCATTTTGTCTTATTTCTATCTCGCTTTCCAAATTATTAATTTCTTTTTCTTTTGTTGAAATATCTTTTTTCGACTCTTTTAGTTCATTTTGAATTTCTTCTTTTTCTGATTTTATTTTTAAAAATTTTTCATTTTGATTTTCAATTTCTTTTTCTTTATTTTGTAAATCTGTTTGAAGTTTTTCAATTTCCTTTTCAAATGTTTTTATTTGTTCTTGTTTTTTTTCTAGTTGTACTTTTACTTCTTTTAATTTCTTATTTTCTTGTTCTAGTTTTTCTTGTTCTTTGTTAATTTTATTTTTGTGTTCTTCTAATTCAAAATTTTTTTCTTTTAATTTTTCTTTGTTTTTTTCTAGTTCATATTTCTTATCATCAAACTCTCTTTGAAGCTTTCTTAGTTCTGAATCCTTTTTATAGATGATTTCATTATAATCATCAATATCTCTTTGTTTTTTATCTAAAACCCCTTTTAAATTTTTATAATTGTCTCTTTCTTCTCCAATACCCATTTTATAATTTTTTAGTTCATCTTGAAGTTCTTCTATTTCACTTTCACGAGACTTGAGTTGTTTTTTTCTTCTATCAAGCTCATTTTTTATTTCAAAAAATTCTTGATTAATTCTATTGTTCTTTCTAGATGTGGTATCACTAAATTTCACTTTTTCAGATTTTCCTTTGGATTTTTTCTTTTGGCTTTTTTTTTCTTTAGAAATGTTATTAACAATCCCAATTTCTTTATCATTTGAAAACATCTTTGTTTCAACGTCTAGTGATAAAATATCACCCTTTTTTGATTGGATATCTATTGAATAAAAAGGTCTTTGTTTACCAAGTAGTCTTGCTAGATGTCTTCTAGTAACAATTTTTTTAGAATCATCTGTAAGGAAAATTGAATCTTGAAGCGTTGTTCCCAATATTTCATTTTTAGATAGTCCTACTGCATCACAGAAAGAGTCATTGACTTCAGAAATCTCTCCTCTTTTATTTATAATAAAAACAGGCTTACCGCTACTTAATAATTTTGAAATGGGCTTATCTTCAAATTCACTCCAATTTTTCCTTTCCATTTTATCAGGTTTTGATTTAGTTATGCCCTTTCTCTCCCCAGATTAACAGATGTATTTTATATTTCGTCTTTAGAAATCAGTTTTTCTACAGCTATCTTTAATTCATTATAATTTTCTTGTAAGATTTTATATTTCTCTATCATATCATTATATTTCTGTTTATAAGGATTTTCAATTTCTTCAGTAAATACAAACTCTTTATCATTATCTATTTTTTCAATTGTTTCCCAATGTTTATCTTCATGTTGTAAACTCTTTTTATTTAAATCAATATCTTTTCCTAATTTGCCAAATGATGTTTTATTTAATCTTTTAATCAAATCTTTACATTTTTTAATGTTAACATCCAAAACATTTACTTTATGACGATGTTCAGTTACAAGCTCTGAAAACTCTCTTCTGTCAATGTCTTTTATTAATCTTTTTTCTGTTAGATCCATTAGTTTATCTTTTAATGAAAGACGTTTTTTTTCCAAATAGCTTAAACGTTGTAATATAAGCTCCTTTAAAGAAATCGCCTCATCGATATAGTTAACCATTTGATCGTCATGCTTTACAAAAATATCATAAAGTTCTTCATCAGAAATGGTATCATCACCAATAAGAGTTGTAAGTTCAGGTGATATTCTTTCTTTAAATTCCAATCTATCAATTGTTTTAACTGCATTCATATACCAATTTTGTACAAAGATAAGTCCATCTTTGTCTTCGTCAAATTGATCACTTGGAAATGATAAAATTGAGTTTGATTTATGATCTTTAATTTTATAACCAACAAGTTTTTTATCAGCATCATAAATCATGTCAAAAACAATGCCTAACTTTTCACCAGTATCTTCAAGATATACAGGTTTTCCTTTCATATCTCTTGTTAAAAGTTTTCTTTTTTTTGTCGATGGCCATTGTGTTTTTGTATCTTTTTTTTCCTCATCTTTTTCTTTTTTATCTTCCTTTTTAATCTCCTTTATTGGTTCTTGCTCTATTTCAAGCTCATCATGAATACTTACATTTTCTTCTTTTATTGTTTCTTCAAAATTATTTTGGGAAGTTTCATTTTTTATATTATCAATTTCTTTATTGATTTCATTTATCTTTTGGTTATCATCACTTTTTTCAATTTGCTGAATATTGCTAATTTCCTTTGGAGGATTTTTTTCTTTTTTGTATTTAAAGCCGAGTCTGGTTCTTTTTTTTATAGCATATGATTTATTATCATTATTTTCTTTAGAAACTGGAGAAGTATCAGATTTTTCTTTATTTTTTTTAAATAATTGCATCCTCAACTACACCCTCCAATGCTAAAGGTCACATCTTCCCTCCAAAGAGAGTAATGGGTCTTTCTGTTCTTTAACATTTCGGATAAAATGCAATATTGCCCATATGGCTAATGACAAAGGAATCAAAAGAATTGAAAGTACAAGTAAAAAAACACCTATTGTCCCAAGTGATAGAGCCATTAAATCAACCATTTCATGTTCTTGGGATAGAATTGTAATATTTGATGTAACCGTCATATATGAAATCCCAACAATTAATGAAATTAAAACAGTTAAAACAATTTTGTTTCTTAATTTACATGATATTAAATACGCAAAAAAACCTGCTATTAGAACTGCAATAAACATAGCAAACATCTGATCTTCCAGCAAGAAAAACAATGGAAGAATTATTAATGCTGCAATAATTGGTTTTCCAATTGATGAAAACATTTCTTCTTTGAATTTATTTTCAGAAAAGTCAACCTTTGTAATCCAACCAATATTTCTTTTAAAATTGCGTTTTACATTTTTTTTCGCCCTTATTACTTTGTCAACTGTCTTTTTCTTAAAAAATAATCTTGAAGGATGTTGCCAAGATCTATTTATTGACCAAATAATATATTTGTCTCCGGCATAAGTGATTGATATTAAAGAAACAACCGTTAATGTTGTAAGAATCAATGCAGATAAGATATCAAGAATAAAAACGGTTGATTCCCCATGCCAATTAACAAGACTTTGCATAAATTCATCTGGAAAAATTAACCAAAATGGAGATGAATAAACCATTATGTTTCCAAAATAAGATCCATTTTTTGATTGATTCGATGAAATAGCCCTTATTGGAGCCAGACTTGTATTTCCTCTATCAAGAACAAAAACTTTTCTTTCAACAAAACCACTCATATCTTCGTTTGCAAAAACAATTCCTTTAACAGGCATTACACTTGGATTTATTAATGGAAGGTCTTTTGGTGTGGATTCGACACCTATTCCTATTTTCCCAAAATCAAGACCTGAATCTTCGCTATTTTCATTTATTCCAACAGATGTTGTTATTGAGTCAAAAGCAAAACAATGAATTACTGTTAAAAAAACAATATATGCAACAAAAAATGAAACCAATGTTCTTTTCATATTAAGTGGTTTTCTTCCAATGATGTTCAAACGTATCTTTTCTTTAAAGGTTTTAGCTTTTTCAGGCAGCAAAAATATTAGAACTACAAGTATAACTATTGATATTGTAAGCGGTGCAAAAATTCCAATATAATCAAGGGAACCTTTTGAACTAGAAGGTTGAGAGATAAGGTTTAGACCTTGATTTACCCATACTCCAATATAGCCAATAAATGGGATTTTTAATGGAACCTGTCCTATTGAAAGTACCTTTCCCATAAGATGGTCTTCTCTAATAAATGGTTCAGGGATATGGGGTCCTGCTTGGTCGGTCCATTTGTTATTATCTCCTTTTGTTTCAAATAAAATTTCCCCTTTACTATTATGTCTAATATCAGAAACTCTATGGACAACAATTTTTTCATCTGGCCAATGCAAATAGCTTTTGAAAACAATTACATCTCCAACTTTTACATCTTCAATGTTTGTCGGAGTCCAAGCAACAACGTCACCTTCCATAAGTGTGGGTGTCATTGAATCAGAGGTTACAAGATCCATTGGAAAAGGTGTTCCTGACCAAACTGTTAAAAAACGGGCTACAATTAAAAAAATTGCAGCTAAAAATATAATGTTTCCAATTAATGATTTAATATTTAGGTTTATCTATCATCCCATCCCAATTGCAAATGTGTATATATTTTTAGATATATTATATTTTTGTTAATAATTATTTTTATATCTTTTTCTTAAGAATATGTAACTTTCACTTGAATTTTATAACACGCTAAATTAAAGCTTGGTGTACTGTCTGATTCTATATCGCAGTCTAGATTTATTACATCTGTCCAGCTCCATGTGCTTGGTGCGTTTGTATCCGTTGTTATCTCAAACCATGAAGACCATCCCTTGGAGGTTCCGACAGATGTCCAACTATGGTTATCACCATCACTTGTTCCATCAAAAACGGGTCTAATTATAATATTTGCACTATTAAGTCCATTTGTATAGTTTCCATATGCTCTTATTTCTACTTTTGTAATTGTTCCTAGATTTACTCCACTACAGTTGTTTCCATCTAGTAATTGCACTTCTGAATCACTTGTTGTATTTGCATAGTTTGAAAGACTATCATCTGTCATATATGAAGGATTGGTTTCCCATTCTTCTCTTCCACTATCATAGCTGTTAAATAGATACCAGGCAAGTCCTTGTGTTTTAAAACTATATGTTTGATTGGTCCATAATTGTCCATCTGATGCATTGACACTCCACCAATAGGTTGTATTATAAGAATTCATACTGTCGTTTGTTTGACTATATGTTCCATTATAAACTGATAAATTACTATCAATTTCTCCCCAAGAACCAGTTGCATTTGTATAGAAATATACATCCATTTGATCTGCATTTGCATCATTTACAGTTATTGATAAAGTCGGATTCAGTGACTGACCAGTTGCACCATTTGAAGGGCTGGGACTACTTAGTTTAGGTGCAACATTTTGGGTTTTTTGCAGTCCAAAATCAAGAAAATCATTATTATTTTCAATATTATTATATGTTACATTTAGCCATGTAACATTTCTTGAAACATTTGATATTCGAACTTCGTCTAATATCCCCATCCAATATCTACCATCGTTATATTCATTTCCAATTTTAAAATCAATTAATATTTCATTTACTTGTGCATTGCCTGTATCTTTTTGTGCACCATTAACATATAATTTGAAATTACCTGCACCATTTCCTGAAAAAACAAAAACAGCATAGTGGGTTGAACCAGGACTATATGTTGTGCCAGAATTTAATTTGTCTCCAGCCTCACTATCAACTGTAATTTCACTAGGAAAATCTCCACCAGTTCCTTCTATTTTAAAATGAATATTTCCTGAACCCCAGTCTGTTTGAGATACCAACGGATTATAATTATTCCATGATCCTAAGGTGCTATTAAACCAAACTTCTACAGTAGCATTATTGTAACTACCCATATCTGGTAAATCAATTAAATCACTATCTCCATCAAAATCATCAGCTCCATTTATTATACCATCATCTGTAGCTTCATCATCATCATAACCAGATGTTGATCCATCATTATTATTTGATGTGGAATCATATCTATCGCCAGTTCCACTTTCATTCAAATGCCATACGCCTTTATAGTTACTATCCCAAACACCAGATGCATTTTCCCTGTTGCATGTACAAAGATTGTTTCCATAATACATATAAAGACTTGTATTTATCGTTGAACTTAAACTTGTTAAATTTACCCAAGCAACAAGCTCACCTGTAGCACTATCATATTTTTCTATTTGATAGGCAAGTCTATCTGTATATGAACCTGTTGACCAGTCTACAGAAGTTGGAACAAATATTATGTCATTTCCAGTTGAAAGAGCGTTATCCTTTAGGTTATTGTCTGTTGTACTGATTAGTACTGGGAAGTTATTTAGATCTTCATCTATCATTGATGCGTTTATCCATATTTGTTTTCTATAAGTCCATGTTGACAAAACTCCGATTTGTTCTCCAAATGTTGCAAAAGTAGTTGGGGAATTCGTATTTTCATAGGTCGTATTTATCCATGCAGCAGATCTTGCTGTGTTACTAACTCTAAGCTCATCAAGAGTTCCAGTTAATGTTTCCCCAATAATTAAATTATTATTATTTGTATTAATTGAGCCTGAATAACTTGTTTGGTCTTTGTATTCCCCATCAATATATAATTTGATGTTAGATCCATCGTATGTTATTACAAAATAATGCATACTAATATCAGTTGTATAAGAAACTACATTGCCATTGATGTAACCATATAAAATGTCTCCATCAGGATGAAGTTCCATTGAATATGCGCTCTGTCCTTTACTAATAATTCCTTTGTTTGAGGCAATGCTTGTAAAGTGGTATGTTTCATTGGTCCATTCTCCATGTCCATCATTTACTTCTACTTTCCAGTAATAAGTTTTACTGTTTATTGAAAAGTTACTGTCAATATCAGGTTGTTTGTATGTTCCATTGTTAACTGAACTATTTTTTCCTATTTGATTGGGGCAGCTGCTATCTTCTCCCCAATACCATGTTATATTCATTTGATATGCATTGCTATGGTTTACTTGTATCTGTAGTGTTGGGTTTAGGCTTATCCCTGTACTTTGATTTGCTGGACTTATATTTGATATAACTGGCTTGCCTTTTGTTTCTTCGCTTCCACTTTCCTCTCCATCTGACCATTTTTCTAGTGTGGGGTTGTAAGTCCAGGTTGTATAACTCCACAATTGATAGTAGTAAGTTGTTCCAGGTGATAGTCCTGAGTCTTCATAACTTGATGCAGTTCCATTATAAATTTCATCTCCGTCTCCTCTATCCCAGCTTGTAACTCCACTTGTGTTTCTTTCAATATATGTTGTATTTGCTCCCTCTCCAGGTGTCCATGTAAGATACATAATGCTTGAAGAATTTGCTTGGATTGTTAGGCTACCTGACACTGTTGCGTTGGGTTTTGTTAGAAATGCTTTGTCAGTACCATATGACGTTGTTGCTGAGTTGTTTGCCGCTGCTCGATAGCGATAAAGTGTGCCAGGGCTCAAAGGAATTGAATAGTTTACTTCTACCCAAATTTGGGTACAATAACCTAAAATACCTACTAAGGAATATTTATATAATTCAATTCCTACTTGTAAATCGTCTATATCATTTTTAGTCCACGGATTCCCATCCTTTCGAGTAGACCAAGTTAGAGGATTCCCATTAAAATCTTGATTAAAATTAGTCCAGTCATTAGATCCAATTATATATCTTTTACATTGTGTGCCAGTTGGATCTATAAGACATACATCTCCATCACTTATTACTCCATCTTTTTTACCTCTAAATTCTATTGATACAGAGTGGATTGTAGCACCATCTGGAATAGATGTGTTTTCTAGGTTATAATAATCAGTAGAATAATCTTCATCAATGCCTCCTTCTACATAGGTTTCACCATCATCAGGTGATTCTTCATCAACGCTTTCCCAATTGGTTGAAGCAGGGCTACTTCCACCTATTGCATTATCTGTATTATCACCTGGTGCATTGGGTCTTAATGTTTCAGTTTTGTAACCTCCAAGGTCGTGGTTAAATGTATCACCAGTTGTTTTTGTTTGGTTGGTGGTATTGGATCCATAGCTTGTTGTTGTTCCCCATTGGAAATATACTTTACAGTCTTCCCCTCCGTTGTTTTGTAGGTATCCGTGTATTGTTGCGTTTTGTTCTTCTACTCCTGTAGATGTATTTGTTGTTACTGTCGGCGTTCCAACTTGAGTAGTAAAATGATATGTAGAATTATTCCATCCGCCTTCTCCATCTGTTAGGTTTACGCTCCAGTAGTATGTAATGTTATAACCACTGAAGTTGTTGTTTGTTTGAATTATGTTTGTTCCAGTTGCAAAGCTTGTATTGTTATTTGCAAATTGTACCCAACTTCCGGATGAGTTGCTCCACCAAGTTGCATTCATTCTATCCCCTGCATCATTGTCAATACATGTTACATTTAATGTTGGAGTTATTGCTTGAGAAGTACTTCCATTGATAGGTCCGGGATTTGATTGTGTTGGTGGATTATTAACAGGTAGACTATATTGACATATCGCATCAGCTGAGTTTGGTGTTGTTTCATCAGTGCTTCCATCTTTTTTACCTATGCTATAGAACTCATAATAACCTGTACCGTTGGGGTAATCAAATGTCCAGCTGTAGGGACTGCTTGTGTCTGGGTTGCTGGCATCGTTCCATTCTTGCCATCCTGTTTCTATTGTATCCCAAATAAGAAAACCAGAGGTATTGAAAAGATTATTATGATAGGCATCTATCCATGAAGAATTTCTAGATGTATTGCTTAGTCTACATTCATCTATATACCCATCCCATCCACGCTCTAATGAACCACTAGAAATTAAATGTCCCATAATAATTGGATGACCTGAATCGTAAATAAAATCTGCATCTTCAACTTTTTCATCACTATTTAATGCTCCATTCCAATACCATTCGGTATTTGAATCAGATTTTGTATAAACAAAACCTAAAGAATAAAAAGTATCTTCATTTGGAATGGTTGTTGAATAAACATATGATGATTCTGTTTCCCAATCACCATGTTCATCAACTGCGCCCCACATGGCATTATTATCACCATTTGATCTTCTTTGTGATACAACCCATGAACGCTCATTTTCACCAAAATTCCAATTACCTACTATAGCAGGAAATTGATCTTCACCTGCGTTATTATCGATAAGATAACAAGTTTCTACAGTGAAATCATTAGATCCAACATGATGAAAACTATAATTTATATAATCATCAGAAGAATAACCCGTAAAATCAATACATTTTCCCATTTTTCCATCAACACTTTGATCACTTGACATTCCACTTGGTGTACCGTGCCATTCATTAGATGTTCTATCAATTATTGAATTTGTACCACCTGCAGGATTTTCACCCAGTGGCCAGACTGCAATATAATTCGAATCATAAGCATTAAACTGACCATATATACTAGTATTTGCAGGTTGTGTTAATGATGAATTACCCCAATACATACGAATTATCGTATCTGTAGAACTTGATACTGTAGGTATTTTTACAGCTAGTTCCAATGTTGCTTGTGACGGGTCATTATTTGTGGTGCAATTACGAACGTCAACTGCGAGTCTTGAGCCTGTTTCATTTGAAAATCTAATGTCTCCCCCGCCGTTTTGCATAGGTCTAGTACCATCTGCATCTAGAGGTCCATTAACTTGGGTTAATGCAGAGTTAAAACCTTCATCAAAAACAAGTGTCCAGTTAGTTAGTGTTTCATCTATTTGTGAGCAATTAATTGTTATGTTAAGTCTATAAGAAAGGCTACTATTCCACCAGGTGTTGTTATCGCTGCTAAATCTATAATATAGAGAAACATTATCAATATCTTCAGCTCCTGTTGCTGTTAATTCAAGTGTTGATGCTGTTTTTTCATATGGACTTATACTATCAATTTTAGTTGTGATATTATCTGTTGTAAACCAGAATATATCTGAAATATTTGTACCTGTTCCATCAGTAACAGATACATTCCAATAGTATGTTTTTGAGTAATTTGTAAAGTTTGCATTTGTCATATGGTATGTACCATTTGCAACAGTTTCATTTTCTCCAAATTTTTCCCAGCTACCTGTTGAATTGCTATACCATCTGATGGTCATTGTGTCTCCATCTGAGTCGTTTACAGATATATTTAGTGTTGGGTTTACTGATATGCCCGTTGATTGGTTGCTTGGGTAAGGATTAGTGATTTCAGGGCCAGTATTTCCTCTATAGTAACATATTGCATCTGCAGAGCTAGGAGCGATTTCCTTGTTTGAAACAGAATCATTTGCAATGCTATAAAATTCATAATAGCCTGTTTTATCAGAATTTTCAAAATCAAATGTCCACTGCCATGGACTTTCTGTGTCTGGATTGCTTGCATCAGACCAATTTGTCCAACCAACTGCTTGTTCACTACCATAATAATGAAAGTCGCTTGGGTTTCTAATTGTATTATGGGTTGTATTAATCCAACTTTCATTTCTCATTACACCTGAAATTCTCATCTCATCAACAGTTAAGTTGGTCTCTTCACTATCTTCAGAGTGTCTAATGCCAATAGTCCAGTCGTTACCACCAATTGATCCATCTCCTGCATCAACAATTTGAACATCTGAAAGTGTTCCATTATCATAAATCCAGGCTTTATCAGAATCACCTACAGTTGTTGCATAAAACCATGTTGTGTTGTCATCATTAATCGCCATATAGCAACTAGCCTGTAGACCTTGTGTTTCTACTCCATAATACCACTGTCCACCTGAGTTTTCGAATTGTCCTGGAAAATCATGACCATCTCCATCACAGCAAAAACTATCCCCCCAAGTACCATCATCAGAGTTTGCACCATGTTTAAACCAGGTTTCTAGTGTCCAAGGGTTCAAACTAGTAATTGAACTATCTGAATCTATATAGTTTCCACTTGATCCA
>Ga0272442_10004744_pt1 | contig 18434 bp, 11 predicted proteins | sample SSMForm2O_FD_200262 | JGI IMG/M metagenome (GOLD analysis project Ga0272442, IMG submission 200262) | Marine sediment archaeal communities from Little Sippewissett salt marsh, Falmouth, MA, United States - SSM-Form-2O | ecosystem: Environmental > Aquatic > Marine > Wetlands > Sediment ... | reverse complement strand
ATGCAATGGATATTACACTTTCAGGTAACTTAGCAGAGCTAGAATATCTAGAGCCTGGTCAATCTGAAGGTGGGACTCTTGTTATTACAGTTCTTAATACATGTCAACAAAGCTATACCTATGAGTTCACTGTTGGTCTTGCATTTGACAGTCTGCCACCAACATAATAATTATTTTTTTGACAGTTTAGAATATTATTCTAGAATATTGTTTCAAAAGCTTTTATAGACAATTTATACTATTAGTTTTTGAAAGTAGTTTTTAATTATGGGGGGCAAAAAAAAACAAAAATTACAATAATGCTACTTTTAAAGTTGTTAGATAGATAAGGAGATAGGAAAAATGAAAAAAAATGGTATGAAGCCCGCAAAGATAGGGGCTATATTTTTAGTTGCTGTCATGTCAATGGCAGCAATAGGCGCAGGTTATGCACACTGGCAAGAAACACTTACAATAAGTGGTGTAATGACAACAGATGATATCTATCCATATTTTTATACTGCAAAGAGCAATGACCCCTTAGCTGATAATGGTCTTGATCCAACAGATTGTGGTCAATGGTTTTTTGGTGATAATGGATGGTCTTGGGACGGCATTCCAAGAGATAAGAATGTTGGGTCCTGTGATGTCCTAAAAGGTCAAACAGATAAAGAATTAATTATTAATATTGCTGATGCCTATCCATGCTATTATGCACATCCAATGTTTATAATAAAGAACAAAGGAAGTTGCCCAGTATTACTGCATACTATCCAGCTTCTTAAAGTAAGTTATAAAGGAATTCCATTTGTTCTTGATGACCCAGTTGACCTTGTTCCAAATCAATGGTGGGGCGTAAGTATTAAAATAAATGAAGGAGTTGCAACATCAGTTGATATTCATCAACCAGTTGATAATGCAGCAGATGACTTTTCATTAAAGCTCACCGGAAATGGAATGATAATAAACAAGCAAGTTGACCCAGAAAGCTGGGGAGATGGAACAGGACATATGGATACTGCCCTTTATTGTGATGAGTTGCAAGGTGATATCTGCATTCACTTTGAAAACGGCTGCAGACAGGATGTTGAATATGATTTCACTCTTGGAATGGTATTTTATAACTGGCCTGAAGATGTAGAATGCCCAACACCTGGTTTTACAAACATTGACCTTGAAAGCTCAACCGACGAATCAACATGGATTGATGTAATGGAGACAACAGGTGTATTTTACCTGGACCTTGATGAAAATAATGATTATTATTATTTAGATCTAGGCTCATCCACTGCAACAAACACTTTTCTTGCCCAAGACGTATACTTCCCATTCTACCTAGATATAACTGACCTTCCAGCTGATTTCTATACATATTGGTCGGGAAGAGGAGTCTTTGATGCTTGTACTGGTACCTATGAACCAATAATGTGGGAGATCATTGCAGATGACGGTCCAACCCTTCCAATGTTTTATATCAAGTACGACGGGTCTGACTATATGCTAATTGATGGTCTACAATATGAACTATTCCAACAATATGCACAAGGCCAGCAAGATAATCCTCTCAGAGTCAACGGAGAATACCCAACTGGAGAATACTTGTTCACAGGCTATATAGGTGCAGCTTGTGGCATGACCTCAAACCCAATAAATGTCGCAATAGAGTTTGCATAAATAATGTGTGGAAAAATCCACACTAAATCTCTTTTTTTTTATATCTAACATTCTTCTAGAACATTATTTCTATGATGTTTATTAAATACTAATTGTTTTATATTTTAATGCTTATATTATAAAGGCAGATGAGACGAAAGGAGTCTTTCTTTAGAAAATATAAATAAAAAGGTGAAAATAAAATGAAGAAAAATAAAATTATGCCCGCAAAGATAGGGGCTATATTTTTGGTTTCTGTCATGTCAATGGCAGCAATAGGCGCAGGTTATGCACACTGGCAAGAAACACTCACAATTAGTGGTGTAATGACAACAGATGATATCTATCCATATTTTGCAGAAGCAATCAGCAATGATCCAGTTGAAGAAAACAATATGGACCCTGCTGAATGCGGAGAATGGATTTATGGTGATAACGGATGGTGCTGGGATGGTGTTCAAAGAGATAAGAATGTAGGATACTATAATGTAGGAATCCACAATGATGATCAATCTCTTGGAATAAAGATGGCGGATGCTTATCCATGTTATTATGCTCATCCAATGTTTATAATAAAGAATAAGGGAAGTTGTCCTGTTTTAATTCATAGTATCAGACTAATTGAACTCAGCTTTGAAGGAACATCAATTCCTCTTCAAAACCCAATTGACCTTGAACCAAATCAAGTATGGGGCATAAGAATTGATCATCCAGAAGGAGCTACCCCAACAGCTGATGTTCATCAGCCTGTTGTAAATGCAGATGATGATTTTTCAATAATGCTTACTGGTTCAGAAATGATTATCAACAAACAACTTGACCCAGAAAGCTGGAAAGACGGAACTGGACATATGGCAAATCCAAGTGATTATTGTGATGAAATCCAAGGCGATCTATGCATTCACTTTGAAAATGGCTGTGAACAAGACGTAGTTTATGATTTAAAAATAGACCTTGTCTTTTACAACTGGCCAGAGTTTTGCACACCACAAGGATGCGAAATTTCAAAAACATATACACTTGATGCAGATTTTGACGAAGGAACTTTGACAAATGTCAACTACGATATCGTCCATGACCAACTTCAACTTGATGAAGTAATTGATCCTTTACCATTTATATGGGTTCCAAACTCAAATGAGGGAACTGTATCAAAATATGATACCGATACTGGTTATGAACTTGCCCGATACTGGACAGGACCTATGCAGGCATCGGTTATACCAAATCCTTCAAGAACAACTGTTGATCAAGAGGGAAGTGTATGGTTTGGAAACAGAGGAACTGGAACTGTTGTAAAGATTGGTCTTTATGAGATGGGCAACTGGATAGATAAAAACGGAAATGGAGTATGCGATACATCAACTGATCTTAATTCAGACCATGATGTATATGGCTCAGAGATACTTCCATGGAACACTGACGAGTGTGTCTTGTTTGAAACATTAATTGGTGCTTCAAACAGTGGAGTAAGAGGTCTTGCAGTTGACTCAAATAACGATCTATGGGCAGGAACACATACTCTGCCTGGTGGAAACAAGTTCTATCATGTAGATGGAGATACTGGTTCAATAATTACTGCTGATACAATTGATATTAGTCCTTATAGTGCATATGGTGCAGTAATTGATGAAGATGGAAATCTTTGGTGTTCATGTGGCCCATCAGTCAGCCCAAATACTGTTCTTAAAATAAACACTGCAACAAAAGCTGTCACACCAATAACTCTAAACAATGCACCATACGGTCTTGGAGTTGATGGAAACGGTCATGTCTTTGTATCTTCATGGGGAACATCTGGAATTATGGCAAGAATCGATATCAACACATTAAATGTAATATACGGAGCACAAGGTGCATCTTACAGCAGAGGTGTTGCCTTAACAGATGATGGAGACGTCTGGGTTGTAAATAGTTTAGCAACTCAAGTTACAAGAGTAAGCAATGACCTAAGCACTGTAAAGGCTACAATCGACATAGGTTCAAATGGTTATTCAACAGGTGTTGCAGTTGACTCAAATGGAAAGGTTTGGGCTTGTAATTTTGATGATGGAAATTTAAACAGAATTGACCCTGCAACAAATACAATTGATCTTACAAAACACACACCAGGATATACTGGAACTGGAAATGGACAACACTACAGTTACAGTGATATGACTGGAAAAATCTCAATTGGAACAACCGTAAAACTTGGTTACTGGACCGTTGATTTTGATAGTACTGTATCAAATGCTAACTGGGGTATTGTATCTTGGAACTCACTTGAACCAACAGGAACTGAGATAACAGTAAGAGTAAGAAGTAAAGAAAACCTTGCAGATCCATGGTCGGCTTGGGAAGATGTAACAAATGGCTCACCATTGAGTTCGACTCCAGCTGGTAGATATATACAAATAGAGGTCAAATTCAAGATAGAATCTGGTGAAGTCTCACCTGTTTTATATGACCTAACTGTCAAAGGAAACTGTAATTAAAATTAGGGATAATCTATCCCACAACTTTTTTCTTTTTTTTAAAATAATTATCTAATAGAAGATTATTCTAGAACAATCTTTCCACATGCTTTATATATATTTCCCTTTATTTATATTTTAAACATTAAATTTTATTGGGGGGAAGCCCTAGGGTTTATTCTCCTGATAAATGGGTGATTTATATGAAGAAGACAAAAATAATGCCTGCAAAGGTCGGAACTATATTTCTAGTAGCCGTTATGAGCTTTGCAGCAATAGGCGCAGGTTATGCACATTGGCAAGAAACACTTACAATAAGTGGTGTAATGACAACAGATGACATAAACCCAATATTTGCAGAATTATATAGTAACGATGACCCAGATTCAGAGTTTTCAGAAAGACTTGACCCAACAGACTGCGGGTCATGGGAAGACCTAACCTGGATAGGAGATAGAAGAGACAAGGACGTAGGAAACACCGATGTTTATACAACAGAAGATGAGCAAGTCCTAAACATAGAAATAAACGATGCATATCCATGCTATTACTCACACATTCTCTATCACATAAGAAACACAGGAAGCTGCCCAGTCCTAATTCATAGGCCTCTAATGCTTGAGGAGCTATCAATTCAAACAGACCCAGAAGACCCATCAACACATCAAATAATAGATATAGATGATATCTCCTTGATTGTAGATACCTGGTACTTTGTAAAAATAAATGATTTAGATGGAACTGCTATTCTAACAATAGATAATGGCGGACATCCAGAAAACTTTGACTTTTCAATAAAACTAACTGGTTCTAATAAAATAAATCTAATAGATTTCCAACTCGATCCTTATGATTGGGCAAATGATGAGATTAATACAGTAAGTTCTCATATGCAAAATCCAGATGAATACTGTGATGAGGTCGCCTGTGATCTATGCATACATTTTGAAAACGATTGCATGGAAAAGACAATCTATGACTTTAAATTCGGTTTGAATTTTTACAACTGGCCAGAATACACAAACAAAGCACCTGTTGCAATCACTGGTGGGCCATATACTGCTTATTATGGTCTTTCAAATTCAATAGACCTTGATGGATCAGCAAGTTATGACCCTGATGGAACTATTGTTTTATATGAATGGGACTTTGATGGAGACGGAACATATGATTGGTCATCTGCATCAACAGGGATAGCAACTCATGTCTATTCAGGACTGAGTATTGGATCATACAATATTGCACTACGAGTAACAGACAATCTAGGTAGAAGTACAAGTTCAAATGATATTCTAACAGTAGTTGATTTCCAAGATGATTTCAATGATAACTCAATTGATGCAAACAGATGGACAATTGATTATGCGGGTGCAGATAATTGGGTAAAAGAGACAAACTCTGAAGCAGAATTTCAAATATATGGACATCAAGGTTGGAACAAGGGTCATGCAGTTCTATGGTCAAATATTCTTAACTATCCAACATGGAACACTATAAAGGTATCTGGAAAATGGAAAACACCCGATCTACACACTGGTGAGATGAGATTGAGTCTTTGGAATGGTGCTCAAACAAAAAGAGTAGGAGTATATTATGCTGGATGGTGGGGTGGATTAAACCCTCATATCAGATTCTATGATGGAGTAAACCCTTCATTAAACATTCTTAGGGCTTTCCCATCAGATTATGTTGATTTTGAATTAATCGTTACAAAAACAAGTATGCAATACTGGGAAGACGGTGTAAAGGTCCAGGAGCTCCCAACAACGGTTCTTTCATCATATAATGACTTTAAACTCTTGATTGGTGGTTGGGACTATTCACCAGGTTCACAACATCTATTTTACGATGATATTTCAATCGTTGTAACTTAAATCCTTTCTTTTTTATTTATAAAAATATTATTTTTATTCACGTACAAAGATTTAAATACCTTCTTACATTTATTAAAATAATTCATGTGGTATATAATAATACTATTACTATCAGTTGTATATGCATTAATAAACATACTACTGCCAGGTATGTTTAGTGGATTTTTCTTATCATATGTCATAAGACCCATTGTGTGGGTAATGCTTGCGATATCAATCTTTTTAATTGCAAGATATGAAGGAATAAATATACTAAGCTTTAATAAAGTAAGACGCTGGCAGATAGGAAACTCGCCAATACATGCAGGTTTCTTAGTTGGTGGTTTTCAAATATCATTACTAGTAATTGCAGGGATTTTCCTAGGTTTTGGACAAAGTCCGAATCTAATCACCGCAAGCTCATTTTTTATATTCTTACTCTACATATTTGCAGCAATATTTGGAATAGAACTTGCACGATCCTATCTTGTAAAAAAAGGAACAGGCGGAAGGAAAAATGCAACTCTTTGGATAGGACTTATTGCATTGCTCTTTGCACTTATAAAGATTAAACTTACAGATTTTACAAGCCTAACTCTATCTGAGCCGGCACCATTACTTGAGTTTGTTGGCGGAACATTTATTGCCCTTATTGCAATGAGCCTTTTTGCAACATATCTTGCATATTATGGAGGAGCGTTACCTGCAATAATATACATGAGCATGTTACATTGTTTTGAGATGTACTCACCACTACTTCCAGATATTGACTGGATAGTAAAAGCATTCATACAAGTACTTTCACCAACAATTGGTTTCTTACTGATTCAGCAAAGCTTGCAGGACACAGGAAAAACATCAAAGAAAAAGATACAAAAGAAGAAAGACCCAGCAATTACATGGGTTGGAGTATCTGTGATATGTTTGTTATTAGTATTCTTTTCATTTGGTTATTTTGGCGTTACCCCAACAATAATATCTAGTGGAAGTATGAAACCAACACTAGATACAGGCGATATTGTAATACTTACAGACCCTGAAATTAGAGATATACAAGAAGGTGACATCATACAATTTACTTGGAATAACTTCTCAACAATACATAGGGTCTATGAGGTTCAAGGACCAAAGGATAGCAATAACAAGGTTTTTGTAACAAAAGGAGATGCAAACGAAAACCCGGATGTAGATATTGTGCTATCTGATCAAGTTACAGGAAAGGTTGTATTTAATTTACCCAAAATAGGTTGGGTGCCATTATTCTTCAAATCAGTCTTTAAAAATTTTGGAATTAATATATGAAAAATAAGGAAATGATAATATGAAAAACGGAAATTTAAAATTCAAACGCAAAAAGATAAACAAAAACATTAGATTAGCAATATTAATAATCACAGGTTTATTACTAATCTTTTCAGCATATAGTGCAATTGGCTCATACCAAGAGCCAAGCGAAAAAAAGGAAACAAAGGTAGTTCCTGTTCTAAGCTATTCACATATGGGAACTTATGATTTTCAGGCTCATCTGAAACCAAATATATTATTTGGAGCAAACGCTGTATTAAAACCAGGCGAGGCAACAATATTTAAAAAACTAGTTGACCACATCAACGCGTCCTTTAACTATAGATTCCAATCAAGTCAAGATGCAAGTATTAGCGGCTCATACAGACTTGATGCAATGGTACAAACAGATATTTGGTCAAAGACTACTACCCTTAAGCCTGAAACAGATTTTAATGGCACAGAATCCACAAGCATAACATTTGAATTCCCATTTAACACAACACAATATGAGCAGTTAGTAAGCAGTATCAATGATCAAACAGGAGTTGTATCACAAAGCCCTAAACTAATTTTAAAGGCAACAATCCTAATTGATGCGGAAACAAGTTCAGAAGAAATAAGAGAAGCTTTCGCACCTCAAATCCAGTTATCACTTAATAGAGAAATACTTGAGTTTGAAGGAGAACTTACAACAAAACAAGTTGGTAGCATTGAAGAAAAACAAGTTATTACAACACAACTAAAAACTGCAGATCAAGGAAACACCTGGCTTGCCCTAGCAGTTCTTTTTGGATTTATATTCACGGTGGTATTATTATTTACAAAAGAAGAATCATTATATGAAACCCAAGCAGATAGAATCTATAGAAAGATAGATAAAAAATATGGTGACTGGATAGTAGAAGCAGATAAACTACCAATCACAAGTGAACTAAAGACTGTTGCAATGAAATCATTTGATGACCTAATTAAGATAAGTGAAGAACTAGGCAGACCTGTAATACATTACACAAAAAACTCAATAAATCCTGGAGATATCCATAATTTCTATGTATTTGATGAAGAGCTATTATACAAATATAATATTCCAACAGGTGAAAACATTGAAAAACTTGCAAAATGCCCTAAATGTGGTAAAAAAATAAAATGCCATGGAAAAGCAGGTGACGTTGTAAAGATTACATGTCCTTCATGTGGAAACAAAGGACAAGTAACAATAAAAAATTCAAGCACTAAAAATATTTTCAAGAAGTTCTTTACTTAGATGATAAAATTCAAGTGAATTGATATGCAAGAATGGGAAACAGTAAGTAAAAAAACAGGTATTAAAGCAATAGCATTACTTCTAATATTAATTATAGGGATCGGCGGGATTACTGTAATTGCCTTATCAGTTGATGAAGAAGACCTTCAAAAGGAACTTGAAAAAGACTACTCTAAAAAGTATATTGATATAACAGCAGAACATGCAAAGAAAATGATCGAGGAAGACATTAATATAATAGTAGTAGACACAAGAGGATGCAGATGTAACTGGGAGGAAGGCCATATCCCAACAGCGGTATGGCAAACATTTGCACCATATTTTGAAAATACTGCCCATGACCTTTTAATCTACTGTCAGAACGGCTCGGAAAGCATTGAATATTGTAATCTTCTTGTTGGACATACCTTTGGGAATATATATCATCTTCAAGGCGGAATTGATGCTTGGGAAAAGAATGCTTATAAAATAGAAAAACCCAAAATTTAACATTTTCATCCGTTAACAATTGTTACGGATATCTTAATAAATTAATAATATATTTTATCTCTTTAAAAATAGACTTAAGAGGGAGGTAAAATGAACAAAAAAATTTTTAGTATATTGGTTATGCTTCTATTTTTATTTAGTATAAGTATAACTATAAATGCAAATGTAACAACAAAAAAATTGGAAAATGAAATAATAAACTCCTATGATAGACCACATGTTACAATTTATATAAACACATCAGGAATAGAATCTAGAACTGATCTCACTGAATCACAAAAAACTGCACTAATTAATCTAATACTTGCCCATGTTAGAGCAAATTATAACGATGCAGTAGGTGCTGCTAATGTAACAATTACAAATGACTCAGATGAAGAAGAAGATGCTGATAGAACCGTTGAAATTTTAAATGAATATTCAAGCCCTACTCATTCTGCATGGGGAAGATGGTTTGCAGGCGATCATAACCCAGGCGAGGATGGAAAGAAGTCAAAGGTTTTTTTAAGAGAATTTATGGATTTTATGGGACATTTATTTAAGTATGACAACGGAACATGGAACCTGACAGCCCTTTCAAATGCACTTGGTCATACAACAGGCCATGAGGTAGGCCATTCCTATTCATGTGCCCATGATCATGAAACAGCAACCTCAGGTCCTGATGGAACTGAGAATAGAAGTAAGATGACCGATGGAAATAATATACCATCAAGCGAAAGATCCGAAGCAAGATTTTTATTTAGTGATGCAGACAAGGAGATATTAAGAAGGAATTGGGGTAATAGACCATGTAACGCATCAGAGCTTGAAGACAGACAAGTAACAAGTGAGTTCACAGAAGGTCCTTCATCTGGAGAAATGCCAGACGAATACGGCACAAATGACGCAACAATGAGTGTTTATTCGGAAATGCCAGGTTGGTATGAACTAGGATTCTTAGGATATGACAATGATAATGGTGCAGAAGATGGAGATCCAGATTATGATTTTATCTATAAATCAACAATAGGGCTTAGCACCGATAAATCTATTATGTCATTTTTAAGTGGTCATCATGATGCAACAACATGGATGATCAGAGGAACAGATATATCCCCATATCCAGGGGAATGGTTCTTTTTAGACCCTGAAAATATATATCTAGAAGACCCCATTGAAAATCCAGATGGAGATGTTGTCTATAGAGAGATTTCAATGATATGGCCAGAACATGGCGTCTATGTAAATCTAGACTCGCAATCATATGGCTCCATCAGTTGTCCTTATAACGGGTTCTTATTTGAATTATTTGACAAGGAAATCTTTCTGAGTGAAGACTTTGAATCAGGAATTCCTGATGACTGGACTGTTGTTGATTTTGGAAACGATCAACACAGCTGGAGAGATGACAATCCAGCAAATAGAGAAGCAGAAGGAAGTTGTTATAACAAATTTTTAATCTGTGATAGTGATTTTGAAGGACCAGGAGTTCATCTAAAAGAAGAAATATGGGCACCAAGCCTTGACCTAAGAAATGCAGAAGCAGTATACCTTGATTTCTCTCACTCATATATGCATTATGTTGATAACTATGGATCAGTTGATATTTCAATAGACGGTGGAAACAATTGGGCAAATATCGAATTTTTTGATTATTCAGTTGGTAGAAGAACTTCGATTGATATAACAGATTATGCAGCAGGCCAAGATGATGTAATAATAAGATGGTTATTTGACGATGCAGACGAATGGGCTTTTTATTGGATGATTGATGATGTAAAGATATATGGAATCCAAAACCAAGAACCAAGCAAACCGATGATAACAGGGCCTGCCGGTGGAAAACCAGGAAAAAGCTATAATTTTGTTTTTAATGCAGTAGACCCAAATGGAGATGATGTAAGATATATTATCGACTGGGGAGATGGAAATACTGACACTACTAACTACTATTCATCAGGTACAGACACAGTTGTTTCACATTCTTGGAATGAAAAGAGGGTATACCTTATAACTGCTAACGCAGAAGACAGAGAAGGCCTTATCGGTCCAAAAAACACTAAAACAATAAATATTCCACGTAATAGAGTGATTATAAACAGTCATTTGCAAAATATTCTTGAAAAATATCCAAACATATTGACAATACTAAAGCATATAATAAACTCGATTGGGGTTAATTAAAACCCCAATTATTTAATTTTTTTATATTATAAAGTATATTAAAATAGAAAGCTTTAAGTTATAATACAATCATTATTAGTTAGAAAAGTGATTCTATGAAAAAATTTGTTCTTATTTTGATTTTACTTATTTCATTAATAATTCCAATAAATTCTGTAAATGCAATAGACTTTGATTTATTAGAAGGTCAAAAGGAAAAAGCAGGCCCAGCAGTATTAATTGCTGATATATATGTTGATGATGACAATACAGATGGCCCTTGGATTGGGACGATTAAAAAGCCTTTTAACACAATAAACCAGGCATTAGATGCAGCAAACTCAAACGAGACAATCTTTGTATTCACTGGAACTTATAATGAGACACTATTTATTGAAAAGGAAATAAAACTAATCGGGCAGAATAAGGAATCAACTATAATAAATGGGGAATACTCTGGCAATGTAGTAAGAATAAACTCTTCATATGTTGAAATAAAAGCTTTTACAATAATAAATAGTATATTTGACTGGTTCAGTGCAGGAATAAAAGCATGTGGGGTTAACTTTTTAGATGAAAAAAAGCAAGATATATTTCTAAGTAATATTAAGATCGAAAATTGCATTCTAAAAAACAATGATTGCGGGATTAAATTTTCGCTTGTAAAAAATAGTTATGCCAAAGATAACGAAATTATTTCAAACAAAGGAAATGGAATATACATTATGTATTCGGAAAATATTGAAATAAAAGATTCTACAATTGTTAATAATGGATTAGAAACTGATGGAGATGGTATAGAATTTTTTGGATTTTATAACGAAATTTGTAAATCTATTGATATAAATAATTGCAATATAAAAGAAAATAAGCATGACGGCATCTCGCTGGTTTCATTTTGTAAAGACATTACGATTCAAGATAATCAAATAATAAACAACGAAAACTCAGGAATAAACATTATATCAAATGTAAATGAAAGCTATATAATAAAAGTTGAAAGAAACACTATAAAGCAAAATGGAAGAGGAGGATTACTACAAGGAGGAATCTATCTTCAGGATTCAAAAACACAGCTAAAAATAGTTCTAAATGAAATAGTTGATAATGATAAATTTGGAGTTTTACTTACACGTAGTTCAAATGTTCAAATAAAAAAGAACAACTTTATTGATAACACAAAAAACTCGTTTTTTTATTATAAAAATACGATTTCTGAAAACATATGGGATTATAACTTCTGGGATAGGCCAAGATATCTACCTAAGGCAATTCATGGTTATATTTACAATAACAATGGACAATATCTTCCATGGCTAGAGTATGATTTTCATCCTACAAAAGAGCCTTATTTTATCTAACAATAAATTAGAACCTATTTTATAGTAAAAATCAATTTAAGGTCAAAAATTTTTGATTTAGATGAGGAGAGCAAAAAATAAAATTAAAACATGGATTCTTAGAAGTTCGTTTCTAATTTTAATTATAATACCGCTTTTTTTCTATTATGATTTCTATCTACATATCAAAACACATCTAACAGGTTCGATTCTTCCAAATGTTATAACAGAACAGTGGCTTATAGTAATATTAAATATTGCAATGTTTGTATCTTTTCTAATTCCTTTGTCTTTTAGAAGAAAAGCAGATTGGAAGGAATATTCACTTGTGATTGCTTTTTTTGTATCCTTATTTATTGAGATGTACGGACTGCCTTTAACGATATTTTTCATTTCAAAGACAGTTGCAACAAGTAATGCTGTTGAATTCGCCCCAGTTTTGATATCTTTTAAGTTCCTTGGAGTAAATATTGCAATGACACTTGCAATGACTTATGCATCAATTTTGATGATACTTGGTGGAATAATTATCCTAATTGCTTGGATAACTCTATATAAAGAGATAAAAAAACAAGATATTGTAACAAAGGGAATATATTCATATTCACGTCATCCTCAATATCTTGGATTTATTTTGATTATTATCGGATGGGTAATTGGTTGGCCTACTCTTTTAACAGTTATATTTGCCTCAATTCTTACAATTATGTATATAAGAGTCTGCAGAATTGAGGAAAAAGAGCTTGATTCAAATAAAATATATCAAGAATACAAAAAAAATACTCCTTTTTTCATATGATATGTTAAGGGGGGTAGAAATAGAGAAGATTCAATTGCTGGTGATAACCAATTTCAGGTCTACCCCCAATAAAACAAAGAAGCAATCAATTTCTTAATAAATATTTTGTATCATATCATAACAAAAGAAAGATTATTTGTTAAAGATTATATTGGTTTCAAAAAGCGGTCTATAAATCTTATATATTTTAAGTTACAACATTTTATTTAGGAAAAGTGATAAAAATGAAAAAGAAAATGGCAATATATGGATTGATCTTAGCAATCATCAGTGCAAGCTTAATTCCAGTTGTAAATGCATCTACAAATGAAGGAAAAAGTGAAATATTAACAGAGAAACAAACTACAATAGAAAAAAAATTAACATTAGAAAACCTCCCTGCTTTAACAGACTCTTTAAAACAAGCAACTGATCAAAAAGTGATAAAGGTTTTAGAGTTTATTGTAAATACAATTGAAGAGCAAGGAGAGATATGCGAAGGGCAAATTGAAGGTTATCTAGAGTCAGAAGAAATCGAGTGCCAAGGTTTTGGTCTATATAAACAAATAAGTGCTGTATCAAATGGAGTTGCATGGGCAATACCTGGATTTGTAAGAGGTTCATTATTTGTATATTGGAACAAAGGTTTCCTTTTACTATGGGATGCATCTAATGATGACTGTTATCCTGGAAAAGAAAGAATAGATGTTGTAGTAGACGGAGAAGAATATCACAACGAACATTCCGGATTTGCAATAGGCCATCATGGACCAGTTTCATGCAAATTGATGACTTATAATGTTTATAAATGGCCTTATTTTGTATTTGGAGGAAAAGCATTATTTGTAATGATCTTTTAATAAAGGTCATTTTTTTTCTTTAATTTCAAAAACTGGACTATAAAGTATATATACTCAAAAAATCAGATATTTATATAGGATTCATTTGATATGTCCCCGGTATCAAAAAATCCGTAGTAAGGAGTGGAGGTGGAAACTCATTTTTTTTAAAAATCATTTATACTAAAACTAATGGAGATTTTTAAATATAAGTAAAAGATTACGTGTGTTAACAAGTCACCCAGAAGGTTTTGAAAAATGGTAGAAAAAAAAGAAAGATGTGTACTGACAAGTGTAATTGAAACTGAGCTTGACATATTAAAAAGACATATTAACGTCTTACAGACTTTAGAAAAAAATCAACCGATGGGAATAATAAAACTATCAGAACTAACAAATTATCCTCAACATATGGTAAGATACTCACTTAGAATACTTGAGCAAGACAGATTAATTGAACCATCACCTCAAGGTGCAGTAACAACAGATAAAGTAGGAAAGACAATGAATACATTAAATGAAACGCTAGACAATATTATTAAAACAGCAAATGAACTGAAAAAGAAACTAGAATAAAATATTTTAAAAAAATATTTTTTGCCGAGGTAACTCAGTTGGGAGAGTGCACGGCTGAAGACCGTGATGTCGTGGGTTCAAGCCCCACTCTCGGCATTTTTTCTTTAGTATATTTAAAGATAAAAATTTCTATAAATAATAAAAAATAAGATATAATATACTAAAATTTATATAGGGAATTCTTGTTTACAAAATAGGGATGCAAAAGTAGATAGAAAGGAAAGATTATTTAAATTTAGATAGGAAGGGATGCAGTTTGTATCTTAAAGAAGTTAGAATGGAAAATTTCAAATCATTTGGTAAAAAATTAACAGTACCATTTTTTCCAGGTTTTACCGCAATTACAGGCCCAAACGGTTCAGGAAAAAGTAATATTGCAGATGCAATACTTTTTGTTTTAGGGCCAAAGAGCTCAAAGGCAATGCGAGCAGGAAGACTTACAGATTTGATATTTAATGGTGGTAAAAAAACAAAAAATCCTGCAAAATTTTGTAAAGTATCACTTGTATTTAATAATAGAAATAGAAGGATGCCTGTTGATTCAGACGAAGTGATCCTTACAAGAATGATAAAGAGAGCACCACTGAAAAATGATCCTAGTAATTATTATAGTAAATTTTATGTAAATGAAAAATCAGCATCATATTCAGACTTTGAAAAGATCTTATTTCACGCAAGGATATCTGGAGATGGATATAACATAGTTAAACAAGGAGATGTAACAAATCTAATTGAGATGGGCTCTGTTGACAGAAGAAAACTTATTGACAATATTGCAGGAATAAGTGATTTTGATAATGATATAAAAAAGGCTGAAAAAGAAAGAGATGAAGTTGATGAAAATCTTGATAGAATTAAAATTATTTTATCAGAAATATCTGGTCAAATAAGACAACTTAAAAATGATAGAGACGAAGCATATAGGTATAAAGAGTTAAAAGACAAATTATACGAAACAAAAGCAAAGATTGCACAAAAAAAGAAGCAAGACGTAGAATCCCAAATGGAAGAAATCAATAAACAGATAGATTCATATAAAGAAGAAAAAGAAAAACTTGATACAAAAAGTAATGAGCTTAAAAAGGAATATTCAGAAGCACAAAAAGAACTTGAAGAAATTGAAAAAAAAATAGGCGATGTTGGCGGAGATGAAGTAAAAGAAATAAAAGAAAAAATCGACAAGATAAGAAGTGAAGAAATAAAGGTTGAAGAAAGGATTAATTATTCAAATGATGAAATCAAAGAAATACAAAAAGAGCAAGGAGAGCTTAAAACAAGTCTTGAGTCAATTGAAAAAGAACTTGTTGAAAATAAGAAAAAAATCCAAGAGCTTGACAACGATTTAGAGGAAAAACAAGGCATATTTGATGAAAAGGATCAAGAACTTACAAAAATAAAAGAAGATGTTGCAAAGTCTGATGATAAGTCAATGGATCTAAGCCATGAACTTGCAACGATGAGAGAAGAGTACAACGAAAAGAACAGTGAAATCCATGAACTCAAGCTTAAAAGAAATAGATTCACTGATAAAATTGAAGCCCTCGAGCTTCAAATTGCAGAGATGCAAGAGACAAAATCCACCTATGAATTTGAACTTAAAGATATCGATTGGCAATATGAAGAATTTTCAAAAGAACATAAACAGAAAGGAAAAAAGACAAAGGACCTAGAAAAAAAACTTTTTGATAATAAAAAGAAGGAGTCAGAACTTTCTAAACAATACTCAGAACTTGAAAATGCAATAATGAGTCTGCAGCGCGAAAAATCAAAGCTTCAGGCAGAGCTTGATGCAATACAGACAATACAAGGAAAATATAATGCTGCAGTAAATGAAATATTAAAGGCAAGAAATAATGGCTCAATCAAAGGAATTCATGGAACAATTGCCGAACTTGCAAATGTTGATGATAAATTCAAAACAGCAGTTGAGATAGCAGCAGGGGCAAGACTTCAATCAATTGTTGTTGATAGTGACGAAGTTGCCTCAAATGCAATAAAATTTTTACAAAAAGAAAATCTTGGAAGGGCTACATTTCTACCTCTAAATAAAATGATTACCGGAAAACCAAGGGGAAAAGCCCTCATGGCAGTTAAAGATGAAAAATCACATGGTTTTGCACTAGACCTTGTAGACTTCAAGGATGATTATAGAGGTGCTTTTTGGTATGTATTTGGAGATACTGTAGTAGTTGATGGTTTAAACGATGCTCGCCGGTTGATGGGGGGCGTTAGACTTGTAGATCTAAAAGGAAGCTTAATTGAGGCAAGTGGAGCTATGGTTGGAGGGAGTAGAGCAAAAAGACATCTATCCTTTAGTAGTGCAGATAGAAGCAAACTTGATGAAGTGACAAATAAATTAAAAGATGCACTGGAAAGCCAAGATGCACTTTCAAAAGAACTTTTAAACCTTAAAGAAGAAATTGTTGAAATTGAGAATAGTCTAGGAAATATTAGAACTGAAGGAGATAAAGAAATTCAGGTTAAGGACCTAGAACTTAGAAAAAAGGAATTTAATGGAAAACTTGAGATTATAAATAAGGACTTAGAAGAAAGAACTAAAGAAAAAGACGAGCTAGTAGATAAAAAAGAAGAGCTAATAAAAATAATTAAAGAGCATAAAGAAAGAATACAAGAACTTGAAGAAATAAAAGAGAAAAAGGGAAAACTTCTTTTAAAGGGAACAAAAAAAGAACTTGCCCAGAAGGCTAGAACTCTTGAAGAAGAAGTTAACCATCTACAAGAAAGCATTCTTACACTATCTTCAGAAAAAGAAGCAATTACTAAAAAAATCGAACTTCTCGACGAAAGAAAAAACGAAATTACTGAAAAGATTGATAATAAAGACAAACAAATTATTGACTATAAAAAATCAATTGAAGAATTAAAGGAATCACGTTCTGGTCATAGAGATGAATTAAAAGCACTTATGACAGTTGAAGAAAAAATGACAGACAAGATTAAGGACCTAACAACAAAAAGAGACAGTTATTATAAAAAAACAGTTACAATTGAAAATGAGCTTGATAAATTAAATACAAGGATAGAATCATATTATGATCTTATTTCAAGGGCAAAATATAGAATTCCAACTCTTGAGGACTCAATTAAAGAACTCGAGCAAGAAATAAAACTATACAATGTTGAAATAACTGATATAAAACTTCCAAATGTAGAATCATTAAAGGATTCAGTAAAAGTAATCGAAGAGTCAATGAGAGAACTTGAACCTGTAAATATGCGAGCACTTGAAGAGTACGAACATCAATCAGATAGGAAAGACAAACTTGATGAGGATGTAGGCCACCTAAAAGACCAAAAGAAGAACTTGATGAAACTTGTAAATGAAATAACTGAGAAGAAAACAGAAAGGTTCTATGAAGTATATGATGCAATTAATAAAAATTTCAAAGAGATTTATTCAAAATTATCCGAGGGAGGAGAAGCGGAACTAAAGATTGAAAATCCGGATGATCTATTTAATAGCGGCCTTACAATAAAGGCAAGACCAAGAGGTAAAAAGGTATTGTTACTTTCAGCCCTCTCAGGCGGTGAAAAAAGTATAGCTTCCCTTGCATTTATTTTTGCATTCCAACATTATGACCCCAGTCCATTCTATGTACTTGACGAGGTAGATATGTTCCTTGACGGCGTCAATGCAGAGATGGTAAGTAGAATGGTAAAAAACAACTCAGAAGACTCACAGTTTATTATGGTGTCATTAAGAAAGATTGCGTTAAAAGAGGCAAACCATGTATATGGTGTTACAATGAGAGAT
>Ga0272442_10004743_pt1 | contig 18436 bp, 14 predicted proteins | sample SSMForm2O_FD_200262 | JGI IMG/M metagenome (GOLD analysis project Ga0272442, IMG submission 200262) | Marine sediment archaeal communities from Little Sippewissett salt marsh, Falmouth, MA, United States - SSM-Form-2O | ecosystem: Environmental > Aquatic > Marine > Wetlands > Sediment ... | reverse complement strand
AAGACTTATTCTCAAATCCCCATTTAGCGGATTCGGAAAAAGACTTGGTATAAGCTCTCATCGTTTCATCGAGAGTAACTCGGTCTCGGTCGCCCATCCTAAGCTTGAAGGTAACCGTTCTAAGCACATTCATATATCAGGTGGTTAGGTGATATATACTTTTCGGAGGTGTAGGCACGCGCTCCTCCCCGGCCTAAAGACCGGGGTCTACGCGCTGCTACGAAGATGAAAGCGCTGATACTATCCGGAGGGCACGGGACGAGGCTTCGGCCCATAACCCATTCTCAGCAGAAGCAGCTGATACCGATCGCAAACAAGCCGGTCCTCTTCTACGCGATAGAGGACGTGATCGAGGCCGGGGCCGAGGAGATAGGGATAATCGTCGGCCCGAACAAAGACCAGGTCATAAAAACCGTCAAATCGAGGGAATGGGACGCCGGAATCGAGTTCATAGTCCAGGGAGAGCCTGCAGGGCTGGCTCATACCATCCTCATTTCCGAAGACTTCCTGGGCCACGACGAGTTCATAATGTACCTCGGAGACAACGTGATAAAGGGCGGCATCCTCAAGCATTCGATCAAGTTCAGAGAGTCTGGTCCGGACTCCCTGGTTCTCCTGACGGAGGTCGAGGACCCCCAGAGATTCGGGGTAGCCGACCTGGACGAGAAGGGGAGGGTGAAGAAGCTCATCGAGAAGCCTAAGGTCCCGCCCTCCAACTATGCCCTGGTGGGGATATACTTTTTCAAGCCCTCGATTATAGAGGCCTGCAAGAGCATAAGGCCCTCGCGGCGAAATGAGCTGGAGATCACCGACGCCATCCAGTGGCTTCTGGATAACGGCCGTCGGGTCGAGGCCTCCATCGTCGATGGATGGTGGAAGGATACGGGCAAGGCGGAGGATATACTTGAGGCGAATAGGCTGATCCTCGACGAGATGAAGCCGAAGAATGAGGGCGTTTTGAGAGGGTCCAGCAGGGTATTTGGAAGGGCGGTGATCGGAAAAGGCTCTGTCATAGAGAACTCCGAGATAAAGGGCCCTTGCATTTTGGGCGAGAACTGCAAAATCGCGGACTCGTATATCGGGCCTTACACCTCCATAAACGACAACTGCAACATCGAGGGAACCGAGATTGAGGACAGCGTGATCATGGAAGGGTGCAACATATCAAATGCCGGCAGGATCATGGAAAGCCTGATAGGAAAGAACGTGAACATAAGGGAGAACGGGCGCAGGCCCTCCGGACACAGGTTCGTAGCCGGAGACAACTCCGAGATAATGTTGTGATTTTCATGAAACTTCTTGTTACCGGCGGGATGGGGTTTATAGGAAGCAACTTCATCCGTTACTACCTGGACCGACACGAAGACTCCCAGATCGTCAACGTGGACGCACTGAAGCGCGGGTCCAATCCAGAGAACCTGTTGGGCGTCGAGGGCGACCTAAGGTACTCCTTTGTTGAGGGTGACATCTCCGACCGCGCTCTGATGGCAAAGCTGGTCGGTGACGTGGACGCGGTGGTTAACTTCGCGGCCGAGACCCACGTCGACCGGAGCATATCAACTCCCGAGCCCTTCCTGGAGAGCAACGTTCTGGGGACATTCTCCATCCTTGAGGCGTTGAGAAAGAGAAACCCGGAGGCTAGGCTGGTCCAGATATCAACCGACGAAGTTTATGGAGATGCTCTGGAGGGATCTTTCACCGAGGCCGATTCCCTCCGGCCGTCCTCGCCCTACTCGGCGAGCAAGGCCTCTTCCGACGTATTTGTTCAGGCTTACGCGAGGACCTACGGACTATACGCCATGATCACCAGGTGCACCAACAACTATGGTCCCCGCCAGTTTCCTGAAAAGCTGATACCCAAGGCGGTAATAAGGACTCTGACATTCCTGAAGATCCCCATCTACGGGACAGGAAAAAACGTCAGGGACTGGATTTATGTCCTGGACCACTGCAGGGCGGTCGATATGGTCCTGGAATCAGGGGAGCCAGGCGAGATTTACAACGTCTCCTCAGGGGAAGAGAAGACGAACCTCGAGGTCGTGAGGGCGCTTATCGAGTGCATGGGAAAGGACGAGACTGCGATTGAGTTCGTGGAGGATCGGCCCGGCCACGACATCAGGTACAGCCTGGACTCCTCGAAGATCAGAAGAGAGCTCGGCTGGCGCCCAGACCACAGCTTCGAAGAGGGTATTAAGGAGACGGTCGGATGGTACATCGAGAACGAGGGCTGGTGGAGGCCTCTCGCCGACGATCGGGTGCTTCATCCGACCCCCTGGAAGCTGGAGTGGTAGAAGATGAGGGTCCTCGTAACGGGTGGAAGCGGCCTATTGGGAAGCAAGATCGCCGAGATCGCGAAGGATCGGGGATACGATGTGATCTCAGGATACGTCGACCACCGCCCCCAGATTGGCGAGGGGCTGAAACTGGACCTCACGGATCCCGATGACGTCAGACGCAAGATTCTCGATTCGGATGCAGATCTCGTATTTCATGCTGCGGCCCTGACGAACGTCGATAAATGCGAGGTCGAACAGGATCTCGCAACGAAGATAAACGTCCGGGGGACGGAGCTGGTGAGGGATGCCGCAAGAGATCTGGGCGCTTTTTTGGTGTACGCGTCCACAGACTACGTCTTTGACGGAAATAGGGGTCGTTATAGAGAAGACGACTCGACCAACCCCATCAATCACTACGGCCAAACTAAGCTTCTGGGAGAGGGAGGCTGCGACTGCGTCGCCAGGACCTGCGTCATATACGGCTCGAGGCCCGCCAGCGGAAAGGTTAACTTCGCCCTCTGGCTGATCGAGAAGCTCAGTGGGGGCGAGGAGGTCAGGATTGTCACAGATCAGTACATAACCCCGACCCTGAACACCAACCTCGCTAAAATGATGCTCGAAGCCGGAGAGAGGAGGCTTTCGGGGATCTGGCACATGGCGGGGGCGACGAGAATATCCAGATACGATTTCGCGCACGAGATCGCGAGGGATTTTGGTCTTGATCCGGGCCTCATCATCCCAGCAAATATGAGCGAGATGAAATGGAAAGCGAGAAGGCCTGCAGACTCTTCCCTGGACACCTCCAAGGCTGCAAATATTCTTGAGGAGAAGCCTCTTTCCCTGAAGGAATCGCTCCAGATCTTGAGAGAGGAGCTGGGCCTGATCGACTGAGAAAAAGGACGGATTTAGAGATACTCCGGAGGTTTTGTATTGAGCATACTTGTAACGGGCGGTGCGGGTTTCATAGGATCGAACCTGGTCGAAGACCTCCTGGCTTCCGGCCAAGAGGTGACGGTTCTGGACGACTTCAGCACTGGAAGCTCCGCGAACTTGATGGATCTCTCGCGCGGCCTTGAAATCGTCGAGGCGAGCTGTCTGGACCTCGCGGAACTGGACATCAATCCCGACGGCATATACCATCTTGGGGTTCCTTCCTCCTCACCGATGTACAAAAGAGACCCCTTCCTGGTCGGAGAGGCGATTAACGGTATGATCGCAGTACTGGAGCTGGCCAAAAAGTCTGGGTGCAGGGTGGTTTACGCCTCCACCTCCTCGCTATACAGCGGCCAGACGCCACCCCACAGGGAGGATATGGAGGTCCTCGTCACCGACTACTACACTGAGGCCAGGTTCTCGATGGAGCGGATCGCCGAGCTGTATAAGACGCTATTCGGCGTCGAGTCCGTCGGGATGAGATTCTTCTCGGTCTACGGTCCCCGCGAGGCGGCGAAGAAGCAGTACGCGAACATCGTCACCCAGTTCCTCTGGAGGATGGTGGAAGGCCAGGTTCCCGTGATCTACGGGAACGGATCTCAGACCCGCGACTTCGTTTACGTCGAGGACGTTGTCCGTGCCCTTCGGCTCGCGATGGACTCCGACTACACTGGAGCCATAAACGTCGGCACCGGCAATAGCTACAGCTTCAACGAGGTGGCCGAGATTCTGGCGGATAGGATGAGCCTTGAGATCAGGACCGAGCACGTAGATAACCCCATCAAAAATTACGTGGCCCACACCCTGGCCGACACCTCGAAGGCCGAAGAGGTCTTGGGGTTCAGAGCTCGGTACACCCTGAATGAAGGAATCGACGAGCTGATAGGGTATTATGGTGCCGGGGCGGATTGAATCCTGCGAGCCCAAACGGGATGATCGATGTGACCGACACGAAACCCTTTCGAGGCGGGAGTGATGAAGGGGGGCGTTCATCGGCGATGATCAGCGTCGTAATCCCGAACTACAATGGGAGGCATTACCTGGAAATGTGCCTATCATCGCTCTTTTCACAGACTTATGATGACTTCGAGGTTATTCTGGTCGATAATGGGTCTTGGGACGGAAGTTCCGAGTACGTCGAAGAGAAGTTTCCAAGGGTCAGGATCGTGCGAAATGAGGAGAACCTGGGGTTCGCCGGGGGCGTGAACTCCGGGATACGTCAGGCCAGGGGCGAGAAGATCCTCACCCTCAACAACGATACGAAGGCCGACAAAGAGTTCATAAAAAGTCTCGCCGTGGCGATGGACTCCGACGCCGAGGTGGGGATGTGCGCCTCGAAGATGCTCTTTTGCGACGGCAGGATAAACTCCGCGGGGATATGCATCTCGCGGAGCGGAGCAGCCTGGGACCGGGGGATGGCCGAGCTGGACGAGGGGCAGTACGACGAGGTTGAGGAGGTCTTCGGGCCCTGTGCGGGGGCCGCCTTGTACCGAAGGGAGATGCTCGAGGAGATCGGGCTCTTCGACGAGGACTTCTTCGCGTACATGGAGGACGTCGACCTCGCCTTCCGGGGGCAGCTTGCGGGATGGAAGTGTCTTTACGTTCCGAGCGCCAGGGTCTACCACGTCCACAGCGGAACCGCCGGGTTCAGGTCGGATTTCTCGGTATACTACGGAAACAGGAACGTCGTCTGGTACGCGGTCAAGGACTTCCCGACGAGGCTGTTGATCTCTTCTCTCCCCTGGATCGTGGGGCGAAACCTTCTGGTCATCCCTTACTACGCCCTTTTCGGCCATGGAAGGACGATCCTCAGGTCCAAGATCGACGCGGTGAGGGGCATACCCCGAATGCTGAGAAAGCGAAAAAAAGTCGTGCGCAAAGCTCCAGAGGAAGGGATAGGGAGATATATCAGGACGTGGAGCGATATCGGGGAGCCATAAGATGTGGATCGTCGAGTACAGGGAATTGATAAGGATATTGACCATAAGCGACCTCAAGGTTAAGTACCAGAGCTCAGTTCTGGGGTTCGCCTGGTCGCTTTTAAACCCGCTCCTGATGATGCTGGTCCTTTACGCCGTATTCAGCAACGTCTTTGGCATGCGGGAGGGCCAATTCGCCCTATATCTTCTGATAGGGATAGTAGGGTGGCGGTTTCTTGCGAACGGGACGATGACCTCGATCTCTGTGATCGTGGGAAAGCAGAGCCTCGTCACGAAGGTCTACGTGCCTCGCCAGGTACTGGTATTGAGCAGCGTTCTATCGAGCTTCGTGAGCTCGATCCTGGAGTTTTGCGTCCTGGTGCCCCTTCTCTTCTTCTTCGGGGTGGACCTGTCCCTCAACGTCGCCTTCTTTCCCCTGATACATGTGACCTTTCTGGTCCTGGTCTACGGCCTGAGCCTGATCCTCGCCTCCCTTTACGTCTACTACAGGGATCTGAACCAGATCTGGGACGTCCTTCTCCAGGCGGGGTTCTTCCTCTCTCCGATAGTTTATCCGATATCGACGGTTCCAGAAAAGTATCTCGGCTACTACATGATGAACCCCGTGACGGTCATAATAGAGATGTACCGGGAAACCCTCCTGTACTCCGAGACCCCCTCCTTCCCAGAAATCGCCTTCATCTTAGCCAGCGCAGGCATGATGCTCCTGGCGGGAACTGCGATCTTCAGACGTCTTGAGAGAAGGTTTGCGGAGGAGATCTAGATGAACGCGAGCCTTGCAGACCTGGGGCGGATAAGAGCCCTCGCAAACGGGACGAAAATTCTCGGTCGCGAGAGGGAAGGAGAGGAGGCCATAATAGTTGAGAACGTCTCGAAGAGGTTCCGGATTCCCCACGAGAAAAAGTCGACCTTCTTCGACCACCTGATAGGGCTTGTCAAGGGCGGAAGCTACTCCTACGAGGAGTTTTTGGGCCTAAACGACGTGAGCTTCTCCGTCGCCCCGGGAGAGACCTTCGGTGTCATAGGGCCCAACGGCTGCGGAAAGAGCACCCTTCTCAAGGTCTTGGCCGGTGTCCTCTATCCAGACTCTGGAAAGGTGAGGATCAACGGGAAGATCGCGCCCTTCCTGGAGCTGGGCGTCGGCTTTCAGCCGGATCTCACGGCTCTGGAGAACATACGTCTCTACGGCGCGGTAATGGGCCTATCGAGAAGGCAGATCGAGGAAAGGCGTGAGGAGATCCTGGAGTTTGCGGAGCTGAAGCGCTTTGAGAACATGAAGCTCAAGAACTTCTCCAGCGGTATGTACGTTAAGCTCGCTTTCTCGACGGCGATCCAGACGGACCCCGACATCCTCCTGGTGGACGAGGTCCTATCGGTGGGGGACGAAGCCTTCCAGAAGAAGTGCGGCGAGAAGATCGACGAGATCCGCCGGGCCGGAAAGACGATCGTCTTTGTATCTCACGCCCTGGGGGCGGTAAGGGATTTATGTGATAGATGTATGTTCTTGAGTGATGGCAAGGTGATATCTATAGGTGAAACGCAGAAAGTAGTGGCGTATTATCAGCAAGTAGCACTTGATCAGAGAGCAGGCCAATAACCGTGTGAAATTATTTATGAAATTATAATATTATAAAATAACGGAGATAATATGCTAAAACGATACCTGAAACTATATCCACGGTTAAATCTTAAGTGTTTATTGGATAATATTAATATCTCAAAGACTAATTTTAATAGCAATTATATATTTGAATTACCAAATATCTGCGAGACGCAGTGGTACACTGAAAGTCAGATTATTGAATTCCAAGAGCGTTTATTGCGTAGATTGATACATTATGCATATAACGAAATTCCGTATTACAAAAAATTATTTAAAAAAATAAAAATTAAACCGGATCAAATAAAGCACATCGTAGATCTTGAGAGAATTCCTATACTTACAAGAGAGGCTGCTATAGAGAACTATGAAAAATTAATAAATCCAAATCTAATTTGTAACACTCATAGATCCAGCGCGACTACCGGTCGCCGATTAACATGGGCGTATTCCAAGAATTGGATGGACCTATTTGAAAGAACTCTCTGGAGAGGATTTGGGTGGGCTGGTTTGACTCCTGACAAAAGGGTCGTTTCGATGTATTCGCGTGTAATCGGAGAAGTCGCAAGAGATTCCTTATTAATTAGAGACGCTTTTGATCCTAATAGGATTAAAAATGATTTGGAACTCATAAGGACGTTCAAACCTCAATTTGCTTATTGTTATTCCTCATCTGCGTATATTATAGCTAGATATCTTATAAATGCTGACGAAAAGCTTCCCTTAGAGGGAGTCATAGTTACAAGTGATCAACTATTCCCCCAAGATAGGCAGGTTATAGAAGACGCGTTTCAATGCAAATTATATAACAATTATGGATGTAATGATGGTGGCGCTTGGGGTGCGGAATGTGATGAGCATTCAGGATTTCACCAAGATTTTGAACGAAGCATAATAGAGTTTGACAAAGATGGAAGCATGTTAGCAACAGATTTATGGAATTATGCTATGCCTTTTATACGCTATCAAAATGGCGATGTCGGTAAATGGCTATATAAGACTTGTAAATGTGGTAGAAAGATGCCATTATTTGAGGTAACAGGACGGATAGATGATTATATTGTGACGTTATCAAACAAGATAATATCACCCACTGTATGTCAGGCCTTTATTAAAAATGAATGCTTTATAGATTTTCGTGTGATACAACATTCTGAGTCTGAGATAGAGATATTGTATGTAAGAAATCCGAAATTTAACACAGATGAGTGCAAAATAATTCTCAGACCTCTTATATTACTTCTGAAAGATATGGTTGTAGTAATAAATGAAACCGATAATATACAGCGATCTCCTTCATTAAAACAACGTATTGTTGAAAATAGGTCCTCACGAACAATTAACCAAATCATGGAAAGGGTGGAATAGTTATAAAATCTATAGGAATATTATATGACAATATCAGCGGAAATACTGGTGATGTTGCTATCGGATTAAGTATCAAGAAGATTTTAAATGATTTGGGGGTTGAATTCGATGAACTTATCCCTGGAAATTTTAATCCTAATGACTATGAGACCATAATTATTGGTGGAGGCCATCTAATTCGTCCAAGTCCAGATTTCTACTATGACAAATTCAAAGTTCCTGGCAACCATTTTCTCAATGCAGTGGGAATATTAGACTCACCAGATGATTTGAACTACCTAAATGATTATAAATATATTTCTGTGAGAACCTCCTGGGATAAAGAACGACTATCTCACATGAGAAAAGAAGTACATGTGGTCCCGTGCACAACAATGCTCCTGGAGGATCTGGATAACATACCAATTGATCCAAAGCACCACAGCTTAGGGATACATCTGATCCCCCACATTTTTAGTGAGGAAGAAGAAACGCAATTTGTAGATTGGGTTTCTTCGCTTCCATTTACAGTATATTTCTTACCGATTACACATTATAATCAAGATTATATTTATCTCAGGAACTTAAGTTCAAAGATAGGGAACTCCGTACTTCTACCGTTGATGAATCCGCTGGAGATCTTCACATTTATAGGTAAACTGGATTACTTTATAAGTGGCTCGCTTCACGGGGGCATATTCGCATATCGGCATAATATCCCATTTATATTGTTTAATTATAATGAAAAGATGCTGTATTTTATGAAAGATCGAGGATTGGAGCGTTATACTTTTACTAATTTCGAAGAGATGAAGACATCGTTTAAAGCACTATTGACGGATGTTCCAGATTATTCTGAGATGATTTCTAGAGATCTGAATTTATTACAAAATCATATAGATAATTTAAAGAGCATATGTTCATCCGTTGATTTTCATGAGCAGAAAATGGATGCAGATGGGTCCCTAGCGAATTATCAAATTCATAATCTCCAATCCCAAATAAGAGGCTATGAAATCCACCTCGAAAGGGCAGATGAGAAGATTGAGGAGATGCAGCATATCCTCGCAGATCGTGATGAGAAGATTGAGGAGATGCAGCATATCCTCGCAGATCGTGATGAGAAGATTGAGGAGATGCGAAATAGCGTCGTATGGCAACTTATGATGGTATATCACAATGGATTTGTTGAGCGAATAATGCCTCAAGGCACTGGACGAAGGAAAAAATACGATATAGGCCTGAAGGGTATTCGTATATTAATAAATGAAGGATATAGAAGTCTGTACTGGAATTGTAGACAATATGTATATAGAAATCAAAGAAAACAAAATGATTATGAGCGATGGATTCTGATGAATGAACCCGATAAAATCGAATTGGAAGAACAAAAAACCTTATCTAAAATTTTTAAATATAGACCTCTAATCAGTATTATTATGCCTGTATATAATCCACCTGCTTCTATTCTTGAAGAAGCGATAAAATCTGTTCTCGAACAGACGTACGACAACTGGGAATTATGTCTTGTAGATGGAAATTCTGGAGATGATATAAAATCTATTATTAAGAAATTGGCACAAAAAAACTCGCGCATAAAAGTTAAATATTTAGAATTTAACTTAGGAATCTCGGATAATTCTAACATAGCTCTTAAATTAGCCAATGGCGAATTTATTGCATTATTGGATCATGATGATTTATTGGCGCCATTTGCATTATTCGAAGTGGTAAAATCCTTGAATGAAATTCCTGATTCAGATTTTATATATTCTGATAAAGATTTGGTGACAGAAGACGGAAAGATTCGTTTTAATCCCTTATTTAAGCCAGATTGGTCTCCAGAAATAATGCTTTCTGCTAACTATTTGTCTCATTTATGTATTATTCGAAAAAGCCTTATAGATAAAGTCGGTGATTTTTTACCAGATACTGACGGCGCTCAAGATTGGGATTTGTTTTTACGAATAGCAGAAAAAAAACCAAGGATCATTCATATCTCCAAAATTCTGTATCATTGGAGAGAATCAAACACTTCTTGCGCACAAAGAGGAGCAGAAGCAAAACCATATATATTTGAAGCGCAACGCATCGCTGTACAGAATCATTTACAACGTCGTGGTCTATTAGGTAATGTGGTCTTAAATCCATCGGGTAAATTGAGAGTAAAATGGACAATTACATACAACACTAAAATTTCTATAATCATCCCTTCTAGAGATATAAATCTATTGAATACATGCGTAGAATCGGTTTTAGATATTTCTACCTATAAAAATTTTGAAATAATTATCATTGATACGGGAATTGAAGCAGATGAAAATCCTTGGTATTATCAAAAAATATCTGGGGATCCTAGAATTAAAATTATTAAATATGGGGCTACATTTAATTATTCGGCAGTGAATAATATGGGCGTCCGTCACTCGGTTGGTGATGTACTTCTCTTTCTGAATGATGACACGGAAGTGATGACTTCAGATTGGCTCGAAGAGATGATGGGGTGGATCGAGCAACAAGATATTGGCGTTGTTGGAGCTAAACTTTTAAGGCCTGATGGGGCCATACAGCATGCGGGAGTTGTTATCGGTTTAACCGGGTTTGCGGGGCATCCATTTGCAGGGGGCTACGAAAACTACATGGGACCTTTTGGAAGTACTGAGTGGTATCGTAATTATCTCGCGGTTACAGGTGCTTGTATGATGATTCGTCGAGACGTCTTCGATGAGGCGAGTGGATTCAATGAAACGTTTGTCCTGTGTGGTAGTGATGTTGAGCTTTGCTTGCGTATTCGAAAAAAGGGATATCGCATAGTTTATACTCCTTTTGCTAAATTGAAGCACCATGAAGCAGCAAGTAGAGGTAACTGCGTTCCATCTCAGGACTTTCGAGTGTCATATGAACACTATAAGCCATTCCTTGAAAAAGGAGATCCTTACTATAACTTAAATCTTTCATTAAGGTATACAATTCCACATATTAAGAGGGGGCCTGAGAGGGATATGTTGGAATTTGTACAGGAGGTTCTCAATAATGAATCTGAAAATTAGAGCTATTGGACTTTTAAAAGGTGCGTTGCAGCAGACAGGTGCAAATATACCTTCCTTATGGGGAAGATACAGTTCAGATGCTTCACATCTTGTGGATTGGTACGACTTTGATAAAGAAGATATCTGCGTCAGTCAAAGTTTGATGAAGAAGGACGAGGGGTACTTAGATATCAAGCGTATAATCTGGTTTATTCCTGAATTTGATAATCCCTTTTGGGGCGGCATTCATACCATTTTCAGATTTGCATCGTATTTAAAAGAAACGAAGAATATCCAAAACTGTTTTGTCGTCATTGGTAACGTCTCCGAAGGAGGTATTAAAGAAGGAATGGTGAAGGCGTTTCCTGCACTTCGGGACGAAAAAATTTGTATTCTTAGCTCTGAAAGTGAGATGCGTAAGATAAATGAAGCTGATGCGAGTATCTGTACTTTATGGACAACTGCTTACCACAGTTTAAAATTTAATAAAGTTAAAAGAAAATTCTATTTCATTCAAGACTATGAATCTCTCTTTTATCCTGCGGGTTCCACAAGCGCTCAAGTTGAGGAAACCTATCGCTTTGGATTCCGCGGCATCGCTAATACTATAACTCTTAAAAATATATATGAAGACATCTCTAATTGCGAAGCTGAATTTTTTACGCCGTCCGTAGATCCCAATGTTTTTTATCCTAATCCTGATATGAAAACAAACGAAAGATTTACGGTATTTTTTTATGGTCGGCCAGGTCATCCGAGAAATGGGTTTGAATTAGGAATAGCAGCCCTTAAAAAATTAAAGTACAATATGGGTGAAAAAGTCCGTATAGTAACTGCTGGGGCAGACTGGAAACCACATGATTTTGGACTTGAAGGAATCATAGAGAACCTAGGGTTGCTTAGTTATGAAAAGACTGGTGACTTATATCGAAAATGTGATGTAGCGTTATCTATGATGTTTACGCGGCACCCTTCATACATTCCAATGCAACTTATGGCAAGTGGATGTCTTGTTGTAGCCAATTTAAATCCAGCAAATGCGTGGTTGTTTCATGACAGAGAAAACTGTTTGCTTTCACCTGCAAGCGCTAGCTCTTTATGTGAAACAATTATTGAGGGACTTAATAATACTAAACTCCGGGAAAAAATAATCAATAATGCGTTATCAACAATAAATAATCATACTAGCTGGGATGAAGAAATGGAAAAAATATATCTATTTATGTCAAAATAGGATGAAGATCATGAAGATACGAATCCTCAGAAATCTCAGGAATGGTGAAGTAGATCACGTAACGTATCTCAGAGGAGTTACAAATAAAAGAATTTTATATATTGCATTGTACTTTACAATTCCTGTGTTCTTTTTAGTTAATCTTTTGTTAATCAAGGCTGGCCAAAACTTTACTGGATATAGAAATATGCTATTTTATACTAATAACATCGACCTTTTAACCCCCTTAATAGTATTTGTTGTTATATATATATTAATAATAGTTTGCCTTCCAAAAATAACCGTTGTAATACCAAATGGTAAATTGTATATAATAGTTGCTATACTTCTTTTCCTCGCGATTGGTCCTCAAATAGTCCTTTTAAGGATCCCTGAAACCAATCCAGATTTTACTAGATATTACCAATATGCGGATAATCTGAAAGATAATGGATTAATTTACTATTTAGGTGGTTGGGGGACAGAATTTTACACTCATGTGGATATGCCAATGGGCAGCTTTCCCTTCGGGATAATATTCTCTCTTTTCGGCTCTGAGAGATTTTACATACAATTATTTATGTGTTTAACCTTATTTTTAACATCCTTTATAATATTTCTATTTGGATCGCAAATGTTAAATTGTAAGATCGGATTTATATCAAGCATTATTTTTCTTTCCTTCCCGTTTATACTTAGTCAAGTTCCTTTGCTGTTAGTAGATATCGTGTCTACGTTTTACATTACAGCTTTCGCATATGTTTTATATAAATATCTCGACAAAGAGCATACATATTTTTATTTGATAACTTCAATTGTTGTATTATTTATGGCATTTTTCTCTAAAATTTTGTCACCATTCTTCATAGTTCCTATTATCATAGGAATAATATTGGCTAAAGTACTTGATCCACCCTCTGATTATGTAAAATTCTATCGATCTCTAAAGCAATTTTTACTGCTGTCTTCTTCGATAATTTTATTATATGTGTATATACTGAGAGATTTTTATAAAGTTTATGTAATAGATATGATGTATGATTTTACAGGTATATCATATGTCGTCTTTGAAACCATGCTGGTAGCGATAATCGTGGCAAGTGTAGCATTAATTGTAGCTTCTAAAAAATTATTTTTGCATAATTATACTAGAACAATCATTTCTATGGTATATAAATACAAGTTCCACATTTTAATGCTCATGTATGCACTTTTAATCTTTGCATTTATGCTTGATCATGGAAAATATTTCTTCTATCTCCGACTACTTCCCAGCGCTGTGGGAATACTTCCATCCATCCTTTTATTTTCTTCTCTCGTATTTATTGTAAAAAATGGAGACTTCGCTAGAATGATACCAATATTATTATGGGTTTTTATTCCGATATTTCTTTTACCGCATGTTATGTATAAATATCTAATTCCAGCCTATCCGCCAATCGCGCTCCTATGTGGATACGTTATTTTTAATTTAAGAGATAATTACCTTAAGAACTTTTTATCTTTAACTATTGTCATATCCGGTTTAATCATAGCGCTGTTCGTATTTTATCCTATGTCCATGACACATTCGCAAATCAATGTAAAAGATTTTGTAGAAGATATGGAAAATTTGAATATTAAAAATTTTGATATGGTATATATTCCATCTTATGAAACGTGGCTTGTGGAAAGTAGAATTCATATGTTTGAACTTTTTATGCCAATGTGGATAAAATATTATGGCAATCCAAATATGGTGCCCGATATTATAACGGTTCATAATAAATCTGAATATAATTCCTATTTGAGATCAATCGACCAATCTACGAAAGAATACTTAATAATTGTTTCCGATCAATCATCTATCGACGGTAGTGTGTTACTACCAGAGATCTTACAGAATTATTCTATATATAATATAAAAAATAAAGGGTACCATGCTGCATACTGGACGAGTACAAGACAAATAGTCATACTCGAGAGAAAGAAAGGTTCCCTGGTCATAGAGGATCATGGAATTCTAGATGATGCAGTTCATTTAACTTCACTAAGATACGTGTCGGATCATTTGAATGAATTCAAACCTCCGATAAATATTAACCTTGAATTCAGTGAAGGTTCGTATAACAGGTTTATAATCTATGACTTTTATGATGGCAGATTCCACAAAAGTGACAAGATATATCAGATTAAGGAAAATGATACGCAATCTACATATACCATCACAAGAGAGCCGGATAGATTGATATTACACATTCACGAATTGAGAAAACAGCCGTTAAATCTAAAAAAAATAGAGATCTCAAATGAGACGGAGATTATGGCGGAGTGGACATCCCCAGCATAATCGGAGAATGTTGCATGAATCTAGTAGTAATGATCCCAGCCTATAACGAAGAAAACAGCCTTCCGGCCGTCATCCGCGAGATTCCCCGAGACATCCCCAGCGTAGACCAGGTAGAGATCCTCGTCGTAAACGATGGATCGACCGATGCCACCGTCGACGTCGCGAAGCGTGCCGGGGCAGATCGCATAATCTCCCACAAGAAAAACATGGGCCTCGGTATCACCTTTAAGGACGGCCTGGAAGAGGCGCTGAGAATGGGTGCGGACATAATCGTGAACACCGATGCAGACGGCCAGTACAACGGCGCCGAGATCTCCCGGCTCATCGAGCCGATCCTGAAGGAAGAGGCGGACGTCGTAATAGGCAATCGGCAAATCGATGAGCTGGACCACATGCCCTGGCAGAAGAGGGCAGGGAACAAGATGGCCACCTGGGTGACGAGGAGGGCGACGGGCCTTCCCATCCTCGACGCTCAGACCGGCTTTCGGGCCTTTTCGAGGGAGGCGGCCCTGAGGATGACGCTTGTGAGCGGGTCATATACCTACGTCCAGGAGACCCTGATCGAAGCTGCGAATAAGAGGCTGACAGTGGAACAGATACCGATTGAGTTCAGGAGGAGGGAGGGTCCCTCCAGGCTCATATCCAACATCTTTAAGTACGCAAAGCTTGCGGGGATTACAATAATAAGAAGCTATCGGGATTATCGGCCCTTCACCGTCTTTGCTGGAATTGGAGTTGTAATTGCCGGGTTTGGCGTGTTAGTTGGCACAAGGGTTTTGGTTCATTACCTGAGCACCGGGATGGTGACGCCTTATCTCCCTTCGGCAGTTCTAACAGCGGTGTTGCTGATAGTGGGCATTCAGATAATAATATTTGGGTTTATGGCAGACATGCTTAAGACACAGAGGATGATTCAGGAGGAGATTCTATACAGGATTAAGGGTGACAAACTTAAGTAAAGTAAAGGCTACCTATGAGGATTTCAATTTACAGCCGGTTGGGCGCCATAATTAAATACCTAAATAGGCAGAATTAGAGGGTTTTTCGAAATCCTCCTATGTTTTTATATATAATTATCTGATTTAATCCAAACTCAAACTTCTCATACAGCTCAAGCTTCAAGCCAACAATATCCGAAAGATATATAAAGTTAGATTCATCTAAAAGCGTTTTATGTTCTTCAAGAGCCTCTCTACTGAATAACCCAAATTTAGATCCTATCAAAAGAATTGTACTTGCCTTTGGAGCCGGTGTTGTTATAATTATTCTTCCATTTGATTTCAGAAGTTTCTTAAAATCTATTAAAATTTGGCTTGGATTATCAAGATGTTCGATCACAGCAGCCAAGATGATGGTATCGAACTTATGTGATCGCCATTCAGATCGACCAACATTATAAAATCGAGCTTTTTTAAAATCTGCATTAATTTCCCTAGCGGATTCAATTACTTCCTCGTCGATATCTACTCCGATATAATTTATCTCCGGGATTTTAGCCGCCAATTTCCCGTATCCACAGCCGAAATCCAAGATATAATCTCCTACGATGTGGTTTCTAATTTTATTTAATCTCCACATTTCGAGTGAAGGAGATAATAACCCAGTTATTTGACCTTTGCTGAATTTCTTATTACTAGCCATAGTGTTTCATCCTCATAGTCAGAAAATAACCCACAATTCCTGGGAGTAATATCATAATTGAAAATAAAAGTATTGAAAAGGAAACGCCATTAATTCCACTATCACCTAGCAATATAAAACAAATTGCGCTAACAGACTCTCTAAGGCCTAAACCAGAGATTGTAATAGGAATATTTCCCATAAGGATTATAATCGGAAGCGCTATGATCATAGAGGTGTCTATATTAAGTGACAGTAATAAGAAGTACCCAAGAACATAAGCGATTAGATAGTATACAGCGGAAAGCGCAGCCGCCTTCGCAAGTGTATTTTTATCGTGAACTAGACTTGAAAGCTTATTTATGTAAATATCGGAATCATTGTTATCGATCCTAAAGAGCCTAGTTGATTCTAATATGAATTTCTTACGTGTAAGTAACCACATTCCTGAGATGAATAATATTATAATAATGAGCATACTTCGAGTAAATGATTGGATATTATTATAAAATATTACCACTGAAATCGAGCTTAATATAATTAGCACAAAAATATCAGTAATCTTCTCCATCAGAACCGTTGGAATCGTCTCAGATTTTTTCTCACTCAGATGGTATACTCGAGCAAATTCCCCAATTTTTCCAGGGGTAATTAGCCCATAAAATACACCTATTAACAAAACTTGAATTAAATTAGAAAGCAACTTTTTCATCCCTATGGAATTTAATAAAATTTTCCACTTATAGGTCCTGATTATATAAAGTATTGGCACAACAAGAAGAGCTAAAATTAGATATATAAATTCAATGGAAAATATAATATTTTTTATTTCTGATATATCCGCTTGTGTTAGAAGAATCCCAAATAATAATATGGTTAACCCAAGCTTTATAATATAGGAATTCATTTTTCATCCCAGAGGCTATCATAAATTGATATTCTCAGTCTGTATCACACAATATATAGCTGATCGGATTATCTAAGGATATATAATGATTACGCATGAGCACCTAGAGCGCCAAAATCCCTTGTATAAATCACATTGGTGGTGCGTGTCAACGGCGGTCTAAATTTTCCAATCATGACGAAGTCAAACAGTGCGCCCCGCTGCAAGCTGAGGGGGTATTCATCAAAATAAATCGTTAACAATTTCTTAACCGAATACTAATGGAGCGAAATACCAACCGAGTCAAAGAGCATCACCCTCAATTAGGCTGCCGATAAAATCTGGTTCTTGCGTTGGAAAGTTATCCTCAGGAACGAATGCCCTAAAAATTTTGTCATAATTCGCTCCCAATCACATAGCCAACGGATCTGAGTCGATAATTTTACCTTCCAAGGATTTCCAACAATTCGAGGACAGATCTAGAGTGCTAATCACGTTGGTTTCATCACGAATAAATGCATAAACCTTATCTTGATGATCGATTATGGTATACGGATTCGATTCTGGCACCAAAGACCCACCCCTAAAACTCCAACTTCCTGAAGACATATCATCAGTGTTTAGATAGTTGGTATATAGGGAACCCGTTCTTCCGCGAACGGAAATGTGTATATGTCCTTGTGAGTCGATAGCAGTACTTGGATCTGAAGTGATGTATCCTCCCAGTGATTTCCAAATTTGAGATGATGTATCGTAAGTACTGAGCGCGTTTGTTTCATCGCAGATAAATACATGGGCTCTATCTTCATCGTCGATTATCACGTTAGGATTGGACCCTGACTCTAATAAGGATCCACCTATATAATTCCAATTTCCTGAAGATCTATCCAATGAGTTTAGATAATTGCTGTAAAGTGCACCTGTCCCACCTCGAACAAATAACTGAACGCGGTCGTGTGAATCCATCGCGACCCCAGGATCTGATGTAATATAGCCGCCTAAACATATCCAATTTCCTGAAGATCTATCCCAGGAGTTTAGATAATTATTGTAAAGCGCACCTGTCCCACCTCGAACAAAAACTTGAATATGGCCTTGCGAATCTATAACAGCACCTGGATTGGATGTAAGGTAGCCGCCTAAACTTACCCAACCTCCTACAGAGTTATCAGCAGTATCTATATAGTTAGTGTAAAGGGGACCCGTCCTACCACGGACAAATACGTGTATACGACCGTTCGAATCCTTGACAGCTATAGGATC
>Ga0272442_10004741_pt1 | contig 18454 bp, 17 predicted proteins | sample SSMForm2O_FD_200262 | JGI IMG/M metagenome (GOLD analysis project Ga0272442, IMG submission 200262) | Marine sediment archaeal communities from Little Sippewissett salt marsh, Falmouth, MA, United States - SSM-Form-2O | ecosystem: Environmental > Aquatic > Marine > Wetlands > Sediment ... | reverse complement strand
GACCGGTGCAGACGGCGTGCACGACTGGGACGCCGAGCTCTCCGAGCTGCCCGAGCTGCTGGCCGAGCGGATGGCCGCACCCAGCCTCGACGCAGGGCGGTACGACCTGGTGATCGACCCGAGCAACCTGTGGCTGACCATCCACGAGTCCATCGGCCATGCGACCGAGCTCGACCGGGCTCTGGGCTACGAGGCCAACTACGCCGGGACCTCGTTCGCCACACCCGACCTCCTGGGGCAGCTCCGCTACGGCAGCGAGCTCCTGCACGTCACCGGAGACCGCACCGTCCCCTACGGTCTGGCGACCGTGGGGTGGGACCACGAGGGCGTCGCGGCCCAGCAGTGGGACATCGTGCGCGACGGCGTCCTCGTCGGCTACCAGCTCGACCGCAGCTCGGCGATGCTCCTGCCCGGCGGCCCGGGCCGCTCCAACGGCTGCGCGTACGCCGACTCCCCCGGCCACATCGCCATCCAGCGCATGGCGAACGTCTCGCTGCAGCCGGGAACGGCGCCGCGCACGCTCGACGACCTCGTCGCCGACGTCGACGACGGGCTCTATGTCGTGGGCGACAAGTCGTGGTCCATCGACCAGCAGCGCTACAACTTCCAGTTCACTGCCCAGCGCTTCTACCGCATCCGCAACGGCCGACTCCTCGGGCAGGTCAAGGACGCCGCCTACCAGGGCCGTACCCCCGACTTCTGGGCGAGCCTGGCGGGCCTCGGGGGCCCGGGCACGTGGCACCTCGGCGGGGCGATCAACTGCGGCAAGGCACAGCCGGGCCAGACGGCACCGGTGAGCCACGGTGCCCCGGTCACGCTGTTCCGCGACGTCAACGTCCTCAGCACCGCGCAGGAGGGGTCTCGATGAGCCGACCACTGCCCCCCGACAGCCTGGTGGAGCACGCCCTGGAGTGCGCCTCGGGCCCGGGTTGTGTCGTCCTGCTCGACGAGGCACGCACGGCGAACCTGCGATGGGCAGCCAACACGCTGACGACGAACGGGCAGACGCGCGACCGGGCGATGACGGTCATCGCCGTGACCGGCGATGGTCCGGGGGCATCGGCGGGTGTGCTGAGCCGCAGCGTGAGCGGACGCGACGACGTGACCGCGCTCGTCGCCGATGCCGAGGCCGTGGCAGCCGACGCCCCGCCGGAGCAGAGCGCGGCGCCGCTGGTGTCCGGGGTGCCCGACGAGGACTTCGACGCACCCCCCGTGGAGTCGGGCATCGACGTCTTCGCTGGGCTCGCCGGCGACCTCGCCGACGTGCTCGGTGCTGCCGAGTCCGACGGGATCCGGCACTACGGCTACGCCGAGCACGTGGTCACGACCACCTACCTCGCGACATCAGCCGGTGTGCGGCGTCGTCACGTGCAGCCGGCAGGTCATCTGACGGTGACCGCGAAGGACGCCACGTCCTCCACGTGGGCTGGGCGTTCCACCCGCGACTTCGCCGACGTCTCCCTGGCGCAGGTCGACGCCGACCTGCGCTCCAGGCTGTCGTGGTCCGCCCGTCGCGTCGACCTCTCCCCCGGCCGCTATCGCACTGTGCTGCCGCCGTCGTCGGTCGCCGACCTCATGATCTACGCATACTGGGAGATGTCGGCCCTCGCTGCTCATGACGGTCGTACGGTGTACGCCGACCCCGGCCGCGGCACGAAGGTCGGCCGAGCGATGGCCGACCCGCGGGTGTCGCTGTTCTCCGACCCCGGCTTCCCCGGGCTGGAGTGCAGCGACGTGGTGCTCGCTCACGCCTCCAGCATGGTGGGCAGCGTGTTCGACAACGGCGTGCCGTCGCCGGCGACCCGGTGGATCGATCACGGCACCCTGGCTGCCCTGGTCCAGACGCGGCACTCGGCAGGGCTCACGGGACTGCCGATGACCCCCGCGGTGGACAACCTCGTGCTGACCGTCGACGGCGGGCAGGGCTCCGTCGCCGACCTTGCGGCTCGTGTCGGCGACGGGATCCTCGTCACGTCGCTGTGGTACATCCGCGAGGTCGACCCGCAGAACCTGCTGCTCACCGGGCTCACTCGCGATGGCGTGTTCAGGGTCTCCGGCGGTGAGGTCGTGGCAGCGGTGCCCAACTTCCGCTTCAACGAGAGCCCGCTGGACCTGCTCACGCGCATTGCCGACGCCGGGGACAGCGTGGCGACGTTCAGCCGTGAGTGGGGGGAGTTCTTCTCCTCCACGGCGATGCCACCGTTGACCGTGGACGGCTTCAACCTCTCGACGGCCAGCGACGCCCAGTAGCGGCGCTAGCGCAGGGCGAGCTCCTCCGGCGACGGGCACGAGCAGACGAGGTTGCGATCCCCGTAGGCGCCGTCGATCCGTCGCACCGGCGGCCAGTACTTGTCCGCTGCCTGGGCGGGCCCGGCGGGATAGACCGCCACCCGCCGCGCGTACGGGTGCTCCCACTCCTCGGTCAGGCACGCAGCGGTGTGCGGAGCGTTGACCAGCGGGTTGTCGTCGGCCGGCCAGTGGCCGTCGGCGACGAGGTCGATCTCGGACCGGATCGCGATCATGGCGTCACAGAACCTGTCCAGCTCGCCCAGGTCCTCGGACTCGGTGGGTTCCACCATGAGGGTGCCGGCGACCGGGAACGACATGGTGGGCGCGTGGAAACCGTAGTCGACGAGTCGCTTGGCGACGTCGTCCACGGTGACGCCCGTCGCCTTGGTGATGGGCCGCAGGTCGATGATGCACTCGTGTGCCACCAGCCCGTGTGCTCCTGTGTAGAGCACCGGGTAGTGCTCGCCGATGCGGCGGGCGACGTAGTTCGCGGCCAGCACGGCCACCTGGGTGGCCCGGCGCAACCCGTCGGGGCCCATGAGCCGGATGTAGGCCCACGAGATCGGCAGCACGCCGGGCGACCCGTAGGGTGCGGCGGCCACCGGGCCGATGCCGCTGTCCGGGCCGGCCTCTGCGACGAGCGGGTGGTTGGGCAGGAACGGCGCCAGGTGCGCTCGCACACCGATGGGTCCGACACCGGGCCCTCCCCCGCCGTGCGGGATGCAGAAGGTCTTGTGCAGGTTCAGGTGGGACACGTCGGCGCCGAAGTCGGCCGGGCGGGCGACGCCGACGAGAGCGTTCAGGTTCGCCCCGTCCACGTACACCTGGCCACCGGCGTCGTGGACGAGGTCGCACAGCTCGGCGATGCCCGCCTCGTAGACCCCGTGCGTCGACGGGTAGGTCACCATGGCTGCCGCGACACGACCCGTGTGCTCGTCCAGCAGGCGGCGAAGGTCGTCCAGGTCGACGGTGCCGTCGTCGGCGGAGGCCACGACAGCCACGCGCATGCCGGCCATGACCGCGGACGCGGCGTTGGTGCCGTGCGCGCTCTGCGGGATGAGGCACACGTCGCGCTGGCCCTCGCCCCGCGAGGCGAGGTAGGCACGGATGGTGAGCAGCCCGGCCAGCTCACCCTGGGAGCCGGCGTTGGGCTGCAGCGACACGGCGTCGTAGCCGGTGATCTCGGCCAGCCACCGGCACAGGTCGTCCATCAGCTCCCGGTAGCCCGCGGTCTGCTCGACGGGCGCGAAGGGATGAAGGCCGGCGAATCCCGGCCAGGTCACCGCCTCCATCTCGACGGCCGCGTTGAGCTTCATGGTGCAGGAGCCCAGCGGGATCATGCCCCTGTCCAGGGCGTAGTCGCGGTCCGACAGTCGCCGCATGTAGCGCAGCAGAGCCGTCTCGGACCGGTGCTCGTGGAACACCGGATGGCGCAGGAATGCGCTCGTGCGTCGCAGCGCCGACGGCACGTCGTCCATCACCGTGGGGTCGTCGTGCTCGAGCAGCGGTGGCGTGCTCACCCCGAAGGCGTCCAGGACCGCGTCGATGTGCTCGCTCTCGGTCGTCTCGTCGCACGCCACCCGCACGTGGTCGCTGCCCGCCTGGCCGAGGCTGATGCCCCGCGCTGCCGCGGCTGCAACGATCTCGCCTGCCCGTTGCGGCACCCGTGCCAGCACGGTGTCGAACACGACCTCGTGCTCGACCGGGACACCGGCCCCGCGTAGCCCATCGGCCAGCCGTCGTGCGTGCCGGTGCACCGACGAGGCGATGGAGGCGAGTCCCTCGGGGCCGTGGTAGACCGCGAACATCGAGGCGACCACGGCGAGCAGCACCTGAGCGGTGCAGATGTTGCTGGTCGCCCGGTCGCGGCGGATGTGCTGCTCCCGGGTCTGCAGGGCGAGCCGGTAGGCGGGCGCCCCGTCCGCGTCGACCGACACCCCGACCAACCTGCCGGGCAGCTGGCGCTCCAGGCCCTTGCGGACGGCCATGTACGCGGCGTGCGGCCCGCCGAAGCCCAGCGGCACGCCGAAACGCTGGGTGCTGCCGACGACGACGTCCGCGCCGATCTCGCCTGGCGGGCGCAGCACGGTGAGGGCGAGCGGGTCGGCGGCGACCGTGACGCCGGCGCCCCGTGCGTGCACCGCTGCGATGTATCCCTCGTGGTCGCGGATCGCGCCGGACGCGCCGGGGTACTGCAGCACGACACCGAAGAACGGCTCGTCGGGCAGGTCGTCGTCGAGGTCGACGTCACGAACCTCGATGCCCAGTGGTTCGGCCCGGGTGACCAGCACGGCACGCGTCTGTGGCAGCACGTCACGGTCCACCAGGAGCAGGTGGGACTCCCCGACGGGTCCCTTCGCGACGCGATGCATGAGCGTCATGGCCTCGGCGGCGGCGCTGGCCTCGTCGAGAAGGCTGGCGTTCGCGACCGGCAGGCCGGTCAGGTCGGCGACCATCGTCTGGAAGTTGAGCAGTGCCTCCAGCCGGCCCTGGGAGATCTCGGGCTGGTAGGGGGTGTAGGCGGTGTACCACCCAGGGCTCTCGAGCAGTCGCCTGACGACGACCGGCGGGGTGACCGTGTCGTAGTAGCCGAGCCCGATCATCGACACCGGTCGCTCGTTGCGTCGTGACAGATCACGCAGCGCGTCGAGTGCCTGCCGCTCGTCCAGCGCGGACGGAAGGTCGAGGGTCTCGCGCAGCCTGATCGTGGCCGGCACCGCGGCGTCGGTCAGGGCATCGAGGCTGTCGTACCCGACGGCGGCGAGCATCTGCCCCACCTGCGACGCACGGGGACCTATGTGCCGATCGGCGAACGCCACCATGCGCGGCGAGACTACCCGGCGTCGCCCGCCCTCCGCGCTCGCCGGGCCGCCAGCTCGTCGCCCAGCGCACCGGTCTGCTCGGCCTGCTCGGTGGGCAGCTCGACGAGGTCCGCTTCGACCTCGCGCCAGACCCGACCGACCGCGATCCCGAACACTCCCTGGCCGCCTTGCACCAGGTCGACCACCTCGTCGGGCGACGTGCACTCGTACACGCTCGCCCCGTCACTCATCAAGGTGATCCCCGCCAGGTCCTCGACGCCTCGTTCGCGCAGGTGCGACACCGCCGAGCGGATCTGCTGCAGCGAGACTCCGGTGTCGAGCAACCGCTTCACGATCTTGAGGACCAGCACGTCGCGGAACGAGTAGAGCCGCTGGCTGCCCGACCCGGTTGCCGTACGGATCGACGGCTCCACCAGCCCCGTGCGAGCCCAGTAGTCCAGCTGTCGGTAGGTGATGCCGGCCGCGCCGCACGCCACCGGCCCGCGGTAGCCCACGTCGTCCGGCAACGGGGTGACCGGGTCGTCGAACAGCAGACCCTGCGCGACCAAGGAGGTGGACGCCGTGGGGGCGGCCTCGGTCGACCCGGCTGCCGGTGTCGGGCGGTCTGCCATGGCCGCTCCCTCCCTGCGAGTCACAGTGGTGAAACTACGTCAACGTGGCCCGACCGTAGGGACTGTGGTGCGTGTGGTCAACGGCAACACGCCGAACCTTGACCTGAGGTCGAGGGTGAGGCTGTGCCTCAGCCGCACGTCAGCCGGGGTCGCCCTCGCCCTCGGAGGAGTCGAAGTCCTCGGGTGAGACGTGGTCGAGAAACTCGCGGAACTTCTCCACCTCGTCCTCGTCCTCGCTGGGCAGCGCCAGTCCAGCCTCGTCGAGCACGGCCTCCGCCCCGACGACGTCCGCTCCCGTCCGCAACGCCAACGCGATGGCGTCGGACGGACGAGCGCTGACCTCCGTGCCGGAGTCGAAGACCAGGGTCGCGTAGAAGACCCCGTCGGAGAGATCGGTGATCTGCACCTGCACGAGACGGGCGCCCAGCGCGGTGATCACGTCGGAGAGCAGATCGTGGGTGAGCGGGCGGGCGGGAGTGACACCCTGCTGGGCGAAGGCGATGGCCGAGGCCTCGGGCGCACCGATCCAGATGGGCAGGTAGCGCTCCCCATCGGCCTCTCGGAGCAGGACGATCGGCTGGTTCGATGGCATCTCGACGCGAACGCCGACGACCTGCAGCGGCAGCACGAGCCTCAGCCTAGCGCCGAAGAAGCGACCGCATGCCTGCTCGCACCAGAGCCGTGTGCAGCTGGTGCGACAGTGCCGCGATCTGGCGCGCCACCTCCTCCGCCCGACCGTGCCCGTCGTCGTCACGTCTGCGCAGCAACGGGTCGACGACCTGCTCCACCAAGTCGATCTCCCGGTCTGCTGCCGTGCGGAACGGGCGGAGGTGGCGGGGCTGGAGCCCGAACTCCTCGAGCTGGGCACAGATGCGTGCCACCGTCAGCGCATCGGCGTCGTAGTGACCCGAGCGGGTGCTGGCGACCAGGCCGTGCCCCTCGAGGGCTGCCAGCGACCTGTCGGTGATGCCCGCGGCCTCGATCAGCTCCGTGCGGGTGAGGGTGACCTCCGAACGGCGGATGGCCAGGTCGTCAGCGGAGCCCTCCTGACCAGCGCCGAGGTCGCGGGGCACCCGGGGCCGGGCCAGGGGGGTGGCCGGCTCCAGCCCGCGGTCGAGCGCGTCGAGGTGTTCGCGGATCACCTTGAGCGGGAGGTAGTGGTCGCGCTGGGCTCCTAGGACGTAGCGCAGCCGCTCGACGTCGTCGGCGGTGAACCGTCGGTATCCAGATGGCGCGCGCTGCGGCTCGACCAGACCTTCGGCCTCGAGGAAGCGGATCTTGGAGATGGTGACGTCAGGGAAGTCGTCGCGGAGAGCGGCGAGCACCTGCCCGATCGACATGGTGCGTGGGGCGCCCGCGGCGGCTGCAGCGGCAGACGTCATCTCTCACTCGTCCGGCAGGAGGTCTGCCGCAGCCACGAAGTAGACCAGCCGGTACTTGCCCACCTGCACCTCGTCACCGTTGCTCAGCGTGACTTCGTCGACCCGGTCGCGGTTGACATAGGTTCCGTTGAGGCTTCCCACGTCTCGCACCACGAACCCGTCGACCGAGCGTCGGAACTCTGCGTGGCGACGCGACACGGTGACATCGTCGAGGAACACGTCGGAGTCGGGGTGACGCCCCGCGGTCACGATGTCGTCGTCGAGCAGGAAGCGCGACCCCGCGTTCGGTCCTCGCTGGACGACGAGCATGGCTGATCCGCCGGGCAGCGCCTCGACGGCGGCTCGAGCGTCGTCGTCCAGGTTCTCGTGACCGGTGTCGGCCGGCGGCTCGTTCTCCGCGGTTCCCGGGGTGTCGGCGTGGTGGGACGGTAGGGCGAACGTCGTGGTGCTGTCGGCCAGCTCGGACACCGGACGATGCATCCGGGCCCCGCAGAACGGGCAGAACTTCGCACCCTCGGCTAGGTCGTTCGGTATGTCGCGGCCGCACTGCGGACAGGTCGTCACTGGTCCTCCGTGGTGTGCCCGAGCGATGCGGACACCTCGATGCAAAGTTGAGGGTGAGAGTCCCACGCTAGGCAGCCGCGTGAACCGCGGTCAAGGCCGCTACGCGGTCTGTTCGGCGTAGGCCTGCGCGTCCATCAGCGCGTCGAACGCCGAGGGGTCGTCCACGACGATCTCGATCATCCATCCGGCACCGTAGGGGTCGTCGTTCACGATCTCCGGTGCCGCGTCCAGGTCGTCGTTGCGTGCCGTCACGGTGCCGCTGACCGGCGCGAACAGGTCGCTGACGCTCTTGGTCGACTCGACCTCGCCGAACGAGTCCGCCGCGGCCACCACCTGACCGACCTCGGGGAGGGAGACGTAGACCACGTCACCGAGCTGCTCGGCTGCGTACGCGGTGATCCCGACCCGCACCCGCGCAGGGTCGTCGGTGCGCATCACCCACTCGTGCTGATCCGTGTAGCGCCGGTCGTCGGGCGGCATGTCGACTCTCCTTCAGGTGGCGGCCACGTCACTGGTCAGCCGCGATCGGACTCGGCTGTCTCCGGTTCGGCTGGGGAAGCGTAGGAGGGGGGGCTGGTCTCCTGCAACGCGTCCACGACGACGATGGCGTCGTCGCGAACCGAGACGGTCGCCCCCGCACCCTCCAGCGCCGACACCGCACCTCCGGGGATCCGCAGGGCCGGCGCCAGCGTGCCGGGGTCGCCGATCGCCAGCACCGAGTACGGCGGGGAGAGAGCGATGCCGGCGACCGAGACGCCGCCGGAGGGCACGTCGACGAACGCGCTGCTCGCCACCACCCGCACCGAGCGCTGGTTCCCGTCGATCTGGATGGCCTCGGCTCCGGCGTCGCGCAGCTCCTGGACCACGCTCAGCATGGTCGACCCGTCCACCGCCCCTGCCGGGTCGGAGATCGCCAGCTCCACGCCCGGCCCCTCTGCCGCGACGGTGCCCGCGAGGATGCCGAGCGTCTCCAGCCGCGCCTCGGCCTCGGCCTGGGCTGCCTCGCTGCTGTCCGCTCCGGCCAGAAGCTCCGAACGGGTCGCCTCCAGCCGGCTGATCTCCTCGCTGAGCTGGTCGGACCGGGTGTCGAGGCTGTTGAGGATCTGGATCAGGTCGGTGCGGCTGGCACGGTCGAGCACGTCGTCCGGCGCGGCGAACTGCACCGCCGCGACGAACCCGACGATGACGAACAGCACGGTGATCAGCGCCGTACCACGACGGGGGCGGCTGGTCAGTGCCTGCGACAGCCGTGCGCGCGCCTGGGCCGGAGTGGTGTCGGTGCTCATCAGGCACCCAGCAGCAGGCGTCGCATGGCCGCGGCGTTGGTGAAGATGCGAATGCCCAGCACGACGATCACGGCGGTCGTCAGCTGGGCACCGACGCCGAGCTGGTTGCCGACGAAGACGATGAGCGTGGCCAGGAGCACGTTGGACAGGAACGACACCACGAAGACGCGGTCGTCGAACACGCCCTCCAGCGTGGCCCTGCCCGCGCCGAGCAGTGCGTCCAGCGAGGCGATGAGAGCGATCGGCAGGTACGGCTCGAAGGCGGCGGGAACGGTGACGTCGAGCACCACCCCCAGCAGAATCCCGACCACGAGCCCGAGTACCGGGATCACGAGACCTCCCCCTCCCCTGGGTCCGGCACCGGCGTCGCGTAGCGCAAGGTGCCGGTCGACTCGCCGGCGAAGCGCTCGTCGTCCGGCGAGCTGTCGATGCTGAACCGTAGCCCGGCGGAGAGATTGACCGCCTGCAACCACTCGCCACCGCTGGAACGCAGGAAGTCGGTCGGCAGGGTGCGCGGGTCTCCGACTGCGCGGACGAGGTACGGCCCGACCACCGGCTCGTAGTTGACCAGGATGGTCTCCTGCACCGAGCGGATGGCGGTCAGTGCACCGACGCGCTGGCCGTTGATCGACACAGCCTCGGCCCCGGCCTCCCACAGGCCGTTCACCACTTGCTGGAGGTCGATGTCCAGCACCCGGGAGGCGGCATCGACCTCACCGGCGGCCGGCTCTGCGTCGGTCACGGACACCACCGCACCCGGCCCGAGAACGGGCTGCGTCCCCGCGGCGATGCCCAGCTCGTCGATGAGGGCCGCCTGCTGCGACCCGATGTCTTCGCTGCCCAGGGCCGCCTCGCGCAAGGCTCGGACATCCGCCTCGAGCGCTGCCGCTCGATCCTGCAGGGCGGAGACCTCCTCGCCACGCTCGGTGGCGATCTGCAGGAGGCTCGCCCGTTCCGACTCGACCGAGGCGACACCGGAGCGCGAGGCGACGACGAGCACGCCGACCAGCACGCCGACAACACCGACGACCATCAGGCTCAGCCACGGCGAGCGGCGGGCGCTGCCCGCACGGTCCGGTCGGCTGCGGTACGACGGGTTGAGGGCCTCCGAGGCGATGCGGTCGACCAGTGCCGCCGACGGGTCGGCCGAGGGGGCGACCGGAGCCGGGGGTGCGGGCGGGGGCACGGTGCTCATCGTGTCACCCGTGAGCCCGACGAGGGTGCGTCGGCCCGCCGCCGATGGGCCTCACCCGCCGGCGCGGGCGACGACGTCGCTCCAGAACGCCAGCAGGTCCGCCGAGGCGGTGGCGTCGTCCGCCTCGGCCCACACCCGCATGAGCGCCTCGGTCGAGTCGGGCAGCACGAGACACCACGACCCGTCCCGCTCGATCACCTTCACCCCGTCCGTGGTGTCCACCGTGGCCCCGGGCCGCCGACGGGCGAGCGCCGACACCTCGCGCATGACCGTCCCCTTGGCTGCCCACGGCGTACGGATGTCGGCACGACGCAGGGTGCTCGGCGGGATCCGGGCGTCGATCTCCCCGAGTGTCAGTCGGGTGCGAGCCACCAGTGAGGTCACCAGAGCGAAGGCGGCGATGCCGTCGGCGCTGGGACCGACGGCCGGGATCGCGAACCTCCCCTCGGAGTCCCCGGCCAGCAGCAGGTCGGGGACTCCAGCGCTCACGGCGAACGGGCCCGACCCCACCCGGGTGCGGTGGACGCGCGTGCCATGGAAGGCAGCCACCTGCTCGGCTATCCGTGTGGCCGAGACGGGCACGGCCACGGCTCCGCCGCCATGGGCGGAGGCGACGAGGTCGAGAAGGATGAGCAGGGCACGGTCGTCGTCCACTCGTCGGCCGCGGTCGTCGACGAGGCTGATCCGCTCACCCATCCGGTCCAGACGCACGCCGAAGGCGGCGCCCGAGGAGATCACCAGCTCACCGAGGCGGTCCAGGGCTTTCTGCTCGTCAGACCCGGTGTCAGTCGGGTGGTTCTCGTCGATGCCGGTGTTCGTCACGTAGGCGTCGATCGACAGGGCACCGACGAGACTGGGGAGCACGAGGCCCGCAGCGCCACATCCCGCGTCGACGACGACCCGGAGTCCGGAGCTGCTCACCGCTGAGGCGTCGACCGCCCTGGTGACGTGCGCGACGTAGTCACTGATGACCCGCGGCGGGAAGATCAGCTCGCCGATCTCGCCCGGGAACGCGCGGCGGAACTCCTCGCGCACGTAGCCGCGGTCCACCACCTGACGCATCTCGTCATCGATGTCGACGCCGTCCGCGTCGAGCAGGAGCACATCCATGCTCTCCGGCTCACCGGGCGTCGTGCGCACGACGATGCCTGCCTGTGCTGCGACCGCCGTCGCCGACCGGGCGACCGGGAGCGGGGTGAGCTCGAGATCACGAACATCGACACCTGCCGCCGTGAGAGCGCCCGTCACCGCTCGCTTGAGCGACCGGGCGCCTCTCGAGACGTCGCGAGCGGTCACGACGGTCGACCCCTTGGGCAGGGCGGACGCGAACGCGGTCGTGAGCCGGACGACCAGCTCGGGGGTGATCTCGACGTTGAGGATGCCGCTGACGCCCCGCACCCCGAACAGCGAGCGCCGACCGCGGGACTCCCAGATCACGCTCGTGCGCAGCACAGCGCCGGCCTCGACGGTCTTGGCCGGGAAGACCCGCACTCCCGTGCCGAGCACCGACTCCTCCTCCAGGACGCAGTCGTTGCCCACGACAGCTCCGTCGTCGAGGCGCACCGATCGCATGAGCTCCACGTTGCGCCCGACAACGGCGCCGTGCAGAGCGCAGCCCTCCCCCACGTAGACGTTCTCGTGCAGCACGCACCGCTGCAGCACCGCTCCCGCCCGCACGACGGTGTTGTCACCGATGACGCTGGGGCCGCGGATGACCGCCCCCGGCTCCACCCGAGCGTTGCGGCCGATCAGCACTCCCCCGGCCAGGGTCGCCTCCGGGGAGACGTCGGCCCCGGCACTGACCCAGACCCGGTCGGCCACCTCGAACCCGGCTGGGTCGAGGTGCACCTTGCCGGCCAGGGCGTCGGCGTGCACCGAGCGGTAGCGCCCCAGCGTCCCGACGTCCTCCCAGTACGCCTGCGACACGTAGCCGTCGACCATCGCGCCACGCCGCAGCAGCGCCGGGATGACGTCGGCGGACCAGTCCAGGCGCGTGCGCGCCGGGAGGTCGGCCAGCACCTGCGGCTCGACGACGTAGATCCCGGTGTTCACCAGGTCGGACACCACCGCCCCCCAGCTGGGCTTCTCGACCAGACGGGTCAGCCGACCCAGCTCGTCGAGGACGACGCCGCCGTACTCGATGGGGTCGCTCACCCGGGCGAGGCCGACCGTCAGGTCGGCTCCGCTCTCGCGATGCTGCGCCACCATCGCGGTCAGATCGAGGTCGGTGACGGCGTCCCCGGAGATGACGAGGAACGTCGACGACGGCAGCAGTGGCTCGGCGTTCTTCACGCTGCCGGCCGTGCCGAGAGGCGCCTCCTCCAGGGCGTAGCTCAAGGTCATGCCCAGGTCTGACCCGTCACCGGTGTAGGTGCGTACGAGCGAGGCGAGGAACTGCACCGTGATGACGGCGTCGGTCACACCGTGCCGACGCAGGTGGCGCAGGACGTGCTCGAGCATCGGCCGGTTCAGCACCGGCAGCAGTGGCTTGGGCAGGCTGGTCGTCAGCGGCCGCAGGCGGGTTCCCTCCCCGCCGGCCATGACGACCGCCGGGATCACGGCGTTCCCGGACCAGCTGCCGCTGCTCGTTGCGCGGCGATCAGGCGCCGGGCCTGCTCCAGGTACAGCCCCGCTGCCATCCAGTACAGCCCCAGACCCCAGATGGCGAAGGCCCAGCCGAACACCAGGGCGACCATGGACAGGCTGCTGTCGATCTGTCCCAGCAGCAGCAACGGCAGCGCGTACAGCAGGTTGAAGGTGGCCGCCTTGCCCAGGAAGTGCACGGGAAGGGGGCCGAGCCCGTAGTGCCGCAGCACGGGGATGGCCAGGGCAAGCACCAGGTCTCGCACCACCACGGCGGCGGCGAACCACCACGGGATGATGTCGCGGACGACGAACGCCACGACGGTGGCGACGATGTAGAGCCGGTCGGCAACCGGGTCGAGCAGCTGGCCCAGACGACTGATCTGGTTCCAGCGCCGGGCCAGGTAGCCGTCGAGCCAGTCGGTGACGGCAGACACGGCCAGGATCACCAGGGCAAGCAGGTCCGACCAGGTCTGCTGAGGTCCGAGCAGAAGCCACAGGAACACCGGCACGAGCGCCAGCCGCATGAACGACAGCAGGTTGGGCACCGTGAGGATCCGGTCGGTGGTGACCTCGTAGCGCTCGAGGTCCTCCTCGCGCCTCGAGGGGGCCTCGTCGGTCACGCGGTCACGGTATCGGGTCACATGCCACAGTGAGGGCGTGCCCATCCCGCCGGCCGCGTCCCTGCCCTACCTGCCCCTGGACGGCTCGCCGATGCGGATGAGCTTGGGCCTGCGACCGTTGGACCTCGCCCGCTGGCTCGAGCGCGGGCCGCAGCACGAGCAGACGATGGCGCACAAACGCACGATGCTCGCCTCGGCACACGACCAGGTGGTCGCGACCGTGCCCGAGGGCCTCGCGGGTTCGGTCGAGACGCGCGACCACGTGGCCGACTGGCTGCGCCGGTACGGCCCCGACGAGCCGGTGAGCCCCGACGAGGATGTCCACCCCGTCGACGCTGCGGGACGCCTCGTCGCGGACGACCTCTGCGTGCTCTACCCCGACGGCAGCCAGTGGCGGCTGGGAGCGGCCTCGGTCTGCTCACCGTCGAGGTGGCGGCTGTCGGAGAAGATCGGTCGCACGGTCGCCGAGATCCACCGGCCGGTACCGCAGTACGCAGGCTGGTACGGCGACACCGTGGACGCACGCCTCGACCGGCTCGCCGCAGACCGACCCCTCTGGCGGCTGAACTGGACCATCGTCGACGACCCGGCGCTGTTCCAGCCTCGGCCACCGGAGCACGCGCCGGCGCCCGCGGGCGTGGAGCTCGGCGACCTGACCCTCCGAGTGGAGCGCCAGACGCTTCGCCGGCTGCCACGCACCGGTGCCATCGTCTTCACCATTCGCACCGACAGAGCCCGGCTGTCCGACCTCGCAGCCGACCCCGTCGTGGCCGCCGACGCCGCCCGCACCCTGCGGACCTGCCCGGCGGACCTGGCCGTCTACAAGGGGTGGGCGGCCATGCTCCCGCGCGTCATCACGCTGCTCGACCAGGCGGCCGGGCTAGGTTCTCGGACGTGAACCAACCGAGCCGCTACAGCGCCATGGATCCCGACACGATGTGGGACTCGTTCTTCACCGTGGCACCTCTGGTGCTGGTCGGCACGCTGGAGGCCGACGGCTCACCGGACATCGCCCCCAAGCACCAGGCGACACCGCTCGGCACGTCGGGTCTGTTCGGGTTCGTCTGCCGCCCCGATCACGCGACGCTGCGCAACGCCGTGGCCACCGACTGCTTCACAGTCGGCTACCCCAGCCCGGCCATGGTGGTGCAGACCAGTCTCGCCGCGTCCCCGCGCGACGCCGACGGCACCAAGCCGACTCTCGACCTCATGAGCCTGTCCCCCGCACGCGTCGTCAACGGTGTGCTCGTCGACGGCTGCCCGGCCCACCTGGAGTGCCGGCTGGAACGGGTCATCGACGACCTGGACTCCGACGTCCTGGTCGTCGGTCGGGTGGTCGCCGCCCACGTCTCCGATCGCGCACGCCGTAGCGACGAGATCGATGACGCCGACCTCATCGCCGGCGCACCCGTGCTGGCCTACGTCCATCCAGGTCGGGTGGCCTCGATCCACGAGACCAAGGAGTTTCCCTACCACCGTGGCTTCCACCGGTAGGCAGACCGGGGCGCACGGCCCTCGGCCGGACTCTGCTGACGCCTCAGCGTGGTCGGCGGGCCCAGGCGACCAGGCCGGTACCCGAGCTCGATGCGGCCGCGGCGACGGTGAAGCTGTCCGGGCGCGGAGGTGGCGGGTCGCTGCGTCGCTGGCCCAGCTGGTTCAGCCGGTACGCCAGCTCCGACGTGACGTTCGGAGCACGGGACTCCAGCGCTCCCCATGCCCGGTTCGCCACGGGCACGCCGTAGCGGGCGACGCGCGACAGCCCGAACCCCGGTCCGCCGATGCGCATCACCTCGACCGTCCACCCCGGCAGGGAACGAGTGAGCAGACTCCCCAGCCCGTCTGCGTCGAGGGTGGCGATGTGCGGTGGGTAGCCGGACCAGCCACGCCAGTAGCCCGACTCGTCCGGGGTGGACATCACCAGCCTGCCCCCCGGCCTCACCAGCGCGCCGAGGTCACCCACGAAGCCCGCCTGCTCGCCCCGGGGCACGTGCTCCACCACCTCCATGCAGACCACTGCGGGTGCGGGGCTGACCTCGTCCACCGAGGCATGCACGCCGACGTGCGGGAAAGCTCGACCTGCCAGGTCGCGATGACCGGCGTCCTGGTCGACCACGACCAGGTCACGCCCCAGCGCGCGAGCAGCCCACACCGCGAAGCCCCCGGCCCCGGCCCCGACGTCGACCAGGGCACCTGGATCGCTCACCGAGCCGAGCAGCTGCACCGCCACCGCGTAGTTCACCGCGTGCCGCACCACCAGGCCGTGGTCCCACTGGTGGCCGGCGTCGCCGCCGTCGAAGTTGCGGTGCGTGCGTTCGCGGACATCGTGCAAGCGGCGTTGTGCGGCGACGAGGACGTCCCACGAGGCGGCGAGCCGTGCCACCGCTTCTGCGCCGGCGCTCTGCCCCACTCGCTGTCCCTCCCACCGGTTCCACCGTCGATCGGCTGGGGCGAAACCCTAGACCGCGACATACGAACCGATTCACCACCCCGACCCGGATTCGCCCTGGTCGTGACGTGCGTCACGCGACCTGCAGGCCGATGGCGTCGGTACTGGCGAGTAGCAAGTCGAAGGTCCCGGTGTGCGGGGGACTATGGCGAAACCGCCCTCTTCCCTGGTTGTCTAGCGTTCACACACAACGCACCCGAACGAGAGGTCACGTCACAGCGATGAAGATCGTCGTCCTCGTCAAGTACGTTCCCGAACCGACGGCCACCTGGACCTACGCCGACGACCTGACAATCGACCGCGCAGGAGTCGAGGGTCGGCTGTCCGAGCTCGACGAGTACGCGGTCGAGCAAGCCCTCCAGCTCACCGAGAAGGGGCTCGACGCCGAGATCGTCTACCTCACGATGGGCCCGGCCAAGGCGGTCGACGGGCTGCGCAAGGCGTTGTCCATGGGCGGCACCAGTGGCGTGCACGTGCTCGACGACGCACTGCACGCCTCTGACGCCATGGCCACGTCCCTGGTGCTCGCCAAGGCGATAGAGGCGGTCGGCGACGTCGACCTCGTCATGTCGGGCATGGCATCGACCGACGCGGAGATGTCGGTCGTCCCGTCCATGGTCGCGGCGCGCCTGGGGTGGCCGCAGGTGACGTTCGCCGCCGCGCTGGAGGTCGACGGCTCGACCGTGCGGATCCGCCGTGACTCCGACACGGGGTCGCAGAACGTCGAGGCGTCCCTGCCGGCGGTCGTCTCGGTGACCGACCAGACCGGTGAGGCCCGGTACCCGTCCTTCAAGGGCATCATGGCCGGCAAGAAGAAGCCGGTGACCACGATGACCCTGGCCGACATCGGCGTGGACGCCTCGGCCGTCGGTGCCGGCGCAGCCAAGTCGGTCACCGCGTCGGCGAACGTCCGTCCGCCCAAGGAGGCGGGCACCGTCATCACCGACGAGGGCGACGGCGCAGCGAAGATCGCCGACTTCCTCGCCTCGGCCAAGTTCATCTAGCCGATCGACACGAAGGGACCCCTGACCACCGTGGCTCCAGTTCTTGTTCTCATCGAGCGGGTCGACGGCGCCGTACGCAAGCCGTCGCTCGAGCTGCTCACTCTCGCCCGCCGCATCGGCGAGCCCGCTGCCCTGGTGCTGGGCGCGGTCGACGATGCCACCGTTGCCACCCTGGGTGAGCACGGTGCCACCACCGTGTACTCCGTGGACGCACCGGAGCTCACCGACTACCTGATCGTGCCCGCCGCCGAGGCCGTGACCCACGTCGCGAAGATGCTCGACCCGGCCGCGGTGCTCGTGACCTCCGGTCCCGACGGCAAGGAGATCGCCGGCAGGGTCGCGGTCGCGCTCGACTCCGGCATCATCACCGACGCCGTCGACATCCAGCCCGGCGACGGCTCCCCGGTGGTGACCCAGTCGGTGTTCTCCGGCACCTGGCTCGCCGACAGCACCATCACCAGCGGCACCCCGGTGATCACTGTGCGCACCAACTCCGTTGCCGTGGAGACGTCGCCGAGCACGCCGTCGGTCGAGTCCGTCGACGTCGCGTTCAGCGATCTCGCCCGCGCAGCCAAGGTCACCGGGACGACGGCGAAGCAGAGCAGCGGGCGGCCTGACCTCACCGACGCCGCCATCGTCGTCGCCGGCGGCCGCGGCATGGGATCGGAGGACGCGTTCGCCCTCGTCGAAGGCGTCGCGGATGCCTTGGGTGCGGCGGTCGCGGCCTCGCGTGCGGCGACCGACATGGGCTGGTACGGCCACGAGTTCCAGGTCGGCCAGACCGGCAAGACGGTCTCCCCCTCCCTCTACATCGCAGCCGGCATCTCCGGTGCCATCCAGCACCGTGCGGGCATGCAGGGAAGCAAGACCATCGTGGCGGTCAACAAGGACCCGAAGGCGCCGATCTTCGAGATCGCCGACTTCGGCGTCGTCGGCGACCTGCACACCGTCCTCCCCGCCCTCACCGAGGAGCTGGGCAAGCGCTAGCGCCGACACCCGTTCGGCGTTCCCCATCGGCCGGTCAGCACGACACTAGGAGGAGAGTCCTCAGTGGCAGTTCGCACGACCATCGGCGTCCTGATGATCGTCGCCGCGCTCGGAATCGCTGGTCACCGGCTCTGGTACCTGTACCGGCTGGCCATGTCCGGTCAGAAGGTGAGCGCAGACCGCACCGCCGACCACAAGGCGGCGGCCATGTCGGTGGTCAAGGAGGTGTTCGGCCAGACCCGGCTGCTGCAGTTCACCGTGCCCGGGGTCGCTCACTTCCTCACCTTCTGGGGTTTCGTGCTTCTGATCCCCACCGTGATCGAGGGCTTCGGGGCGATCTTCGACCAGGACTTCCACATCCCGCTGATCGGCAAGCAACCCTGGCTCGGCTTCATCGAGGACGTCGCCGTCGTCGGCGTCCTCATCGGCATCGTCACGTTCGCGATCATTCGCCTCGTCAAGTCCCCGAAGCGCGAGGGACGCGACTCCCGCTTCTTCGGCTCGCACCTCAGCACCGCCTGGGTCGTGCTGTTCATGATCGGCATGGTGCTGCTCAGCCTGCTGCTCTACCGCGGCGCGCAGTACAACCTGGGCGTCTTCCCGTTCATGGACGGCGGGGCGTTCGCCTCCGAGTGGATGGCGGGGCTGCTGGAACCGCTCGG
>Ga0272442_10004739_pt1 | contig 18457 bp, 19 predicted proteins | sample SSMForm2O_FD_200262 | JGI IMG/M metagenome (GOLD analysis project Ga0272442, IMG submission 200262) | Marine sediment archaeal communities from Little Sippewissett salt marsh, Falmouth, MA, United States - SSM-Form-2O | ecosystem: Environmental > Aquatic > Marine > Wetlands > Sediment ... | reverse complement strand
AAAGGGTATGAACCGGCTGTCAGAGCGCAGGGCTCAGAGCTGGTCCAGAATGCTGATAAGTTCTTCAGCTTTGCCTTTTACCACATCTGATGCATTCAGGATGAGGCCCTGGGCTGTGTAGGAGCCATCGGACTCCATGGTAAAGACAAAAGCTCTTTCGTCGTAATTGACCTTGATGGCGTTGATGTCACAGGCCTTTTCACAGAGTCTGCAAAGAGAGCACTTGAGGATGTCCTCTTCGGGAATCATTGCCCCGGAATCTTCGACCCGGATAATGCTCTTGGGGCATTCCGCCGCACACTGTCCGCAAGCGTCGCAGTTCTCAATGCTTACAATCGGCATATTCTTATAACCGCATGCAACGCCTGCCTGCCACTTTACGCTGTCCCTGCCGTAGCCCATATGAGCCACAGCCTCGAGCACGAGTTTCTGACCCTTCTTCAACTCGACGATCGGGACGTTTGCATCTGCAGCCTGGATCAGAGGGTCGGAAGAGATAAGGTCCCCGGAATGAACGACCGCCGGGCCTTCGGAACTCAGGGTCAGGGAGACCTCACAGGCAGGGCAGCCTTCGCCTCCGCAGACCGTACACTCGGCCTGAGGCACATACGTCTCAATGTCTGTTACAAGCGGGATTAAGGACAGACGGAGAGCCAGCTGCTCGTCATAAAGTACGGAGGTGTTGTCGTAGATATTTACGTACTCGATCGCAAGAGTGGGGACATCGGCGACCATGGCACGCCGGATGCCGTTAGCAAAAGCCATGCTGACATTTGAAAGCACGAACTTTGCGGATCTGTCCGATAACTCCAGAATGTCTACTTCCATCGTCATATACCTTAATTTCCCTTATTTTCCTTATTATTACCTTCAAAAAAAAGAAAAAATTGAAGGTTTGGCTTTTCAATTAACTCTTCAATTAACTCTTCAATTATACACGCCTTCCGCCCTTGGGACGGGTACCGTCGTGGGGGACAGGAGTCACATCTTCAATCCTGCCGATGCGGATCCCTGCCCTTGCAAAAGCCCTGATTGCAGCCTGTGCACCGGGACCCGGGCTCCTCTGCTTGTTCCCTCCGGGAGCTCTTACCCGGATGTGGACGCCGTTAATGCCCTTGTCCTTAAGCTGGTCTGCAAGCTGGCCTGCCATCTGCATGGCAGTGTAGGGAGAACTTTCGTCCCTTGCGGCCTTTACGACCATGCCACCGGAGGACTTTGCAATGGTTTCAGCACCGGTAATATCCGTTATCGTGATGTGCGTGTTGTTAAATGAGGATTTGATGTGGGCTACGGCCCATTTCATGTCTGCCATCTTTATCTCCTCCCTCTCCTCTTACCGCCGCCTCTGCCGCCTCTGCCGCCTCTGCCGCCTCTCTCTGCTTCTTTTGCCTTCTTTTCAGCAGCAACAGTCTTGAGCGTAGTTTCACGGTCTGCAAGGGCAGCAGCAATCTGAACGGGCCTTTCAGGGTGGGATTCGCTTACAAGAGGGGAAGCTCCGTAATATCCAATGTTCATTTCGTCTTCCCTGGTGATCAGCATCCCCGGAACGGAGGCCTTCCTGCCGTTAACCGAGATGTGCCCGTGGGTAATGAACTGGCGAGCCTGGAGGATAGTCCTTGAAAGCCCCAGGCGGAGTACCTGAGTCTGGAGCCTCCTTTCAAGGATATTCTCGGTCTTTAAGGAAAGAATATCGTCAATTTCGGAGTCCGGCTTGATAATACCGTAACGGATGAGCTTTGTAAGGATCTCTTCGGACTGGGTCTTGAGGTGGCCTTCCAGCCCGATTTCCTTGCTTTCCGCAACCTTTGCCAGCAGGTTCCTTGCTTCGGACCTGTACATCCTTAGCATACTGGCTGCTTTCCAGACTTCCTTCTTGTTCCTGAGGCCGTAAGCCTTGATCAGTTCGACTTCTGAAGCCATCCTGGCTTCCTGCCAGGGGTGCCTGGGAGTCTCATAGCTCTTCTTCTTTTTACCTGGATATGCCATATTATGTCACCTCGACGGGAGAAATCACTTCTTCCTGCTGACACCTACGGTCGAGCCGCGGCGTCCGGTGGATTTTGTCCTCTGTCCTCTGACTTTCAGGCCCCTCTCGTGCCTGAGACCTCTGTAGGCACGAACCTTCTTCAGGTTGTTAATATCCTCTCTGAAGGTCAGGATGATATCCATTCCAAGCAGGTGCTTGTCTTCTCCGGTGAGAGGGTCTTTCTGCCTGTTCAGCATCCAGGCCGGGACCATTGTCTCGAACTTCCCGATTGCAGCGTCGAGTTTTATCACGTCCTCGTCGGGCAGGTATCCAAGTACGGCATCGGGGTCAACCTCTGCGCCCTTTGCAATGAGCTTTGCCGTGCGTCTCCCGATTCCGGGAATACCGGTCAAAGCATACTGCACGCGCTGCGACCCCTGCAAGTCGGTATTCATGATACGAACAAGATGCTTCAGTTCTTCGTTATGTTCTTCTACCATATACATCCTCCAAGAGTATGTAAACAGCATCCTGTAGCCCCCGGTCGAATACCCATAAATGAATACGCGAAAACTCAGGAGCAGCTCTCAAAAGGAGCTTCTTTACAGTACATACTGATGAGTTCCTTTACATGCCACTGCCAGTATATAAGGTTATCTGCAAGCGCTTTCCAGGCAGGCACGAAGCTGAAAACAAAGATCAAAAGAAACAATGAAAAGTATTGAAAAATAAAGATTGAAAAGGAATTGAAAAAAGCAGGAATTTACAAAGAAATTGACCAAATTGGCTAAAAACCTGACAAAGAAACCCTGACCTTAAAACCACCCTGAAAAATACAAAAAATGGAAAGCGCCGAGGGGGAGATTTGAACTCCCGAGGGGCTAAGCCCCACAAGCTTTCCAGGCTTGCGCCCTACCACTAGACTACCTCGGCACATGCCTCATGGCACGACTTATGCTATAATGGAATAGTGATATATAAACCTTATTCTAGAAATGATACCAGATAAAGGATTTTTTAAGGTTATGATTCAAGATGCCCACAACTCTTTAATTTTCATCGTAAACTGCTTGCTCTTTTAGCCGTCCTTATCTTTTTAATCCTGCTTAATCCATTCCCGGGTCAGTCCTCTTTCCCCATTAAGCTTCCATTTCCTTATCTGCCTTCCCCCCTTCTTTCTCCTCTGCCTTTTCCTCTGCCTTTTCCTCTGTATTCTCCCCTTCTTTCTCCCCTACCTTCTCCCCTTCTTTCTCCCTTTCTTTCTCCTCTTCTTTCCCTTCTTCGCTCCCCTCTTCTTTGCTGCTCCAGCCCTTAGGATAGGTCCCGATATCCATCATCACCCGCATGAGAGAAGCCGCAATGCCCTTAGAGGCTTCCATAATCTCTTCGCTGCTCATTTCTGCTTTTGCAAGAGCAACGATTTCTCCTTTCATAGTGAACAAACCTGTAAGCTCCCCTTTCTTAAGGTCGGAGTCAAGGCTGACAATCCCGGGCACCGCAAGGGAAGCCCCGGAACAGACGGCATCCACCGCACTATCCCGCAGGATAATTTTTGGGAGGTGAGATAGTGCACTTTCCATTGGCCGGACCACCCGACGGAGTTCGGACTCGTCCCCGTCTTCCTCCCAGAAAACGTAAGCATCCTTCAGGTCCTGGAGAGTTACGAGGGTTTCTTCAGTAAACGGGCCGGCTTTAGTCCTCCGGAGTTCCTGCATATGCCCGCCGCAGCCAAGGGCCATCCCCATGTCGTGACAGAGTTTCCGGATATAGGTACCCGCCTCACAGCCTACACGGAAGAGCACGCAGGTCCCTTCAATTTCAAGCAATTCGATATAATAGATCGTGCGCACCCTGAGAGCCCTTTTTACTGCGGATTTGATAGGGGGCATCTGGTAGATCGGACCGGAAAACTCCTTGCAGACATTCCTGATCTCCTTTGCCGGCACGGGCCTGTGCAGTTTCAGGAGACAAACGTATTCCTTGCCCGAAAGGCGCAGTGCCGGAACCCCCTTCGTGGCTTTCCCAAGGAGCGTTGGCAAAAGCCCCGATACCTTAGGGTCAAGGGAACCTGCGTGCCCTGCCCGGTTAACCCCTGATATTTCTTTGACCCAGGCTGCGACCTCATGGCTGGTGGGTCCTTTGGGTTTGTCAATGTTTACTACACCTTTCTCGATATACTCACGGATAGGGCGCTTTTCGGGAGGGCAGCCATAAGCAGGGTTGGTATAAGCGCTGGCTTTCCTGATTAGTTCCCTTTCTTTTTCAGCAGGCAGTTTGCCGGAAGTCGAAGACATGATACTCAAAAGCTCCATGAGGCATTACTCAGACATAAAAGCTCCGCCGGCCCGAAGTTCCGGGGGCGCGGACAGGAAGAAAGAAATAAAGAAAAAACTGAAGAAGGAGAAATAAAGAAAAAACTGAAGAAAGAGAGAAAAATATCAAAAAAATTCACCTATGGAATCTATCGCAACCCTGAGGATATCCAGGGTCTGGTACTGGTTCCATCTGGAGGAATCGATGACTATGTCGTAAATGGACAGGTCTTCGATATTGATCCCGTAATATTTCTTGTACCTGAGAGCTTCGGATTTTTCCCTTTCCGTTGTTTTTTCAAGCTCTTCATCAAAGGTAATTGTTTTTTCCCTTTTCTGGATACGCTGCACCCGGACCAGGGTCGGAGCCTTGATCCAGATTTTCAGGACATTCGGGACCCCTTCTGCCATATGCCCTGCCAGCCGGCTTTCAAGGACAATATTATTCCGGCTGTGAGCGATAGCTTTCTGGTTTCTGTCGATATCCAGGTCTATGGAAGCATCTTTTTCAGCCAGGGCTCCGAACTCTGAGAGGCTCATACCACGTTCCCTTGCCATTCTCCGGAAGATCTCACCCGAAGAAATTAGCTCAAGCTCATAGTATTCGGCAAGAAGCTTCGAAATCGTAGTCGTTCCTGAGCCCGGAAGTCCGCTTACCGTAATAAGCATTCAGGCCCCACCGATGTTCAGCGCCTTTCTGATAAGCTGGCTGACCCCGAGGGAGGAAATGAAGTACCAGTAGATCCAGAACTGGAAGGGCCCAAACGCCTTGTCCGTCAGCAGCTGCTCACCCCAGAAGGGAAAGTTCATCGTTGCAAGCTCGTGTCCGCTGATGAAGTAGTACGCCCACATGAAAAGGGGCAGGGAAAGGATACTTATGTAGGCCATGGGCTTGAACTGCTGCTTGGTCATCTTCATCTGGTCGTCCATCATCTCCTTGCGCTGATCCTCAAGCTTTTTCAGCATGTAGGTGTTCTGGGAAAGTTGCGCCTCCCTGAACTCCTTCTGGAAAGACTTCATGCGCTCCTGGGTGTTCCTCATGAGGTCCCAGTCCATGGTATACTTCTGGATAAGGGACGCATAGATAGCAGTGATTGCTGCCATCACAAACAGGACCAGATGGAAGTTTTCCGCCCCTACGAGAGCGATAACGGGGTCCATCAAAATCCCGACTGCCTCCCCTACACTCTCCCTGAAGTCCTGCCCCAGGATCATGATCCCGAGCATCAGGGAAATCCCTAAAGCCAGCAGGAAGCGGTCGATTTGCTGTTTTAATTCCTCTGAAACCAAGTTATATTCACCATTTCGGTTTTGATAAATGATTATTTTGAATTATTCAAATAAAGGCTAATCCCCGAGGGCTAATCCCTGAAGGATGAATCCTTGAAATATAAATTCCTGAGGACGAATTCCTGAAGGACGAATCCTAAAGAATTGATATCGAATTCAAATTGATAAGTGTAAAGTGGAAAATAAGCTCGGTAAAAAGAGCCGTATTTAAGACGTTTACACAGGGTTTTCAGGTTAATAAGTTTCGTTGTATATATAAGTTATACTATTTACTCAAAATTCGGGAGTGTTTTGCTTTCAATATTTTGAGCGGAAAAGGAAGGAAAAAGATCTCACAAGTGACTCCCTCAAGCCTTACGCATTTCCCTGGAAGCTTTCTCAATTGCATCCGCAAGCTCGGGGTTCGGACCGATTTCTCCAATTACTTCAGAAAGCTTCTTCTTTTCCGAGCAGTGCCTGAGGATTACGTCCGAGAGGCTTTCCTTTTCCGAACTCTTCAGGCGATTTAACCTTTCGTATGCTTCTTCACTTATTGTGATTGTCCTGGAGGGCATGATTACATTAACCTTTCAATCCGGATTTGAATGTATTTATTTGGTTCACAGGTATAGTCAGTTTCGTTAGCAAAAATCAATTCAAGTCCATAACAGGGGATTCATTTGAAGAACTTGTCACTTAAAACGGGCTGCGTGAATACCGCATCCCCGTCGAACTTGTCCGCTCGAAGAGCGGCATGCCCTGAAAACTGAGATTAAAGAATGAACAGATTAAACGATTGCCCCCTCTAAACTCGCCAAAATCAATAATTGCGATGTTTTCATAACTTCTTTTATTGTGTGGTATTCATAACTTTTTTTTATTTTTCTGGCGGCACCCCCCTAGTAACCGAGATGCCCCTACATCAATTAGCCACCCTCCATTCTTCAACGTTTTTTGGATTTTGATTATAGTTGCCGGCTCAGCCATTGAATTATAAGCAGTTATGAGTAACTTATAAGTTCTTATAACTACAATTATCAAAGTGAGTATTATGAGTGAAGCGACAACAATTCCGTTAACAAAAGACATCCGAGACCGGCTAAAAAAATATGGCCATAAAGGGGAAACCTATAACGATATTCTCAAACGCCTGATGGATGAAGTTGATTATGAGTCCTTCATGGAACGCCAGTACAAAAAACTGAAGAAAAAGAGAAATTTGTATCCCTGGATGAAATCTGATGGGATTTGAAATAAAAATGCACCCGGATGCAGTGAAATTTCTGCTCAATCTGGACCCGGATACGAAAGAGAGAATAAAAATAGGAATAAAAAGCCTGGAAACAAGTCCATTCAGAAGTCAGTCCCGTTCCGGAATAAAAAAGTTGAAAGGAACGAAAAAAAGAGAGGATCTGTACAGGTTAAGGGTTGGCGATTACAGAGTAATCTATGCAGTTGAAGATAATACCGTTTTTGTCCTTGAAATAATCCCCCGAGAAAAAGGATACGACTGGCTTTGAAGTGAACGAATTGACGTACCCAAGCTTTCATAGATGATGGGATTTATGGTTATGGTTTTTCAGGTCAGCTTTTTTTGCATTAATTTACTGAAATAGCCGCACTGCGTGCGGAAAAAACGGTTTGATAAGGTATTCCGGCCACCCTGGATTTAGAATACCGCTCCAAAAATTCCGGTTACCTTTTGCCCCCACATATCAAAACCTGCGGCCCTCACTATTTCCTTTTCCCCGACAGCAGCCACGGTCGCATCAGCGACCGGCTTTTCCCGAAAATTGAAATTGAAGAATAAGCAGATAAAATGATTTCCACCGCCTCAACACCCTAAATCAATAATTGGAAACATATTCATAACTTCTTTTTTATTTTTCACCCGGCACGGGACTTGCGGTATGGTCACCATCCACGCACAGGCGCAGCATCCGTAAACACTGCGGCTTCTGACAGCCGAATTTCGCTGCAAAAGACAACAATGAATTTATTCCACACCGTCAAAAATTTCTTCCAGGTCAAAGGCCATGACCCCCGCCTCCTTTAACTCTGCCTTATTCTCGACCTTCTTTGCAGCAATTGCAAAGTACTCTTTCCTCTCTTCGTTGTGCCATTGCACAGCCCCGGACTTATCCTTCAGATCATTCAAGATTTTTATTGCATTCTTGCCTGTCAGGATCTGCCATTTGCACTCAACGAAGAGGATCTCTTTCGAATCCTCATTCAGTGCAACAAGATCGATCTCGTATGCATTTGCATTTTTTGGTTTTCCCCTGGCCTTGCCCCATTGTCTCCCAATTCTCTCGAAAGCAAAAGGCAATTTGCCGGTGGCATTCAGGTCTATGAAGTATTGTTTAACTATTTCTTCAAAAACATGGCCGAGGTAATGGTCATATGAGTTAGCGATCTTTGATACAATGGCATCCCTGTTAATCTCCAGTATGGACCTCGTCGGAAATACATAGGTGTACCAGAATCTCATGAAATTGTCTGAAAGAGCATAGACTGAGCCGGTTTTTATATCCCGAGTCTTTTTGAGGGTCACAGGCCATTCCCTGGAGAGGAAACCGAGGCCGATGAGAACACGCAGATATTTAGGGATATTGTGAACGGGTATGCCGGTTTCGTCCGCAATCTCAGAGACCCGGCTCTTTCCTCTGGATATCGCCTCAAGGATAAGTTCGTAGCTTGTTGGCTCCCTTAGCTCTTCCTTTAGCAGGAAGATAGCCTCATCGTAAAGAAAAGTGGCCCTGTGCAGTATGTTCTTATTAACGTTATCGATGAACGGGAGATTCGGGTCGAATTTGTTAAGGTAAGCTGGTACACCGCCCAGGCAACCGTATATCCTTATAATTTCCTCTGCATCCTTTTGAGGAAAGAAATGTCTGATGTGCTTGAACTTCAGAGGCTCAACCTTAATCTGCCCGCTCCTCCGGCCATACAGGGGAGATTTGTAGCCAAGCACTTCATTTTCCATCATGCCTACACTTGAACCAAGCAGTACCAGCATGACATTGGCATCCTTAAGATACAGGTCCCATGCTACCTGGAAAGCCGACATCACCACACTGCTGCCTTCTATTAAGTATGGGACCTCGTCGATTATGATCAGAGACTTACCTACTGCCTGCTCTGCAACGAACTTGAGGGCTGCATCCCATTTTGTTATCTTCGGCTGGTATGTTCCAAGCTGTTCGGCCGCCTTTTCCAGAAAGTCCTCTACCTGCCGTTCAAGATCCATTTTCTGGGACAGATAATATACAACCGGTTTTCCAGCCGCAAATTTCAGGGAAAGCTCGGTTTTGCCAACCCTCCTTTTCCCATAGATGACAACAAGCGAAGAAGAATCCCTGGCATATTCGGCCTCAAGGAACTCAAGTTCTTCAGTGCGGTTAATGAATAGACTCATAATCCTAAGTATTACGAGTATAATGATTTATAGATTTCTTATCTTAGCCCGAGTTGCACTTCCCGAGTTGCGCCTCGGGAGAACGCGTCCTTTTCGGTCGCTTCGCTCCCTCAAGAGGACAAAAAGACAGGAGTGAGAATCAATTTAGAGTAACAGCAACCGATGTGGAAAAGGTTTGAAAGAAGTGAACATGAAAAAGTTGTAGTAAAAAATCTCAACAAAAGGTACAGTTAATAGACTCATATTCCTAAGGATTAAGAGTATAATAATTCATGAGTATCTAGCTACATCAAGCCAATACACCTGAATAACCGGATAAGTTAAAGTTATACGGCATCAAAACAAATTTACAGACATGGAATCAACGGTCGACATTGAGAAAAGGCTCCTCGAACTCGACAGAGAACTTCATTCAATCCTGAACACGCTTCGAAAAAAGGAGGGGAAAAGTGCGAAAGACATTATAGAATCAGCCTGCGGAGCGTGGGGTTATGATGTCGATAGTGAGGATTTTGTTGACCAGCTCAGAAAATCTTCCCGCCTGGACTGGGTAGAATGAATTTTTTTGTTGACACATCAGTGTTTATAGACTGCCTCCGAAAAGAAACGGTCCCTTCATCCATAGCTTTTCTAGAAAAACTCGGAACCGATCATTCAGGCTACACCTCATCAATAACAGTTGCCGAACTCAGTGTCGGAGCTCACCTTTCAAAGGTCCCTGAAGCCCTTGAAAAAACCCTTGAACTACTCAATATTGTAGAAGTGATAGACCTGGATTCAAAAATAGCAATAGACGCCGGAAAAATCTATGCGGACCTTGTCAGGAGAGGCAAGAGAATAGAATTAAACGACTGTCTGATTGCAGCGACAGCCCTTTCCCTAGGCATAAATAGAATCGTAACCAGAAATGTAAAACACTTCGTGCGAATCAGCGAGGTTAAGGCCCTTACACCTGAAGAAATTTAAATGGGATTTGGTATCCTGCATAAGGCTTTTTTGAAAACGATTTTAAGAAGGTGTTCCTGCCGCCCGAGGTTCAGAATAGCATTACAAAAATTCCGATTACCTTTTTGACCTCACATATCAGAACCCGCTACCCCCAATTCCTTTCCCAAAAATTGAAGTTAGAGAACAAGAAAAAGATACCTTACCTTACTTAGATTAATTAAAATTGGCACATTTACACATGTATTCATGGGCCTATAAATTGACCAAAAGCAATAGGATAGTTTCCTACGGGCACCGTCTTTGTAACCGTATTTGTTGCCGAATCAATTACAGATACAGTCCAGTCGGCGTTATTCGCCACGTATACCTTTGTTCCATCTGGGGTGACCGAAACTCCAAAAGGATCGTTCCCTACAGGCACCGTGGCCGTAACAGTATTTGCGACCGTGTCAATTACAGAGACAGTTTTACCCATGTTCACCACGTATGCTTTTGTTCCATCTGGAGTGATTGAAACTCCAACAGGCCATTTTCCCACAGGAACAGTTGCCATAACAGTGTTTGTGACTGTATTAATTACAGATACAGTGTTGTCCTGACCATTCGCCACATATACCTTTGTTCCATCCGGGGTGACTGCAACTCCTTCAGGACGGACTCCCACCTCTACAGTAGCTGTAACTGTGTTTGTTTTTGTGTCAATTACAGAGACATTGTTGCTGAAGTCATTAGTTACATATACCTTTTTTCCATCTGGAGTGACTGCAACTCCGATAGGACTCTTTCCAACAGTCACTGTGGCTGTAACAGTATTTGTGGCGGTGTCAATTACAGCAACATTGTCAGATACTGTGATGCCCTGCCCGTTAGTCACATATACCCTTGTCCCATCGGGGCTGACTGCAACTCCATTAGGCCAACCTCCAACAGTCACTGTGTCTGTAACACTGTTTGTGGCTGTGTTAATTATAGAGACATAGCCCCCTCCACCTCTGTTCGCCACATATACCTTTTTTCCATCGGGGCTGACTGCAACTCCCCAAGGAAGACCCCCCACAGTCACTGTGGTTATAACAGTGTCTGTTATGGTATCGATTACGGAGACATTGTTACTATTGGACGTGATATATGCATATGATGCTACTGGCGAAGTAGCTTGTAAAGGGGAGATCTTTGCATCTTTTGAAACTGGTAAAACTTGTGAGGGGATCTTTTGAACAGCGTTTGTTTTTGCTGTTGCATCAGAGATGTTATTTCCAATGTTTTTAGAATGATTGGCTATGGAAACTGGCTGGATTTCCTGAGAACTGTAGTAAGAATTACCATTCAAACCAAAGAACATAGCCGCGACGCCTATAAGAAAGACGCCGAAAATGAGGCTGAATACAAGGATTCCTTTTCCGGAAGAGTTCTTCGTTTTTGCTGCGGAAGACGAGGAAGTAAGTTTTTTTGGAGGAACTCTCTGCTGGGCAGGGCTTTGAACTGTTTGCCGGGAAGCCTGAGCTTTTACGGCTTCCTCAAGCTTCCTTTTTTCGAGTTCTTCCCTGGATTTCCTTTCAGCTTCTTCCCTCTGCTTCTTGAGCTTTTCCTGCTCTTCCCTTTCCCTTCTGGCTTTTTCCTCTTCTGCTCTGCTTTTTCGATCCTTTTCTTCCCGCAGTTTTATTTCAAGGGCTTCTTTTTCTTTTCTCTTCCTTTCTTCTTCCCTTTGTTTTCGCTCAGCTTCTTCTCTCTGCCTGCGGAGTTCTTCCTGCTGCTTTCTTTCCTGCTCTTTTTTCCTCTTATCAGCTTCTTCCTGAGCCTTTCTTTTGATTTTTTCTAATCTCTCCGCCTCTTCCCGCTGTTTGCGCAGCTTCTCCTGTTCTTCCCTTTCTTTCCTCAGGCGCTCATTTTCCTCTCTGGCTTCGTCCTTTTCGGAGATAAAGGTGGAGTGCTGAATTACGCTGTCTTCCACAAGGATGTTAACGGGGCAGGTCCCGTCCATGCTGCAGAGGTCGAGGAGGTTGCTCCTCTGAATGACAGAATCTTTAATTGTTACATTGATGACATTGCCCTTGCCACTCGCCCGGAATTCTATGCCGTGCTTAAGGTCGCGCCCGACTTCTGAAAGGAGACCGGTTAAGGCTTCAGCGCTTTCCGTGGCTGCGAAGATTTCGAGGAGCTGCTTTTCGGAAGAAATTGAGACCTTTATGACGATGTCGGCTTTTATGACCTTGGTTTTCCCATAGTACCAGATCTCCCAGTCCCTCCCATCTTTTGTCTTCAGGGTGCGGACATGGCGCACGTCGTGCTTTTCCACGACTTCGCGGGCGATTGAGGAGAGCTTGCTTACGTCAAAGCCTTGCTGGATTTCATATGCCTTGCTGTCCTTGCTCGGGAGCTTTTCTATGAACTCCTTGAGCCGCCCCACGTTGATGTCAAGCTCGGTTTTAATGATCGGGCAGACCACGCTGATAAGTTTGGGTTCCATGAAAACAGAACTGAGCTTGCCCTGAGCGTCCCTGGAAGTTAGCTGGCAATTGATCTCAGCGCCCCTTGTGCACATAAGGGGATCAAAATAAACAGCTATGGACTTGGACGTGCCTCCGCTTATGTTGCCCAGCAGAATTTTGCCCTTCCTTATTTCATAGGGAGGCTCGTAATGCTCTATCTGGAGGAGGTCATCTTCATAAATAAAGTCGAGGGTGACGTCTGTTATTACAGATGGAGCCTTATTCGAAACAGACATTTTTAAGCGTATAAAACCCTGGTAGAATTCGGTTTCACGCTGAATCTCAATTTGCGAATCCAACCTTTTTACCTCATACTTAAAGTACAAATAAATTTTAGGATGGGGATTTAAGTTATTCAAAGTAATACTATATAGAAATTTTCATTTTAAATTGAAAATTACAGTTGAAATAAGTTAAATAGAGAAAAAGTGAAATCTAGATATATGAAATTAAATAAACCCATCACAATGAAAGATTCTATAATTTCAATTTAAAGATAAGATCAAGCCATCTCTGAAGGACACTGCATAGAAATCCAGAAAGTGACTTTAATTTCTTTTTTCCTTCTCTTCAATTTACAACTGCTCAGGCCGGGCTTCGCCCAAGGATGCTGTCCCGGCTAAGTGCAAACCATCTTTTTGCCTTAAAGGAGCCAGATTTTTTTGAAAACAGGCAGCTTCGAATGCAAGCCGGGAACTGGATGAGAAATAAAGAATCAAAAAAGAAGAATTAGAAAAGCTTCACGCCTCCATCACCAGGCGGAAGCCCATATCGGCATTTCTAACATCGGAACCGAACCAGGCGCGGTTTGCAGCCCTGCAGCTTTCGGCAGAAGCGCTCACGCTGCCTCCCCGGGCGATCCGGTGGGAGAGCTCGCCGCTTTCCCAGGCTTTGCCGTCCGAAGGAGCTTCGTTGTAATCGTTGTGCCAGGAGTCCTGGACCCATTCCCAGACGTTGCCGTGCATATCGTAGAGGCCCCAGGAGTTAGAGGCTTTCTGGCCGACAGGGTGCGGGGCCGAACCGGGGGATTTTCCAAACCAGGCGCATTTTACAAGTTCACGTTCGGAATCCCCGATAGAGTATTTTGTGCTGCTGCCAGCCCTGCAGGCGTATTCCCACTCGGCTTCCGAGGGGAAGCGGTATTTGTCCGTGCCTTCCAGTTCATTGAGCTTTTTCACAAACTCCTGGGCATCATCCCAGGATACCTCTGCAACCGGCAGTTCGGAGTCTCCCGGGAGGGAATCTTCAGCTTCTCCCGATGTTCCCATTACCTCGTGCCACTGTGCCTGTGTGACCTCGTATTTGCCCATGTAGAACGGTTTATCCAGCCTCACGGCATGGAGAGGGCTTTCATCGGCCTGCCGGCCGGTCTCGGTCTCAGGCGAGCCCATGAGAAACTCCCCTGCTGGGATGAGGACGAAGTCCATTCCCATGGAGTTTGTGAGACTTCCCGGGAGATCGAGCGGGGAATAGAGGGAATCCTGAGGCTTTTCCATAGGAGCTGTTTCCGGGGAGCTCTCCGAAGAAACAGGGGAAGATTCCTGAGGAGTACCGGACGGAGCTTCGTAAGTATGACCTGCCCCTTCTACATCACCGGCATCTCCAGAATGCCCTGCAACTCCCAAACTCCCGGAACCATCTTCAGTCCCCCCCAGCAACGCCCAGCCCCCGAACAGCAGGACGCAGAAAAAGACAGCTAAAATAGTAATTTTCATGAGAGGTAACCCGGAGGGCTTGCTTCTTGAATCCTTTTTCGGGGATCCCGAAGGAGAGATAACTGGACCTGAAGGCGGCTCTGTATCTTTATTTTCAGCTTTTTTAACTTTCTCAGCGATTCCGTTTTTTTCGGGATTTTCGGTTCTTTCAGTCCTTTCTGTCACTTCCACCGCCGGAAAAGCCTTAAGGACTTCAACGTCTTCCTGCTGGCGCCGATACCTACCGGGAGAATTCCACTTTTCAGTTTCCGGTCCAAATTCCTGTGTTTCTTCCCTTAACCTTTCTTCCCTGCGCTTTCTCAGCATACGGAGGCGTTCTTTTTCTTCCAGCAGGAGCTCTTCAGCTTCATCAAGACCTTCTTCCCTGTCCCGAAGATTTTCATATCCGTTTTCGGAGTCATCCGTCCTGTCTCTCGATTCGTTAATGGTTCCAACCCCATCAGTTTTTTGAATGCGCCTTTGCCCATCTTCTCCCTTCAAACTCTCCCCGGCTTCAAAAGCTGTAGGCAGGCAGCAAGTCCTTTTTCGGTCAGGCGTTTACCTATAAATTTTCTAAAATATAAGTTTCGTTATATCCAGATAAAGATAGTGATTTGAGGCAAAAGGGAAAAAACGAGCCCGTCTAACAGAATAAAAATAATCAATTGTTTCTTTGAATATCATAATTAGAAATATGAGACAGATAGGTGCATGAATTCAAACAATTTCTCATGATTTAACGTGAAAACAAATCCTGGTTATCAGCTTCTAAAAACGGAAAAAGGGGAAAAATGCAGGAAAAACGGAAAAAAAGAGAAAAAGGGCATTGATGTTCGGAATCGAAGACCTGTAAAATTAGAAATTCCTTTCCTCCATTTTTTCCAGAACCTTTTCCCCCATATCCGTAAGAATATACTTCCTCCATGTACTTTTATCAGGGTTCAGGCACTCCATCAAGCCTCTGGCTTCAAGTTCTTTCATGGCACGGCTGATATTCTGCGTGGACCTCCAGGTCTCATGAGCAATATCCGCAGCTTTGACAATATCGCGTTCTCTCATAGATTCCATAAGTATCTGGCGGCGGTCAGCACCCATTACCCAATTAAACAGTTCATCAAGCGTGTTATCAAGCATATAATACCATCGCAATTTTTTTAGGATATAAGTCGGCAAAAATATGTAAATTATTTCAAAATTTAAAGAGTTTTTGCTCGTTTTATTCACTCTCATGTCGGTCCGGTCCAGGAAAACTGCCAGGGAAAGTTCAAAGTAGTGTTTCTTTTTCAGAGTGGCATTTCATTAGAGCAACGTTTAGCAATTATTTTTAGGACTGATGGGGGAACAGCAAATAAGTTTAAATAATTTCTCATAAATTATCATAAAACAATCAGGTGATCAAAAATGACTGCGAAATTCAAGTTCCCAAAAGTGATGTGCACACAACACCCTGACTCGGTTTCCAGATACATATCGACTCAGGAGGAACTAAACGAAGCCACAGAGGCAGTCAGAAAATACGGCTGCGACGAATACATGCCTGACTATGAGGGAAAGACCACCCCCTATCACCAGAACGTGCAGATAGTTTCAAAGCTCATAGAGACAACCGACGCCATACCCGGTAAAGACATATTCATCACGCCGCGGGCTCCGAGCGCAGCTCAGGAGAACCGCTTCAGGCAGCTTATGGTCATGATGTCCGTTGCCGAGGCAAATTATGCCGCCTTCGAGTACTCGGATGTCCCCGCCATATCCGAATTAGTTCACCCGATGACAAAAACTATCCAGGAGATAGTAGAGGCGCAGCAGCACATGATAGACGTGAGCGAGCTGGCTAAAAAAGAATTCAGCTTCGAAATGGAGCCACCAAGGATAATCCCGCTCATTGAAGATGCATCGGGACTTCTGAATGCAAAAAGCATTGTGTACGACACGATCCTTGCCTACCGGGAGCAATTAAACGAGACGATAGAGAAGTACAGGGTGTTTATGGGAAAGTCCGACTCATCCCTTGCTTTCGGACATATCGCAAGCACCCTTTCCTGCAAATATGCCATAACTACCCTTCATGAGCTGGAAGCAGATACGGGTATAGGAATAGGAATCATATTCGAGGGAGGGGCGCTTCCGTTCAGAGGGCATGTAACTCTCCGGAACTCGGACAATTTTTTCAAAGAATACTGCGGGGTTGACACTATCACCCTGCAGTCAGGGTTAAGGTACGACCACGAAGAAGGTGACGCAGAAGAGTTCGTTAGACGCGCAAAAGACCAGCTGTCCGGGACGCCGGAGACATTTTCGGATGAAGAAAAAGAAGAGCTAATTAACATAATAGGTATAGCCGGGGCCAGCTACAACAGGGAAATAAGGCATCTGTCTTCAACAATAAGCTGCATAGCCGACTTCCTCCCCCAGAACCGTGACCGTCTGGCTCACAGGGGAGGTACGGGATATGCCAGGGACGCACCTGACGTTGAAGGGATGCTCCTGCTCTGCAGAGAGGACATTGCAAAAGAGTTAAAGGAAAGCATGCCCCCGGGAGGAATGAACCTCCCAAGAGCGATAAAATTCACAGGCGCCCTGTATTCCATAGGCCTCCCCCCGGAGGTCATAGGCACCGGCTCAGCCATCGCCGGAATAAAGGAAAAACTCGGAGAAGAAGCCTGCGAACAGCTCATTACAAAGTATTTCCCCTCACTTCAATCGGACCTGGAGTTTGCATTCAAATACCTGGACTTAAATGCAGCCTTCCGCTTCCTGCCCGACAAGCTCACAGACTCCTTTCAGAAAAACATCGGGATTCTACGCGACACTTTTGACCTGGAGATCGATTGCGAACCAACCTACCGTGTCCTGCTGGAAACGGCACAGTCCAACCTGCTCTACGTAATGGAAAACAGCGAAGCCTCTAACGAGGAACTGACCCAGCTGACGCAATCGACCCTTTCCAAAATGGGGAAAATGCGAAAATCCCTCGGATGACCACGAAAAAGAACCGGAAATGGCATTAAAATCAGGATTTGAACCAGAAATGGATCAGAATTTGGACCAAAAATGTGCCCGGAATTTCAGATTAAAACCGTTGATAAAAAGGAGATACCCGGAATGCAGCTTCAAAATCCCCAAAAAGAATACCCGAAAATAAGCAAAAGAGCATGGATATCCGAAACCGCAGTAATAGTGGGAAACGTGACCATAAAGGATGACGTTTTCGTAGGCCCGAATGCAGTCATAAGGGCGGATGAGCCGGGCTCGTCCATCGTCATCGAAAGCCGCTGCAATGTGCAGGATAATGTAGTGGTCCACGGGCTCTCCGGCTCGGAAGTTGTAATAGGCAGCAGCAGCTCCCTTGCCCATAGCTGCATCGTACACGGCCCCTGCAGGATAGGGGAAGGCTGCTTTTTCGGGTTCGGGGCAGTGGTTTTTGACTGCAGCGTCGGAAAAGATACGGTAATCCTCCACAATACAACCGTCCGGGGTGTGGAGGTCCCTTCCCGCAAAGTGGTGCCTGACGGGATGACCGTAACCTCCCAGGCAGGGGTTAGTGACCTTGAAGACCTCACAGGAGACCTGGCAGAATTTAAAAAATCAGTAATTGAAGCCAATATTGAGCTTCTGGAAGGCTACAAAAAACTTGCTGAAGAGGAGGAAGAGGAGCGGAATGAGGGGTTAAAAGATTTCATACAAACCGAAGCTGAAGATCCTGTGAAAGAAGAAAGCTAACGAAAAGAAAGCTAGCGATAAGAAAGATGACAATAAAAAGATGACATGAAGAAAAATAAATAAAAATCCCCGCTTCGCAGGACTACAGGAACTTCCCTTCCAGCTTCTCCAGAACTTTTTTACCCGTATCTGTAAGGATGTACTTCTTCCACGTGGTTTTTTCAGGAGTCAAACATTCAATTAACCCCTTATTTTCAAGCTCTTTCAGGGCTCGACTGATATTCTGGGTCGACCTTTGAGTCTCGTGGGCGATATCGGAAGCTTTCACTATAGTATGTTTTTTCATGGAACCCATGAGTACCAGCCGTCTGTCAACACTGACGACCCATCTAAGCAGCTCATCGAAAGAGTCTTCATTCATATTTTTCATCGCTTTATTTCTATTGAACATAAGCAGCAACATGGTATTAAAATTTAATCACAAAAGCTCCCGGAAACCCGTAAACTAGGAGAATTGAAAGCGGATAGCAGCCAGGCGGGCAACCGGAGGCAGCAGTTAGCCGGAAAAAAATAAGAATCGAAAAAATTGCAGAGTGAAAAAAAGGAGAGAAAAGGAAGAAAGAAAAGGAGAGAAAAGGAAGAAAGAAAAGGAGAGAAAAGGAAGAAAGAAAAGGAGAGAAAAGGAAGAAAGAAAAGGA
>Ga0272442_10004737_pt1 | contig 18460 bp, 18 predicted proteins | sample SSMForm2O_FD_200262 | JGI IMG/M metagenome (GOLD analysis project Ga0272442, IMG submission 200262) | Marine sediment archaeal communities from Little Sippewissett salt marsh, Falmouth, MA, United States - SSM-Form-2O | ecosystem: Environmental > Aquatic > Marine > Wetlands > Sediment ... | reverse complement strand
ACGACCGGCTTGATTATCTCAAGCGCTGGCTGAGGGGCAAAAAAGTTGAGGCTGAGCAGCTTGGTTCGCCGGAATATCGAGCAAAAAAAGAATTTATGGCGGACTTTGTGAAACTGCTGCATGATATGGGGGGATATGAATTTGCCCGGCAGTACGAATGGTCAACGTGCAAGAGTCAGCCGAATTGCCTCAAGCGGCAGGATACCGAAGATGACCCATCGGGTGGTTTGGTGGCGGTCGATTTCAGGGCGGGGCTGGCTCTGCTGCCTTTTCTACCGATGAGTCCGGGCGATTTCAAGCTCATTGCTAAAGGACTTATTCGAGGCTCTCTTGTACAGTTCGACCGGGGAAGTATCACAAAACTTGAACAATTCGTGGAGGCGCACAGGGAAGAGTTTACCGATATGCGTGAAATGCTTGATGAGTTAAAATCCGCAGAACAAGTTTATCGCAATTCGGTCCCGGACATTACGCATAATCACGTCAGATTGCTTTACAGCGGCAGATTATGGTCGACAATGTTCGATAGCGCTGTTACCGGCTGGGAAACGCGAAATATCGTCGATGACAATTGGGGAAAGAAGCTGCGGGACTGTAAAATCTCAACACTTTTATTTCTTGTGATTGGACTGATACCGTTTTTGGGCAGGTTCATCCGGCGAATCTGGGCACGGCCCGATTGGCGAAAGCATTACAGTGCAATACTGACGAGTTGGGGATATTTCCAACGGGCGATAAAGGCCAAAATAATTGAGAAAGTTATTATCTGGCACAGGGCCGGCAGGGTTAATGCCGAGCGTGCAGTAAAGCTTGTCGAGCAGCCCTGGCGATACTTTTGTCATTGGCCTTTTTCAATCCTGCCCGCCTGTCTGCACAGATTTCTAACTGATTGGCAATTCTTCAAGGGCAAATTACATTACATCTTCGTCCGTCCCTTCAAACTCTACTTCAGTTCCAGGCTCCGCGAGCAATGGCTGCGTGATATGGTTGCCGAAGGCAAGAAAAAACATATCCTCACCGACCAGGATGCAGACATCATCCTTTTGCAGCTAAATGAGCCTTACATACAGAGATACTTAATCAGCCTTGTTGTGCATCTTCTCACATTGCCGATAACACAGATTGTTTCGGTAATAGTGGCCATAGTTTTTTATTTGAAACATCCTGATATGCCGCGTGGACAGGCAAAATTAGCGGTGGCGGGGATTCTAATTTTGTTTCAGGTCATTCCAATCTCCCCGGGTTCTTTTTGTCGCGGCCTTTATACCACTGTATTAGCTTTGCACGACCGGAACTTCAAGGATTATAACATTGCCCTGTTTCTTAGTTACTTCAAATATATAGGTTATCTGGCGTTTCCAATTCAGATGACTTATCGTTACCCTGCGCTGGCGAGGTTCATGGCAAGTCACTGGGCAACGGAAGCAACTCACATAGTTCCGGTGTTCGGGGAGCGTGGAGCGCTTCTGGAGCACGCTGTGTTTTGCATGTTCTATAACCGTCCGCTGACGATACGGCGGCGGATGCGCAAACGAGCCCAAATACGAGCAGCAATGAAACCGCGATACTGGCACGTAGCCTTATATGCCGCCCTGGGAGCGGGAATATTTGCAATCGCCGATTTGAAGTATCTTGGCAATTTTAGCCAACTGCCGAGGCTAAGAGACATCTGGTGGATTACGGTTTTAGTGCCCCTGCTCTGTGGCGCCTGGGTAACTTTGGGCGCCGGCGGGGCGGTTTTGTGGAAGCGAATCGTTGCGGCTGCTATTTGCGGGGCAGTCACAGGCCTGCTTTATACGGCCCTTTCAGCGGTTCTGATTTATTCAGGCCAGGCTCAGAGCCAAAGTATTGTTATAACCTGCGTATGGCGGGTCTTTATTTTCCCGATTTTTTCAACCATTGGGGCAATAATCACGGAACTGAATCTGCCGGAGGCGAATTTGGGATAATTTTACCGCTTTATTTCTTGTCAAAGTTCCGGCGTTATGCGACAATCCTGCGGCTGATTAAGTAAGGTTTCAAAAAGAATTAATATAGATTACAGGAGAGGTTTTAGAATGGCTATTGAGGCGCCGATAAGTAAATTCAAAAAGAACAATCTGAAAATCTATATCGTTGTTTGCATTGCTATTGCAGTTTGGTGTGCTTATGACGGTTACTTTAACGAAACATGGATACAGGAACACACCGACGCCGAGGGAAATCCTGAGACTTATCTTGTTTTTAACAGAAACGCACCTTATTATTTTATTTCCGGCGCGATACTTTTAGGAGTTTATCTTTATTTGATAAGGAATAAAAAACTTGTTGCCGACGAGAATCGCCTGACGGCGGGAAAACTCAGCATTTCTTATGATTCGATTGAGAAAATAGATAAAACCCACTTTGACTCGAAGGGCTTTTTTATAATTACTTACAAAGACAGCAACGGCAGTGAAGCTAAATACAAAGTAAGCGATAGAAATTATGACAATCTGGGAGCGGTTTTAGAACACCTGGTTGCACAAATCACTTGAAATCGGAACCGGCACAGAAGGAAAAAGTTTTATGTTCCTGTGCCTTTTTTGGGGAACAAACACGAATGAATTCATGTATTACCGGCTTGCAGTGGGGGGATGAAGGCAAAGGCAAGGTTGTTGATGTTCTTGCCAAGGACAGTAACATTGTTGTTCGATATAACGGCGGGGCCAATGCCGGCCATACCGTCATTATCGCGGACAGCAGATTTGCTTTACATCTTTTACCCAGCGGTTCGGTTCGGCCTGATGTCACCTGCGTAATCACAAACGGCGTAGTTGTCGATCCGGAAACGCTTATCAAAGAGATTGACACCCTCTCTGAAAAGGAAATTTCACTCGAAGGGCGGCTGTTTGTAAGCGAAAACGCGCACGTTGTTCTGGATTATCACAAAACAGAAGACAGGCTTCGTGAAGAATCACTCGGCAAAAACAAAATCGGAACAACCATTCGGGGCATCGGTCCCTGCTGCGCCGATAAGGTCGGCAGAAGTTATGCGGTGCGGATGGCTGATTTACGAGACCCTGAAACACTCAGAGCCAAACTGCAAAAAATCACCGAATACAAGAATAAAATCTTTAAAGCGGTCTATAACGCAGAATCTATAAATCCCGACGATATTTTCGAAAAGTGTAAAATTTACGCCGACAGACTTTTGCCGTTTACAATTGATACGACCGAGTTTCTGCATAAATCAATCGCCGACGGAAAATCCGTACTCTTCGAAGGGGCCCAGGGTGCCCTGCTCGATATTGACCATGGCACTTTTCCATTTGTGACCAGTTCGAATGCGAGTTCGCTTGGGATGCCGTCAGGTTCCGGCGTGCCGATGAGAGTGGTCGATAAATTTTACGGGGTGGTCAAGGCCTATACGACAAGGGTCGGCAGCGGACCTTTTCCCACAGAGCAAGACAATGAAACCGGCCAATATATTCGTGACAAAGGCAACGAATACGGCACAACCACGGGCAGGCCCCGACGTTGCGGGTGGTTCGATGCGGTGGCCGTCTCGTACACGGCGGCTATCGGGTCGGTTGATGTAATAGCGCTGATGCACCTCGACACCCTCACAGGTCTGAAGGAAATAAAAGTTTGCACGGCATACGAGATCGACGGTAAAAAAACCGGCTTTTTCCCGGCGAATACAACAAGGCTTTCTCAGGCCAAATGCGTTTATGAAACCCTTCCGGGCTGGGAGCAGGACATAACCGAGGTAAGAGATTTTCATGATTTACCCATGAATGCTCAAAACTATATTATGCTCATCGAGGAAAAAACCGGCAAACCGGTCACAATTATCGGCGTTGGGCCAAAGCGAAGCCAAACAATATTCAGATGATGGTATTTCATCTTTAATATTTTCCGGCATTTAATGCAGGTTTGAAGCTATTATAAATTGCATTTAATATTTGATGCGCAAGGTGAAAAAAGTTGCAGAAAAGTTTCGAGGAAAAACTAAAAAGAACAGCTGAACGACTCGGGATAGAATTCGAGAAAATGCCACATCATATTGCCATCATTATGGATGGCAACGGACGCTGGGCACAGAAGAAACACTTGCCGCGAATCGAGGGGCATAGACGTGGGGGAAAAACCGTCGAGAAAATAGCTTTGGACTGTGTCGACCTTGGAATCGAATCTCTGACTTTATATACTTTCAGCATAGAAAACTGGAAGAGACCCAGGACCGAAGTTGATGCGCTTATGCATCTTTACCGTCAATACATTGTGGGCATTCGGCCTATGATGATGAAAAACAAGGTAAAGCTGATACATCTCGGGCGATTGGACGGCCTGCCGGAAAAACTTAGAGCCGAACTTGTCAAGAGTGTTGAAATGACCGCCGGAAACCCGGGATTGATACTCGGCCTGGCATTAAATTACGGCGGCAGAACGGAAATCGTCGATGCTTCCAAAAAGATTGCTCAACAATACAAAGACGGCCAAATCGACCTCGAAGATATCGACGAAGAAACCATAAGACGATACCTGTATGCCCCCGACCTTGCCGAGCCGGACCTGTTGATTCGAACCGCAAACGAGAGGAGAGTGAGCAACTTCTTGCTCTGGCAGATTTCATACAGTGAGTTCTATGTTACGGAGACTTTTTGGCCTGACTTCAAAAAAGCGGATTTGGAAAAAGCAATACTTGATTACTCCCGGCGGATGCGGCGTTTCGGGGATATCAAGTAGGTGTTTCATCGACTGGCCTGCGGTTGACGATAAATAGCGAAATAACCAATAGTTAAATACCAACAGATAATTATGCTCAAACACAGGTTGATTTTTGGTGTGTTAATGACAGTGGTTTTTACCGCTGTTATTATTGTTGATGGCTGGCTCGACGGCTCTCTGACCGTCGCGGCGGTCGATAAACCTGTTCAGGCTACGATTCTTTATCTTCTTATCGGTTTTCTTGCAATCCCGGCCCAGTTGGAAATATCGAGACTTGCGGCGGCAAAAAAACTGAAGATTTTTACGCTTTTTTCAATCATCTCTTCGATTTTGCTGGCAGGCGGATGGTACTGGCCTCAGGTTTTCGAACTGTCGCCGGTGAATTATCTCTTTTTTCTTTTGGTTTTTATTTTGTTTGGTTTGTTCTTATATCAATATGCCTTTTTCGGGACTTTTGGAACAATCGGCAATTGCGGGGTAAATTATTTTTCTATTATTTATTTGGGGCTTTTAAGCGGTTTTGTGCTTGCGGTTAGAATCGATTTTGGTCTTTGGCCGCTGCTGATGTTTATTTTTGTCGTAAAGTCTGCGGACATAGGAGCTTACACAACTGGGAGTCTTTTCGGCAAACATAAATTCTCACCTAAAATCAGCCCCGGCAAGACATGGGAGGGTATGGCAGGTGCTGTGGCATTGGCAGTTATAGTTGCTGTTCTTTTTGCTGTAATTTGTGATATAATGCCTGTTTGTCTGGCTGCCATCTTTGGCATTTGCTTTGCGTTTATAGGCCAGCTTGGCGATTTGGCCGAGTCTATGATAAAGCGAGATGCCCAAGAGAAAGATTCGGCAAATAACGTGCCTGGTTTCGGCGGGATACTGGACATCATTGATTCGCCTTTGGCGGCGGCACCTTTTGCTTATTTGTTTTTTATGGTGACAGGCTGTGTCTCGTGAGTGTCGGTTAATGTCGCTTTTGACATTATAAGAAATATTAAATACGGGGAAAAATTTGGAAGTTACGATACAATTAGATTCGGTTCACAAACAACTCGAATTATTCGGTCCGGCCGACAGTCATCTTCGGCTTCTGCGTAAATCGCTTGGTGTTCAAATTACCGCGCGCCGTGGTGATTTGATAATCAGCGGCAAGGAAAAGAGCGTAAACACCGCCGCCGAAGTTATCGACAGAATGCAAAAACACCTTATCAAGCACGGTTCTCTCACGGCGGCAAATGTAAGTTCTTTTTTAACTAAGGGCGATTCGTCGATGACCGCCGGCCCCGGCAAAGCTGTTACCGTCTATGGCGGCAAGAAAGTCGTAGAGCCATCGACAAAAGGACAGCTAAAATATATCGAAACGATGCTCGCCAACGACCTTACTTTTTGCATAGGCCCGGCCGGTACGGGTAAAACATACCTTGCCGTAGCCGTTGCCGTCTCAATGCTGAAGAAAAAACAAACCAGGAGAATAGTCCTTGCCCGTCCGGCTGTTGAGGCTGGCGAGAAGCTTGGTTTTTTGCCGGGCGATTTGCAGGCAAAGGTAAACCCTTATCTTCGTCCCCTTTTCGATGCCCTCGGAGACATGATGGATTTTACACAGATGAGAAAATTTATGGAGCTCGATATTATCGAGATTATTCCACTTGCCTTTATGCGGGGCCGCACACTGAACGAGGCTATTATCATCTGCGACGAGGCGCAGAACACTTCATCTTTACAGATGTTAATGATTCTGACCAGGTTGGGCAGAGGTTCTAAAATGATAATCACAGGTGATATAACGCAAATCGACCTTGACCCGGACCAGAAAAGCGGAATGGTCGAAGCAATCCAGAAGCTTCGGCGAATCAGGGGAATAGGTTACGTCCAGTTAAGTCAAAGGGACATCGTACGACATCGCCTGGTACAAAATATCGTCAGGGCTTATGGTAAAAATACGAAAAGCAAAATTAAAGAGTAAACAAAGATAAGATAGAATATAAGAGGTCTAAATGTGGTTTTTTAAAAAAACAAGCCCCCGTCGAAGCCAGGTTCGCAGGAGTATCTCGGCTGAGCGGGGTTCTAAAATAAGCCGACTCGCTGATACTGACACGATTGTCTCAATCATGCTATGGCTGCTTTTTGTTGTCTTATGCGTACCAATTCTTTCATACCGCATCCAGCGTATTTATCCGGCGGGAGAACTGGTCGAAGAGACCGGCTTTAAGGACCTGCTGCCGATATCAGTGATAGTATTAGTGATTTCATTGGCCTTCGCCTTTTATATCCATCATTACCAGAACAGGCTTATCAAAAACCACATCAGGGTTTTAGTTCTGGTGGCCATATTTATCCTCTTGTTAGCGATTGCCAAACTGGGCGTTTTATTGTTTGAGCAGAATTCCTGGATAACGGGAACAGCCGTTGCAGTAGCCATCATTTTGGCAATTTCTTACGAGCAGCGTTCTTCTATCGGTATGAGTATATTTTATTGTGTATTTGCCAGTTTTTCTGCTGGACCGACTGCAAATATCAGCCTGTTTTTGACAATGGCGGCCGGTGCGGTAACGTGCTGTCTTTCGTTAAAAGAAATTCGAACCCGAATGAAACTTCTTGAGGTAAGTGTCCTGGCAATGGCAGTGGTGTTTATAACTTCACTGGCCCTGGGTTTTTGGATGGGAAATGCCGGTGCAGCCGAAATCGTTAAAAATGCAGGCTGGCATGCACTTGCTACCATCGCGGTTGGGGCGCTGATGCAAAGTCTGCTTCCCTTTATCGAGAAAAATTTCCGTATAGTAACCAGTATGACGCTGCTGGATTACAGCGATGCGAACCAGCCGTTACTGAAAAAACTTGCTATGGAGGCCCCCGGCACATTCAGCCACAGTTTGCTGATAGGCTCTATTGCCGAGGCCGCCGCCGAGACAATTGAACGCAACGGTCTTCTCTGCAGAGTCGGTGCTTACTACCACGATATCGGAAAAATAAACAAGCCCTCCTATTTTGTGGAAAACGAGATGGGCACGGCCAGCAGGCATAAAGAGCTTTCGCCTGCGATGAGTCAGTTGATTATCGTAGGCCATGTCAAGGACGGTATAGAAATGGCAAAAGAATACGGGCTGCCTTCGGTGCTTCGGCAGTTTATCGAGACGCATCACGGCACGACGTTAGTGGAGTATTTTTACCACGAAGCCAAAAAGAAGCAGGATGAAAAGCAGGCGCCGCCTTCTGAAAGTGAGTTTAGATACGCCGGACCAAAACCAAGAACCAAAGAGGCGGCCATTGTAATGCTGGCCGATACCGTCGAAGGCGCCGTCAGGTCGCTGCCGGAAGTAACTGCAACGAAGATAGAAGGTGTCGTTCACAATATGGCTATGAAGCGCCTGCAGGACGGCCAATTCGACGAATGCAACCTTTCTCTGCGTGAATTAAACCAGATAGAGGCTAGTTTTTCAAAGACACTTGCAGCCCACTATCACGGGCGACTTGCATATCCGAAACCACCGGATGTTCCGGAGGAAGCATCCACTACCAGAGATGAGATGAGCGAGCAAAATCCAAAACCTCAGACCGATAGTCAATAGAAAACAATAAATGACAAAGGTAGTTGTTCAAATAAACAAAGATTTCGTGGATATAGATGTTAATCTCTCCAAACTCAAAAGGTTAGTCAAGGGCATCTGCAGCCGCTTTGGACAATCCGATATAGATAAAGAGTGCTCCAAATCCAATGAAGCCGCACAATACGAGATTGGCATTGCAATAGTAGATGAGTCTGAAATCAAAAGAGCAAACAAACAGTTCCTGAATCGTAATGTTTCTACCGATTGTTTAAGTTTTGACTTGTCCGAGGAAGCAAACAAAAAGGCGTTCGAATTGATTGTAAACGCTGAAAAAGCTCTCAAAGAAGCTGCCCTTCGTGGTCATTCGGCCGAAGCCGAACTGGCCCTTTATGTAACCCATGGTTTGCTGCACAACCTTGGTTTTGATGATTCTACAAATAGCCGGGCAAAAGAAATGCACGACACGGAGGACGAAATTTTACAACAGCACGGCTACGGTTTCGTGTATAATTCATAGGTTGTGATTGAAAGGATATAAGGTTGGGTTCTATTGGCTGGACGGTGTGTCTGATTCTGTTTCTGACTGCCGGCACATTGTTTTTCTCGACGTGTGCCGCAGCATTACGGATATTTTCGCGCGTTAAGCTGCAAGAGGCATTAAAAGCGAGGAATAAAGAAAAGCACCTGGATAATTTTTTAGAAAGCGCTGAGAAACTGACGTGGAGCTGCTCTTTATACCGGCTAATCTTCAATATGGGCATATTGATTTCGTTGCTGGCCGTCTTTAGCGACGCATACATTACAGATTCCCGCCTTGGCAATTATTTTATTTCCGCTGTCGTTGCGATTCTGATATTTTTGATTTTTAGTCTTGCAATCCCTCACGCATGGGCCAAGTACGGAGGCGAAAAAATTCTCAGCCGAACATATAAACTGCTGATACTTTCGGCCACTATACTCGTACCCGTACTTTACGTGTTAAAATTTACCGATGCCCTTGTCAGGCGTCTTGCCGGTGTAGTTGAAACGACTCCGCAGGAGCAGCAGGAGGAGAAGCAGGAAGAATTTCTCAACGGCCTCGAACAGCACAAAATGGAAGGTGTCGTCGATGAAGAAGAGCAGGAGATGATTGAAAACGTATTGGAACTGAGCGAGACCACCGTCGATGAAATTATGACACCCCGCACGGATATTGTCGGCGTCGAAGTCAATTCCAACTTGCAGACCATTTTGGAAACTATAAATAATGCCGGTCACACACGCGTGCCCGTTTACGAAGAAAAAATCGACCGGATAATCGGCTTTATTTATGCGAAGGACCTGCTGAATGAAATCGGCAAGGACCCGGCGGATTTCAATCTGCGCGAAAAGAAAAGAGACGCCTACTTTGTCCCCGAGACCAAGACTCTGCGGGCCCTGCTCCACGAGTTTCAAAACCAGAAACTTCACATCGCCGTAGTTCTTGACGAGTACGGCGGAACTGCAGGCATTGTTACTTTAGAAGACATCCTTGAAGAGCTTGTTGGCGAGATAACCGACGAATATGAAAAAGCAGAGCCGGAGCCTATAAGAAAAATCAATGAAAACACCTTTGAACTCGACGCCAGAACGTACGTCGATGATTTGAACGACCGGTTTGAATTGAATCTGCCCGAAGACGAAGATTACGATACGATAGGAGGTTTTGTCTTTTCGTATTTAGGCTATATTCCAAAAACAGGCGAAACCTTCGATTACGAAAACATGAAATTTGTGATTGTCGCAGCCGAAGCCAGAAAAATAAAACGCATAAGAATACAACTGGTCGAAAGCGGAGCCTGACAGGGGCAGTGAGCCACTAATTATGCTGACCAAAGACACAGCCATTTGCATACGCGCTGTTGATTATTCCGAAACATCCCAGATTATTACTTTTTTCACTAAGGCAAACGGAAAAATCAGCGCCATCGCCAAAGGATCAAAACGGCCAAAATCGGCCTTCGACGGCCCTTTGGAACTTTTCTCTTACGGCAAAATCGTTTTCTCTGATTCATCGAAAGAAAGGCTTGCCATCCTCACCGAATTCCAGCAGCAGCCCGCACTTGCTTCTCTTGGCAATAATCTTTTTACCTTGCACTGCGTTTCGCTGGCTGCCGAACTGGTAAACAACCTGACAGACGAATACGACCCCCACCCGCAGCTTTTCGACGCCTTTCTTCAGTTTCTAAAAAACGCCAACGACATACAGGATACTCATCAGGCTTCACGAGATGTTCTGATACTGCTGATATTATTCCAACTGGCTATACTCAGTGAAGTCGGCTTACGGCCGGTTTTAAGTTGTTGTGTGAATTGCAAAAACAATTTTAATACCGATTGGCCGCAGACTTACTTCAGTCATTCGGTTAATGGTCTCATCTGCAGAGACTGCGAGGCGAGTTTCCCCGACAGAATTAGTTTAAGCAGCGCCGCGGCTGAAGCCTTAACCAATTTGAAACTGCTTTCTGATGCAGATGAAAAAACACTGAATGAAATTGAGAGGCTTTTAATTAATCACTTCACCGAGATTCTTCATCGCCCGCCTAAAATGTCGAAATACATCCTGAAAAATTAAAACCGAACTGCCTAAAGTCAAGCCCACCTCTAAAGATGAGTATCTGTTTTCTCTTCATCTACCCTTATCTTTTGTGCCGCCCGCAGCATTGCCAGATACCCTTCTAAAGGAACATAATCAGGAATGGAGTTGCCCGAACCCAATGCGTATCCACTGGCGATGTTTCGGTATAGGCTGCCCTTATCAAGGACTTTTTCATAAATTTCTTCCGGCGTATTCTGGCACAAAACATCGACATCAATACCCCCGAATAATCCGATTCGGCTGCCGTAGCGGCCAATCCATTCTTCAAAAGGTGCGATGACGTCTTCGTTGGAATGTTTGCAGTCGATGCCGGCCTGTATCACCGGTTCCATAACTTCAAAAATATTGCCGCAGGAATGCCATAAAAACGGCCTTTTTGCCTTATGCACAAGTGAAATAACCCGGCGGTATTGGGGGACAATATGAGTAACTATAGTATCCGGCGCCAGTAGTGTAGCAGTTTTGTGACCAAGGTCATCGCCGACCCGGCATACACAAAAATGCTCTGCATAGCGCTGCAAAAAACGGGTCCAGATAGTTACCATAAGATCCCCAATCCTTCGGTACAGCCGGGCAAATAACTCCGGGCTATCCGCCTGCATATAGCTGAGGTATTCGAAACCTACGAGGTCTTCGCTAATCTCTAAAACGCCGTTGCCTATCCCGCCCACTGCCTTCATACCTGCCGGCAGGCATTCACACATCATATCAAATTTCTTTCCGGCTTGTTGCCAATACATTTGAGGAAGTTCGTCCCAGGGATAAGATTCGAAGTCCTGTTGATTCTGAATCGGCCCGGGTCTTCCGCCCATTATAGCGCCGTGGTCCGGCAGAATCTCGGTTATACAGAATTCATAAGAGACGGTGTCGTAAGTCATTTCTTTGAAGAAACGGCAGAAATTAACGAAGAATTCTCTAAGGTCGGAGCCTTCGCCGGATTCCAAATCCGCAAAGGACTTGCCAAGGGCTTTCTCCATTATTAGCGGGCTGATATAGTGCTCGTAAACAGGCAAACGAGAAGGACGTTTGTTATTCACCGCTGCTGTTATATGTCGGTAATCAGGTTCAAAATCCACGACGCTGCCCTGTAGGATAACAGAAACTGCTTAATGGCTTCACTGCTCGTCTTACTCAAACGGTTCCAACTGGAAACGGGCGTTTGCTCTTAAAAAAATGGAACCTCAACAAGTTGTTACTTCAAGTCTATTTCCAGGTGTGTCCACAATTAGTGCATCTATAACTCTTTTTAAAAAAGGGAAGAGGAAACCTCAAAAATAATATCGATAAGTAAAACACTTTCCTCGAAAATTTCTCATATTCAATATCATCGCAACTACATTTTGGACACTTGACACTGCCTGACTCAGACGCTGATTCACTCTGTTCAGTCTCTTCTACGGAAACTTTCTCGTGTGTACCGAGGATTTCCAGGGCTTTTTTAACATCGGATTCCTTTACCTGAATTTTTACTCCCTGATTAGCACCGGAGCAAAGCCAGTAAGTGGCTGCAAAATTTCCGCCGGTCAAAAAACATGGTATACCCTCTGCCTCCAGTTTTATTCTTGCTAATTCAGCCTCTGTAGCGGGGTCTGGTCCAAAAGCAAAATTACCAATTGTTACAAATCTGTCAGTCATACTCTAACCGATAGATGGGTATGCATTTTCTTAATCTATGTCTTGTTCGAAAAGTTCCGGCTGGCTGTTGGTCTCCTTCTTCTTATGGTACTTTAACCCCAAATGCTTACAGGCCTGTTTTGTGATTTCCCTGCCGCGTTTTGTTCGCCGCACAAAACCAATCTGCAGAAGATAAGGCTCGACCACATCTTCCAGCGTATCTCTCTCTTCTCCGAGAGTAGCGGCGATAGCATCGATACCGGCCGGCCCGCCGTCGTATGTATTAACCAGCGCCCGCAGAAAAGCCCTGTCCGGCTCATCGAGTCCCAGCGTGTCAATCTGCTCCATTTTCAGTGCATTTTCGACTATTTTTCCGGTGAGAATACCCTCGCCTTTTACCTGTGCGTAGTCTCGCACCCGTTTCAATAAACGGTTCGCCACTCGGGGCGTGCCTCGGGAGCGTCCGGCAATCAATTCGAGAGTTCCATCCTCGCATTTAAGGCTAAGCAGCTTTGCAGACCTTTTCAAAATTGCTGTTAATTCCTCTGCGCTGTAAAATTCCAGATGATACAGCATCCCGAACCGGCCGCGAAGCGGAGCGCTCAGCAGGCCCGCCCTTGTTGTTGCGCCTACCAGCGTAAAGCGTTTCAGCGGAAAGTTAATCGTCTTCGCATGCAGGCCGCTGTCAACAGTAAAATCGACCCTGAACTCCTCCATCGCCGGATAAATAAACTCCTCGACCGTCGTACTGAGACGATGAATCTCATCGATAAAAAGAACATCGCCGGTATTTATATTACTTAGCAAACCCATAACATCACCGGCCTTTACCATTGCCGGCCCGGATGAGCTTCGAATCCTCGCCTGCATTTCGTTGGCCACGACATTGGCCAAAGTTGTCTTGCCAAGACCCGGCGGCCCGTAGAGAAGAATATGCTCCAAAGGCTCACCCCTTTGTTTGGCGGCCGTTATCGCAATTGTGAGCTTTTCCTTGATATTGGACTGCCCCACACATTCGTCCAGATACTTTGGCCGAAGCGAGACGTTAAACTCTTCTTCCTGTTCGTTTAATGCCTGCCCGTTTATAACCCTGTCTATCGCCATAATCTCTCGTCTTGACTCTGTTAAACTTCAATTCCCTGCTTTAATCTGTACACAAGCGGCACGAGTTCTTCGGCGGTTTTTACATCCGGGTGTTTTTTAGAGGCCAGTTCGATAAGTTCTATAGCCTCGTTTCTTCTTTCGCCCCAGGCGATAAGAATCTCTAATGTTTCCGCCTGATACGCCTTAAAGCCCGCGCGGGCCGCACCCGCCGGCTCTGCTCCAATCGCAAAGCTCTGCAATTTACCCTTCAGTTCGGCGATAATCTGCTGTGCCATTCTCTTTCCAACCCCGGGAAGCGACATCAGCACCTTGTCATCGCCGTTTTCTATCGCCGACGCTATAGTAGCGATGGGAATGCTCAACGACCGCAGCCCCTTTTTTATACCTATTCCTTTGACGCTCGTAAACCTGGTGAAGAAATCCCGCTCACCGGTAGTCAAAAAGCCGACCATCCTCGGTATCAAGTTGCCTCCGCCCGGTGTGCCCTCGTAGTATTCGGTCGTGCAGAGAGTAATGTCCGAGCCGATTTTGTCCGACAGTGCACTTACACAGTAGCTCGGCAGCATGACTTCATAGCCCACCGACCCGACCTGCACCAATGCGCCTTCGGCATCGAGTTTTACGAGTTTTCCATCAATACTGGCTATCATAATTCAATTTTTCTATTCGTCGCTCCAGGTATTCGAGTTCGCACAGCACAGTGCCGTCGCTATGGCATCGGCCACGTCGCTGGGCTTAGGCAATTCAGACAAAGCCAGAATCGTTTTAATTGTCCTTTGCACCTGTCCCTTTGACGCCTTGCCGTTGCCTGTAATCGATTTTTTTATGCGCGTAGCGCCGAAACTCCTGACCTGAACGCCTGCTTCGGCGCACTTTTGTAGTATAACACCTCTGGCCTGGCCCATCAATATGGCGGTCTTCGGATGCTTGTAGTGCGAATATAATTTCTCCACCGCTACGATATCAGGGGCAAATTTGTCCAATAGCGATTTAATGTCAGCAGCGATTTGGTTTAGCCTTAATTCTATTGACTTGTGGCCTTCCGTCCTGAAAACGCCTGCTTCAACAAGCTGATACTCAATTGCACTGGTGTGCAGGCAGGCGTATCCACACACCCTCAAACCCGGGTCCACTCCGAGTATCCTCATTTTCTCCTCCACGCAGTCGCCTCGGGTTTGTCCTCCAGCACAATCCCGATTTGGTCTAATTTGTCACGAACAGCGTCGGCTGTTGCGAAATCCTTTTGCCTGCGGGCCTGGTTTCTCTGCTCGATTAAGATTGCAACCAGTTTATCGATAGTCTCTTCATCTGCCCCGCCGGTTTGCGGATATTCGTCTTGAACAATACCGAGGCAGTCTCCACCAAGCCGGTCAAACAAAACATCAACCGCGTTAAGCGCCCCCGCGGTCAAACTTGCTTCTTCAAGCAGTTTGTTTGCAAACCGAACCAGTTCGAATACGACCGACAGTGCAACCGAAGTATTCAAATCATCGTTCATTGCCGCTTCGAATTTCTCCTTTAGCTGCTTAAGTTGTTTTATAACTTTTACGTCAGCTTCTCCTTCTCCGGCGGTTGCCAGTTGCTTTCGCACCGCTTTGACGGTGTCTGTTATCTTGTTATAGCCGCTTTGTGCCGCAAAAAGCGCCGCATCTGAAAAATCCAGCGGACTTCTGTAGTGGCTGTGCAATATCGACTGCCTTATCGCCAGTGGTTTATAATGCTTGGTTAGTCTCTCGTGTGCACCCGAAAAAGCCTGTTTCAGCGTGATAAAATTATTCAGGCTCTTGCCCATCTTTTGACCATCAACGGTAACCATATTGTGGTGCACCCAGTATCGAACGAACTGCACCCCGTTGGCAGCTTCAGACTGGGCAATCTCACACTCGTGATGGGGGAACTGGTTTTCTATCCCTCCCCCGTGGATATCAATCGTCTTGCCCAGGTATTTCATACTCATTACCGAGCATTCCAGGTGCCAGCCGGGAAAACCCATACCCCACGGACTCGGCCACTGCATAATATGATTCGCTTCGGCCTTCTTCCAGAGAGCAAAATCCACCGGCGCCCTTTTATCAGGGGAAACTTCAACCCGCGCACCGGCTATCATATCTTCGATGTTTCGCCCGGAGAGCTTGCCGTAATTCTCGAATTTAGATACGTCGAAATAAACCGAGCCATTGGCTTCATAGGCATAGCCTTTTTCAAGAAGTGTCTTTACCAGCTCTATCTGTTCGATTATATGACCGCTGGCCCGCGGGCTTATGTCTGGCCGAACGCAGTTTAACTTGTCCATATCCTCAAAGTAGCTGTGAGTATAGAATTCGGCCAGCGCCATCGGATGCTTTTTTTCTTTTTTCGCCGCTACCGCAAGTTTATCTTCTCCCTCATCAGCGTCGTCGGTCAGATGACCGACATCGGTTATATTCTGGACGTATGTTACACTGTAGCCAAGATAGCGAAGATACCTGACCAGGATATCGAAGCTCACATAGCTTTTAGCATGACCCAAATGTGCATGACCATATACGGTCGGCCCGCAGACATATATTCCAACCCTCCCTTTTTTTAACGGCTTGAATTCTTCCTTACTTCTCGTCAGGCTGTTGTAAAGCTTCAGTCCCATCTAAAACACCTTCATTTTCAAACAAAAATCATTTACAGCGTTCTTTTGTATTTTCTTTTTAAAAGTGCCGTTGCTGTTGCTGCTATTGCGTCACCTGCACCTATATCGCCGAATCCTTCGTTGGTTTTTGCCTTTACATTCACCGCATTAAAATCAATCCCTAAAAGACTTGCAATACATCTTTTTATCTGTCCTTTGACCGGCGCCAGTTTCGGTTCTTCAGCATGTATTATCAAATCGACATTAACTATTACCCAGCGTTTTTCTTCCAGCCGTTCCTTGACATCGACAAGAAGTCCTTTACTGTCGATGTTTTTGAACTGCGGGTCGGTATCGGGAAACAATGTCCCTATATCTGTCATACAGGCCGCACCCAACAGGGCGTCAATAACCGCATGCAGGGCAACATCGCCGTCGCTGTGACCGGCCAGACCGGCCGGATAAGGCACATAGACCCCGCCGAGCATCAGTTTCCTGCCCTCGACCACTCTGTGGATGTCGGTGCCTATACCGGTGCGGTATTCGTGGTCATGTTCCTCAATCACAATGTTCCCTTCGTACTGGGGACTTCCGTCCCCGTGATTTTGACCGCTATCGCCAGTGCCTGCCCGAGTCCCTTGAAAATAGCTTCTGCTATGTGATGGCTGTTTGTACCGTAAGGAGTGTTGATATGCAGGTTGAACTTGCCCGTATTTGAAAAACTCTTGAGCATCTCTTCAATGCACTCAACATCAAAATCCCCTATCTTCTCCGTCCGGTACTCAACCTTGTACACACAGCTTGGCCTGCCGGACAAATCTATCGCAACATTCGCCAGGGCATCTTCCATCGGTACCGAACTGTGACCGTAGCGGGCGATTCCCTTTTTATCACCGAGTGCCTTGCCCAGACATTCACCCAGACCGATTCCAATGTCCTCGACCGTGTGGTGTGCATCGACATTCAAATCACCTTTGGCCTTTACCACCAAATCGATTTTACTGTGCTTGCTAAGATGTGTGAGCATATGGTCCAGAAAGCCTATACCCGTATCAATCTCGTATTTGCCGGCGCCATCCAGATTAAGCTCAACCGTGATGTCGGTTTCTTTTGTCTGCCTGTGAATTTTTGCTCTCCTGTCTTCCATAACAATATCCTTATTCTGATAATATTTCTTTCAGCGCCAAAATAAGTTTGTCATTCTGTTCGCTCGTGCCGACCGTTATCCTCAGTTTATTTTCAAGGCCGGCCAGAGCAAAATATCTGATATAGATATCGCGCTGCACTAATTTATCATAAATTTCGCTTGCTTTGCATCCTTTATTTTCCGCAAGAACAAAGTTCGAATCGCTCTTCGGCGCCTCGAATTTGAGGGCCCGCAGTTGTGCCGTCAGTATTTCGCGGTCTTTTTTTACTTTCTCGACATTTTCCTTGAAATACCCCTGGTCTTTTATCGCCGCCGTCGCCGCCGCAATAGCAACGGCATCGACATTATACGAATCTTTCACTTTCATCAGCCCCGCTATCAAATCCGGGCACGCAAGACCATATCCGAACCGCATCCCAGCCAGAGAATACCCCTTGCTCATCGACCGAAGGATTATCACGTTGTCGAAATCTTTAACTAGCCCCGTGCAATTCTCCTCTGCAAAATCCACGTACGCCTCGTCAATCAATAATATACCGTTTACTTCGTCCGCCAGCGAAGCTAATTCACCTGCGCTTATAAAGCTGCCGCTCGGCGCATTCGGGTTGCATACGATAGTCAAAGCAGCACCCGTGTTTATCAATCCCGTCGGCAGGTTAAACTCGCTATCGAACGGCACCTCAATCGCCTCACAGCTTTGCAGCTTGGCCAGTACCGGATACAGTGAGTACGTTGGGACCGGGTAAGCAGCCGCCCGCTTCTCGTCACAAAATGCCCGAAAAGCCATTGTCAGCAAATCGTCCCCGCCGTTGCAGCAGATAACAAAATCCGGCGAAACGCCGTTGACCTCCGCTGCAGCCCTGCGGAACTCACTACCGATGGGGTCGGGATATAGCCGAAGCTGCTCAGGCTTGATTGCCGAAAGCGCCTCCAATACTTTCGGCGACGGCGGATAAGGATTTTCATTGGTGTTTAATTTCAGCACCTCGCCGCCTTTCGGCTGAAAGCCCGGCTCATAACCTTTAACCTTTTCAATATTGTCTCGAAAATACCCCATTAAATACTCCGGTTCCGCATTACAAATTCCAGGTTGCCGCCTATTTTTGGCAGTAATCTATTATCCGCGCAACCTCGCTTCGAAG
>Ga0272442_10004736_pt1 | contig 18460 bp, 12 predicted proteins | sample SSMForm2O_FD_200262 | JGI IMG/M metagenome (GOLD analysis project Ga0272442, IMG submission 200262) | Marine sediment archaeal communities from Little Sippewissett salt marsh, Falmouth, MA, United States - SSM-Form-2O | ecosystem: Environmental > Aquatic > Marine > Wetlands > Sediment ... | reverse complement strand
CGGTAAAAGCGGTTTTATCAAGCGGGAAAAAATTAAAAGGGAAAATCATTCTCGGCGCGATCGCCGACGAAGAACGGGGCTCCGAAAAGGGGATAAAGTTATTATTAAAGAAGAAAAAATTGGATTGTGATTTTTGTTTGATTCCCGACGGCGGGAGGGTAGATGAAGCAGTAATAGGGGAGAAGGGAATGCTTTGGCTGAAGTTCACAAGTATCGGCAAATCCGCGCACGGAAGCAATCCCCAAAAAGGAATAAATGCTATAACAAATATGCTCGAATTTCTTCCGCTTATAACCAAACTGAAAATAAACAAAAAAATAGACCCACACTTTACACCAATAACCATAAACTTAGGAGAAATCAAAGGTGGTGATGCGCCGAATATCGTTCCGTCATACTGTGAAGCGACAATAGATATCCGTTATCCTCTGGGAATAAAAAAGGAAGATATAATTAAAAAAGTAAAGTCTTTGATAAGTTATTATAATAGAAAACACAGCAGGATAATTCTAAAAGAAATTCTTCAGGATACTTCGCCGCATATTTTAAATGTCGGTAGAAATTCATTTCTTAAAACTTTTCTTGAAGCATCAAAAGAAACCGGAGAGAGAATGAAATTTGCTACCATCGGCGGAAATTCGGTCGCTAAACTTTTATATTTTGCCGGCATTCCGTCTTTCTCGCATTCGCCGGAAGATATCTCTGTGGCGCATCAGGCAAATGAATCCGTTTCATTAAAGAATTTGAAAAGATGTGCTATACTTTGGGGAAAATTCTTAGAAAGAATAGTAATGTAGAAATATAATGGAAATATGGTAGATATACAGTAGATATACATTGTTAAAAACTGAAAAACAGCGACAACTTATTTCAATGTATTTCTATTTATTTCCATTGTATTTCAAATGTAAAAGGAGGATCAAACTTGGAACTATTCATATCATATTTTATAAAAACCATCAGCGTATTATTCGTTTTCGGAGTTCTCATCTTTTTCCACGAACTGGGGCATTTCTTCATCGCGAAAAAACTGAAAGTAAAGGTGGAAAAATTCTCGCTTGGTTTCGGTCCCGCTTTGTTGAAGTTCAAAAAAGGTGAAACGGAGTACGCGCTTTCGGCTGTTCCGTTCGGAGGTTACGTTAAAATGGCGGGTGAAAGTTTAAACGAGAGCAAGGGGAAGAAAGGCGAATTCTATTCCAAAAGCCCTCTTCAAAGAATAGCCATAGTAGCCGCCGGACCCGTAATGTCTTTTGCTTTGGCGTTTGTTATTTTTTATATCGTAGTAATGACGATTGGAACTGCGTCTTTAAATCCGCAAGCGAAAGTCGGCGGACTGATTGAAAATTATCCCGCTCAAAACGTCGGGATAAAAGAAGGCGATTTGATTATTGCTATTGACAATCAGCCGATAAACGACTGGAAACAAATGACCGATGTAGTAAGGGCAAAAGCGGGTGAAGAAATTTTTATTACATTGGAAAGAGAAAACCAAACATTATCGTTTTATATGACTCCTAAAGAAGAAATTTTAAGCGGCGGACAAAAGATAGGCCAAATCGGAATTTATCCCGATGTTATCATAGAAAAAGCCAATCCGGTTACTGCCGTTTATAAATCAGCAGAGATAGTTGGTAAAACCTCCTACATGATAATAAGCGGGATTGTTGACCTTATACGTGGAAAAGTCTCCCCCAAAGAAGCGTTAGGAGGCCCCATAATGATTGCAAGAATCACTGCAAGATTATCGGAAGAGGGGTTTTTGCCGGTATTAAATTTCACAGGTCTTTTAAGTGTTATTCTTGGATTAATAAATCTACTTCCGATTCCTGTATTGGATGGCGGCTTTATACTATTTTTCATTATAGAGATTATTCGCAGAAAACCCTTGAGCGAAAAAACACAAATGGTTGCACAGAATATAGGATTAGTATTTCTTATTGGAGTAATGCTATATGCAACCTATAATGATAGGATTAGAGATTATTCCAAAATACTACCTAAATCCGAAAAGATACAAAAACAAAATGGCAAGTAAAATAATAAAAATTGCTGGTCTTACAATCGGCGGAAAGAATCCCGTCAGAGTGGAATCGATGCTGAAGACATCATTTGACAAGCCCTTTTCTTTCGTCCTAAAAGAAATCAAATCGTTAGAAAAAGCAGGTTGTGAACTTTTAAGAGTCGCGGTACCGAGTAAAGAAGCAATCCCTTTTTTAAACAAAATCAAGCAAAACACGTCTATTCCGTTAATGGCGGACATCCATTTCTCCGAAGAAATCGCGCTTAGAGTGTTAGATGCGGGGATAGACAGCATTCGCCTGAATCCCGCTAATATGAAACTGCCCGCAATAAAAAGAATTGCAAGAATTGCAAAATCAAAAAAAGTGCCTATGCGGATAGGAGTCAATGCCGCATCGTTCAGAAACCCTTTCGGAAGAGATAAAAAAGCTGTAGTCAGGCTCGTTGAAATTTTATGTAAAACAGTCGGAGAAATAGAAAAAGAAAAATTTTACGATTTGATAGTCGGAATAAAATCTTCAGATGTAATGACAACGATATTGGCAAATGAATTGTTGGCAAAGAAACTTTCTTATCCCATTCATATCGGCATAACCGAAGCGGGACTTGCGCCCGAAGCAGTTATAAAAACTTCGGTGGGACTTGGAGCGCTTCTTTCGCGAGGAGTTGGAAATACGTTGAGAGTTTCTCTTACTGATACATCCGCAAAAGAAGTTGAGGTTGGTTATGAGATATTGAAAGCTTTAAACTTGCGTAAACGAGGCATAGAAATTATTTCCTGCCCTACCTGCGGAAGATGCAAAATCAATGTCAAAAAAATAGCCGAAGAAATTAAAAAGAGAACTCTGAATATAAACAAACCAACAACTATCGCAGTGATGGGATGCGAAGTGAACGGTCCCGGCGAAGCAAAAGAAGCAGACATCGGTATTGCAGGAGGGAGAAATTGTGCTATATTATTCAAGAAGGGTAAAATAATAAGGAAGATAAGAGAGAAAGAAATTGTTAGTGCGTTGATGAGGGAAATAAAAAATCTTATATGAAAATGGGAAAGTGGTTCTTAAAATTTTTAGTTGTCTTTGTATGCTGTTTTGCCTTTAGTTCCTTATCGCTTGCACAAGAAAACTTGCCAGCGAGTAATAAATCCGCGGGAGAACTTTATTCTATAGGACTTTCTTATTCTGAGAAGGGGAACTACGAGAAAGCCCTTACTTATTTTGAAAAAGCAGTTAAGAAAAATCCCAGCTATATGGCTGAAGCCTATTATTTCGCAATTGGAGATTGTAATGACGAACTCAACCGTTATACAGAAGCTATAGAAGCTTACAAGCAGGCAATTCAACTCAAGCCCGATTTTGATTTGGCATATCACAGTCTGGGCTTGGTTTATGGCAAACTTGGACGTCACACAGAAGCTATGGAAGCATTTAAACAGGTAATCAGCATCAATCCTGATTATGCTTTAGCGCATCGCAATCTTGGTGTAGCTTATGGCGAACTGGGGAATTACACAGAAGCTATAGGAGCCCACAAACAGGCAATCCGTATCGATCCTGACGATGTTGAAGCGTATCGCAATCTTGGTGTAGCTTATGGTGAACTGGGAAGTTACGCAGAAGCCATACAAGTTTACAAGCAGGCACTTCGCATCAATCCTGAATTTGCTGGGGCACACTACAATCTGGGAACAGTTTATGCCACGCTTGGTCGTTATACAGAAGCTATGGAAGCATTTAAGCAGGCAATCCACATCAACCCTGACGATGCTGAGGCATACTGCAATCTTGGTTTGGCTTATACCGAACTCGGACGTTACACAGAAGCTATAGAAGCCTGCAAACAGGCAATACATATCAAGCCCAACGATGCTGAAGCATACAACAATCTTGGTGCAGCTCATAGCAAGTTGGAATCCCCGAACGAAGCTATGGAAGCATATAAGCAAGCCATTCGTATCAATCCTGACTTTGCTGAAGCTCATTACAATCTGGGGACGGTTTATGGCATCCTTGGACGTCGCATAGAAGCGATTGAAGAATGGAAGCAGACAATACGTATCAAACCTGACGATGCTAAAGCGCACTATGCTCTGGGTGGAGCTTATTATTTGACTCTAGGAGATAAATCTTCTGCTTTAGATGAATATAAAATTCTAAAAAAATTAGACCCAGATAGAGCCAATAAACTGTTTAATCTTATTTACAAGTAAAGGGTGAAATATTTTAAAGAGATTTAGATAGAGATGAGATGAAAAAGAAACTAACTAAAGATTTAGTTATGGAATATTCTACCGCCTTAAAGAGTTTAAGCCAAATAAATCTGAATAAGATTAGGACTGTTTTTGAAGAAATTGACAATGAATTTCAAATAAAACAATCCCCAAAAATCATTATCCCTTTCCTGCCCTCTAATTACAAACCACGCCCTGCTCAAGAAAAAATCACTCCAGAATACACTGAATACGAAGGGATTGAAATCAAAAAACGGACGGACGGACTAAATTTCTTAAAGAATCAAGGAATTATTGAAAGATACAATGTAGATACATTTCACTATAGGCAAGACGGGAATACTGAATATCATATAGAAATTAAATTAAACATCGATAATTTCTTAAATTTTAAGTCTTCATGGAAAAGAATAGAAGAACCTGAAACTAAATCAGAAACTGAAGATATGGAAGGCGAACTTTTAAAGCTAAAACCAGAAATTTATGGTATTGGTATAGACTTAAAAAAACTATGGTCATTGATTAAGAAAAAATTTAAAAGAAATACCTTTTGATAAACTCCAAAAGGTTACCGAATTATTGAGCTAGTACAACAGTTCCTATTTTTTATTGAGACTTTAGAATACGTATTAGGTATAAAATGGATCCGAAAACTGACGAGAGCAAAATAGAAAAAAAATTAGAAAAGTTAGATATAGTCCATTATAGTGTCTTACTACAGACTATTATTCAATCTAGATTAGATAGCGTTAAAACTATTATCACCCTGTCATCAGTAGCCATAGGATTTTTGTTTACGGCCGGCAAATTTGTGGGACTAGTTGGGATTACTGGTATGATAGTTTGTGGTATAAGTGTGCTTTCATTTCTTGTTGCAATTGGATCAGGAGTATTTTTTCTTAATCAAGCAAGTACCAAATATGAGGGAGAGTTGATGAAAGCAGAGAATATGAATGATAAACAATGGAATAATTTGATTGAAGCTAGAAAGAAGTTCAGCGTTTATCGTAAAACAGCACTTTGCACTTTTGTGATAGGAATTGTTGCTGGAGTTGCGTTTGGAGTTCTTTTAACGATAACCTATAACCGATAACCGAAAACCCATAAATAAAATGCGCTTATCTAACAGTTTTATAACTACTCTTCGCGAAACGCCTAAAGATGCAATAACTCCCTCGCATCAGTTAATGCTGAAAGCCGGGCTCATCAAACAATCTGCAAGCGGGCTTTATACTTATCTTCCTTTTGGTTGGAAAGCGATACAAAAAGCGATAAATATCGTACGGGAAGAAATGGACAAATCAGGCGCCTTGGAACTTTCTATGCCGATTTTGCAGCCGTCGTCAATCTGGGAAAAAACGGGCAGATGGGGCGAGTACGGCAAGGAATTGATGCGATTGAAAGACCGCAAAGATAATTTCTTATGTATAGGACCTACTCACGAAGAAATGATTACGGATTTGGCGGGGCAACTAATACGAAGTTATAAACAACTTCCCGTAACACTTTACCAAATAAAATCCAAATTCAGAGACGAAATAAGGCCCAGATTCGGCATGATTCGCTGTCGGGAATTTACGATGAAAGACGCTTATAGTTTTGATGTTGACGAGCAGGGCTTGGAAGAAAATTATCGGAAAATGTATGAGACATACAAGAAGATATTTTCAAGATGCGGCCTAAACTTTGAAATAGTGGAAGCAGACCCGGGATTAATCGGCGGAAATTCTTCACACGAATTCATAGCGCCGGCAGAAAGCGGCGAGGATACGATTGTTAGATGCGCAAAATGCAGTTACAGGGCAAATCTCGAAATGGCCGAAGGCAAGAATAGCCCCCATAAAAAAGAAGAGAGACAGGAAGCATTGAAGGAAATAAACACTCCCGGAATTAAAACAGTTGAAGAGTTACATAAATCCTTAAAAATCCCAATCTCAAAAATGATTAAGACGCTTATTTTTGAAATTGATGATAAACAGTATATAGCAGCGCTGGTAAGAGGAGACCACGAAGTCAACTTAAGCAAATTAAAAAGAGCTCTTAAAACCAATATATTAGAAATGGCATCCGCAGAACAAATCGAAAAAGCTACGGGAGCGCCGGTAGGATTTTCGGGGCCTGTTGGTCTCCGACCCCTACGGGCCGTTCTCCGAATCTCCGATTCGATAGAATCGGAGATAGACCCGGGGGGGATTAAAATTGTTCAGGACCTTGCGATTTCATCGGGCGCAAATTATCTTTGCGGAGCGAATAAAAAAGATAAACATCTAACCGGAGTAAATCCTAACAAGGATTTTTCTGCCGGTATGATAGTAGACATAAGATATATTACAGAAGAAGATTCTTGTCCGAAATGCGGCGGGAAAATATCTTTTACAAAAGGAATAGAACTGGGGCATATTTTTAAACTCGGGACAAAATATACCGAGCCGCTAAAGGCGAAATTCATAGATAAAGACAATAAGGAAAAACCGCTCGTTATGGGTTGTTACGGAATCGGGATTGACCGTATAATCGCGGTGGCAATTGAACAAAACCATGACAAGGACGGGATTATTTTTCCCGTTCCGCTTGCTCCGTATAAAGTTTTGATACTGCCCGTAAATTATCAGGATGAAAAATTGCGCAAAAAAGCCGAAGAGATTTATAACGCGTTGGGTGAGAAAGGGATAGAAGCACTTATTGATGACAGGGACGAAACCACAGGCGTAAAATTCAAAGACGCGCATCTTTTGGGAATCCCCTTGATAATTATCCTTGGTAAAAACTTTCTTGAAAAAGGTGAAATTGAATTGGAAGTAAGAGGAAAAGAGAAGGAAATTGTAAGAGAAAAAGATATTATTCAAAAACTTTTAAGCAAAATAAATAAAAACCGCAATCCTGCAACTCTGTAAATTCTCTCCGAAATATTTGTAAAGTTTTTTCAAAAAACACTTGACAAGGCAAAATCATTAGTCGTATAATGCCCCGCTTTGACCGACAAAAATATTTGTTTGGTGAAAAATCGTTCTTTTGAAAATAGAATAGAAGTGTTTCTCTTGAGTCACAAGAAGTAAATGTAGTTAATATAGTCAATTTACCCGCCCCGTTAGACCCGTAAGAAAATATATTTTCAACGGGTTGGTTTTTACGGGGCTACGAGTCATAAAAGCTCACAAATTTTTGAAAACATTTTTTTACAATTTTCAATTGGTGGGTTTGATCCTGGCTCAGGATGAACGCTGGCGGCGTGCTTAACACATGCAAATCGTGCGAGAAAGTCACCTTCGGGTGATGAGTAAAGCGGTGGACGGGTGAGTAATATATGGGTAACCTACCTTGAGAGGGGAATAACCCCGAGAAATCGGGATTAATGCCCCATATCCTCCGCCATTTAAACAGTGGCGGAGAAAAGTTGGCCTCTATTTATAAGCTGGCGCTTAAGAATGGGCTCATATCCTATCAGTTAGTTGGTGAGGTAATGGCTTACCAAGACTAAGACGGGTAGCCGGCCTGAGAGGGTGTACGGCCACACTGGAACTGAGACACGGTCCAGACTCCTACGGGAGGCAGCAGTGGGGAATATTGGGCAATGGGCGAAAGCCTGACCCAGCGACGCCGCGTGAAGGATGAAGGCTTACGGGTTGTAAACTTCTTTTATTCCAGAAGAAATTACATTTAGTAATATTAAGTGTAAATGACTGTACGGAATGAATAAGCCCCGGCTAACTCCGTGCCAGCAGCCGCGGTAATACGGAGGGGGCAAGCGTTATCCGGATTTATTGGGCGTAAAGGGTGTGTAGGTGGTTTAGGAAGTCAGATGTGAAATCCCTTTGCTTAACAGAGGAATTGCATCTGAAACCTCTAAACTGGAGTTTGGGAGAGGAGAACGGAATTTTCGGTGTAGCGGTGAAATGCGTAGATATCGAAAAGAACGCCAGTGGCGAAAGCGGTTTTCCAGCCCAATACTGACACTGAAACACGAAAGCTAGGGGAGCAAACAGGATTAGATACCCTGGTAGTCCTAGCCGTAAACGATGGATACTAGGTGTGTCCCGCTTAGCGGGGTGTGCCAAAGCTAACGCGTTAAGTGTCCCGCCTGGGGAGTACGGTCGCAAGACTGAAACTCAAAAGAATTGACGGGGGTCCGCACAAGCGGTGGAGCGCGTGGCTCAATTCGATGATAAACGAAAAACCTTACCTGGGCTTGACATGCTGGAAGTAGAGTCTTGAAAGAGTCCTCGATTGGTATCCAATCCAAAACCAGCACAGGTGCTGCATGGCTGTCGTCAGATCGTGCCGTGAGGTGTTGGGTTAAGTCCCATAACGACCGTAACCCCTGCTGTTAGTTGCCACTTTTGGATGTAAATCTGGAAAGCACTCTAACGGGACTGCCTCGGATAACGGGGAGGAAGGTGGGGATGACGTCAAGTCATCATGGCCCTTATGTCCAGGGCTGCACACGCGCTACAATGGTTAGAACAATGGGCAGCAACCTCGCGAGGGGAAGCAAATCTCTTAAATCTAACCTCAGTTCAGATTGTAGGCTGAAATTCGCCTGCATGAAGATGGAATCGCTAGTAATCGCAGATCAGCATGCTGCGGTGAATACGTTCTCGGGCCTTGTACACACCGCCCGTCACATCCCGAAAGTTGCAACACCAGAAATCCCCCCTCTTTCTTTTAGAAAGCGGGAGATGAAGGTGTGCCCAATGATCGGGGTGAAGTCGTAACAAGGCAGCCGTACGGGAACGTGCGGCTGGATCACCTCCTTTCTTTTAAAATCCGAACTATGTTCAGATTTACATAGTTCGATTTTAAGGAAAGAAATAAGTAAAAAAGCAGTAAATTCAAGAAAAACACTTTCTATTTTACATAGTGGACTTTCAGGGCCTATAGCTCAGTTGGCTAGAGCGCACCCCTGATAAGGGTGAGGTGCTCCGTTCGAATCGGAGTAGGCCCACCCATCCAAATTTGGTAGAACCAAATTTGTAGTTATTAGTGAGTAGTTAATAGTTATTAGTTTTACTAAGAACTAATTACTAAAAACTAATCACTCAAAATTTGCGGTGCAAATTTTGTAGGGGGTGTAGCTCAGCTGGGAGAGCGCGTGCTTTGCAAGCATGAGGTCGTCGGTTCAAACCCGATCACCTCCACCACGAAAAAATTAAATGATTACACAGATTAGCAAAACGAGATTACACAGATAAAACTAAGATTTTTTAATCAGTGTAATCCTTTTAAAATCCGTGTAATCAGTGTGAGCGAAAGCGAACACAAAAGTTCTTTGACAATTGTATATTGGTTGATGAAAAAAATAGGTAAAGAAATCTGCAATTAAGTTATCAAGGGCACACGGTGAATGCCTTGGCAGAGAGAGACGATGAAGGACGTGGCTACCTGCGATAAGCTTCGGGGAGATGGAAGCAATCTTTGATCCGAAGATTTCCGAATGGGAAAACCTACTCCGATGAAAGTCGGAGTATCCGCCATTTAAACAATGGCGGGAGAAATACCCAGGGAATTGAAACATCTTAGTACCTGGAGGAAAAGAAAACAAACGTTATTCCCCCAGTAGCGGCGAGCGAAAAGGGAACAGCCTAAACTTCAGCACTTGTGTTGGAGGGTTGTAGGGCATCTAAGGAGATTTATCTCGAAGAGTTACAAATTTAGTTTGTAGTCGAAGCGCCTGGAAAGGCGTGCCATAGAAGGTGATAGTCCTGTAGGCGAAATAAACTAAACTCTTTGTTAGATGTTCCTGAGTACTGCGGGACTCGAGAAACCCTGCAGGAATCCGCCTGGACCACTAGGCAAGGCTAAATATTACTCTCTGACCGATAGTGAACTAGTACCGTGAGGGAAAGGTGAAAAGAACCCCGATGAGGGGAGTGAAATAGAATCTGAAACCATGTGCCTACAAGCAGCCGGAGCAGAGCGCATATTCGTATGCGCCGAGTGACGGCGTACCTTTTGCATTATGGGCCGGCGAGTTACTGAATTCAGCAAGGTTAAGGAATATTCTTCTGTAGCCGCAGCGAAAGCGAGTCCTAATAGGGCGATTTAGTTGTATTCAGTAGACCCGAAGCCGAGTGATCTACTCATGGCCAAAGTGAATCCCGACTAATCTCGGGAGGAGGCTTGAACCCACTAGGGATGCAAACCTAGGGGATGAGCTGTGAATAGGGGTGAAAGACTAATCAAACTCGGCTATTGCTGGTTCTCCCCGAAATATATTTAGGTATAGCCTCGTAGTATATGTAAAGGAGGTAGAGCACTGGCTGGGCTAAGGACCCTTACCGGGTTCCTAAACCCAATCAAACTCCGAATACCTTTACTTTTAACTACGGGAGTCAGACTGTGGGAGATAAGTTTCACAGTCGAAAGGGAAACAGCCCAGATCATCAGCTAAGGTCCCCAAGAATAGGCTAAGTGGAAAAGGTTGTGGGAATACTGAGACAACCAAGAGGTTGGCTTAGAAGCAGCCATCCTTTAAAGAGTGCGTAACAGCTCACTGGTCAAGTGTTTCTGCGCCGAAAATTTAACGGGGCTAAAGCCTGTCACCGAAGCTATGGACTGCCCCGACTTTACGTCGGGGTTTTGGTAGGGGAGCATTCTCTATGGATTGAAGCCGTGTTGTGAAGCATGGTGGACCGTAGAGAAGAGAAGATGCCGGCATGAGTAGCGTTAATTCCGACGAAAAAACGGAACACCGAAAATCCAAGGTTTCTCCGGCAATGTTAATCATCCGGAGGTTAGCCGGGGCCTAAGCCGAGGCCGAAAGGCGTAGGCGATGGACATCCAGTCAAAATTCTGGAGCCATCTTGCTTCCATTTGAGCAATGGGGTGACGTAGAAAGTATAATCATCTCTGTGAAGGACGTCAGAGTCCAAGTCTTCCGATAGTCTCTTAGGCAAATCCAGAGAATAAACTGTTGGGAGATGATGGGGAGCTTGAGTTACGACAAGAGCGAACTGATTAGAAGTTCTACCGAGAAAAGCCTCTAGCAAGGAAGAGAGATGCCCGTACTATAAACCGACACAGGTGGGTGAGGAGAGTATCCTAAGGTGTTCGAGTGAACCCTCGTTAAGGAACTCGACAAATTGACCCCGTAACTTCGGGAGAAGGGGTGCCCTGACTTCGGTCGGGGCCGCAGTGAAAAAGCTCAAGCGACTGTTTACTAAAAACACATGTCCCTGCTAACTCGTAAGAGGATGTATAGGGACTGACGCGTGCCCGGTGCCGGAAGGTTAAGGCGAGCTGTCATCCCCCCTTTTACTTTCGTAAGAAAGTGGGGGGAGAAGCAGTGAACTGAAGCCCTGGTAAACGGCGGCTGTAACTATAACAGTTGTTGTGCTACCATTCTGTTTAAAAATATAATTTCTGAACAGGAGCAAAAATGGCTGTTGTAAAATCTGACTATATGCTGGGACATCTGGTTAGTCTCATAGTACCGAGGAGGTGAAAATCTATGAGTACAGATAATCAGCAGGAAAGACTGTTGACAGAAGCAAAAAAGTGGTTTGTGGCAGGTCTTGTTGAAGGAGAAGGTTCCTTCTGTATTGGGATTAAAAAACATCCCACTGCCCCATATGGTTATTTTATTGACCCGATGTTTTTCTTTTACCAACATAAATCAAGAAAAGCAATGGTGGAAATGGTGAAAGAGACATTGGGAAATGTGGGTAAGATTAAGCCCAAACACGGGAATGAAGATGTATTGGTTCTTCAGATTAGTTCGAGAAGAACAATCGTGGAAAAACTGATACCTTTCTTCGATAAATACTTCATTTTTTCTGTACGAAAAAATGATTATGAGTCGTTCAAAGAAGCTACATTTATGCTAATTGAAGGCAAACATCATACTCAAGAAGGCATGTTGAAAATTGTTGAGTTAGCATATAAAACATGTGGTGAAGGAAAATATCGAAGAATCCCTAAAGAATCTGTAGTCAACAGAATCCTCAGAGGCCATACGTCAGACGTTTCTCTTAAAAAGAGAAATGAAGATATGGTCCGATCTGCATAGCGATATGCAGTTAACATAGATGCCTAAGGTAGCGAAATTCCTTGTCGGGTAAGTTCCGACGCGCATGAATCGCGTAACGATTTGAGCATTGTCTCAACGAGGGACTCGGTGAAATTGAATTGCGGGTGAAGATGCCCTTTACCTGTGGCAAGACGGAAAGACCCCGGAACCTTTACTGCAATTTAGCGTTGGATTTTAGTTCAATATGTAGAGAATAGGTGGGAGGCTTTGAACCTTCGGCGCCAGCTGGAGGGGAGCCAACAGTGTAATACCACCCTTATTGCACCGAAATTCTAACTCTGATAACAAATCGGAGGACAACGCTTGATAGGCAGTTTAACTGGGGCGGTTGCCTCCCAAAGAGTAACGGAGGCGTCCAAAGGTTCCCTCAGCACGGTCGGCAATCGTGCGTAGAGTGTAAAGGCATAAGGGAGCTTAACTGCGAGACCGACAGGTCAAGCAGACGCGAAAGCGGGGCTTAGTGATCCGGTGGTTGTGTGTGGAAACGCCATCGCTCAACGGCTAAAAGGTACTCCGGGGATAACAGGCTTATCTGGTCCGAGAGTCCATATCGACGACCAGGTTTGGCACCTCGATGTCGGCCCATCGCATCCTGGGGCTGAAGTAGGTCCCAAGGGTTGGTCTGTTCGCCCATTAAAGCGGTACGCGAGCTGGGTTTAGACCGTCGTAAGACAGGTCGGTCCTTATCTGCCACAGGCGTAGGATATTTGAGGGATTCTGTCCTTAGTACGAGAGGACCAGGACAGCCGAACCTCTGGTGCACCAATTGCTTCGCCAGAAGCACAGTTGGGTAGCTACGTTCGGTGTGGATAAGCGCTGAAAGCATCTAAGTGCGAAGCCCTCCCCAAGATTAGATATCCCTGAAGGCAACTCGAAGATGACGAGTTTGATAGATCAGTGGTGTAAGAGTGGTAACACTTTCAGCCTACTGACACTAATTGCCGTTCGACTTTTTTTGTAGAATTCAATTTACTTTTTTCATCAACCAATACACTTTGTCCCGTAAAGAAATTTTTTAAATTTTTAATTGTATTAATTAATTTTCGCCTCGTGATCATACCTCGGAGGGAAACACCCGTTCCCATTTCGAACACGGCCGTTAAGCCTTCGGGGGCCGATGGTACTATTCCTGCGATGGAATGGGAGAGTTGGTTATCGCGAGGCTTTTTTTATTTGCCTTTTTTTAGGCAAATAACCCCTCTGTTTAGATTTGTCCCTAAAAATCGCTTCGAAATTTCAGGGACAAATCTGGAGAGGGATGCATAATTTTGCAATGAAATTTATGCAGACGTTTGGATTTTTAAGCATTTTTTAAGTATAATCTAATACAGGCAAACGAAAAAATTTTGAAAAGGTGAAAACAATTTGACTATAGATTTAGGCGGAATAAATATTCGGTGGCAGGATGTTTTAGAAATACTACTGTTGAGTTTTATAATTTATCGTTTTTTGTTGTTTATACAAGGCCGCAGAGCTTTACAGGTGCTTATAGGGTTGTTAGTTATAATTTTTGCAGGACTTATTTCTCAAATACTGCAACTGCAAACTATCTCTTGGATACTTAAAAATTTGTTTGTTGCCTGGGCCGTATTTTTGATTATTGTGTTTCAAACAGAAATAAGAAGAGGTTTGGCAAGAATAGGTAAAACGCCTTTTTTCTTTTGGAGTGAGCAGGAGAACGTTATTGACGAGATTGTAAATGCTATAAATTTTTTGTCCAGAAATAAATACGGGGCGTTGATAGTAATACAGCAGGAAGTAGGTTTAAGAGACTATATGGAAAGCGGTGTAAGCATTGATGCTAGGGTTTCCTCCGAACTTTTAATTTCTATTTTTACCCCTCATACCCCCCTTCATGATGGGGCGGTTATAATTGAAAATGACAGAATTATCGCGTCAAATTGCATATTGCCTATAAAGGAAGAGGATTTAGATTTGCGTCATATGGGTTCGAGGCACCGTGCAGCCCTTACGCTTTCCAGAGAAACAGATGCCGCGATTCTTGTTGTGTCCGAAGAGACGGGAAAAATTTCGTTGGCCTCGCGCGGCAGCGTAAGGACAAATCTTGATGGGATATCTTTAAGAGACGAACTTGTGAAATTATCGGGCAAGAAGCCTGTTTCTTCGAGATTTTTTTGGAAACGAGCAGCTCAGGGGAAATGATATGAAGCGAATTTTCAATAATTTGCCTTTTAAAATACTTTCTTTGGTTCTATCTCTTATATTGTGGCTCTATGTTACCGGAGAGCTCGAAAGGGGATTATGGTGGAGAGTGAAGAAAGTAACTTTTCACGAAGTGCCTATAAGAGTAATGGGGTTGGAGGAGAAGGGATTTGATTTCGAAATAAAGCCGGAAAAAGCAGATGTAGTATTGTCGAGTTATAGGCGCGATGTGAAAACTATAACCGGTGATGATATAATTTTGTTTGTAAACCTGACAAACCTAGTTCCTGCAACCTATGAAATGCCTGTCGAAAAGATTGTTCCCGAGGGTTTTAACATTGACAAAATAGATCCATCAAAAGTAATCGTTACAATATCGGACAAATATACAAAGTCGCTTATTCTAGACGTTTTTGCTGAAGACCAAAAAGGACAACCAACCTCTAAACAGAAAGATCTTGTTTCGGGACAAGAATCGTCAAAAAATCTTCTAAAATAATATAAAATTTCCGGAGGACGCTTGCTAAGATTAGGAGTAAACATAGACCATGTTGCAACATTAAGACAAGCTAGAATGACTATGGAACCGAGTCCCGTAGATGCCGCTAAAATTTGCGAGTGCGCGGGCGCCGATAGCATTGTGGCACATCTTCGCGAAGACAGGAGGCATATTCAAGACGAAGACATGCGTTTAATAAAACGAAGTATCGGCATAAAGTTTAATATGGAAATGGCTGCTACTTCGGAAATAGTAAATATCGCTTGTTCGCTAAAACCGTATCAATCCACTTTAGTCCCCGAAAAAAGACGGGAAGTTACCACCGAAGGCGGATTGGACGTAATCGCTAATAAATCGTCTCTTGAGAAAAGTATTTTGTCTTTGAAAAAAAGTGGTATATCTGTCAGTCTCTTTGTCGAGCCTCTGTCCAAGCAAATAAAGATAGGCAAAGAAATCGGAGCTGATGCCATTGAGATACACACGGGAAAATATGCAAATACAAAAGGTAAAGAACAAACGACTGAATTTGAAAAGATAATTAAGGCTGCTAAATTTGCGCATGCTTTGGGCTTGAAAGTTTACGCGGGGCATGGCCTAAATTATAAAAACGTAAAACCCTTCGTTTCAATTCCTTTCATAAAAGAACTCAATATAGGGCATTCCATTATTTCGCGCGCGGTTTTTATCGGGCTGGAAAATGCCGTAAAAGAAATGCTGAATTTAATTAGAAGTTAATGCTATATACGACTTTCTATTGAGAACAGAAATGGAGGTATATAGGGCATAAACCCGCTGAAATATATGGAAATGCATTGAAATATGTTGAAATACATTGCCTATCTACTATGTATATCTACCGTATTTCTACTGTATATCTATGTATCTCTACACAACAATTTAACAGTGTAATAATGGGATAAAAAAAATGCGCACAGCGTTAGGGGTTAATATTAAGATCGTTACTTCTTCTCAAATGCAGGAAATAGACAAAAAGACAATTTCAGATTATGGCATTAAGTCTTTAAATTTGATGGAAAACGCGGGCAAAAAAGTAAGCGAAGTAGCAATGAAGATTATCGGGAAAAATTCTTTACTTTGTCGTAAAGGCGTTAAAACGTCAGCGACTATTTGTGTCTGTTGCGGCGGTGGCAATAACGGCGGAGATGGCTTGGTTGCGGCAAGATATTTGACTGGGAGAAAACATAAAGTAAAAGTACTTGTTTTTTCCAGGAACTTAAGTAAGGATACAGCCGCAAATTTAGAAATTTTAAAAAAGAAAAAAATACCGTTTATATTTGTAGACAATAAATCACAACTTCTCAAATATAAAAATGAGATTTTTTCCGCAGACCTAATAATTGATGCTCTTATAGGAACAGGTCTTAAAGGAGGAGTGAAAGGTTTTTTAAAAGAAGTGATTTCTTTTTTAAACGGCGGAAAAACAAAAATTCTTTCGGTAGACTGTCCGTCGGGGCTCGCTCCCGACACAAACTTAAACTTAGATAATTGCGTAAGAGCTTTTGCTACCGTTACTTTGGCTTTGCCAAAAAAAAATTTAGTGATCTACCCGAGCAGAGAATTTGTCGGGAATCTTTATATAGCCGACATCGGTATACCTAAGGAATTGCTACGTTCACTTAATGCCGGGGATTCTCTAATAAACAGAAATCTCGTTCTGCCGTGGATTAAGACTACGAGAAAACCCGATGCCCACAAAGGGGATTTCGGACATGTTTTCATAATTGCAGGTTCTAAGAAAATGCCCGGAGCAAGTGTATTAACTGCGCAAGGTGTGTTAAGAAGCGGCGCCGGATTAGTAACATTGGCTGTTCCGGAAAGCATACATCGTATAGTAGCGACTAAGCTGACGGAGGCAATGACTTTGCCTTTGTCAGAAACTAAAGAAGGTTCTTTGTCTCCTAAAGCTGAAGAAGAAATCCTGAGATTCGTGTCGGACAAAGCAGATATCGTGATAATCGGTCCGGGGACATCGCTAAATAAAGAGACAGGCAGACTCATAAGAAGTTTATTGGGAAAAATAAAAAAGCCTATTTTAGTTGATGCTGATGCAATTACGCACCTGTCGAAAAATATAAATATATTAAAGGAAAGGAAAGGAGTTACGGTCATAACACCCCATCCCGGCGAAATGAGCAGATTAACAAAAATATCATCGAGAGAAGTAAATAAGAAAAGAATTGAAGTAGCGTCGGGTTTTTCCTCGGAATATAAAATCTGTACTGTTTTGAAAGGAGCTTCTACTGTTGTGGCTGCGCCGACAGGCGAAGTTTTCGTGAACATGACGGGCAATCCCGCAATGAGCAGTGGAGGGATGGGAGATGTTCTGTCGGGGCTCATTGCCGGATATATGGCGCAAACCCTGAAACCAGTCCCGACGTTACGTCGGGACGATTCATGGCAAGAGTTTTCTGCGCTGCAATCCTGTATAACTGGAGTTTATGTTCACGGCATGACTGCAGACTATTTAAAAACAAAAATGGGAGAAAGAGGAATTTTGGCTTCGGATGTGGCTTCTTCTATTCCTTTGGTGTCCCAAAAAGTTATAATGGGCAAATTGACAGATAAATTTTTTTTAGTATAATTTTTGGTACAATATAAACTTTAGACCTTAGACTTTTAAATCTGCGTTGTTTTTGAGCCTTTAGTCTAAAGTCTTTTGTCTATAGTCTATTTGTTGTTGGTAAATATGCTGGCGTAGCTCAGGGGTAGAGCAGGGGTTTTGTAAACCTCAGGTCGGGGGTTCAAATCCCTCCGCCAGCTCCGTATTCATAAGAGAGAAGATAATTAGAAATAAATTGAAATGTATGGAAATACATTGAAATAAATTGTCTGTATACCACGTATTTCTATGTATATCTACTATATTTCTACATATTTCCTTTTTGTATTTTCTGTTTAGAAGATGGGGAGATACTCAAGCGGTCAACGAGGGCAGACTGTAAATCTGCTGGCTATGCCTTCGGAGGTTCGAATCCTTCTCTCCCCACTGATGATAGTAGAGAGTATGGAAGTAGAAAGTAGAGAGAAAAATCTTCAAATCTTGCTACTTGTTACTCTCTACTCTTTACTCTTTACTTTCTTGCATAGCAAGAACATGCGGGTGTAGCACAATGGTAGTGTCGCAGCCTTCCAAGCTGTCTATGGCGGTTCGATTCCGCTCACCCGCTCTTATATTTAATCACTTGGATATTTAAATATTTAAAGAGTTACGCTGATTAAGATTGGGAGAGTTGATAGTTAATAAGAGGTTAAAAACGGTTAACAAAGGTTAACATAAGTTGCAAAATATTTTATACAACCTTTATTAACCAATATTAACCCATAGTAACTTTTGTTAACTAGTCGCAGGCTTGACATATACTGCTTATTTAGTATAATGTAGCGCTTTTTTTGCTACTGTAGCTCAGTTGGCAGAGCGCATCCTTGGTAAGGATGAGGTCACCGGTTCGATCCCGGTCAGTAGCTCGGAAAATAAAAAGGATGTTTTTATTTCTATAATATA
>Ga0272442_10004734_pt1 | contig 18461 bp, 16 predicted proteins | sample SSMForm2O_FD_200262 | JGI IMG/M metagenome (GOLD analysis project Ga0272442, IMG submission 200262) | Marine sediment archaeal communities from Little Sippewissett salt marsh, Falmouth, MA, United States - SSM-Form-2O | ecosystem: Environmental > Aquatic > Marine > Wetlands > Sediment ... | reverse complement strand
CGGGAGCAGGCGCGGCGCCGACACGGTGACAGCTTCGACCTCAAGGAGTTCCACTCCTACGCGCTCGGCCTGGGCAGCCTCGGGCTGGCCCAGCTGCGCGACGAGATGGCCGCCTGGTAGCCCTGGCCTCAGGGCTGGACGCTCACCTGGTCCAGGCTCGTCACGACGATGTCGGCGCCGCCCTCGGCCAGCCGCTGCCCGTGCACCTCGTCCTCCCGGTTGACACCGACGACGAGGGCGAAGTCGCCGGCCCGACCGGCCTGCACGCCCGAGACGGCGTCCTCGACGATCGCTGTGGTCCCGATCTCGCCGCCCACCCGGCGCATGGCCTCGAGAAAGACGTCCGGCGCCGGCTTGCCGGGCAGGTCGAGGTCGCGGGCGACGATGCCGTCGACCCGCACCTCGAACAGGTCGAGCAGCCCCGCGCCACCGAGCACGGGGACGGCGTTGCGTGACGCCGTGATGAGAGCCGTGGCGACCCCGGCAGCCTGCAACCCCCGGATGAAAGCGATCGTGTCGTCGAACTGGGTGACCCCGTCGCGCTCGACGATGGTCAGGAAGTAGTCGTTCTTGCGGGTGGCCAGGTCGTCGACGAGGTCGGTCACGGGGTCGATGCCGCGGGAGGTCAGGAACGACGCCACGCCGTCCTCGCGGCGCTTGCCGTCGACATAGGTGAGGTAGTCGGTCTCGGTGAACTCGACGAACTCCTCACCGGTCTCGTCCGAGCGTGATCGGAGGTAGTCGTCGAACAACGACTTCCACGCCACCCGGTGGACGGACGCGGTGTCGGTGATCACGCCGTCCATGTCGAACACGACGGTGGAGATCGCAACCGGGGCGGACAGCAGGTCGCTGACAAGAGTGGCCACAACCGCATCCTGTCAGGTGCCGGTGCACGGCTGCACCCGTAGTGTCGCCTTCTGTGACTCACCTCGCCGTCCTTCACCACACGGATGACGCCGCGACGATCGCAGCACTGCAGAGCGCACCCTGGCGCTCGGCCGCCGGGCTGCGAGTGAGCGTCGCTCCGCTGACGCAGGCGAGGTCCGTCGACGCCGACTGCGTGCTCGTGGTCGGGGACGAGACCGGCACCTCCACCGACGACGTCGGGGCGATGCTCGATGCGCTTGCTGGGCGGGCTCCCCTGATCGTGGCCGGCACGCTGGTCACGGATGCGGTTCTCGCCGAACGGGCCGGGGTCTCCCCGACCGTCGTGACCCCGCCGCACGAGATCCGGGTGCGGCCGGCGGACGGTGTCGACCCTCGCCGCATGGAGGACCTGCTGATCACCGGGAGGCTGGTCATCACCGACAAGGTCGCCGACGACGTGGACGTGCTGGCGACCGCCAACGTGGGCTTCACCGACTACCCGGCTCTGCTGTTTCGCCCGACGACCGGCATCGGCGCGCTCCTGCTCGCCATGACGCCCGCATCCTGGTCGGACCGCGAGACCCTGCGCTTCGTCCACCATGTGACCCTCGCCGTCACCGGTGCGTCCGAGCCTGCGGACGTCGCCGTCGGCATGATCGGCTACGGGGCGATCGGTCACGAGCACGCACTGGCCGTCACCGCGGTGCCCGGGCTCAGGCTCGCCGCCGTCAGCGACCCCAACCCGGCCCGGCTCGAGGTTGCTCGCACGGTCGCCGACGACGTGCTCGCGTTCGACGACTCCGACGTGCTGCTGGCCGAGGCAGGAGTGGACCTCGTCGTCGTCAGCACCCCTCCGAACACCCATGCGGACTGGGCGCGGCGCGCGCTGTCCGCCGGCACCCACGTGGTGCTCGAGAAGCCCATGGCGCTGACCGCAGCGGACTGCGACGAGGTGATGGTGCTCGCGGACGCGAGCAACCGACTGGCGGTGGTCTACCAGAACCGTCGGTTCGACCCCGACTACCTGGTGATGCGACGCCTGGTGGCGCAGGGTGCGGTGGGCGAGCTGTTCCACGTCGAGTCGTTCGTCGGAGGCTACGGCCACCCCTGCAACTACTGGCACTCCGATGCGGACGTCAGCGGTGGCGCCATCTTCGACTGGGGCTCGCACTACATCGACCAGCTGCTCGACCTCATGCCCGGCGAGGTCGCCCACGTCACCGCGGCGAACCACAAGCGCGTCTGGCACGACGTGACGAACTCCGACCACTCCCGGGTCACCATCCACTTCGACGACGGCCGGCAGGCCGACTTCATCCACTCCGACCTCGCCGCTGCGCCCAAGCCGAAGTGGTGGGCGCTCGGCACGCACGGCGCCATCCGCGGTGACTGGCGCAGCGAACGGGTCGTCGGCCGTTCCGCCATCGGCACGCTGGACGAGGACGTGCTCGCACTCGCCGACTCCCCGGCGGCCATGAGCCTGCACGCCCCGGACGGGTCGGTGACGGCCCTGGCCGTGCCGCCGGCCCCTCCGTTCGCCTTCCACCGAGAGCTCGCCGACCACCTGCTGAGAGGACTGCCCATGAGTGTGGACGCCGCCCAGAGCCGGCGAGTCGTTGCGGTGATGGAGGCTGCGGAACGCTCCGCGGCCGCCGGCTCGGCCCCGGTGAGGCTGCCATGACCGCTCCGGTCCGCTGGGGCTTCATCGGCGCCGGCTGGATCGCCCACCGGGCCCTCGGACCGGCCGTGCACTGCGCCGACGGCGCCGTCCTGCACGCGGCCGCGGCCCGCGACGTCGACCGGGCCCGCTCGCTGTCACCGACCGTCGCCTACGGGGCGTACGAGCACCTGCTCGGAGACGACGAGGTCGAGGCCGTCTACATCTCGCTGCACAACTCCGCCCACATGCCGCTGACCCTGGCCGCCCTCGAGGCCGGCAAGCACGTGCTGTGCGAGAAGCCGCTGGGCCTCACCGCCGACGAGGTGGCGCAGATGGCCGACGCCGCGGCTCGCGCCGACCGGCTGCTGGTCGAGGCGACCTGGACCCGGTGGCACCCCCGCACCCAGCGGGCACAGGCGCTGCTGGCCACCGACGCCATCGGCGACGTGCGGTCGGTCGACGTCGGCTTCTGCTTCGAGGGCGTGGCGGCCGACAACTACCGACTCGACGCCGCCCACGGCGGCGGCGCGCTGTACGACCTCGGGCCGTACTCGATCGGCTCGGTGCTGTGGGCGGTCCCCGACGCTCCGGTGACCGTCCTCGACGTCGCCGTCGACCGTCACCCGGGCGGGGTCGACCTCACCACCCAGGCCACCGTGCGCGTGGGCGAGGCGACGGCGAGCGCACGCTCGTCGGTGGACGAGGACTCCGGTGAGTGGCTGCGCATCGAGGGGACCCGAGGGGCTCTCGAGTTCTCCCGGCCCGCGCACGTCAGCTGGCTGGCGCCCTCGACCCTGTCGGTCTGGCAGAGCAGCGACGCACCCGCCGACGGCGAGCCGTCGTTCGTCCACCACTTCGCACCCGTCGACCCCTACCAGCTGATGGCCGAGCACGTGAGCCGCGCCATCCGCGGGGACCGGTCGGCCTACCTGCTGCCGGTCGAGGAGTCGCTGCGGGTGGCCCACGCGTTGGACGCGATCCGCACCGCAGCGTCTGGGGCAGCCGAGGCCGGGTGATGAGCGCGCCCACAGCCGTGCTCAGCGTCCCCCGCGGCACGGCGACCGCGGACGAGCAGCGGCGCGCGGACCTGCGCCGCATGAAGCTGGTGGCCACCAGCCTCATCGCCCTCGCCGCGGTCGTGTACATCCTCGCGGCACGCTGGGAGCGGTCCGGGGGCCCGGAGTGGGTGGGCTACCTCGCCGCGGCAGCTGAGGCAGGCATGATCGGCGGGCTTGCCGACTGGTTCGCCGTCACCGCTCTGTTCCGGCACCCGATGCGGCTGCCCATCCCCCACACCGCGATCATCCCGCGCAAGAAGGACCAGCTCGGCGACAGCCTGTCGACGTTCGTCGGCGAGAACTTCCTGCAGGAGTCGTCGGTGCGTGCCCGCATCGACGCCGTGAACGTCTCGCCCCGGCTGGGAGCGTGGCTGTCCGAGCCCGAGAACGCGTCCCGGGTGTCCGACGAGATCGCCGCGTGGGCGCGCGGCGGGCTGCGGGTGCTCGGTGACCGGGACGTGCGGGCGACCGTGGAGTTCGCCGTCATGCGCAAGCTCGCCACGATGGACGTCAGCCAGCCTCTGGGACGGGTCCTGGCGCAGGTCGTCGCGGACGGGGCCCACCGCGGGCTCGTCGACGTCATCGTCGACCGCACATGGCTCTGGTTGCGCGACAACAAGCAGACCGTCATGCGTACGGTCGCCGGCCAGGCCCCCGGGTGGTCACCGCGCTTCGTCGACGACCTCGTCGCCGAGCGGATCTACGGCGAGATCATGCGGGTCGCGACCGACGTGCGCGACGAGCCGGACCACGAGATCCGCGGGACGGTGGACCGCCTGCTGGCCAACCTGGCACAGGACCTGCAGGTCGACCTCTCCACGATTCACCGGGTCGAGCGCGCCCGCGACGACCTGCTCACCCACCCGGGGGCGCGGGGGCTGCTGGACTACCTGTGGACCTCAGCCCAGGACAGTCTCGCCGACATGGTCTCCGACCCGCAGAGCGGCCTGCGTCGCGAGCTCACCGAGCAGCTCGGCCGGCTCGGTCAGTCGCTGCAGCACGACCCCGACCTGGCCGCCAAGGTCGACCGCTGGGTCGCCGACGCCGTCGTCCACGTCGTCACGTCCTACCGGGACGACGTCACCGGGGTCATCTCCGACACGGTTCGTGCCTGGGACGCCGAAGAGACGTCCGCACGCATCGAGCTCCACGTCGGGCGTGACCTGCAGTTCATCCGCATCAACGGCTTCGTCGTCGGTGCGCTGGTGGGCGTGGTGATCCACGGCCTCACCCAGGCGTTCCTCTAGACGTCGACCAGAGAGCTAGAACTGCGGACGGGAGCGCAGGGCGTCGAGAGCCTCGGACAGGATCTGGGCGCCGTCGTCGTCCGACCGGCGTTCCTTCACGTACGCCAGATGGGTCTTGTACGGCTCGACCTTCGGCGCCGGTGGCGGGTTGTCGGGGTCCTGCCCGGCCGGTAGCCCGCACTTGGGGCAGTCCCACTCGTCGGGAACCTCTGCGTCCTGCGCGAAGGCGTGGGCCTCTGCGTGCCCGTTCGAGCAGTAGAAGGTCACGAGGACGCGAGCCTCGAGATCTCCCCGCACCGTCTCCCCCATCGGTCCTGCACCGACCCGACTGCCGCGAATCGCACTCCCACCGGCCATGGCGGCGATGCTACCTACGTCCCCGCGGGAGATCGGGAGCGGCACCGCCTCCGCGCGTCAGGCCGCCGAGACGAGCAGGGCACCAACGATGCACGCCGCCCAGACGAGGCCGACGGCCACGGTGATGCGGTCGAGGTTGCGCTCGGCGATGGACGAGCCGCCCAGCGACGTCGACACGCCGCCACCGAACATGTCCGACAGGCCGCCGCCCTTGCCCTTGTGCAGCAGCACGAGCAGCACGAGCAGCAGGCTCGTGATCACCAGCAGGATCTGAAACAGAATCAGCATCGATGGGCTTTCGGTTCGGAGCGACGCGCGCGGCGGACGACGTCAATGCTACGCCACGCTCGCCCCCTGCCGACCGATGCGCGCGAGCGCCGGCTCAGCCCTCGCGGAACCTGATGATGCGGACGAAGTCCTCGGCGTCGAGGCTGGCCCCGCCGATCAGGGCCCCGTCCACGTCGGGCTGGGCCATGATGGACGCGGCGTTGGAGCCCTTCACCGAGCCGCCGTACTGGATGCGCACCTTGTCGGCCAGCTCGGCGTCGTAGAGCTCGGCGAGCCGTCCACGGATCGCCGCACACATCTCCTGGGCGTCCTCGGGGGTGGCCGTCAGGCCGGTGCCGATCGCCCACACGGGCTCGTAGGCGATGACGATGCGCTCGGCCTGGTCGGCGGGGATGTCGCGCATGCTGCCGTCCAGCTGGGACAGCGTGTGCCTGACGTGGTCCCCTGCCTCGCGGATCTCCTTCTCCTCGCCGATGCAGAGGATCGGGACGAGGTCGTGCCGGTACGCCGCGGCCACCTTGCTGTTGACGATCTCGTCGGACTCGGCGTGGTACGTGCGCCGCTCGGAGTGCCCGACGACGGCGTAGGTGCAGCCGAGCTTCTCCAGCATCACCCCGGACACCTCACCGGTGTAGGCGCCCTTGTCGTAGGCGGAGATGTCCTGGCTGCCGTAGACGATGGGCAGCTTGTCGGCGTCCACCAGCGTCTGCACGGAGCGGATGTCGGTGAACGGCACCATGACACCCACCTCGACGGCCTCGTAGTCCTCGTCCGCGAGGCTGAACGCGATCGCCTGGACGTGCGCGATGGCCTGCAGGTGGTCGAGGTTCATCTTCCAGTTGCCGGCCATGAACGGTTTGCGTGCTGCCATGTGTCTACTCCTCCAACGCTGCGATGCCGGGCAAGGTCTTGCCCTCGAGGAGCTCCAGGCTGGCCCCACCACCGGTGGAGATGTGGCCGAAGCTCTCGGACAGGTCGAGCTGCCGGACGGCGGCGGCCGAGTCGCCTCCGCCGACGACGGACAGCCCGTCGATCGAGCCGATCGCCTTGGCGACCTCGAGGGTGCCGGTGGCGAACTGCGGGATCTCGAACACGCCCATCGGGCCGTTCCACACCACGGTGTGAGCGTCGAGGATCTTGGAGCGGAACAGCTCGACGCTCGCCGGGCCGATGTCCAGGCCCATCTGGTCGGCGGGGATCTGGTCGGCCGCGACGACGGCGGTGGGAGCGTCGGCGCTCAGCTCGGGGGCGACGACGACGTCGACGGGCAGCACGATCTCCACACCGCTCTCCGCGGCGGCTCGTAGGTAGCCCTCGACGGTGGCCAGCTGCTCGCTCTCGAGCAGGCTCTTGCCGACGTCGTTGCCCTGAGCCTTGAGGAACGTGAAGCACATCCCGCCGCCGATGACCAGGCGGTCGACCTTGGCGATGAGGTTGTCGATCACGCCGAGCTTGTCGGAGACCTTCGACCCACCGAGCACGACGACGTAGGGCCGGTCGGGGTCGGTGAGCACCTTGCCGAAGGCCTCGACCTCCTTGAGCACGAGGGGACCAGCGGCGTGGGGCAGCCGCTCGGCGATGTCGGTCACGGAGGCCTGCTTGCGATGGCTGACGCCGAACCCGTCGTTGACGTAGGCGTCACCGAGCGCTGCGAGCTGGTCGGCGAACGCCCCCCGCTCGGCATCGTCCTTGGACGTCTCGCCGGGGTTGAAGCGCAGGTTCTCCAGCAGGGCGACCTCACCGTCGCCCAGGCCGGCGACGACGCCGGCGGCGGACTCGCCGACCGTGTCGGAGGCGAACGCGACGTCGGCGCCGAGCAGCTCACTGAGCCGTGCCGCGACCGGCGCGAGCGAGTACTCGGGCTTGGGCTCGCCCTTGGGACGCCCCAGGTGCGCCATGACGACGACCTTGGCGCCCGCGTCGCGCAGGGTGGTGATGCCGGGCAGGGCGGCGCGGATCCTGCCGTCGTCGGTGATGGTCTGACCGTCCAGCGGGACGTTGAAGTCTGCCCGGACGAGCACCCGCTTGCCCTGCAGGTCCCCCAGGCCGTCGATGGTGGCTACCACGGCGTTGTCCTCTCGTACGTGCGCTGCGCCGCGGCCGGTCGCCGTCGGCGCGATGACCTCTGGACGCGCCACGTCCGAGGGACCCGCAGGACCCTCGGACGTGACACGTGTGGCGTGCTCCTACAGCTGGTTGCCGACGTGGGTCGTGATGTCGATGAGGCGGTTGCTGTAGCCCCACTCGTTGTCGTACCAGCCGAGAACCTTGGCGGTCCTGCCGATCACCTTCGTGCTGAGCCCGTCGATGGTGACGGACGCCGGCGAGGTGACGATGTCGCTGGAGACGATCGGGTCCTCGGTGTAGACGAGCTTGCCGGCGAGCGGGCCGGACTCCGACGCCGCCTTGAACGCGGCGTTGATCTCCGCCTCGGTGCCCTCACGGCTCATCTCGAACGTCAGGTCGGTCGCCGAGCCGGTCGGGACGGGCACGCGCATGGCGTAGCCGTCCAGCTTGCCCTTCATCTCGGGGATGACCAGACCGATGGCGGCGGCCGCTCCGGTGGACGTCGGGATCATGTTGCTGGCTGCCGCACGGGCACGACGCAGGTCGGAGTGCGCGAAGTCGAGCACGGGCTGGTCGTTGGTGTAGGCGTGGATGGTGGTCATGAGCCCACGCTCGAGACCGACGCTGTCCAGGATCGCCCGCACCATCGGCGCGAGGCAGTTGGTGGTGCAGGACGCGTTGGAGATGACGTTCATCGACGCCGGGTCGTAGTCGTTCTCGTTGATGCCCATGACGAAGGTGCCGTCCACGTCCTTCGCGGGCGCGGAGATGATGACCTTCTTGGCCCCACCGTCGAGGTGCGGCTGGCACTGCGGGCCGGTGCGGAAGACACCGGTCGACTCGATGACGATGTCGGCCCCGAGGTCACCCCAGCCGATCTCGGCAGGGTTGCGCTCGGCCGAGGCGTGGATCGTGGCCCCGTCGATGTAGATGTTGGAGTCGTCGTAGGTGACCTCCCGGCCGAAGCGGCCAAGGATGGAGTCGTACTTGAGCAGGTGCGCCAGGGTCTTGTTGTCGGTGAGGTCGTTGATGCCGACGATCTGGACGTCGGCGCCGGACTCGTACACCGCGCGCAGGAAGTTGCGCCCGATACGGCCGAAGCCGTTGATGCCGACCTTTACTGTCACGTCACTGGACCTTTCTGCCGGTCGTCGACCGACGGGACGGGGCCGGGATGATCCCGGTCCGGGCTGGGCAGACGGTGAACATCGCTGGCGACGACACTAGGGCAGTGTCACCGTGCTCGCTCCCCGTTCATCATCTTCGACGCCGCCCGACGCCGGCGCTGCCGCGACGGTGCGCGGCCGACCCCGTCACGGGGCCAGCATGTCGGGGCTCAGCCCAGCCTCGGTGTCGGGCACACCGGTCTCGTGCGCGACCTTGTCGGCCGTGGCCAGCAGCCGTCGGATGCGGCCGGCGATGGCGTCCTTGGTCATCGGGGGGTCGGAGAGCTGGCCGAGCTCCTCCAGGCTGGCCTGGCGGTGCTCCATGCGCAGCCGGCCGGCCACCCGCAGGTGGTCGGGGATGTCGTCGCCGAGGATCTCCAGCGCCCGCTCCACCCGCGCGCTGGCCGCGACGGCCGCGCGGGCGGATCGGCGCATGTTGGCGTCGTCGAAGTTGGCGAGCCGGTTGGCGGTCGCGCGCACCTCGCGCCGCACCCGGCGGTCTTCCCAGGCCAGCACCGACTCGTGGGCACCCAGGCGGGTGAGGAGGGCTCCGATCGCGTCGGCGTCGCGGATCACGACCCGGTCGACCCCGCGCACCTCGCGCGCCTTCGAGGCGATGCCCAGCCGGCGGGCCGCGCCCACCAGGGCGAGGGCCGCCTCGGACCCCGGGCTGGTCACCTCCAGCGAGGCCGACCGCCCCGGCTCCATCAGTGAGCCGTGGGCGAGGAACGCCCCCCGCCACGCCGACTCGGCGTCGCAGATGTGCCCGTTGACGACGGCCGGCGGCAGGCCGCGGACGGGACGGCCGCGCATGTCGAGGAGCCCGGTCTGCCGGGCCAGGGCCTCGCCGTCCCGCGTGACGCGCACGACGTACCGCGAACCCTTGCGAATGCCGCTGGGCTGCACCACCACCAGCTCGCTGCGCTGGCCGTACACGTCGGCCAGCGTGCGGCGCAGTCGTCGAGCAGCGGCGCCGGTGTCGAGCTCGGCCTCGACGACGATGCGGCCGGAGACGATGTGAAGGCCGCCGCCGAACCGCAGCAGAGCCGCGGTCTCGGCCTTTCGGCAGCAGGTCTTGGTGACGGGGAGGGCGGCGAGCTCAGACTTGACCGCCTCCGTCATCGCCACGACGGCATCCTGCCACGCCCTCCCAGAGCGGCAAGTGCCGAGGTCAGGCGATGGGGATCGTGCTGGTCGGGAGCGTCGTCGGAGGCGAGGCGGGCGAGGACCAGCTCCGCCCCGAGGCTGTCGGCGGCATCGGTGAGGGCGACCCGGTCGGGCACCGAGGCGGGGTCGGCGAGCACGACGTCGACCCGTAGCCCCGGGGCGTAGCGGCCGAGCACGGCCAGCAGGTCGTCCGGGGCGTACCGCTCGGTCTCGGCCGTCGCCGAGCGCAGGTTCAGCAGCACGACCCGCGCGGCACGGGTCCGCTGCAGCGCATCGGCCAGCTCGGGCACCAGCAGGTGCGGGATGACCGAGCTGAACCACGAGCCCGGGCCGAGCACCACCACGTCGGCCTCGTCCACGGCCTTGACGGCGTCGCTGCAGGCGGCAGGGTGCGGTGGCACGAGCGACACGTCGACCACGGTGCCCGGGGTGGTCGCCACCTGGACCTGGCCGACCACCTCACGGGGACGGTCTGCGTGCTCGTCGGTCACCAGTGCCCGCAGGCTGAGTGGCTGCTGCGACATCGGCAGCACGCGACCGTGCGAGCGCAGCAGGGCCGCGACCAGGTCGAGCCCACCGACCGGGTCGTCCAGGCGCTGCCACACCGCCGCGATGAGGAGGTTGCCCAGGGCGTGGCCCGACAGGTCGCCGTCACCGTCGAAACGGTGCTGCAGCACCCGGGCCCACGTCTGGCCCCAGTCGTCGTCGCCGCACAGCGCCGCGAGAGCCATCCGCAGATCACCGGGCGGCAAGAGGTCGTACTGCTCACGGATGCGCCCGCTGGATCCGCCGTTGTCGGCGACCGTGACGACAGCGGTGAGGTGGTCGGTGAGCCGTCGCAGGGCCGCCAGCGACGCGGCCAGGCCGTGTCCCCCGCCGAGGGCGACGACAGCAGGCCCGATCGGTACCGGGGGCCGAAGGACGACCGGGTCGTCGGTCACTCGCGCCCCAGGTCGCGGTGCACGGCGCGAGCACTGAAACCTTCTGCTGACAGTATCTTGGTCAGCTCTTCGGTCATGGCGACGCTGCGATGCTTTCCCCCGGTGCACCCGACGGCGATCGTGGCGAACCGCTTGCCCTCCTCGACGTAGCCCGGCAGCACGGTGCGCAGCACGTCGGTGTACGACGCGAGGAACTGCTCGGCACGGGGCTGGCCCAGCACGTAGTCGGCGACGACGGAGTCCCTGCCCGTGTGCGGCCGCAGCTCTGGCACCCAGTAGGGGTTGGGCAGAAACCGCAGGTCGGCGACCAGGTCGGCGTCGACCGGCAGGCCGTACTTGAAGCCGAACGACAGCACGATCACGCGAAGCGTGTCCCGCTCGGCGTCGAACGCGGCGCGGACACGGTGCCCGAGCTGATGGATCGTGAGCACGGACGTGTCGACCACCAGGTCGGCCTGGCTGCGCAGCTCGGCCAGCACGCGGCGTTCGGCGCGGATGCCGTCCAGGATGCGCCCCTCGGCCTGCAGCGGGTGGGGGCGCCGGGCGCTCTCGAAGCGCCGCACGAGCACCTCGTCGGACGCCTCGAGAAACAGCACGATCGGGCGCCGCTCGCCGGTCGCAGCCGCCTGCACCGCCTCGTCCAGCTCGGCGAACAGCTCACCGCCACGCACATCGGCGACGATCGCCAGGCGTGGCGCGGTCGCGGGGTCACCGTCCACCTCGGTGACGGTCTGCACGAGCTCGGGCAGCAGTCGCGGGGGCATGTTGTCGACGACCCACCAGCCGAGGTCTTCGAGGACATTGGCGACACCGGACTTCCCGGCACCGGACATCCCGGTGATGACCAGCAGGTCGGCGTCTTGCACGCTGCGGAACACCATGGCGACCTCCCTCGGCGGACCGGTGACGGGTGCGGCATCCGTCAGTCGAGCACCTCGCCGGTGGTGGTGTTCACGCCGCCCCCAGCCGTGTCGGCGGCAAGTGCCGCGGCCACCGCCTCGGCCAGCGTGGGTCCGATGCCCCGCACCTGCGCGATCTGCTCGACCGTTGCCGACCGTAGTCGCTTGACCGACCCGAAGTGGCGCAGCAGCGCCCGGCGGCGCACGTCTCCGAGGCCGGGGACGTCGTCGAGCGCGCTCTCCAGAGCCGACCGTCGCCGCTTGCTGCGGTGGTAGGTGATGGCGAAACGGTGTGCCTCGTCACGCAACCGCTGCAGCAGGTACAGGCCCTCGCTCGTGCGGGGCAGGATCACCGGGTCGGGATCGCCTGGCAGCCAGACCTCCTCGAGCCGCTTGGCCAGCCCGGCGACGGCCACGCCACCGGGACCTCGGTCGATGCCGAGCGAGGCAAGGGCGTCGGTGGCCGCAGCCACCTGCGCGGCGCCGCCGTCCACCACCAGGAGTGAGGGTGCGTAGGCGAAGCGACGCGGCTTGCCCGTCGTGGGGTCGACAGCGGAGGGGCCAGCGGGCTCCTCCTCGGTGTGCACGCCTGTCTCGACCTCGCCCACCTGCTCGCGTTCTTCGAGGTAGCGGCGGAATCGACGGGTGACCACCTCGGCGATCGCATCGGTGTCGGAGGACTGCCCGGCACGTGTCTTGATCTCGAACCGGCGGTAGTCGCCCTTGCGGGGCAGGCCGTCCTCGAACACCACCAGGGACGCCACGACGGTGTCTCCCATGAGGTGCGAGACGTCGACGCACTCCATGCGCAGCGGCGCCTCGGGCAGGTCGAGAGCCTGCTGGATCTCCTCCAGGGCGCGGCTGCGCGTGGTGAGGTCGCTGGCGCGCTTGGTCTTGTGCAGGGCCAACGTCTGCCCGGCGTTCTGCGCCACGGTGTCCAGGAGCGCCTTCTTGTCGCCGCGCTGCGGGACACGGATGTGGACCGGCCCGCCGCGGTGCCCGGACAGCACCTCGGTCAGCGCAGCCGTCTCGTCGGTGTCGGGTGAGGTCTCGGGCACGAGCACGAGTCGCGGCACGCTGGCCGGGTCGGCGTCGGCGTACAGCTGCAGCAGGAACCGCTCGACCAGCTCCCCGGTGCCGGCATCGTCGGTGCGGTCGGCGACCCAGCCACGCTGGCCCCGCACCCGGCCGCCGCGGACGTGGAAGACCTGCACGGCCACCTCGAGGGGATCCTCCGCGAGGGCCACCACGTCGGCGTCGGTGCCGTCGGCGAGCACGACCGCGTTCTTCTCCAGTGCCCGTTCCAGCGCCACGATGTCGTCGCGAAGGCGTGCGGCCCGCTCGTAGTCCATCGTCCCGGCGGCGTCACTCATCTGCTGGCGCAGCCGTCGTAGGAACGGGCCCGTGCGCCCGTCCATGAACGCCATGAAGTCCTCGACGAGGGCACGGTGCTCGTCCTCGCTCACCCGCCCGACACACGGAGCGGAGCACTTGCCGATGTAGCCGAGCAGACACGGACGGCCCACCTGGCCGGCCCGTCGGAACACCCCCGACGAGCAGGTGCGCACCGGGAACACGCGCAGCACCTGGTCTAGCGTCTCGCGGATGGCCCAGGCGTGGGCGTAGGGGCCGTAGTAGCGCACCCCCTTGCGCTTGGTTCCGCGCATCACCAGGACGCGAGGGAACTGCTCGGAGACCGTGACGGCCAGATAGGGGTAGGACTTGTCGTCGCGGTACCTGACGTTGAAGCGCGGGTCGTACTCCTTGATCCAGGAGTACTCCAGCTGGAGAGCCTCGACCTCGGTGGAGACCACCGTCCAGTCGACGCGTGCTGCCGACGTGACCATCGCCTGGGTTCGTGGGTGCAGGGCCGACAGGTCGGCGAAGTAGCTGTTCAGCCGCGAGCGCAGGCTCTTCGCCTTGCCCACGTAGACGACCCGTCCATCGGCGTCGACGAACCGGTAGACACCGGGTGCGTCCGGCACCGAGCCTGGACGGGGGCGGTACGTCGAGGGGTCAGCCACGTTCTCGAGCAGGGGTCGCCGCCGTGGTGGCGACGGTCAGGAACGTCGTCAGGCCGACACCACCTGGTCACCCGCGAGGGCAACAGGGACCTCGGGCAGCGGAGCTGTTGCCGGTCCGCCGAGCACCGCGCCGTCGTCGACCGAGAATGTGCTGTTGTGGCACGCGCAGCGAATCGTGTCGCCGTCCACCGACGAGACCTGGCAGCCCTGGTGGGTGCAGGTGCTGGAGAACCCCTTGAACGTCCCCTCGCTCGGCTGAGTGACGACCACCTGGGACGCACCCAGGATCACACCGCCCCCGACGGGGACCTCGGCGGCAGCGACGAGGATCTCCTGGTCTTCGGGGTCCTGCCCCTCCGCCAGGTCTTCGCCCTCGTCGATGGCCTCGGTCTCCTCGGCACCCGTGCCGGGTTCCGGTGCCGCGGCGCCGTCGTCGTCCGAGCCGCAGGCGGCAAGCATCGCCGCACCACCGACGGCGGCGGCGCCGCCCAGAACTGTTCGACGGGTGACTGGTCGGGTTGTCATGTCCCTAGCGTGCCACTCCGCCGCCGATGCGGCACGCAGCCGTGACGAGTTACCGAATCGAGATGTCGGATCGTGGGCGTGTCGCGTGTCGCCCTCCCAAAGTCTCAACCCATACTCCAGACATGCGACTTCCCCGCGCCCTCGCAGCAACCGTCGTGACCGCAGCGTCGATCGGAATGACCGCAGCGTCAGTCGGAGTGGCCACAGCCGTGGCCAATGACGCTCCCACACCTGCTGTCACGGTCACCTACATGTGCCAGATGCCCGATGACACGCCGGCCGAAGGCGGCGAGCCGACCGACGTACCTGGCTCGACCTTCCAGGCAGGTGAACACATCTGGCGCTACTGGAACTCTGGCGACACACCCATCCAGTCATGGAAGTCCGGCGTCGGAGGGTCCGGCCTACATGAAGGAGGCGCACTCCAGCCAGGTTTCGATCGGTTCGCTGGAGAGAGCGCCGGCGTCACGTTCCGCACAACCTCGGGCCCGGTCGACGGCGTCAGTGTGACGAGCGATCCGGAGAACACCAGCCGCGGGACGGCCAGCACGAGCGGCAAGATCTGTGAGCTGATCGAGCCGACGCCGACGCCGACCCCGACGCCCACGGAGACACCCACGGAGACACCCACTGGGACGCCCGAGGCGACCGAGGAGCCAGTGCCCACCGACGTCCCCGCGGGTCGTCCGGGATCCGGTGACGGCGTGACCAGCACCCAGCTGGCCGGTCTGGCGGCGCTCACCGTCGTCGGCGTCGTGGGCGCGACCGCCGCGACCCGAGCACGTCGCCAGGAGTCGTGAGTCTCACCCGCCGGCAGAACGTCCGGCGGGGAACGGCACCTCGAGCGCTGGCACTCCTGCTGCTGGCGGGCGTGCTCGCCGCATGCTCGTCGTCGCACGCCATCGAGTACACGCCGTCCCCGTCGCGGCTGAGCCTGCCGTCGATCGACGTGGACGCCGAGGTCGTGCCGGTGTCAGCGTCTGGCCGGGTGCTCGAGGTGCCCGACGACCCACGGGTGGTCGGCTGGTGGTCAGCAGGTGCGCAGCCGGGTGACGACGAGGGAAGCGTCGTCCTGGACGTGCATCTCGACACGGTCGAGCACGGGTTCGGACCCTTCACCGCGGTGCACCACCTCGAACCCGGTGACCCGGCGCAGATCGAGGGCGCGGACGGCCGTGACCACGACTACGCCGTGGTCGACGTGGTCACCTACGAGAAGACCGTGCTGCCGTACGCCGAGCTGTTCGACCAGGACGGGCCGGCGAAGGCCGTGCTGGTCACCTGCGGGGGCGAGTTCGACCCGGTGCAGGGGTGGGACAGCAACGTCGTCGTCGTCATGGAGCCTGTCTAGGCCTGGTCGCCAACGGTGCGTACCGCCAGGCGGGTCAGCCCGGCAGCATGCGGGCGAGGAACTGCCCGGTGTGGCTGGCCTCGACGTCGGCGACCTGCTCGGGGCTGCCCTCGGCGACGATGGTTCCGCCACCGGAGCCGCCCTCGGGACCGAGGTCGATGATCCAGTCCGCGGTCTTGATCACGTCCAGGTTGTGCTCGATGACGAGCACGGTGTTGCCCTTGTCGACCAGGCCCTGCAGTACGCCGATGAGCTTGCGCACGTCCTCGAAGTGCAGACCTGTGGTCGGCTCGTCCAGCACATAGACCGTGCGACCCGTGGAGCGCTTCTGGAGCTCGGATGCGAGCTTCACCCGCTGGGCCTCGCCGCCGGACAGCGTCGGGGCCGGCTGGCCGAGCCGCACGTACCCGAGGCCGACGTCCACGAGAGTGCGAAGGTGCCGGGATATCGCAGGCATGGCGGCGAAGAAGTCGAGCCCCTCCTCGATGGGCATGTCGAGCACCTCGGCGATCGTCTTGCCCTTGAAGTGCACCTCGAGCGTCTCGCGGTTGTAGCGGGCGCCGTGGCAGACCTCGCACGGGACGTAGACGTCGGGGAGGAAGTTCATCTCGATCTTGATCGTGCCGTCACCGGAGCACGACTCGCATCGTCCGCCCTTGACGTTGAACGAGAAGCGCCCGGGCTGGTAGCCGCGGATCTTCGCCTCCTCGGTCTCGGCGAAGAGCTTGCGGACGTGGTCGAAGACGCCGGTGTACGTGGCGGGGTTGGAGCGCGGCGTGCGCCCGATCGGCGACTGGTCGACGTGCACGACCTTGTCGATGTGGGCCAACCCCTCGATGCGCCGGTGCCGCCCCGGCACGGTGCGTGCCTTGTAGACGTGCCGGGCCAACGCGTTGTAGAGAACGTCGTTGACCAGCGTCGACTTACCTGAGCCGCTGACCCCGGTGACGGCCACGAAGCAGCCGAGCGGGACGTCCACCGTCACGTGGCGCAGGTTGTGCTCGTAGGCGTCCACGATGCGCAGGTGGCGGGCCGGGTCGGGCGGACGTCGGACGGCGGGCACCTCGATGCGCTCACGGCCGGCGATGTAGGCACCGGTCAGGGACGAGCGGTTCTTCTCCAGCTCGGCGACCGTGCCGGAGCTGACGATCTGCCCGCCGTGCTCTCCCGCACCGGGACCGATGTCGACGACCCAGTCGGCGGTGCGGATGGTGTCTTCGTCGTGCTCGACCACGATGAGCGTGTTGCCTAGGTCGCGGAGCCGCACGAGGGTCTCTATGAGTCGCCGGTTGTCGCGCTGGTGCAACCCGATGCTGGGCTCGTCCAGCACGTAGAGCACGCCGACGAGCCCGGAGCCGATCTGGGTGGCCAGCCGGATGCGCTGCGCCTCCCCGCCGGCGAGGGTGGCCGCCGGGCGGTCGAGGGTGAGGTAGTGCAGGCCGACGTCGACGAGGAAGCGCAGCCGCTCGTTGACCTCCTTGAGCACGCGCGCGGCGATCTGGGCCTCACGGTCGGAGAGCTCGAGGTCGAGCAAGAACTGCTGGCAGTCGCCGATCGGCATGGCAGCCACCTCGGCGATCGACTTGTCCCCCATCGTGACCGCGAGCACCTCGGGCTTGAGCCGGGCACCGTGACAGGCGTTGCAGGGCACCTCGCGCATGAACCCGGCGTAGCGCTCGCGGCTGGCGTCGCTCTCTGCCTCGGCGTGCCGGCGTTCCACGAAGGGGACGACACCCTCGTAGACCGTGTCGTAGGCGCGGGCACGGCCGTAGCGGTTGGTGTAGCGCACGTGGATGGGCTCGGGGTGCCCAAACAGCACGGCCTTGCGGGCACCGGCGGGCAGGTCGGCGAAGGGCTCGTCGACGCTGAAGCCCAGGTTGTCGGCCAGCGCGGTGACCTGGCGAAAGAAGTACTCCGTCGTGTGCCCCGAGCCCCATGGGGCGAGGGCACCGTCCCGCAAGGTCATGCTCGGGTCGGGGACGACGAGGTCGGCGTCCACCTCCATGCGAGTGCCGAGCCCGGAGCACTCCGGGCACGCACCGAACGGGGAGTTGAACGAGAAGGAGCGCGGCTCGGGCTCGGAGAAGGAGATGTCGTGCTCGAGGCAGGCCAGGTGCTCGGAGAAGGTGCGCTCCCGATGGGTGTCGTCGGCGGGCAGGTCGACGAAGTCGAGCACCACGATGCCACCGGCCAGGCGCAGCGCGGTCTCGATCGAGTCGGTGATGCGCTGCTTGGAGCGGGCGCGGGCCGTGAGCCGGTCGACCACCACCTCGACCGAGTGCTTCTCCTGCTTCTTCAGCGAGGGCGGCTCGGAGAGGGGGTACACCGTGCCGTCCACCCGCGCCCGTGCGAAGCCCTGCGAGCTCAGCGTGCGGAACAGGTCGACGTACTCGCCCTTGCGCTCCCGGATCACCGGGGCGAGCACCTGAAACTTCGTGCCCTCGGGCATCTCCAGCACCCGGTCGACGATCTGCTGCGGCGTCTGCCGGCTGATCGGCTCCCCACCGACGGGGCAGTGCGGACGCCCGGCCCGGGCGTAGAGCAGCCGCAGGTAGTCATAGACCTCGGTGATCGTGCCGACGGTGGAACGAGGGTTGCGCGACGTCGACTTCTGGTCGATCGACACGGCCGGTGACAGGCCCTCGATGAAGTCGACGTCGGGCTTGTCCATCTGACCGAGAAACTGGCGGGCGTAGGCCGACAGCGACTCGACGTAGCGACGTTGGCCCTCGGCGAAGATCGTGTCGAACGCGAGGCTGGACTTGCCCGACCCGGACAGGCCCGTGAACACGATGAGCGAGTCGCGGGGAAGGTCGAGTGCGACGTCCTTGAGGTTGTGCT